>LXOW01327111.1_pt1 | contig 46566 bp, 42 predicted proteins | sample 1368591 | NCBI WGS metagenome assembly LXOW01 (sample SAMN04884650, study PRJNA319009) | bovine gut metagenome | isolation source: Cow rumen | host: Bos taurus | place: Italy: Legnaro (PD) | collected 2014-07-09
CATCCGGCCTCCTTGAAAAGCCATGCGGTTTCCACTGCGTGACTCCATCCGGAGGAAAAGGTGAACCTCTCGATTCCGTTCTGCCTCATGGCTTCAATCAGCTTTGCCGCTTCGTTGTCCCAGACCACTTCGCTTATGTCGAGGTAATCGTTGCCGCTGTCCCGTGAAACTTCGTACTCGTTAAAAAGGCGGCAGGCTTCTTTGCCAAGCTCCTTAAGTTCATCCCAGACTGCCTTGTAGGCGGATCTTGCAGCGTTCTTCTCATCCTCTGTCCTGGCGGCATCGTAGGCGTTCTTTGCATCCCTGATGCGGTTGTAAAAGTTCTCGAAATTGTTCATGTTTAACTCCTTGAAAAATGTACCTTCGTGTTCGTTTTGTTGTGTTCATATTCGCTCTGAAGGTACACTATAGCAAGTCAATAAACCCAGTATTTTCAACTATTTACAAGGTTTTTCTCCGAGCTTTTCGTGGATGATTTCGAGGACTTTTTCCTGCTCTTCGGGGGAGATCCCAATGGCNNTTCGTCAAACCCGAAGGAATCGTAACCATCAAGGCAGATATCCACGTACCGCTGGGAAGGAATGCCGATTTCACGCTCCTCATGCATGATGTAGATGAAAGCCTTAAGCTTTCTTACCTTGCGGTCGCTGATGCCGATTACCGGAATTTCCACTTCCGTCTTGTAGTAGAAATTCGGATAGCCTTCGTAGCGGTCAAGGGAAAGTTCATCATCAGCTGTTACCTCCCATACCGCAACAGGAACCTTTGCTCCTTTCTTTGGCTCTATGGTAAGGTAGGCTCCGCTTTTGCTCCCCTTAAACAGAAGCTCAAAATCCGGTATTTCCGATGTGCCTACAACCTTTGCGCCGGGGCAGCGGTAGCTCATCTGGTCAATGTTCAGGTTGCTGCCGTAGGCGATGTAATATCTCTTTGTCATAATCTGTTCCTTTCGTTTTTGTTTAACTCCGGAAGGCTTACCCTTCTACTGCCGAAACCCCACTCAAGGGGCCGGCAGGAGGAGGCTAAGTCCTCGCTGGGGGTTTAGGCTCTTCCGAACCGGAAGGCTGCGTTTCCGCTAAGGTTGCGGGTTAAAATCTCGCGGGCTGTTGCGAACTCTTCGCCGATGAACCCGAGTCTTAAAAGCCATGTTCTCATCGCGAACTTTGGGTTTTCGTGCTGCTGTGGCTTAGGGCTTGCGGTTCTTACTTCCTTTGCCATCTCGCTAAGGGCAAGGCAGAGCTGAATGTAAGCCTTAAGGCGTCCTGCGTGAATGCCGTTCTGCTTTCCGTTGGCAGGTGCTTCGAATTCAAAAAGTCTGAACTCGATGGTGTGCTTTGAAAAGGTTGCGTGATAGTTCAGCATTCTGTATCTTGATCCGTTGTAGTGGTGGTCTCTGCCGTAGTTCTCGCCCTGGCTGATGTACCAGATGTCTTCGAGCTCATCCATGGTCTGCGGCTTTTTCTTGTTGAGTTCCTTAAGGAATCTTGGATCAACCGTTCTGCAGTATCTTGCCATGCGGTGCTGGTCAAGCTTAAGGGCTTCGGCTAAAAGGCTCTCGTGGCTTGCCATGATGTTGGCAAGGTTGCGCAGGGTCTGCGGTGTGTGATCTCCCTGTCCGAGGTGGATGTGAATTCCGCATCCCCGGGTGGCGTCGCTCTTTGCTCCGGCCTTGCGGAGTCTTCTGCAAAGCTCCTGCAAGCTTTCGATGTCGCTGTAGTTCAGGATCGGGGTAACCATCTCACACTTGTGTGCATCGTCGCCGGCAATGCTTACGTCCTTCTGGAACTTCCATTCGCGTCCCTGTGCGTCCCATGCGCTGACCGTGCAGTAGCCGTTGCGGTAGGCGGTATCTTCAACCCTGTGGGTTCCGAAGAATTCTGCGGCAATTCTGGCTGCGTCCTTGCGGGTAATGCAGTTCATCTCAACTTCAACTCCGATTGTCTGGTTCTTAAGGTTTTCAATCTGCTTTAAGGTTTTTTCTTTCATTTTTGTGCCTTCTTTTTGGTTAATGTTTGTTCGTTTTGTTGTGTGTATATTCACTCTGAAGGCACACTATAGCAACTTAATAATCGATTATATTTCGATATTTATTTTGTATATAAATCATTGATTTACTTGCTATTTTTGACGATTCTACATACGTCTTCACCGAAAGCTAAACCCAGACTTGAGCCGTTCTGCCAGCACACATGAATCGTTGCAATATCGTCGACATGCATAACGGTTCCGAGAGTTCCCGGAGGCGGTGCATGATCATCATTCATGTGTACCAGTTCAACTACGGTACCCTTAGGAAATTCCCTGCGGAGACGCTCCACAATTTCTTTACTCGGAAACTTCATCGTGAACCTCCTTTGGCTCTTCCTTCACCGTCTTGAAGGCTGAACTGCCGTCAAGGTTGGAAAGCAGAATTTTGCGGCTCTGTTTGAACTCATTCCCGATAAACCCCAGTCGGAGCAGAAAACATCTGAAAGCGTACTTCTCGTTGTTTACTTCCCCGACCTTTGCCGTGACTCGTTTCTGCTCGGTGCTCATTTTGCAGATGGCGGCAATAAACTGAGTGTAGGCTAAGGCATAGTCAGGAGCCGGATCAATGAACCACGGGAAGGAAACTCTGTCCTCATGAATTTCAAAGGCAAGGTTGTCAATCCCGAGAGCCTTGCGGATGAGTGCTCCCTTGGCATCGAGGAGCTTCTGCAGATTTCCGGTGTTTACCTTGTCGGCAGGCATTTCAATGGTGAGAATGTTTACTTCCGGCTCTTTAATTTCCTTACTCTCAGACTTATCGGTGGTTCCTTCAAAGCCAGCCTCGGCAAGTTCGTTTAAAAGCTCACCCGGATCAATCTTGTCATCGTAAACCAGAGCTCCTTCAGCGGTTACCGTGAAGTCTCCAATCACAAAATTGGTGGTCGGCATGCCCTGGTATTCAGCCTTAACTCCGGTAATCCTTGAGATAGCCTTGACCAGCTCCTTGCGCTCTGCGCCCTTGAGGTTAAAATCGATCTTCATCGTTATGTCTCCATGTTTGTGTTCGTTTTCGTTAGGGACATATTTGCTCTGTCAAAACACTATATCAAGTCAATTTATGGAACTTTAACAACTATATTTAGTGTTACTTGATTACCATCAACTAATGTTTTTCAGCATGCTGAGCAATACAGAAAAGGAGTCCCGGAACCGTCAAAGAGGCTGCCGAGGGTTAATTTACTCACCGCCATCAGTCTGCTCCTCCGGTATTTCCACTTCGGCGTAATTTAATTTCACACCGTCGCGGATTACGAATACATCATCAGCGCTGCCCTGCCTTGCCTGAATGTATCTCTTCACCGCAACGTCCACGAACTTAGGTTCAATCTCCACGCCGTAGCAGATACGTTCGGTCTGCTCGCAGGCAATGAGCGTTGAGGCTGAGCCGAGGAATCCGTCAAGGACGATGCCGTTGGTCTGAGTGGAGAGTTTTACAAGGTAGGCAATGAGCGGTACCGGCTTGCTGCTCGGATGCCCGAAACCGTCCTCCTTCGAGTTCCTGATGCCGTCAAATTCAAACACCACGGTCTGTTTCTGATCGCCGTACCATTTGTGGGTACCGTCCTTTCGCCAGCCGTAGATGATGGGCTCCATGTTGTACTTCCAGTCTGTACGGGAGAGCGGGAACCTCGGTTTCTTCCAGATAAGCCCCGCTCCCACCTTGAACCCCGCATCCTCAAAGGCATCATAGAAAATGCGGGACTTGGAGGTGGCGTAGAACTCGTAGAAGGAGGCATCCTTTGCCATGCTGTTTTTGAAGTTGGCAAAGACCTTCATCAGAAACTCATAGGCTGACTTGTCATCAAGATTGTCGTTTCTGATTTTGCCGGAGGCATTCTGCAGATCCACGAAGTACGGAGCATCGGTGCAGACCAGGTTTACCTTCACATCCCCGAGCAGATTCTGATAGGTTTCAGGCAGAGTGGAATCACCGCAGATTACGGTGTGTTTTCCGAGATGCCAGACGTCTCCCGTTTTGGAGAAGCACGGTTTCTGCAGTTCTGCCTCCACATCGAAGTCATCATCCTTGGCATCTGTGTCTGTGGCAAAGAGTTCTGCGAGTTCGTCTTCGGAAAACCCCGTCATGGAGAGGTCGAACCCTAAGTCTTGCAGTTCCTGCATCTCAACTGCCAGGAGCTCTTCATCCCATCCGGCATCAAGAGCCATGCGGTTGTCCGCCAGAATGTATGCCTTCTTCTGAGCCTCGGTAAGGTGATCGGCAAAGACACACGGCACTTCGGGAATGTTCTCAGCTTTTGCAGCCTGTATTCTTCCGTGGCCGGCGAGGACGTTAAAGTCCCTGTCGATGATCACCGGATTTACAAAACCGAACTCACGCAGAGATGAGCGGAGTTTCATAATCTGCTCCGGTGAATGTGTACGAGCATTGTTCACATAAGGGATCAGCTTATCGGTACTGACCAGCTGAAATTCTGTAGTTGTTTTCATGTGGTTCCTTAATTCTTCCTTGAGCGGAGCAGACGCTCCATCATGTCATCAGCCGGGTTCGCTGCTCCCGACACATCCGCAGAGCAGTTTTCCTTCACGATGCTGTAAATCTGAAACCAGAGCTGGCTGGTCTGTTTCTGGTAGCTGTGGCTCATAGCCACAAAGGGACTCTGAATAACCGAGCTCGGGCATGTCGGATGTTTGCCGCACAGACCGAATTTGGTAACTGCCTGTTCACACTGTTTCCATCTGGCAAATGCCACCGAATACTGCTCGATGAGTTCAGAACTCACCAGCCGGTCACAGCCGAGTCCGGCAAGCCATCTGTAGGTCTTGGTGTAGGTTTCGGCAGCACCGAGCGGTTTTCCGTCACGCTGGAGTTCCGAGAGGTATTCATCCGGCTTTGGAATGTCCACTCCCTCCGGTTCATCACCGTCATCGGGAGTGATGTCCGGTATGTCGATTTTGGTTATGTCCCGGTGCCCGAGATTGCCCTCGAGGAGTTTTTCCATGAGAGCCTTTGGCTTACGTCCGGCACCCACTCGGGCACCGCCGCGGTTGGTTCCGTCTTTGGCCATTAAAAAATCCTTATCGTTTGAAAAAGTTATTGAGCAGAAAGTGGGCAGAATGCCTGCAGTTCAAGGGCTGAATGAAAACCGCCCGGGGTTATTACCGTTTTTGAAACTGCGTTTTTCTGCGTAGAGGGAGGGGCCCGAAGCTTTTCGATGGGGTTTTGGAGATTCTGACCGCCCCTGGGGAGCTTAAAGCGCGATAATCATCACTTGTCGGAAGCGTAATCCTTTACTTTTCTGCTCCATCTGTCGCCGATTTCGCCGTGAATTCGGGCATGACAGGCTTTACATACAGCCTTGAGGTTGCTTATGTCGTGAGTTCCGCCCTGAGAGAGAGGTTTTATGTGGTGGACAGCCTCGGTCGGTGTATATCTTCCTTCGGAAAGGCAGATCTCGCAGAAAGGATGCTCTGCGGCATAAGTCTTTCTGATGAATGTCCATGCCTTGCCGTAGCGTTTTCTTGCCATTGGATCTCGCTGATACTTATCGTAGCGTCTTGCCTCTTCCTTTGCATGCTCCTCGCAGAACCTTCCTTCAGTGAGTTTCGGGCATCCGGGATGGGAACATGGTCTTTTAGGTTTTCTTGGCATGTTTTTCTCCAGTCATAAAAAAAGCTCCGGGGCGGTCAGCCTCGAAGCTCTGTGTTTCTCTCGATTATAATAATAATTCAGGAATCGACTCTCATTCCATCACATTTACTCTCAACTCTGAAATTTTTTTCAGCGCCTCGCCATGAAGCCGGTGAATGTGCTGTTCAGAGTATTTCATATCCTCTGCAATATCCTCCCATGGTTTACCAAGAACGTAGCGCATGACCAGCAGATCCTGATAGTCGTAGTTGTCGAGCTTCTGTATTGCTCTGGCTATCTCACAGGTGACATCAACAAGATCAGCCATTGCTGAACAGAGTTCTTCCTCAAGATCCATGATCTTCTGGGTACAGTCCTCGAGCTTGTAGTTCGAAGCCGTGCTCTTTGGAGAATCAGAGTAAGTTACTGAGCAGTCGTTCAGCAGAGTCCGGTAATGCTCAATCTGATACTTAATGGTTTCAACCCTGCGTTCCAGGTTAATGCCTCTCATTAAAAATTCCTTTGCGTTCATACGTTTCCTCCTAAATCCGCTTTAACCGCATCAATAAGTGCGTTCTGAGTTAATTCCTTTTTCGACAATGCTTTCAGCACCCGTTCATCAATGGTTCCTTTAGCAATGATGTGTTGGATTACCACGGTTCCTGCTGACTGTCCCTGACGCCACAGTCTGGCATTGGTCTGCTGATAGAGCTCCAAGGACCAGGTAAGACCGAACCATACCAGTGTCGAACCGCCGGACTGAAGGTTAAGTCCGTGACCGGCAGAAGCGGGGTGGATTAAAGCCACCGGGACCTTTCCGGCATTCCAGTCGGTGATGTCTTTCGAGGTTTTAATTTCCCGGACATCAAACCTTTTTCTGATCCTTTCTAGGTCGTGCTTAAACCAGTAGGCCACAAGAAGGGGATTGCCGTTGGCTGACTCGATGATGTCTTCCAAGGCATCAAGCTTGCGGTCATGGAATTCCACGATGTTTTTGGTATCGTCGTAAATTGCACCGTTGGCAAGCTGGCTGAGTTTATTGGTGAGGGCTGCTGCATTGGGAATGGTGATCTCCTCATCGGAAAGAGTCATCACCAGCTCTGACTTAAGCCTCTCGTACTGCTTTCGTTCATCATCTGACAGCACCACCTCGTACTGGGTTGAAATCAGTTCAGGCATTGAGAGGTGGTCGGTACATTTCATGGAGATGGTGATATCCGAGATACGGCGGTAGATTTCCTCTTCAGCTCCTTCCCTCGGCTTGTAGGAAAACACCTGCTGGGCGTTCCTCTTGTCAGGCATGAAGTAGCATTCCCTGTATCTCGTGATGAATTTTCCCAGGCGTTCGCCCATATCAAGCAATCGGAACTCAGACCATAAGTCCATCAGACCGTTTGATGACGGTGTGCCGGTAAGACCTACGATGCGCTTAACCTTATGACGTACCTTCATCAGAGCTTTGAAGCGTTTGGCGGTGTGGTTCTTGAAGGAAGACAGTTCATCGATAACCACCATGTCGTAGTCAAAATTACCGCTCTCGACAAGCCACTGTACGTTTTCCCGGTTGATGATGGTGATGTCGGCATTCTTTGCAAGAGCCGCTTTGCGTTCTGCCAGAGTACCGACAGCCACGGCATAGGTGAGGTGCCTGAGATGTTCCCATTTGCTGATTTCCATAGGCCAGCTCACTTTTGCCACTCGGAGAGGTCCTATGATCAGTGCTTTGCTGATCTCGAAAGAATCAAACAACAAATCAGCAATGGCAGTCAGGGAAATAATGCTTTTGCCCATACCGCACGACAGGAATACAGCAGAACAGGGATGATCCTCGATGAACTTTACGCTAAAGCTCTGGTAGTCGTGAAGACTGGTTTTATCCGGTAATTTCATTCAGCATTCCTCCTATCTGTTCAATTCCGTCAATCACATACACCTTAAACCCAAGTTCACTCAGCATCCTGTGCCTTGCTACCTGCAGTGCTCTTGGCTTCATACCCGGAGCCTTAAGCTCGGCAAAGGCAAATACACCTCCAGGAAGTAGCACTAGGCGATCCGGCATTCCGGCAAAAGAGGGGGATACGAACTTAGGTGCTATGCCTCCTTTGGCTTTAACCATCAGCGTGAGTTTCTGTTCAATCTGCTTTTCCTGCATTCCACGTACTCCTTCCAGCATTCTTCAAAGACTTCAAGGCATTCATCGCAGACATCCTGCTGAACCAGATACTCACGGATAATCCTGTGCCATCCATCAAACTTGCCGGTGCCGTTCCTTGGAAATGACTCCTTGTCAAGCTCCATGTCAGCTGCCAAATCCCCGGCGGGGGTATTTTCATCACGATGATTTCTCATCATCCAGTTATAAAAATTCATGTTGAAAATCCTTAAAAGGTGGAGGTCGTGAAGGTCATTGCACCAAACCCCCTATAGGCATATTAATAGGTTATTTTTTAACCATATTTTTCGCCCTATACTAGTTTTATTAGAAGACCTTCACAACCTGCACCCTGTTTAATAAATAAACAATTTCTGTATATTTTGTAGTCAATAGTCGTTGTGCATCCCCTGATGGAATAAATGTCACTCAACGACTTGCACAACCTGCACCAAACAGGATCAGAAATCCTGAACAGCGAGTTTCAGCCCAAGAACGAATACGCCTTTTTTTCGTTTATGACGGACAAAACCGCGTTCCTCCAGGCACTTGTAGAACTCTGTGGTGCTTCTGGTAAATTCACCGTTTCTGAGACAGTACGCTCGGTATTCGGTATATAGTTCTCCGGACTTCTCCTCGAGTTCCTTACCGATGTCACAGCAGTTATCAAGGAAGTGCGTCATCCAGTCGTTTTCGGCCTTATACTTGGCAATAGCCTCACGAACACAGGCAGGAGGGGTGAGAATGAATTTGTCTTTGATGACTTTCTCGGCGCCTTCAATCAGCCATTTCATGATGTAGGGACCGGCGTTATCCAGCAGATACTTCGAGTAGTTCTTGATTTCACCATTACCTTCAAACTTGGCGGTAAAAGGGATCACGATCAGTCGTCGCCAGATACCGTCATCCATGGCTCCCACCTTCGGCAGATGGTTGGTACACAGAACGAGGGTGTGGCTTGGCTTGAACTTGAAGGGATCCTTGTATTTCTTCTCTCCCTCAATCTCGTCAGTGGACGACAGCTGTTTCACCAGAGAGGTTGACATCCTTCTGCCTTCTTCAAGTTCCGAGGCAAGCAGGAAGCGTTTGCCTTTCAGTTCTGCCAGCTCCGGCTTAACATTTCTGCGACACTCGGCAGTCAGAATGTCTGCAGAAATAACTCCGGCATAGGATCCCATAGCTCCGCCAACCGAATTCCACCATGTGGATTTACCATTGCGCCCTACACCGAAGGAAATGAAAATTCCTTCCTGGAATACTTCACCGATAAGGCAAAGCCCTGACCCGCGGTGCAGATATTCGATTTTTTCATGATTGCTTTCGCACACTCTGTCCACAAAGTCGAGCCACAGATCTTTGCCTTTATCCCCGGGGGCATAAGCCGTTATCTGGGTGATAAGATCAGCCGGATCATGGTCTCTGCGACCGGCGAGACCTTTGGTAAGATCGTAGGTACCATCGGGGCAGTTCAGCAGAAACGGATGACTGTCGATAGCGCTGACGGGAACCTCCACCAGAGGCTTTACCGCTGTTAATGCTCCGTTGACATATTTGATATCTCTTCGCTGACAGGCAAAGCTCCGGTATGTAATGGCATTGTTGAATTTCAGATAAGCGTCCATCTGTTCATCGGTTTTAAGAGCTTTCTGAAGAGTCTTTTTCCCTGCAGTGATGGCTTCCTCTGGCACTCCGCTTTTGATGAGTTCCTGCTCGGCGATAGCAAACTTCTCCCTGGTTTCGGTAAGCTGGCGATCAAGGAAATTCAGCATGACGCCCATGGCTTTTGATTTGGACTCTACCCAGCGATTGGTTTCATAGACTATAAAGTCAGTACCGGGGCTGAATGCGAGTTCATTGGCACAGTCCCTTGCCAGCACCTTGGCCTGTCCCACATCGGAATAATCTGAAGGCTGCAGAGTGTTTTCCGGCTGATACTTCTCTGGTGGAACATACCCCGGTTGCCCCTGAATCTTTTTGGCGAAACGCTGTGCGCTTGCCCAGATTTTGCCTAGTTCCTCGTCGGTGAGAGGAGGGGTACATCTGTTGGCTTCTTCCATGAAAATCTTGAAGGCTTCCTCGGTAGAGCCGTATCGCTTGACGAGCTTTCCGGCAAAACGGCTCATAGTGGCATTGCGTCTACCTTCCTCTATGACGATCTTTTTGCCGTAACTGCCTTGGGGCATATCGGCATCAAACTCATCGTCTACTTCGTCAAGAAACTGATTCAGGGTCTTAGTACCGGGAAAGAATTCCACCTGCGGATTTTCAGTTCCATAAAAGAATCGTGCTGCGTCTTTAGCTGCGCGGTCAAAAAAAGGGAGGTAGTTATGCAGTCTGGTCATCAGAATGTCGTAGTTCTTTCTGTCCGTAATCGGATCTATGAGGAACCCTGCATGGAATCTCGGGCGTGCGGACTTGCCACCCTTGACCTGCATATGATGTCTGCTATAGTGGATCCAGAAAGAAACATCGGGGAGTGCTTTGGAAAGGTCTGCCGGAGTAATCCAGTCCTTCGGATCTTCAGAATGGTCGTTGTCCACGTCAGTGCCACAGCAGTTGGCCTCCTCGAAGTTGTCACAGCCTCGGTAGCTGTTCTTGTACTTTGCGCACACATAGTCACGGCTTACAGCCTTGATAAGGGATTCCCGATCAACAACATCGATTTTGTGCGGATACAGACAGTTGGTTTCATTCCCTCTGCAGTTGGCAAAATATAGGGTAAATATTAGTTTTTTCATTAAATTCCTCCTTCTTCGATAACAATTTCCCTTTCACGACCATCAAGATCCATTCGGAGTTGCCTCATTTCGCCTTTCCAGTAAGGCTTTACGAACACTTTTCTGCCATCGCTGTAATGACGCCAGTGACCGATGACGTACCAGATTGGGGTATGGCGAGTAAAACCGCTCTTGCTCCTGAAAGAGGTCTGTTCCAAGTCTTCAGCAGTAATGACGTGCTTTTTGATGTAACGAACAACACGTCTTTTCTTTCCACCTTTACGTGGCTTGGTGTCCATTACCGGCTCGATTTTAGGGTGACTGAATACCTCCTTAACAGTAGGGTGGAGCAGTGCCAGCTGAATACCGTACCAGGTGGTAAGACATTCATATCCGGCAGAAACAAACTCCTGTACCGGAATCCTCCCCATGCGACTTCTTACTTCTGCATTACTGTAATTGCCAATTACGCCGCAATTTGACATGAGCACATGGTCGATACCGGAAAACACAAGAATCGGTATAAAGAATTTATGACCCATAAACTCTATTACTACGGCACCAACGTCTGCGGGCTCATCCCCGCTATTCTTAATACGCTCTATATAATCCGGGTATATGACAATGCGATAGGTAACAAGCTGACCGAATGGTTTATCTCTTTCATCTACTGTTATTTCGCAGTCAAGAAGCGGTACATTTCCCGAAAAAAAGAGATCTGAGGGGATACATCCCTTATCAAGCATTTCCTGAGAGCAGAACTGTTTCCAGAACCTGGATATAGCCTCATCGTCTTTAGAATTAAGATGAATACGGTCAGTAGGACGGCTTTGAGAAATATCCCGCCATACTTCATCACGAATGTCATCACTTAAAGGGTGCATTGAAATGCAGTTAAGAGCAGAATTTTCAAAAGTAACATTTCTTTTCTTATTGAATGCGGCTCTCTTCTGCACGAGCTCCTTATAAGAAACACCTTCACGCTTAACCCGCTCCACACACTCAGCTGCAATCTGATCAAATTCAGAATCCGGCATAGTGGCAAAAAAATGAGACAGCTTCCTGTATTCATCAATGGTTAAAATGCTGGCGAGCCCATTAAGCATCGCCTCTTTCATTTCATCTCTTCCTTTAAATGGCGAATTTAAACAGGTCATTAATCCACAACCTCCTTTGATTCTTCCTCCAGAACCCTGACAACGAACTTCAATGCCCGGAGCATGGTCTCAAGCTCGCAGTCGCCGCCCAGGTACACCTCGAATTCGGCGGTGTTGCCGTTCTCGGCACGGAATCTCTTCACGAACATGTCAGTACCGCCGAGATCTTTGATGCGAATGTAGGTACGGCTTCCGCAGCTGGCATTACCGCCCTTAAAGCCGTTGGTACCGACCTCTACCTCGATGGTGTTGGCGCTGGCCACCTCACGGGTAAAGGTGGTGATACGTGTTCCGTCCGGCAGAACTTTCTGTTTTTCTTTAATTTCAAACATAAAAACTCCAATGAAAATTGTTGATAAAACCGGAGCGTTTTTTGGGGCTCCTACTATCTACTGGACGTGAGGGGCGGTTTTGAGCGGAAATATTTTGAAAAAAATTTCTGAGTGGCTAAGAAATGGGCAAAAATGGAATCGTGGATTTTTGAGAACTGTTAGATGTTTGTGTCGTTGCTCTTATGCATGATATCGTGTATAGTTAAATTACTAGCTCAAGGAGGATAAACTATGCTGATTGCACTGAACGAATATGCGGCTATGCACGGAAAAAGCTGTGATACTGTACGGCGGCTTGCAGAGAAGGGAAATTTGACAACTGCTGTGAAGATCGGTAGAAACTGGATAGTTGATAGCGATGAAACGTATCCTGTTAAAAAAAGACAGGCATCTAAATCCATTTCAGTAATATCACTTTTTTCTGGTTGCGGCGGTATGGATTTAGGATTCGTAGGCGGTTTTGACTTTCTGGGGAAAAATTATAAAAAAACCGGGTTTAAAATTATTTGGGCCAATGAGATAAGTGCTGCAGCATGCAAAACGTATAGAAAAAACCTTGGAGATTATATAGTTGAAGGAGATATCAGGACTGAAATAGAAAATATCCCGCAACAGGCTGATGTTGTAATCGGAGGTTTCCCGTGTCAGGATATTTCAATTAACGGCAAAATGAGAGGCGTTAAAGGTGAGCGTAGCAGTCTTTATACATATATCGTAGAAGCAGTTAATAAGATTCACCCTAAGGTATTTGTGGCAGAGAATGTTGGTGGTCTTCTGTTGAAAAGTAATTCTGATTCATTTGAAAAAATTATGAGCGATTTCAGTTCTCTCGGATACAACGTGAATTGTCATTTGTATCATGCGGAAGATTACGATGTCCCGCAAACAAGAGAAAGAGTATTTATCGTTGGTACGCGAAAAGACTTGCCTGAATTTGAACCTCCGGCTCCGACTACAAAAGAAACTCATATCTCAGTCAGAACAGCGATACGAGATTTAGAGGATAGACCGGAAGATAAGTTGTTTTCTCACATATGGAGCAAAGCGCACGTCAGCGGAGAACAGGGCAACAGAAAGATGCTTGCTGACAGACCGGGGTATACCATTCGGGCGGAGTGCCATGGAAATATTCAGTTTCATTATTCTTTGCCGCGCAGAATTTCTATGCGAGAAGCTGCAAGGATTCAGTCTTTTCCAGATGACTTTGTTTTTGTTTGCGGTCTACGAGACACAGAAAGACAGATAGGCAATGCGGTCCCTCCAGTTCTAGGCTGGCATGTGGCTAATTCGGTAAAGAAAGTGATACGGGGATAATGAAATGCTGACAAATGAATTTGAGTCTCTGCTTAGTCAGTGTTGTAGCGTTTTAACTCAAGAAGCCCGTACATCAGGGTTTAAATCGTCGCAACAGTTCGAAGCACGGGTAAGACATGTTATATCGGAGCTAACTGCCGATGACGCTTCTTTTGTGGTTGATTTTACCCCTCCTTCACAGGCTTTTCCAGATATTGCTTTAGGTGAATACGGGGTAGAGGTAAAGTACACAACTGCTGACAGCTGGAGATGTATTGCAAACAGTATCCTTGAGACCCAGAGAGTCGATGGGGTTAAATATATATACATCGTGTTTTGTAAAATGGGTGGCACTCCAGAAGTCAAATGGGGTGAATATGAGTCGAGTGTTGTTCATGTGAGGACATCGCACGTTCCTAGATTCGAAGTTGAAATTGCAACATCTGTAAATGAGGCAAAAAAATCTCTGTTCACAGAAATGGGAGTCAGTTACGATGTATTCAGACAGTTAAGTATGGCTGATAAGATGAGATATATACGAGCTTACGCACGTAAACTTCATCCGGATGGCAGACTTTGGTGGATCGAGGAAAATGATGCGCATACGCTCCCTGTGCAGGCAAGATTGTATACTAATCTTTCAGCCACCGAAAAACAAAGAATGCGAGCTGAGGCGGCGTTAGTATGTCCTAAGATAGTAAAATCAGGTAGAGATAAAAATAAGTATGATGATGTGGTTCTTTTCCTTTTAACATACCATGGAATTCTATGCCATCAGGCAAGGGATTTGTTTTCTGCAGGAAGTGTTGCTAATCCTAATGGAAACAAGAAAGGTGGCAGATATATTGAGAGGGCCCTTATTTTGTTGGAGAACGATATGCGTAAGGCTGCTCTAGAAATGGATGACAGGATCTTCATTGAATATTGGGGAGAGAGCGTTCCTCCTGAGAAACGTATTTCTCGTTGGCTTGAAAAAGCAGATGAATATGCAAAAGATTGGAAGCCATCAAAAGTTTTATTTCTTGGTACTAAAAAATAATAATTTTATGTGCTAAACATGGCATAAAAAACTGAGTGGTAAGAGAAGAAAATAGTGCCTGAAAAAGGGCAGTGTGGTAGACAACTTGATCGGTAGATACCGACCAAGTTACCGACTAAGATCTCGATTAAGTTGAGTGCTAATCTTTCTTGTAGTAGGGGGATGTATAACCCGCGGCTTGCAGGATCAAACCTTCAGCCCATGGTGGTGTACGTCCCATCAGTTCACACACGGCATCAAGGCTCATATTAGAACCCGCCTCAATGACCACTTCGTCATGTATGTGCATCACGATGCTGCAGTGCCGGAGTGTCTGCATGGCATAGCAGAGGATATCCCTGGCGATTGCCTGCACGATGTTTTCCACGAACTTGGGGCCGTAGCTTTCAACACACTCCCATTTCTTGGTAGTTCCGATACCTTCATAGGCAACACTCTCACCGCCGAACTGGTTCATTCCGATGCGTGGTTTAACGTAGGCGAGCTTTCTGCCGGACGGTAAGGTGATAAAAAGCATGCCGCTTCTGCAGGTAAAGGTAAGCCCGTGTGTTTTAGTAGTGGTGCGTTCACTGATGGCTGTTATGACAGCATTGTCTACCGCCCACCAGAATTTCAAGATGTTAGGATTGGAATTACGCCATGCGGTAACGAGGGGCTGGAGTTCTTCTTCCTTAAGTCCCATTTCGATAGCTCCCATTGCCTTTAATGCGCCAACTCCTCCACCGTAACCAAGGGCGAGTTCCGCTATTTTTCCTTTCTGTCTCAGATGACCATTTACTCCGTGTTTTTCCACTGGAACCTTAAACATCTGACTGGCACTGGCACAATAGATATCACCACCTTTACGGAATACATCAGACCGCCATTTCTCTCCGGCAAGCCAAGCTATCACTCTAGCCTCTATGGCAGAAAAGTCCGCTACATAAAAGAGCTTACCCTCCGGTGGAATAAAGGCAGTGCGGACAAGCTGAGAAAGAGTATCCGGCACATCTTCATAGAGCATGGAGACTGATTCGTAATCACCGGATCGGACAAGAGCACGGGCTTGGTCGAGATCGGACATACTGTTCCGACAGAGATTCTGCAATTGTACGATTTTGCTGGAAAACCTCCCGGTGCGATTAGCTCCGTAAAAGCGGAATAGTCCCCTGGCGCGGTTATCAGCACATACAGCATTCTGCATCGCCTGATATTTCTTGACGGCTGATTTGGCAAGCTGCTGCCTTAACGAAAGCACTCTGCAGAGCTCCGGAGGAGCATTCTTCATTAGTTCGGCTACTGCTTTCTTATCAAGTGATTCTGTCATGAGTCCGTTTTCTGCGAGCCATTCCTTCATCTGCTGAACCGAGTTGGGATTCTCCAAAGCTGTGAATTCCTTCATGGCCGCTATAAGTTCTTCCCGTGAGCGAGCATCCATGTAAATCGCCTGGCGCACCAGCTCCATATCAACCAGAACTCCGCAGTCGTTGATCTGCTGATCGATGATGTATTCCTCCCAGATAAAGTCCGGTACTGGATACCTAGAGAGACGATGCTGTATTTCCATTTCGGTCTCAACATCCCGGCGGTTATAGCTTTTGAATGTTTCCCATTTGTCGGGAGCATGGTGGGGGAGATTGCGGGTTCTGCCGCCATTGCTCTGAGTCGGAGTACAAGGCTTGCAGAAATAGCGGATGAGATCTTTTCCTTCTGATAGCTTCTGCTTCTCAAGTCCCAGAACGGCACCAACACCTTCAAGAGACTGAGGCAGTCCAAGTGTTGCAGCCCATACCATGTCGCAGTGCCACCCTTCCGGGCAGAGATATGTACCGGGAGTAAGTCCTAGATACCGGGAGAGACAGATCCTTTCAAAGGAAGCATTAAAGCTGTGTTTTATGACCTTCTCATCGGTGAGAGCCTTTAAAATCTCATCCGGCACTTTCTCACCGCAGCTAAGATCGTAAACCTGCACCGGTTGACCATCTACGCTGCAGGCAAAGAGCAGGATTTCAAAATCAGGTGATTCAGCGTAGCGGTACACACCGCTTTTGGCGATGTCTACACTTGAAAATGATTCGATGTCCAATGTGATGTTATTCATTTCAATACCTCGCAAAAAAGGGCAGCAACCGGAGCCGCCACCCTCATAAACAAAGTTAAATTATCAATTAGTGGAGACGCTTCCATCTGAGCCACAGACGTGAAATCAGATACGTCGTGAACTCAAAGACAAAGGCTGCAATAATTCCGCTGAATACACCGGAGCAGAAACCGGTAATAAAGATTTCTGATGAGTCCATGAGCTATCCCAGAAAATCCTCTTCATCATCTGCAGTGGCAAAGTCGCTCTCGGCACTTGCTCTGCCGCCAAGCGGTTTACCGTCCTTAATCTTTTGCAGGTTGTTGAGTCCGCAGGCAATACCCTTGTTACCGTTGGCATTGAAGGCATAGAAGCTTATTGATGCTCTGCCGTAGCAGCCGGAGTAGACCTCGGACTTGTCGAGGATCTCGTTCCTGTTTGCATCCACCACACCGGGAGCGGTTGAGGAGTTCGCATTGACGAAATATGCATTAGCATAAGCCGGATCATCAGGACGTTCCAAATCACCGTCACGCAGAGGAGTTCTGAGAGTGCTCAGAGCAGGTACAGACTTGGCGTTGCCCTTGAGCTTGGACTGACCGTCACGGTAGGCCTCCTCAATGGCGGCCTTGATCTTGCCTACAGTCACGGTGTCAGACTTAGGAATTATGAGAGATACACTGAACTTAGGTTTGCCGCCTTCCATCGCCTTTGGTTCCCATACGTTGGCATAGGACCATCTGGTGTTAACACCTGTAATTACTTTTGTAGCCATAATTTATTCTTCCTTAAAATCTAAAGATGCACTTGAAACTGCCGGTCTTTTATCGCTCTCCGGTACGAGCGTTGGTTTGCCTTTCGACTTGGCAATAAGTCCTGAAAGAAGTTCGTCAAACTTTGCCTTTCCGAGAAGTTTCTGCATGGCGGTGATGCCTATGAGTTTCTTCTCGAACGGATCGAACCCTGCCTCGCATACAGCCTTGATTACCTTGTCCTCGCTGGTGAATTTTCTAACTGAACGTCCTTCCACGAGCTTCCATCCGTGCCATTCCTTACCGCCGATGGCCTGTTTCAAGGCATATTCCTTGATGTCATTTGCCCATGCTGTAAGTTCATCTACCTGGGAAAGGATCACTTCGATTTCAATGTCCTCAAGTAGATCTGGAAGTTTGAAATCGTGCTTTGCCAGCAGAAGGTTGGCCTCGGCTCTGGCACGGCAGGCGTGTTTGGCTTTACAGAATCCGCACCATTCACCGGCACAGAATTTTCCTTCACCGGCAAATGCCAGAGAGGCAATAGGCTTCAGTGTGTTTTCAGCCCACTGGAGGAGTTCATCACGGGAAATCTCCCAGGTGCTGATGTTCTCCCGGCGGGGCTGGTAGATGGTCATGCTGATCTTTTCGATGTCGTAAAGAACATCGAAGATTTCCAGCGCACCGAGGGCATAACACTTCATCTGAGGATTGTTTTCAGCTTCAACAAGAACACCGAGACCGTGCTTGTAATCAACAATTCGGAGTGTTCCATCGGATACAATGATGCAGTCAGCCGTGCCAAATCCTTCTGGTACCCATTGCGAGAAATCAACTCTCTGCTCAATAAGCACCTTCGGATCTGAGCAGGACTTGGCAGCCTCGCTTACCAGCTCCAGAACAAAGGAGGCATAGCCGGTGGCGCATTCATCCATCTCCTCGCTGTATCGGGAAAGTTCGGGCGTAGGATCAGTAGCATCCATGCCAAGGGCTGTTTTCAGCTTGAACTCGCTGAGCGCGTGAGCCTCTGTTCCCTCTGCAGCAAACTCGCTGGCTCCGTCTCCCGGAAACTGCTCACATAAGCGGACAGAGGGCGGGCACATCAGCCAGCGGTGCGATGCCGAGGCTGACAGGATTGCGTGGGAATCAGGCATTCTTAAGTCCCTCCGCATCTTTAAGAATCGCAGCGTAGTGCTCCGGGGCAAGAGCAGAAAGCTTTGATGCTCCGTACTTTTCCAAAAGAGACTTCACGCCTTCGCGGTTACCGCTTCTGGCAATGTCAGAAAGAACTCCGCGTACATCCTCCAGGGTAAGTTCCGGTTCAATTTGCTCTGTAGGTGCAGATGGTTCTGCAGGAGCAGTCTGTGTATCCTGAACAGGTTCCTGGGATTCAGCAGGAGATTCCAAAGCGGTGGAGTCTGCAGTCTGCTGAGAGAGAAAATCGGCGATGTCAGTTAACAGCCCGGCAGCGTTCCGCAGACTGGAAACGGCGGCTGCCAAATCTTTTATTTTTGTCATATTCTGTATTTCCTTTTGTTAAGTTACGTTGTCTGGATAAAAGCTCCAGGTTTCTTGCCATCCTTGCGGATACCTGCGACATGGCCGTAAGTACGGCTATGAGTTCGTGGTTTTTACCGCCGGAATCGAAGTAAGACTTGTGCATGTGAGAACCTCCTTTTTCGTGAAAAAATAAGCCTTACACTTACTACTGGACGTGAGGGGCGGTTTTGAGCGGAAATTTTTTAAAGATTTTTTCTGATTGGTTGGAAAGTGAGCAAAAGAGGGCAGAAAGGGGCTTTTTTAGGGCGAGAAAACCCAGATCCCGGAAAAACCGGAACCTGGGAAAATGTGTTCATGGGAGGTGTCAGTCCCCGCTGAGCCGGTGAAGCTCTCTTCGGATCTTTTTCATCTGATCGGCAAAGGTGCGCTGTTTGCGTCCAAGAGCCTCTGCGATCTTCCGGTCTGACAATCCCTGTTCCATCATTTCGATGATGTGATCTGCTTCTGGGTCGAGTTCACGAAACCTAGCAATAAGCAGATCAAGCATTTGGCTGCAGGCGATAAGATCATCCTCCAGAGGAGTGTCTTCGGCCTGGCTGACTTCAAGGTTACTCCATTCTTCTCCATGTTCAGTAAGTTCCTCCAGCGAAGCCATGTCTCCCTGGGTGTGAAAAGGACAGGTAAGACAGTCGGCGCTGCATGTCCAGGAAAACTCTGCCGGACATTTGCAGCGCCCATGTCGCTGTTCACGTTTTCTTGCCGCCCAGATTTCAGGGAATACGGCCTGATATTGTTCTTCAGTAATTTCAACGAGTACAACCTTGGTTGGATTGGCTGAACTTCGTAGAGGGTAGTAGCGTTTTTTAGTCGCCATGATGGTCTCTCCAGTTCGGAAAAACCGAAGCGGAGAAGCCCTTCACGGCTGATTGTCACAGTGTGCATGTCACCTCCCGGGGGATCCCCGTTTCGGATGACAGTGCGTGCATGACACTGACAGTTGTTACAAAATCGCCTGTTTGGGCAATGCACCATCAGTTCGCGACCCGATGTGCTTACGCAGGCGTGGTTAAAAATAGGTAATTGCTCTTTGCCTTTTAATTAGTAGCCACAAGAGCTGGTGAAATCTGACGTTTGGGTGGAGTTGTTCCTTCCATTCGGTCAAGACTCATACAAAAAAAGCAGGCATCATTAAGGGTGTCTGCTTGAAAAAACGCATTCTTGAAAATGTGATCTACTTAACAATAAATGCGAGCGGCTGATTGTACACGTTTATTGGAAGTCCGTGTGAAAATAAAACGACCTTTGGGGCTAAGTGACGATTAATTGATAATTGTTAGAATAATTATTGTACTAATAACGAAATGTGTATAAATTTTGACATGGAGATGGGTGTAAATGTGTGCAGGGAGAGGTAATTAATCACAATATATCAATCATGAAATTTGTGATAAGGATAAGAATTATGCTAAAAAAGTTGTGCCTGTTTTTATTTTTATAAAGTTGTGCTCGGTTTTGCACTCAGATAGGTGATAGCATTTTGTTAGTTTTAGAATTAGACTTGTTTGACTAAATATTGTCCTATTACCCGTGTTATGCTGTCCGTTTTAGTCGTTTACTTCAACATTTTGTTGAAGAACCTAATGCTATCAATGTATCATACGGCATTTTTGAGAATTAAATTTTATAGTGATTGCATTATGAATTTTGATTCGCAATAGTATCAGCGATAGAACAATCAAACTGTTTTGATAGTAGGAGCTACTGAGTTAAATGCCGGGGAATGAGGATAAAAGACACTACAATTTTATAGACCTTTTTGCGGGGGCGGGGGGGCTTTCTGAAGGATTTCTGCAGGTGGGGTTTACGCCTGTTGCGCATGTTGAAATGAACGAGTACGCATCAAGGACTCTGGAAACGAGAAGTGCGTATTATTATCTAAAAAGTACAAATAACTTGGATTTGTATAACAAGTATCTCAGAGGAGCTGTAAGTCGAGATACCCTAATTAGTAGTGTGCCTGCATCAATTTCAAAGACCATCATAAATGAGACAATGTCAGAGGAGACGTTACCTTCTATATTCAAAACCATAGATGGAATTATGAAGATCAGAGGCATGTCGTCAATCGACGTTGTTGTTGGCGGTCCTCCATGTCAGGCATATTCCCTAGTTGGAAGAGCTCAGAGTAGCCACATGGATGTTCCTATGTCTGAAGATCCTCGTAATTATTTGTATAAGTTATACGTCCGTTTTTTGAAAAAATACCAACCGAGTATGTTTGTTTTTGAAAATGTTACCGGGATTGAATCTGCGAACGGTGGGGTAACTTGGAAAAATATCCAGAAATATATGAAACGAGCTGGATATGAAATTGAATGTAAGGCCATGAATGCCCACTATTTTGGAGTATTGCAAAATAGACGCAGAATGATAGTGGTTGGTTGGAGAAAAGACAGCGGATTAAAATACCCAAATTTTTATGAGATTAAAACTGATGCGGTAGTAAATGATTTATTTACAGATCTACCTAAATTACAACCAGGAGAGTCTTGCAATAAGTATGTTGACGGTTGCATCAGCGAATATTTATCAAAGTTTGGTATCCGTGATAAAGGTGATGTTTTAACATTACACAATGTAAGAAATAATTCAGCTAGAGATATTAGTATATACAGAAAAGCTGTTGATCTGTGGAACAATGGACATAGGCGTCTAAATTATAATGATCTTCCCGAAGAATTAAAAACACACAAAAATCGTCATTCTTTTACAGACAGATTTAAAGTAGTCGAAGGAGATCTGGGTGCATGTCACACTGTTTTGGCTCACCTATCTAAAGATGGTCACTATTTCATTCATCCGGATATAGAACAGCACCGTTCAATATCAGTAAGAGAAGCAGCAAGAATACAATCATTCCCTGATAACTATTTTTTCGAAGGCCCACGGACAGCACAGTTTGTTCAGATCGGTAATGCAGTACCACCTTTGATGGCCAAAGGAATTGCCATGGGGGTTTTCGAGCAACTCCACTGGAGGGATACTTATGGAACACAATCTCTTTCTCCAACGGTTCAGTAAATATAAAAAATTAGAACTTGATAGTTCTCCATTCCATTTCCTTTTGAATACTCATATTGAGTTAAATCCACACCAGATTAATGCCTTCTGTGCAGCTATTGATGCGCTTAAAACAGGAGGTATTGTTTTAGCAGACGAAGTTGGTCTAGGAAAAACAATAGAGGCTGCGCTAGTCCTTTGTATGACATGCCCATTAAATCTGGCTCTAAAGTGATGCTTCGAAATGCAAAAGAGGACAAGTCTATCTATGTTGTTATAAAAGTTGACGATGAAAATGTTGTATGTGGAAATATAGGATTGAAATAGGAGGACAAAATGGATACACCTTTTAAACCAAGAGCGCAGATACTTTTACAATTAGGAGAACAGCTTATTAAAAATGAGAATATTGCTATCCTAGAGCTTGTTAAAAACGCTTATGATGCGGATGCAAAAAACGCTATTGTGCGTTTAAACAAGGCTGAAGATTTAAGAGAAGGATTCATAGAAATCTCTGATGATGGGATAGGAATGGATCTAGATACTGTTGCAAATATATGGATGGAACCAGGCAATAATCATAAGAAAAAGATTGTTGAAGAGAATCAAAGGTCTGCGCTAGGAAGACTTCCAATTGGTGAAAAGGGTATAGGTAGATTTGGTGTTCATAAACTGGGTAAAACCATTCTGATGGTTTCTAGAAAGAAAGGATGCCAAGAAGTTGTATTAGAAATCAATTGGGATCAGTTTGAATCAGCAGAGTATTTAGACGATGTAAGTATCCATATTGAAGAAAGACAACCAACTGTTTTTACAAATGATAAAACGGGAACATATATAAAAGTGGGAAGACTGTCTTCTGTATGGACTCGGGGTATGGTACGCAGCCTTTATAGATCTTTGAACACATTGAATTCACCATTTGAGTCTGATAAGTCTTTTAAAACTAAACTCTACACGGATAGGCCGGAATGGTTAGAAGGAATAATGACATTTGAAGACATTAAAGAGTATGCCTTATTTGAATGTCAAGCTACTCTTCAAGGCAATACACTTGAGGAGTTTCAATATTTGTTTAAACCGTATGAACTTATGCTTGGGAGGAATCTTAAGGAAAGAACGATTAGTCAAGAGTATCCCATCGTCATGCGTAAGGAAGTAAATATAAATGGAGTTAAGGAATTCCAAGATATTGATTTGGCGAAATTCAATATTGGCACGGTTAAAATACATCTTTATGTTTTTGATAGAGATGCAAGCGTAATGAATCACTATATTCCAGATAAGCGAGCCTTTAGAAATTATCTTGACGAAAATGGTGGAGTTTGTGTACTTCGAGATGGAATCCGGATCTTAGATTACGGAGAGCCGGGTAATGACTGGCTAGAACTAGATTCCAAGAGAGTGAATGCTCCATCACAGCGTATTAGTAACAACCTAGTTTTGGGAGCAGTATATCTTAACCGGTCGGAGAGCTTTTCATTAAAAGAAAAAGCAAACAGAGAAGGATTTATAGAAGATGATGCTTATGAATGCTTCTGTGATGCTGTTAAGTTTGTTATAGGTAAATTCACTTCATATAGAAATATTGATAAAGAAAACATGCGAGTTGCACTTTCTGGAAGGACGAAAGAACCAGTTAAGGAGAACATCTCGGAGATTAGGAAAATAGTAAGTGAGGCAAATATAGATGAACCTGTGAAAAAACAGTTAGATACCGTACTAAAAAGAATAGAAGATGAATTAGAGCTACTCAAGCAAAGGTACGTAAGAACTGCAAATGCAGGTCTTAGTTATGGAATAGTTATTCACGAAATTGAAAAGATTATTGGTGAATTGAAAATAGCTGCTAAAGAGCAAGGAACATCAGAGAAAATTAGGAGTCTTTCAAATCATTTATCAAAGCTTATAGAAAGCTATTCTGAACTACTACGAAACAAGAGAAAGTCTGCCAACGACTTAAAGACCGTGATTAAGCAGGCATTATTTAGCGTAGAATATCGGCTTAATGCGCACGAAGTACATGTAGATAATTATGCTTTTGATTTTGAAGGAGATAGCTCTGTAAGCTGCGCACCTAACATGGTTGTTGGAGCTATCATCAATTTGATTGATAATTCGATTTACTGGACAACGTATTCTAAGGTAGAAAAGAGAAAAATCTATATTTCAATTACTAATGAAATAGATGGCTATATTTCTATTGTTGTTGCAGATAATGGTATGGGATATCAAATTAGCGGAGAAGATGCCATAAAGCCGTTTGTTTCGCAGAAAACAAATGGTCTTGGATTAGGTTTAAATATAGTTAATGAGATCATGTTGGCACAGAATGGAAAAATTATTTTTCCCGAAAAAGGTGATATTTCTTTGCCACGCGAATATGCAGATGGAGCTGCTACTGTGCTGGCATTTAGGCTGGAGGATAAATAATGGAGTTACCAAGAGATGGAAAAGTGGTAATTGTTGATGATTGCCGTGGAGAGGTAGAACCCCTAATTGATGTACTAAGTAAAAACAAAATACCTCATCTATATTATAGTGGGAAGTTAGATGGTTTGCCAGAACGTCCATTAACCGGAATCAGAGTTGTGTTTTTGGATCTTAGATTTGGCCCAAGCATAGACGAGCGGACAAATGTGGGTAATGCTTGTGCGGTATTAGAAAAAATCATCTGTAAAGATAACGGTCCTTTTTTGCTTATAACATGGTCAAGTACGGGAGACGATTATATAGAAAGCTTAAAGGAGGCTTTGTTGAAGACTGGCATTACTCCAGAAGCGGTTGTTCCTTTGTCAAAGGCAGATTATTTCACAACTGAATCACTCAATATAGATTCAACAATTTCAGCTTTAAGAAACATCATCTCCGATAACACGGATTTGGACACTGCTGAAGAAAACAAATTGATGAGTAAAATTGAAAGCTGTTTGTATTCGGGAGCAGATGAAAGTAAAAAGGTCTTTATTAAGGAAAAGTTTACAGCTTTAGGGGAAGCAATTAATGATGCAATAAAAAAGGCTGGTGTATTGCCTTTATTTGTGGTGTGGGAGAATGCTATAGAAAATGCCGCATCGACAACAGTTACAAAAATATATAGTGCAGTACCCGAAAACATTACCCCTGAAAAACGGTTGATGGCGGTGGCTAATTCTTTGTCTCATAATGTGTTAGAGCAACAATATGAAAGTGCAACACCTGAAGAACGATTGCAGGCAGCATTTCAGGAATTAAACGATATATTTACATATTTTTACGAATCTGAAACATTTGATTTAGAAAAAAAGATAACTGTTAAATTAAAAGGTGGTAATGAAACGGAATTTAAACAGTATTCAGCAAAGTTAAATGCGTGGAAGCTGATTCGATACTGTGGAAAAAACGAAACACCTGGACGAGTTTTTCTCGATAAGAACCACTTGTTCGATTGGAGATCCTTAGCCAAGACAGAATCTGATCCCGAAAAAAAACCTGCAAAGGAGGACCTAGAAAAGAATGTTATATTTGTGTATATGAATGTAAATGGAGAGTGTGAGACAGCTCAAAAAAAGGCAAAATGGGTTAAAGCCACTCCGGGGATAATTGTTAGAAAGGAGGTTATCTCACAGTTATATGTTATAAACAATCTTCAAAATCGTGATGATCTAATGATATTTGGTTCGTTTGAATATGAGGGGAATGAAAGCTATATCATTTTTAGCTTAGATCAGTGTACAAACTTGGACTTGTCTAGCGTTAACTCTGAGTCACTGTTTCTGTTGAACCGTAAGTATTATTTACAGGTTCGACAAAAGATAGCATCGAATTATAACAAACAGGGATCCGACTTATATAAGTAGGCTTTGTCCCATTCTGATGTATAAAAGAAACTAGTTTGGCAGGTGATTGAAGCTACGCCTGATTATGAAACGAAGAATCTCAGAAAGGTTTTGGCGGAGAATAAAAAGAATACGGTTCGACATGCATTTTATTACGAATACCGCACACTTCAGAGACTGTGCATTCTGATATTGCAGAACGAAAAAACACAGATCGGACTTGGTGCGAGGAAGATATATGGTATTCTCTTCGATGGTGCTTGGCTTTGGGAAGAGTATATAAATATCTCGTAGATGGCATATTCCATCATCCAATGAATAAAAGCGGGAAAGACACTCAGTGGTTGTTTACAGTTGATGGAAGTAAAAGTGGATTGGTATATCCAGATTTTATTGGAAAGATTTCTTTCAATCGAATCATTGCGGATGCCAAGTATAAGCCGTTGGATAATATAAGAAATAAGGATTATCTTCAGGTGTTGGCATATATGTTTCGTTTTGATGCAAAGAAAGCATTCTATTTTTATCTTGAGATTGGGGATGTGGAAGATAAGGTTTATTGGTTAGACAAAGGATCTTCTTATGATAAGAATGTTAAATCAAGAGAAGATAGATGTTTAATTAAACATGGCCTTCGTATTTCAAGTCGTGCTGAGTCCTACAATGAATTTGTTGAGGCGATAAGGAAAAGTGAAGAAGAGTTTGTGATGGCGCTTTCTGATGGAAAGGAAATGAAGGCATTAGGGTAAAGACGGCATTCGTTCTATAATGACAGCGGTGGTTCTAAGATTCTAGCTTGGAATTTGATGGTTCATCACGGAATTGTTGGGAGACCGAGTGAGGACTGGTATCTGATTAGTGTGAAGAAATGAGTATGTGAAAATCTTTCTGTAAATAGAAAAACACCCTGAGAATTTTTTAAAGCAGTGACGTTAAGGGTGTCTGCTTGAATAACGCACTCTTGAAAAGTGTGAACTACTTAACAAATAATGCGAGTGGCTGATTGTACACGTTTATTGGAAGTCTGTGTGAAAATAAAACGACCTTTGGGGCTAAGTGACGATTAATTGATAATTGTTAGAATAATTATTGTACTGACTACGATAAGTGTATAAATTTTGACATGGTGATGGGTGAGAAGTAAACTAAATGCTGTACTTCCGAACGGTTCTATACAAAAATGAGTTGGAAATACAGGATTTCTAATACTGGTATTTGGGCATCTGGGTTGTTCCGTAATTTGAAAGCTAAGGCAGATTGTTTTTGGATCTTTTCAGGAAAGAAACCTAGGTTATTGACATGACTTGCTCTTTCCTTGACTAGCGCAATAAAGATGATTTAGGACACCATTTGGAAACATCTTGCATTTTATGATAGTAATTTCATGTTTCATAACGATATGTGCAAAGATTCATTTTTATGTCTGATCAAGTAGATGGTGGGTATTACATATAATATTAACAAGTTATGCAAATGTGGAAATAGTTAAAATGCTAGATTATAATTGGCTCTATATGTCATTTATTATGTTTTTTTATTGTAAATAAATATATGGTGTTTTATTGGCAGTACGGTATCAAATTAGCTGGTGCAACTAGTACAATCATTATTGTTTTTGCTAGTATGGTATTTTATGATTGATGATGATTTAAAAAATGTTGACAAAACTATATGCGACAATATAGAACTTATTAATTCATTAAAAGCGGATAGGGCACTAATAGCGCAGAACCTTTTAGGTCAATCAAGAAATTTAGTTGAGCATATTGCTGTAAAAATATACGCTAAAGCAGAAGGTGAAGATCTCTCAGTTGGTTGGGAGACAATCAAAAAAGCACTTGAATTCATAAAACACAATAATAAATATTTGTTTTTAAGAACATTTCATTCATTTCTGCAAGAATCAAAATCGCACTATACTCCCAATCATGATGGAGCAGAAAGACTTTTACTGAAATATTATAAATTCTTTACTCAAATTAGGTTTTTTATGCGTAAGGAATTTGATGTTGAAATGTTGCATAATCTTGATTTGTTCCCTATTAATACGGATGCAACCACGCAAGAGTATCATGATAAAATTGCTGAATTGTTAACAACGCCTAGAATGGTAAGAAGTGGCGAGTATTCACAAAGAATGTATGTACATAAGGTTAACCCTTTTGTTGCAAATCAATCGGTATATTATGAGGTAGTATTAAGTCCAGCATATGATACAACAAGCAAATTTGAAAGGTTTGTGTGCTATTCTCCTGTTCAAATTCCTTCATATTATGCGATAAAAGCAGATATCTGTTCCTGTGTGATTTACATTAAAAATACTAGAATGCCGATAAGTATTCTTTTGAGTTACAAAGTGTCTATAAGACCATGTGAAATTAAAAATTTTTCAAGAATATTTGGACTTGATATTAGGGTTAAAACATCAAGTTCTGAATATAACAGAATGATGAATTATCTTACGTGTTCTGGAATGAGCCTCAAAGAAGTAGTAGACTTGTCAGAGAAAGAATATTTAAGAGTAAAGACAGTTATATTTGATAATGATCAATCAAATGCTATTGCACAAATGCTTGATTGTTGTAGAAAGCTTATTGTCGAAAACTTACCTGGAGCAAATGTAATTAGCTATTTGCTTCATACGATGAACAATAAAATTATAAAAAAACAATTACATAGAGAGCCGGTTAATAAATTATCAAACTTGTATCTACAGTGGAAATGCATTCCATTTGATACAATGCCTTATGCTTCGTCGCTTGTTGGACACAATCCTATAAGTTCGTATTTATTTAGTTCTGTAAGTTCTGAAAATCGAGAATGTGAGTTCGTTGCTAGAGCCATTTTACGAAATATGAACGATAAATCTATTATTTACACACCTATTGATGATGTGCTATCCAATTGTTCAAAAGATGTTGATAGTTTGGTAAGGGAATTTAATGATTTGTTGTATTCAGGACATCGGGGGCGAAGAATTGAAAAATTTGGAAAAAATTTATACCAAAGAGATGCTTTTGATAATACGAAAATCATCGTGAGCAAGTTATTGGAAATGTCTAATGACCATCCTAAGGGATTTGAAATCGCAATCCGTAACTGGTTGGAAAATACCGCTCTAGTTGATTGTTCTGAAAAAAAGAATATTTTATTAAATCTGTTTAAAAATTCACATGTTTCCGTTATATATGGGGCAGCTGGTACCGGAAAAACATACATCGTTAATCTTATTTCTCAGTTTTTGATAAATCATGATAAATTATTTTTAGCTAATACAAATCCTGCGGTTGAAAATTTAAGGCGAAAAATTACTGCGCAGAATTGTACGTTTATGACGATATCGAAATTCCTCAATTCTACAAGTATAAAAGTCGAGTATACTACTTTGATTATTGACGAGTGCAGTATGGTTAGTAATCATGATATGAGAAAAATACTGGATAAGGCTAAGTTTAAATTATTGATTCTCATTGGTGATACATATCAAATAGAATCGATAGATTTCGGTAATTGGTTTGCTTTTATAAAATATTTTCTTCCGTATCAAGTTTGCAATGAACTTAAAACAACGTATAGAACTGATGTTCCGGAATTGCTAGAACTGTGGAACAAAGTAAGAACAGTTGAGGGTGATATTACAGAATATATTGTTAGCCATAATTATGTTTCAAAATTGGATCCTTCAATTTTTACAAAGTTTTCTGATGATGAGATAATTTTATGCCTTAATTACGATGGGTTTTATGGTATAAATAATGTAAATAGGTTTCTTCAAGAAAATAATCAGAATACAGCGGTGAAATGGGGAGTTTGGACATTTAAGATAGGAGATCCTATTCTTTTTAATGAAACAGAAAGGTTTATGCCTACTCTGTATAATAATTTGAAAGGTAAGATTGTAAATATTGAAAATGATGATGTTGCCAATTGCATTTGGTTCTCTATAGAAGTAGATAAAGCTTTAACTGAGTTTGATATGGTGAATGGTTTGGAACTTTTGGATTGTCAAAATATAGGAAAATCCATTGTAAGATTTAAAGTTTCAAAAATTAAAGATTCTGATATTGATAATGATTTTGTTGATGATAGTGACATACCTTTTCAGCTTGCTTATGCTATATCAATTCACAAAGCGCAAGGTCTAGAATATGACTCTGTTAAGGTTGTAATTACACAAGAAGTGGATGAAATGATTAGCCACAATATTTTTTACACAGCAATCACTAGAGCTAAAAAATATTTAAAGATATACATGAGCCCTGAATCACAAGAAAAGATAATCAGTGGCTTTAATGAATTGTCCTGTATAAAAAATGATGTAAAAATTTTTTCTGCACACTCGCAATTAAAATTAAGGAAGATTAAATAAATCATAGATTTTGATAAATCTTTGAAGTGTTTGTGTTGTTAGTTTGTTGTGTTGTTAATATCAGTAGATGTCTGTAATTCATTTGGTTTTAAAATGAGATTTTATTGGCAAGTCTATTTGCACATAAGGAAAAGTACATAGTGTCAGAACATTATTTTATTGACTTGTTTGCAGGAGCGGGAGGTCTGTCTTGTGGATTGGAAATGGCAGGATTTACCCCTCTGTTAGCGAATGAACTTGTAGAACAGTACGCTAACACATATCAAGTTAACCATCCAAGCACAAAGGTGATAGTCGGGGATGTGAGACAAGTTGATGAGAGAGAATTACACCGTTTAGTTGATGATTATGGCGACATTGATCTGATTGCAGGAGGACCTCCTTGTCAAGGTTTTTCAGTTAATGCTCCTGTGAGAAGTTTGGATGATCCTCGCAATCATTTGTTCAAGGAATATTTGCGTATTGTTGCAGAAATTAGACCTAAGGCTGTTATTATTGAAAATGTCCCAGGAATTATTTCCCTGGGAAAAGGTACAGTTGTAGAGCAGATTTACAGTATTTTAAATAAACTTGGATATAAGGTGGATCATAAAATACTTTTTGCAGGCCACTATGGTGTACCGCAAATGAGATTTAGGACAGTATTTATTGCATTACGGGACTATTGTGGGGATATTAAATTTCCTGAGCCGGAATACTATGCAAAAGCTGTAGCAAATTTCCATGGAGCCAAAAAGCTTTGCTTCAATCTTGAATCTTCAGATGAAATGAGACTAAAACCAAAGACTACGGTTTGGGATGCTATAGGTGATCTCCCTGAAATATGCGGTGGTGAGAAAATAGGAACTTATGAATACTGTTCAAAAATAGCATCTGATTTCCAAAATTATGTGAGAAATGGCTCAAAAAATGTTACTTCACATTTTTGTTCAAAACTTTCTGCTATAAATGTTGAGAGACTAAAATATATACCTCAAGGTGGAAGTTGGCGTGATATCCCATTTGATTTACTACCTGCAGGGCTACAGAGAGCCCGGAGAAGTGACCACACAAAGCGATATGGTAGGCTGGCATTAAACGATTTATGCTCAACAATAATGACGAAATGTGATCCACACTGGGGAAGTTTTTTTCATCCTACGCAGAATCGAGCTTTATCGGTAAGAGAAGCTGCAAGGATACAGAGTTTTCCAGACAGGTACTTATTTACTGGGAATATGACTCAACAATATGAGCAAGTCGGAAATGCTGTTCCTCCATTGTTGGGTGCCGCTATCGGAAAAAAAGTTCTTGAAATGATTATTGGGGGTGATTGTGAAGGTAGTTCGTCCTAATAAGGATATTGTTGAAATATTTGGTTATTCACCAAATGATACTTCTGATGAATGTCGTTCACTTTGGCGTATTGGCGGATGTCCTTTTGTTCAAATTCCATGCACAAAAAGAAATCATGAATCTTCTGTTATATACGGAACGTGCAGTGTCACGTCACCATATGGGGATTGTATTATCTGCCCTAATCGTTTGTATGTTGATAAATTTAAGACACTCAGAGTTGTTGCTGAAGACGCTTTTGGTTCTCTTCCTTTTTATACGTATGCAGAGTACATTGAACATAGGAATATGGATACACCATTTGTTGTTGCTTTAGGAATGCATTCAGGACATGAGATAAATCTAAGTCGTTCTTGTTCTATGGATTGGGTTCTTGCTAAAGTTGTTGATAAGCAGCTTGTTGAATATACTGGTATAGAAGTTCAGAGTATAGATATTACGGGAAATTATAGGGACAATTGGTATGCGTATAAAAATATACGGGAGGGGATAATAATTCCTCGCTCTGAACACGGTATGAACTGGGCAAATGTTCATAAGCGACTGATACCGCAAATAATCAGAAAAAGTTTGATTTACTCTCGTTCTAATTTTGTTAACAATGGACTATATTTTATAGTTCCAGAGATTGTTTATCAAAAATTTGAAGAAGTTATTGGTTCAGATATTCCTATCGTTAGAGATAAGGCACCAGACGTCATAACTGTACACACATACAAGTTGGGAGATTGTGTTGAAGAAGGGAAAATTCGAACCATTGAACTTGTAAGAAAATTAAGGTTTAAAATGCAAGATTTTTCGAATCGTTTTATTTCCGGACCTAACCTACCTTTGGCAACAGATCTTGATAATGCAGTAAAAAATGCGTTAGGACTCTGACTTTGTGAAGTTTGGGAGTTTACGAAAAATTTTATCGAATAATGTTTTGTATAGGTGTAAATGTCTTGATTTGAGGCGCTGGTTTGATATTCCCCACCTCATCCACGCAAGCCCCAAAAAGATATTTACACGATTTTTTTATTTGAAATATATGATATATAAGGCACATATTATGCACTCACTCACTCACTCACTCACTCACTCACTCACTCACTCACTCACTCACTCACTCACTAGAAGACTAACTTTAACTCTTCTTAAGTCAAGTACATTACCTTCCTTATTTAGCTATTCAATGATTACCTATGAGGTAATCACTCATGGCTAAAAATGCGAATATGACGAAGGCAAAGTTAACTCAAAACGACGAACATTATACTCAATTATCCGATATCGAAAATGAGTTAAAACATTACAGGAAGTATTTTGAAGGAGCTATTGTCTTTTGTAACTGTGATGATCCTGACTGGTCAAACTTTTGGAAGTTTTTTTACTTAAACTTTGATGTTTTAGGCCTAAAAAAACTAATTTCCACTCACTATGATAGCAAAAAATCAACATATAAAATGGAATACAATGGGATAAACGATCCTGTTATTACTAATCTTGAAGGCAATGGTGATTTTAGGAGTCAAGAATGTATAGAGCTCTTGAAAGAAGCGACTATTGTGGTTACAAACCCACCATTTTCTTTGTTTCGTGAATATGTTGCGCAGTTACTGGAATACAAAAAGAACTTTTTAATTATCGGTAATTTACACGCTATTACATATAAAGAATTCTTTCCATTCCTCAAGAAAAATATGGTTTGGTTTGGATTCAATACTGTTAAATCATTCATTGAACCTGACGGCTCTATTAAAAAATTTGGGAATATTGGATGGTATACGAACCTTGATCATAATAAGCGTCATGAAGAATTGATTCTGTATAAGAAGTTTGCTCCAAAGGAATACCCTAAGTATGATAATTATGATGCGATTGAAGTTGGAAAGGTTGCTGATATTCCAACCGATTATACCGAAATGATGGGGGTTCCGATTTCATTTCTTGATAAATATTGTCCTGAACAGTTTGAGATTGTTGGTATGCCAACTGCCAGTAGTAATGAAAATTCATTAAATCTTGGAGTAGATTATTCAAAATATGTTGGTTATAGGCAAGACGGGACTAAAACGGGTAGAACAGGTAGTACATTTGGTGCATGCCCTGTTTTTGAAAGGAACGATGGTAAAGGGATCTATTACACAAACGGTAAGCAGACAGTTCAAGCAGGTAGCTGTGAGAGATTATTTATCCGGTACACGGATAAATACATATCTTTACATCCAGAAGTATTTGGAGGAAAAGAGGGGAAGTTATGAAAATTACAGTAAAAGAAGTGACCGTTGAAGAATTATTCAATGGTTATGCGGATAATGGTGAAAACGGAGTTGTTGGCTATGGCGGTAAACTTGATATCCGACCTGCCTTTCAGCGTGAATTCGTGTATGACGACAAGCATCGGGATGCCGTCATTGACACATTACGTAAAGGTTTCCCTTTGAATGTTATGTACTGGGCGAAGACTCCTAACGGGTGGGAGGTTCTTGATGGTCAACAACGGACACTTTCAATATGCCAATTTTTAAATAAGGATTTTTCAGTCAAGAATGCTAATGGAAACCCGCAGTACATTCATAACATCAAAACAAGTAATCCGAATGAATATAATGCTATGCTGCAGTATAAATTAACAGTCTATGAGTGTGAAGGAACTCATGAAGAAAAACTTGAATGGTTTAAGGTCATCAATATTGCTGGTATGACTCTTACCGATCAAGAACTCCGTAATGCAGTATATTCAGGTAGTTGGCTGTCTGACGCCAAGAGATATTTTTCTAAATCAAATTGTGCGGGGTATAATCTTTCAAAAGACTACATTTCGGGAAAAGTAAATAGGCAGGAACTTCTTGAGACTGCAATTCGTTGGATTGCTGACAGAGATGGTATGTCTATTGAAGATTATATGGCAGTACATCAAAACGACGCCGATGCACAAGATATGTGGATTTATTTTCAAGATGTTATCAATTGGGTTAAATCACGTTTTAAGAATTATCGCAAAGAAATGAAAGGAGTTGATTGGGGGTTCCTTTTCAAAAACTATGGAATGTTATCTTTAAATCCAAATGAAACGGAAAATAAAATCAAGACCCTGATGATGGATGAAGATGTTACTAAAAAATCAGGTATTTACCCATATATTCTAACAGGATTAGAAAAATATCTTTCGATACGTGCATTCACTGACAATATGAAACGAGAAGCATATGAAAGACAAAATCACAGATGCCCATATTGTACTAATGCAGGTATCGATAAAGAATGGGCAATTGATGAAATGGAAGGAGATCATTTGAAACCTTGGCATGAAGGTGGTAGAACAATTGCTGAAAATTGTGTGATGCTGTGCAAGGCTCATAATCGAGAGAAGGGTGGAAAATAGATTTGATGAGTTATTTTATCTTTTCTCAGCTTTGATTTTGAATAATAAAGTATAGCTTTTGTGACGAAATGTGGGGGGAATCCTTTTATGAGAATGTTTTTGCCCTTCCATCCGGAAATTCAACAGCATTTAAAATTGAGTCAATCACGCCTTAAAATAGGAATCATATTCTGTTGAAAATATTCCTCTGAATGAATACACTCAAGAGCAAATGTTGCATTTCTTGGAGAGAATAAATGGAGTTTCTGACAACATCTGAGCTCGCAGAAAAGTGGAAAATTACGAGAAGACGTGTTTCCAAGCTCTGCAGCGAGGGGCGAATCAAGGGTGCTATGCTCAAGGGGAATACCTGGCTGATTCCGTCAGATGCTAAAAAGCCTGAGGACCCGAGACTGCTTAAGCAGGGCAAGGATCAGAAGTAGCAGATTACCAGTTGTGTTTTCAGAAAACGAGTTGTTGCAAAATTTGCAACAACTCAAATAGCTATCCGCAATATACGCATTCCGAACCGGAAAAGACCACGGCACAGGTCATGACCTATTTATCCTTGAAATCGAGGATGGTCTTGTAGATTTGTACCTGTTCGGTTGCTTTCGCGTGGATATCGTGGAGATAAAGATCGGAATGTTTTGTTACAGCTATCAGCACAGCACATTCGACTTTACGAACTAAAACGTCAGTGCTTATGTTTTCACGTTACCACTGCCACGAGAACTGCTGTTAGGTCGATACGTTAGTGGTCATGAATATCTGACATAGTCAGTAGGGTGTCATCGCATGTTGAGACGGTGGTATTACTGTCAAGGGAAAAACAGAACGGCTGAAAACCCCGTAAAATCAAGGGTTTGGCAAGATTTGGGATTTTGAAAGGTTGAGGGTAAAAAGGCATTTTAGGCTGTATCTGAAAACACACTTTAGCAGAGAGATACAGAGGTGTCTTTTCGGTTGTTTCATTTTATTGTTGGGACAGATCTAGTCCTTTTTATAGTACTCCGTGACGTACCCGGAGGCTTGCAGAATAAGGCCTTCAGCCCATGGCGGTGTACGTCCCATCAGCTCACAGACAGCTTCAAGACTCATCTGCGGATCTGCCTCGATGACCACTTCGTCATGTATGTGCATCACGATACTGCAGTGCTGGAGCGTCTTCATTTCAATGGACATGACGGAGGCGTTTTGACGAAACGGAATGAGTCGGAATGGTAATATCGAAAAATTATGTAATTTTTCGGGGTATTTATGATATGCTGACAGTTAAATGAAGGCTTTGCGGTACTGGAGGTGTTAATGATTAACAGTCACTATATTCCTAGACTGATTCTAAAGAAGTTTAGTGATGATAAAGAGCATTTAATATACGCTGATTTGATTCATAAGAAATGTGAGATTAGAAGATTGGAATCTGTTTTCTCAAAAAAGGGATATTATTCTGATGATCTAGAACATGATCTTAGTAAAAGCGTTGAATCAAGGTTTGCACAACTTCTTAACGATAATCTGTTAAAGAGTAAGGATCAAATTATTTTAAGCAGGGAGGAGCTCTTTCTTCTCAAAAAATTCTTATTAATAGGTTCACTTAGAAAGTCTTTTACCCGCGATGAAATTGAAACACGTAATGGACCGGCAGTTGATGAATTAGTCTATAAAAGGAATAAAAAATTTTTTGAATCCAGAATGGACGAAATTTTAAAATGCAACACATCTGAAGAGCTTCTTAAATTCTGCGACACAAAGTGCGAGGAGATGATTGATAATGGTCTGTTAAGAGCCATTAAGAGAATTGTCTACGGGTACATGTCTTTTGTTTCTACAGAAATATGTGGGGAAAATTTGATTATTTCTGACAGTGCATGCGGTTATTGGTACGGTGAAGGACCTTTGGCTAAGTTAGATCTGATTTTCAATTCAAATTCTCCGTATGCCATAGGTCTTTTAGACAAAATAGATCCTGCAGATTATGTATATTTTCCAATATCGAAACATTTGGGTGTTTTAGCAATCAGTCCGATTTTTAGAAAAGAGTACGGGATATTTGATGTAAAAAAATATTCCAAAAGTGGTTTGGAGAAAAGATTGGGATTTGATGATAAACATTTGTTAAATGCTCCTGCCGTAACCTTTTTAGGAGCAGGAGGCAGAACTCCAAATAAATACGTGTATACAAAAACACAATTAAGCTTAAAGAATGCCATCTTTTTTAATATTTTAACTATGCAGACATCCTGCAAGTTTATTGCCTTTTCTAATTACGAAAAGGTGAAAAGTTCAATAGAATCATACATCAAAAACCAGGGTGTGAAACATGATTTATCTTTTATTGCCAATCATTTTCGGCATGAGTAGTATTTGCGGAGGCGTTTCCCTTCAACGGATACCTGAATAGCTAGGACATATCCTCTGAGCAGATAATGATTGGTATGTTCATGAATTCCCGGTCCTTCAATCAGACCATTAAACGCCCCGATGAAGAGCATCCCAGAACAGAGGGATATCACCAGGTGCGCCCCTTGAACCTGAAAAGTCTTATGTTCTGATGCGTGAGTGTGGTCAGGGGACATAGAGTCTGAAGTAAAAATACCAAAAGTCCGGGCTTAGAAAGAAATTACCGCGCATAACAAAAACGCCCTTACCGTTTATCCCGGAATGGACGTTTCAATTTTATGGAGTTGTTGAGATGTTATATCAGAATCAAATTTTCATTATTCTGATATTTAAGATAATTTATAAAAGGTCTTCCTCAGTACGCTTTTTCTGTTCTTCTTTTTCTTCATCGTGGGACTTACTTACATCCGTAGCCAAAGGCTCACGCAATGTGCATTTCGAATGTTTTGAATCATCATGTAAAAGTGACATAAGGCCATGATTTCTTAGTAAATCTTCAACACATTTTTCAGCTTCAGCTGATGTTCCAGGACCAAAGGTAATTGAAGAAAATAAATCAGTAAAGATGAAATTCTGAATCTTTTTAGCAAGATTTAAGATTATGTGCCGACCTTTTTCTGTGTCGTAGTGATCTACCCATTTAGGTGCATAAGCAATCATGACTGCTTGAGTTTTCAAAGAAAGAAGAAGTCTAACTTCGTATTCTTTTTTGAAGGATTCATGTTTAATATTTGAAGAATAATGACTAGCATACTTACTAAAATTAGAAGACATTTCTTTTTCTAGTCTCTGATCGATAATTGACTTAATAACCTTAAGAAAAGTATTGTCAGTATCATTGTTCGGCAAGTACAAAATAGGCGTAATTTCAGCCAAATCAAAATCATTCTTAATCTTTTCAATCAATCTAAAAAGATTCTTCATTGGCACTTCCAAGCATACACCGCATGGATTCTTTTCGATTTCTGTTGGCTTATGATCATTTGGACTTTGATATTCTTTTGGCATTCCATATCTGGCCCATTGTGAAGCGTCATCATTTAGTGCTGTAAACGAGAATGAGTAAGTAATTTTTCGATAATTGGATGTTTTATTAGCAAAATTAAGTGTTGAACTAATATCGTTCACATTAATACCAAACTCAAGAACACTCCTCAGGATATTTTCAATTAATGCTGTACCTTCGCCAGAATCATTCATCATTGAGATGCAATTTAATTTTAAGCTTTTGCCTGATATTATTCTCTCTAATGACGGAGAATCTGTGTAGTGATATAATTTGAGGTTATCCCACATATCTTTAATCGTATTTTTACTTGTTTGATTAACTTTAGGGTTGAAAGTACTTTGATAGAGCATGAATAAGTTACTGAAGAAGAAATCTTTTGTAATTTTTATATATTGTTTGTTTAAGAAATCAATTGACGATGAATAATTTTTTAAATTCATTAATTCACTGCTTAAATTATTTTGGAATTTTAAGAATTCACTATTTTCATCATTAGATTTATTGGAATTGGTCATCTATCCTTAGTCCTGTGGTATATTATGAATGATAAGCGTATAACATTATGTGCGCATAAGGGACAATAATCAATGTAAAAAGAAAAACAATGCGCTGAAATTTAGGCGAACGAGTTACATAGATAATTCTAATCCTTCTTATAGAACTCCGTGACGTACCCGGCAGCCTGCAGGATCAGTCCTTCAGCCCAGGAAGGTGTGCGTCCTATCTGCTCACAGACAGCTTCAAGGCTCATTCGCGGATCTGCCTCAATAACCACTTCGTCATGTATGTGCATCACGATGCTGCAGTGCCGTAACGTCTGCATGGCGTAGCAGAGAATATCTCTGGCAACTGCCTGCACGATGTTTTCCACGAACTTTGGTCCGTAGCTTTCAATGCGCTCCCATTTCTTGGTGGCTCCGAGGCCTTCATAGGTAACACTCTCACCGCCGAACTGGTTCATGCCGATGCGGGGTTTTACGTAGGCAAGCTTTCTGCCGGATGGCAGGGTGATGAACAGCATGCCGCTTCTGCAGGTGAATTTCAGTCCATGCGTTTCAGTGGTTGTTCGTTCCTTTATGGCAGTCATGACGGCGTTGTCTACCGCCCACCAGAACTTAACGATGTTGGGATTGGAGTTACGCCAAGCGGTAACGAGGGGCTGGAGTTCATCATCTTTGAGTCCCATCTCCAGAGCTCCCATGGCTTTTAAAGCGCCGACACCTCCACCGTAACCACAGGCCAGTTCTGCGATCTTCCCTTTCTGCCTCAAATGCCCATTTATGCCATGCTTCTCAACAGGAACTTTAAACATCTGACTGGCACTCATGCAGTAAATATCACCGCCGTTTTTGAATAGCTCCATACGCCATTTTTCTCCGGCAAGCCAGGCAATCACACGGGCTTCAATGGCAGAAAAGTCGGCTACATAAAAGAGCTTCCCCTCTGGTGGAATAAAGGCTGTACGGACAAGCTGAGACAGAGTATCCGGTACATCCTCATAGAGCATTGAAACTGACTCGTAATCACCTGAACGGACAAGAGCTCTTGCTTCATCTAAATCACTCATGCTGTTCCTCGCCAGATTCTGTAATTGCACGATTTTGCTCGAGAACCGCCCGGTACGATTAGCTCCATAAAAACGGAACAGTCCTCTCGCACGGTTATCTGCGCATACAGCATTTTGCATTGCCTGGTATTTCTTGACGGCTGATTTGGCAAGTTGCTGTCTTAACGAAAGCACTTTGCAGAGCTCCGGCGGAGCACTTTTCATGAGTTCAGCTATGGCTTTCTTGTCGAGAGATTCCGTCATCAGCCCGTTTTCGGCAAGCCACTCCTTCATCTGCTGCACGGAGTTCGGGTTTTCAAGCTGGGTGAACTCCTTCATAGCTGTGATAAGCTCTTCCCGGGAGCGGGCATCCATGTAGATCGCCTGACGCACCAGCTCCATGTCAACCAGAACCCCGCGGTCGTTTATCTGCTGGTCAATGATGTATTCTTCCCAGATAAAATCCGGTACCGGGAACTTTGATAGACGCTTCTGTATTTCCATTTCGGTCTCCACGTCCCGGAGATTGTAACGCTTGAACTGAGCCCATTTGTCGGGAGCATGCTGAGGGAGATTTCTAGTTCTGCCACCGTTGCTCTGAGTCGGTGTGCAAGGCTTGCAGAAGTAGCGGATGAGGTCTTTGCCTTCCGAGAGCTTCTGCTTCTCAAGCCCCAGCACCGCGCCAACGCCTTCAAGAGACTGTGGCAACCCCAGTGTCGCAGCCCACACCATGTCGCAGTGCCAGCCTTCGGGGCTTAGATAAGTGCCTGTCGGTAGTCCGAGATACCTGGATAAACAGACTCTCTCAAAGGAAGCGTTAAAGCTGTGTTTGATTACCTTCTCGTCGGTTAGAGCCTTAAGAATCTCATCCGGCACTTTCTCTCCGCAGGCGAGATCGTAAACCTGCACGGGTTGCCCATCTACACTGCAGGCAAAGAGCAGGATTTCAAAATCAGGTGATTCAGCGTAGCGGTACACACCGCTTTTCCCGATGTCTACACTGCTGTACGTTTCCAAATCAAGACAGAGTTCTTTCATTTTCAATACCTCTCAAAAAAGGGTAGCAGTCGTAACTGCCACCCTGATAAATTACTTATACTGCTCTGTTACCAGATGCGACGTTTCTTTCTTTTCAGATACTCGGTAAGCATGAAGGTAAGAAACTCAAAGAGAATTGCCACCACCACACCGGTAAGTACACCGCAGCCGAAACCCATTAAAAAGATTTCACCTGAATCCATAACCGTCCCTTAACCTAAAAATTCTTCATCATCTGCAGTTGCAAAGTCGCTTTCAGCACTTGCTCTGCCACCTAGAGGTTCTCCGTCTCTAAGCTTCTGCAGATTGTTAAGACCACAGGCGATACCGCGGTTACCGTTGGCGTTGAAGGCATAGAAGTTTATGCTCGCTCTGCCGTAACAGCCGGAGTAAACCTCGGACTTATCCATGATTTCGTTCCTGTTGGCATCAACCACACCGGGAGCAGTGCTGGAGTTCGCATTAACGAAGTAGGCATTGGCATAGGCAGGATCATCGGGACGCTCCAGGTCTCCGTCGCGGAGTGGCGTTCTCAGGGTACTGAGAGCCGGTACTGATTTGGCGTTGCCCTTAAGCTTTGACTGACCTTCACGGTAAGCCTCTTCAATGGCAGACTTAATCTTGCTTACAGTCACGGTGTCGGACTTCGGAATGATGAGGGATACGCTGAACTTCGGCTTACCGCCTTCCATAGCCTTTGCTTCCCACACATTTGCATAGGACCATCTGGTGTTAGCACCTGTAATTACTTTTGTTGCCATAATTATTCATCCTTAAAATCTAAAGTTGCTGTTGAAACTGCCGGTCTTTTATCGCTCTCCGGCACAAGCGTTGGTTTACCTTTCGGTTTTTCGATAAGTCCTGAAAGGAGCTCATCAAATTTTGCTTTTCCGAGAAGTTTCTGCATGGCGGTGATGCCGAGAAGCTTCTTCTCGAAAGGATCAAATCCCTCAGTTGCCACTGCGTCGATTACAGCTGCTTCATCGGTGTATTTCCTCACGCTTCTTCCCTCTACCAGCTTGAATCCCGGATAGGATGTACCGGAAAGAGCTCGCTCAAGGGCATAGGCTTTGATGTCATCAGCCCAGGAAACAAGAGTGTCAATCTGCGGGAGAATGGCTGCTATCTCCTCTGAGGTAAGAGACGGAGCTTCTGCAAACTCATATTTAGCAAGCTCCAGACTGTACGCCGCACGCTTACGGCAGGTGGCTTTTATCCGACAGAACCTGCAGTGCTCTCCGGCCGAGAACTCTCCATTACCTTCATAGGCAAGCTTTGCCCTCGGGGTGAGAACCTCATCCGCCCATTTGAGTAGTTCCTCCACGGACATTTCGAAGGTGTCGGTATTTTCTCTGCGTGGCTGATAGATACTTAGCTTTATGCGTCTGATGTCATACAGATCACCAAAGGTATCGAGAGCTCCAAGGGCATAGCACTTAAGCTGGCTGTTCCCGGTGCCGTCTTCTCCTGAGGCTGATACCAGAACACCGACACCGTACTTCATGTCGATGATGTGTAGAGTGTCATCGGCTACGATGACGCAGTCCCCGGTACCGAAACCGTCCTGCACCCATTTCGAGTAGTCGAGCTTCTGCTCCACGCATACAAGAGGATCGGGGCAGTGTTCTTTTGCTCTGGCAATCTGCTCCATGACAAAAGAGCAGTAGCCCTCTGCGGACTCCTGTATCTCAGCGTCATAGAATTCAAGGTTTTGAGTCGGATCGGTTACATTCCGTCCCAGCTCCTTTTCCACCAGATACTGGCAGAGCTCATGGGCATCGGTTCCCTGTTTCGCATAGGGACTTTCCTCATCAGTGACTTCCGCACACAGCTTTGCGCTTGGCGGACATGCGAGCCACCGGTGACTTGCCGATGCAGATAAAAATGCATGACTAGTCATTCCCGAAAGCCTCCGATTCGGTTACGAGTGTTGCCAGAATAGCGGGATCTCTGATTTCGGAAAGCTGCTTTACTCCATGGGAGGTAAGTAGTGCTTTAACTTCCTCTCGGAATCCTGCCCGGGCCTTTTCGGCAAGAATGCCTCTGACTTCCTCAAAGGTATAAACCTTCGCCTGAGTTTCCTCCGAAGCGACAGCGGGGGCAGGAGCGGGCGCTTCAGCTTCCGGTGCGGGTTCCTGAGAAGATTCTGCGGTAGGCTCAGCTTCGTCTTTTTTAGCAGTGGTTTCCGTGCCTGAAAGCAGATCTGCTATTTCAGCAGCATCAGCACTCAGTCTGCGGAATCCGTCAATCAGAATAGAAAGATCTTTCTTTTTCATGAGATTGTCCTTTTAGTTAATTTCAAGTTTCAGCGGGGCGTTTTCCTATGCCCTCACTACCTATGTTCACCGGAAGACAAATCTGACAAAAAAATTTCAGATTTTTTTCAGCGTCATTTCCGGTCTTCACCTGCTTATGTTCAGTAATGGACGAATCTGACAAAACTTTTTCAATTTTTTTAAGAATTTTTTGTCAGAAACGGCTCCTGCTGAACATAGAAGGTAGAGCGGCAGATTGTCCCTGTCGCCGGGACTTTTTAACTGAAGAGGAAAACTGAATGTTTGCAATTAAAGAAAAACAGGCGTGCGTTAACGGGGTCATGTTTAAGACCTTTGAACGTAAGACGGCTTTCGGCAGAACAGACCTGCGTGTTGAGGCGGGTACCACCGGGTACAAGGGCGGTAAAAGCAGGGGGAGAGGCGGCAGAGCCTTTATTTCACTTGAGAGCCTTGGCGGTGATTTCTGCTTCCTTCCCGTAATCAACGAAAAGAAAAGGGTGGTGGGCTTCGAAATTGCCGTAAGCGGTGATGAGGGGCTGTATGCGGTAAGCAGGGCACTTGATTTCGCAAGTACCGCCATCTCGGATCAGTGCTGCAGAGTTAATGACTAAGGAGGAAATTTTAATGTTTGAAGTTAAGGAAAATACCCGGGTTCTGCCGGACGGAACCTTGCTCACCACGTACACCCGTGAGGTTACCGGGCCAAGCAGCGTAGAAGTGGAGGCAGGAACCACCGGCTTTAAGGGTGGTAATGCAGATCATGGCGGTCGCACATACATCCGCATAAGGGATCTCGGCGGTACTGACATGTTCGTAAAGAGAGCCAATGCCAAAAACGGCAACACCTCCGAATTCGAACTGTACCTTGGTGGCGACAGTGAGCTTAAAAACATGCTCTGGGGACTGAAATTCGTAGTGAGGGTTCTTGAGGATGAATCAAAGGAGGTTGATGATTGATGCCAATTACCATCTATAGCGCAAATGTTACCGGGATGGAGAATAACTGTCGTTACCCGAATCGGGTTGATATTACTGATCTGGAGTCTCTGGTTAAAGCCGTGTCCCGGGATTATGTATGTGCTGAATACCGGAACAGCTACCGCAATACCGATAATTTCATAAGCAGCAACTGCTGTGCCGGGGACTGTGACAATACCCATTCAGACAATCCGGCAGACTGGATTACCCCGGAAAAAGTGGCGGAGGAATTCCCCGGTGTTACCTTTTGGGTTCACTACAGCCGGAATCACATGAAACCAAAGAACGGGAAGGCACCGAGACCTAAGTTCCACATCGGCTTTCAGATTGATCCTGTGACCAGTCCTGAACAGCTGAAACGTCTGAAAGAACGTGTTCATGAGAGATTCCCTTTCTTCGATCCGAAAGCAATGGACTCGGCACATTTCTTTTACGGCACAGAGGAGCCGCAGGTGGAGTTCCATCAGGGAAACAAAACCCTGAACGAGTTTCTGGGTGATGACGCGGAGGATTTTGATGCTGCAATGCCACAGGGAAGTTACGGCAGTAATTTTGTCATCGAGGAAGGACGTCGCAATGCCACCTTGAGCCGTTTTGCCGGAAGGATTGTAAAGAGGTATGGTGCAACTGAACAGGCTTTCAGAATCTTTATGGAAGAGGCCGGAAAATGCAATCCTCCTCTTGACGATGACGAACTCGGGAAAATATGGGCAAGCGCTCAGCGTTTTGCCATAAAGATTCAGGGGCGGCCAGGGTATGTCCCTCCTGAAAAATACAAGCCTGAATGTACATTGAGACCGAGTGATTTCACGGACGTGGGACAGGCAAAGGTGCTTTCAATGGACTGCGCCAATGAGCTGGCATTTACCACCGGCACCGACTTCCTGGTGTATGACGGCAAACGCTGGGTGGAATCCAAGTCGAAGGCCATGGGGTGTATGGTTAAATTCCTGGATCGCCAGCTTGAAGATGCGAGAAAAGCCGTGGCGGAGGCAAGGCAGAAACTGCTGAATACGGGGGGCCGGAAGATGCAATTGCCGCCGGAGGCAAGAATCTAGCCAAAGCAGTGAAGAACAGTCAGCAGCAGGAGGCATGTGATAAATACATGTCTGCATTATCGTACCGGAGCTTTGCACTGCAGCGCCGGGACGTCAAATACATCAACGGTGCCCTTACAGCGGTAAAACCAATGGTGGAGATAGCCACCACTGATCTAGACAGCCATGAATTTCTGCTGAACTGTCCGGACGGCACCTACGATCTGCGTAAAGGGACGGCAGGGCGCAGAGAGCATGATCCGGCTGACTATATCACGCAGATCACGGCATTTGCACCTGGTGATAAAGGCAGGGATCTGTGGCTGGCATACGTCAACCGCACTTTTCAGAATGACGCTGAAACTATTGAGTACGTTCAGGACAACGGCGGTCTATGCCTCATAGGCAGTGTGTACCAGGAGGCAGGGATCTTTTCTGTCGGTTCCGGGTGCAACGGCAAATCCACCTTCTGGGATTCCATAGCCGCAACGGTGGGATCGTACAGCGGGATGATTTCAGCCGATGCTCTTACTGCCGGATGCCGGAGGAATGTCAAGCCGGAGCTGGCAGAAGTAAAGGGCAAGCGACTGCTGATTGCCGCAGAGCTTGATGAGGGTAAAAGGCTCTCCACGTCCATCATCAAGCAGCTTACATCCATTGATGAGATTGAGGGCGAGAAGAAATACAAGGATCCCTTCAAGTTCAGACCGAGCCACACTCTGGTGCTGTACACCAATCATCTGCCGAAAGTTGGAGCCATGGATGACGGAACCTGGCGACGCATCATTGTCATTCCGTTTAATGCCAATCTGAAAGGCAGCGGTGAGGTCAAAAACTACTCCAAGTATCTGATTGATAACGCGGGCCCTTACATTCTCAAGTGGCTTATCGAGGGTGCGGAACGTGTCATCAGAAAGGGGTTCAAACTTACCCCACCAAAATGTGTGCGTGATGCCATCGATGCCTACAAGGCTGAGAATGACTGGATGAGCCATTTCCTTGATGACTGCTGTGAGGTTGCTACGGGACTTGAGGAGAAATCAGGGCAGCTTTACACCGAATACCGGGCATATTGCGGGAGAAACGGTGAGTTTGTACGCAGTACCACTGAGTTCTACAAGAGTCTTGAACTTCGCGGTTTTGTCCGTCAAAAGCGTGCGAAGGGAGTGTTCGTCAAGGGGCTTAAGCTGACAGAACAGGATTTTTAAACAGATGTGAAGGTCATGATCCTCATTTACTAAAAGTCTCTATAGGGAAAATAAAAAATTACTCTATAGGTGGTTTTGGCAATTAACCATCATGACCTCCACAGGCAGATTTTTAACAGATGTGAAGGTCATGATCCTCATTTACTAAAAGTCTCTATAGGGAAAATAAAAAATTACTCTATAGGGGGTTTTAGCAATTAACCATCATGACCTCCACAGCAGGAGAAAAAATGAATTTTTATAGCTGGATGATGAAGAACTACAGAAATGAGCAGCCTCCGAGAGGGAATTTGGCCGGTGATATGTATCTTGACCGGAAGAACTTCCCGAGAAACAGAGCTCGTAATTTTGATGATGAACACGGACTGATTCTGGATTATCTGAACATGGCAGGAGCCTGTGACGGATGTATTGAAGCCTTTGAAGAATGCTGGGAGGAGTACGTCGAATGCGAGAAAAGCAGAAAGAAAAATGGGGTTCTGACTATCCTGGAGCCGTAAAGGTCTGGGAGAACAATTTTAACCA
>LXOW01281820.1_pt1 | contig 46406 bp, 40 predicted proteins | sample 1368591 | NCBI WGS metagenome assembly LXOW01 (sample SAMN04884650, study PRJNA319009) | bovine gut metagenome | isolation source: Cow rumen | host: Bos taurus | place: Italy: Legnaro (PD) | collected 2014-07-09
TTGCGTCTGCTTCTTCTGGGACGGGGACGCATTTTGCGTTCTTCCATGGTGCAAGCCTCCTAATAAATTTTTATGAGTTAAAACGGGATATCGTCCGACGAGATATCGGTGAAACCGGCCACGTCCTGGTTCCGGTTCATCTGGGGACGGGGGGCGGTGGGGGCGCTGTAGGTGCTGCCCTGTTCGTCACCCTTGGGGGTGAGGAACTCCACCTCGTCCGCCGATACGTCGAGGGACATGCGGGTCGTGCCATCCTTCGCTTCGTAGGTCCGGGCCTGAAGCTCGCCGATGACCGCCACCTTACGCCCCTTGGCGAGATACCGGGAGCACACGTCCCCCAGCTGCCGCCAGGCGTTGATGCGGAAGAAATCGGTCTGCCTTTCGCCGCCCTGAGACGCAAACCTGCGGTTAACGGCGATGGTGAAGGAGCAAACCGTCACGCCGTTGGGCGTGGAACGGGTGTCGGGATCGTGGGTCAGATTCCCGATCAAAACGATCTTGTTCATGCTATACCTCTCTTACAATTCTCTCGTGCAGTTCTGTTCGGGGATGTGTCCGTCTCGGCTTATGCTTCCTTGCGAGTGACCATGTAGCGCAGAACGCGCTCATCGTTTCTGAAGTTACGCTCCAATTCGCGGGGGAACTCGGCGGGCGCGTTAAAGGTAACGAGCACGTAGAAACCCTCGGTCTTGTAGTCGATGGCGTAGGCCAGCTTCCGCTTGCCCCACTCGTCCTGCTTCACGATCTCACCGCCGTTGCCGGTGATGATGCCCGCGAACTTGTCCATGACGGCGCGATTGGCCTCTTCGTCAAGCTCGGGTGTGATCAGGTACAAAACTTCATACTGATTCATTCTTTCACCTCCTTATGGTCTGTTGGCTTTCTTCCTGAGAAAGCAAGAAGGACCGTTAGCCGTAATAATATAGCACAGCCCCACCCCGATTGCAAGGGCTTTTTTCAAGAATTTTTCGGAAAAAACGGTCGTTCGCACAAAGAAAAAGCCATCTTTTGTGTTGACAAACGGGACGGATGGTGGTAGATTATATACAATTCTAAGAAAGGAGCCACGGATCGTATGAAGCGCAGCGCGTATTCCTATTATTATCGCTTTGCTTCCTCTGGCAAGGTCCGTGAGCTGTGCCTGTGATCGGGTAGATCACTGCTTGGGGTGTGGCGCCGGACGGCGTCACTTTTTTTATGCAGACTAAACTGAAAGGAACACCGCTATGACTTCCCCTTCTCTCATCACCCTGCTGTTCATGGTCGTCTTCTTCGCCATCATGCTGTGGATCGGCCTGCGCTCCCGCCGTCACGCTTCCGACGTCAACGGCTTCGTGCTGGGCTCCCGGCAGGTAGGCCCCTGGCTCTCCGCCTTCGCCTACGGCACATCCTACTTCTCCGCCGTCATCTTCGTGGGCTACGCGGGCCAGTTCGGCTGGAACTTCGGCCTCGCTTCCACCTGGATCGGCCTCGGCAACGCCTTCATCGGGTCCCTCCTCGCCTGGCTCATCCTGGGCCGCCGGACCCGGATCATGACTCAGCACCTGGGCAGCAAGACCATGCCGGACTTCTTCGGCACCCGGTACGAGAGCGAGAAGCTTCGGACCGCCGCCAGCCTCATCACTTTCGTGTTCCTGATCCCCTACACCGCCTCCCTCTACAACGGCCTTAGCCGGCTGTTCGCCATCGCCTTCCCCGGCGTGGACTATGCGGTGTGCGTCATCCTCATGGCCGCCCTCACCGGCGTGTACGTCATTCTCGGCGGGTACATGGCCACGGCCTGGAACGACTTCATCCAGGGCATCATCATGCTCTTCGGCATCGTGGCGGTCATCGCGGCGGTGCTGGGCGACCACGGCGGCCTCAATATGGCCATCGAAAAGCTGGCCACCGGCGCTACCGGCGGCTGGCAGTACGCCTCCTTCCTGGGCGCCAACCCCCTGTTCCTGCTGTTCGTGGTGATCCTGACCTCCCTGGGCACCTGGGGCCTGCCTCAGATGGTGGGCAAGTTCTACGCCATCAAGAACGAAAGCTCCATCCAGAAGGGCACCGTCATCTCCACCCTCTTCGCCATCGTGGTGGCCGGCGGCTGCTACTTCCTGGGCGGCTTCGGCCGGCTCTACGACATCGACGTGAAGGCCGAGGGCTTCGACGCCATCATTCCCCGGATGCTCTCCAGTCTCCCCGCCGTCATCATCGGCATCGTCATCGTGCTGGTGCTGTCCGCGTCCATGTCGACCCTGTCGAGTCTGGTCCTCACCTCCTCCTCTACCATGACGCTGGACCTCATCGCCCCCAACCGGAAGAAGCCCCTGGGGGAGAAGAAGCAGCTGCTCATCATGCGCGGGTTCATCCTGGTGTTCATCGTCGTCTCCGCTCTCATCGCCATCAAGCAGGCCAAATCCAAGAGCCTCTTCATCGCTCAGATGATGGGCGTCAGCTGGGGCGCTCTCGCAGGCGCGTTCCTGGCCCCGTTCCTCTACGGCCTCTACTCCAAGCGCACCACCAAGCTCTCCACTGCCGTGTGCTTCGCCTGGGGCGTGGGCCTCGAGACGATCCAGCTCCTGGTCTCCCTGGGGCTCATCTCCGTGGCGGGCAGCCCCGTCCTGGCCTTCGTCTTCAACAACTCCATCTACTCCGGCGTCATCGCCATGGTGGGGGGCCTTATCATCGTGCCCCTGGTGGATCTCGTCAGCCAGAAGTTCCGCCCCGTCCACGTGGAGGAGATGTTCTCCGCCTACGACGAGCGCAGGACCGTGGACATCACGGACAATTTGGGAAAATAACGCAGTTTTATCTTCTGCCGCTTTTTCTTTTCAGGTGAAAAGAAAAAGCGGCGGAAAAAGAAAAGCCTGCAAAACAGAGAAGGGGTCGCCGCGAGAGCATACCCCTTCTCATAGTTTTTTTGGGTGCAGCCTTTTCTTTCCAGAAAAGGCGGCAGGATCAATTATTCCTCTATTTCTTCCAGACTCAGCGATTTGAGCCCCCTTGCCGTCAGCGCCTTTTCCGCGGCCTCGGTGTCCGTGACCCGGAAGATCATGTAGGCCTGGCCCTTCCTGCTGTCCAGGAAGGCGTACATGTACTCGATGTTCACCTGGGCGGCGTTGAACTCGCCCAAAAGGTTGTGGAGGCCGCCGGGCTCGTCGGGCACGGCGAAGGCCAGCACGTCGGAGAACTGGGCGATAAACTGCCCGTCCCGCAGGACCTGGGCCGCCTGGTAGGCGTCGTTGACGATGAGGCGGGCGATGCCGAAGTCCGTGGTCTCCGCGATGGACAGGGCCCGCATGTCGATCTTGTTCTCCGCCAGCAGGGCGGTCATCTCAAAGAGCTTGCCCGGCTTGTTCTCCAGAAAAACCGAAATCTGTTTGATGCTCATATTCTTTCTCCTTATTCGATCGTGTTCTGTGGGGCAGGTTTGGCGTCGACTTTGCACATGGTGAAGGTGGCTTTGGCCAGCGGCACGTCCAGATCGTCCCGGATATTTACCTCATACCAGGACAGGCGCCTGCCCGGCCTGATGCAAACAGCTTCCGCGGTCAGCGCCTTCCCCCGGCAGGGGTTCAAAAAGCTCACGTGGGCGTCGGCGGACACCCATTGTCCCGCGCCGGGGCCGTAGTGGGTGGCCACCGCGCAGGCGAAGTCCGCCATGGTCAGCACAACTCCGCCCATGACACCGCCCACGGCGTTCCGGTGCCGGTCGGTCAGAACGAGGGAGATGAGGGACCGGCCTGGGGCGGCTTCCTCGATGGTCATGCCGCTGCCTGCGGCGAACCGGTCCCCCTGAAAGAAGGATCGGGCCGCCTCCAGGCTGGTGAGTTCCATGCCGCTGTCCATGGCCTCAGATCTTTCGCCGGTCGATGACCCGCACGGCCTTGCCTTCGCTGCGGGCGATGGTCTTGGGGGCCACCAGAGTCACCTTGGGCCGGATGCCCAGCATGGACTGGAGGCCGGCGGACAGGGTCTTCTGCAGCTCCTGGATCTGGCCGATGGAGTCCGTGAACATCTCCGGCGTCATCTCCACCTGGACCTCGAAGGTGTCGGTGTTGTTGACCCGGTCCACGATGATCAGGTAGTTGGCGGCGTAGCCGTGGTTGAGGAGCACGGTCTCGATCTGGCTGGGGAACACGTTGACGCCCCGGATGATGAGCATGTCGTCGCTCCGTCCCCTGGGCTTGCTCATGCGCACGTGGGTCCGGCCGCAGGGGCACTTCTCCCGGCTCAGGGAGCAGATGTCCTTGGTCCGATACCGGATCATGGGGAAGGCTTCCTTGTCCACGGCGGTGATGACCAGCTCGCCGAGAGTCCCGTCAGGCAGCACCTCGCCGGTGTCGGGGTCGATGATCTCGGGGATGAAGTGGTCCTCGTTGATGTGCATGCCGTGCTGGTCCGAGCACTCGAAGCTGACGCCGGGGCCACTGAGCTCCGTGAGACCGTAGATGTCGTAGGCCTTGATGCCCAAGGTGTTCTGGATGTCCTGCCGCATTTCCTCCGACCAGGCCTCCGCACCGAAGATGCCCGCCTTCAGGGGAATGTCGTCGGGCCCCAGGCCCAGCTCCTTCATCCGCTCGCCCAGGTACGCGGCGTAGCTGGGGGTGGCGCAGAGGATGGTGGCGTTGAGATCCCGGATGAACATGATCTGCCGGTCCGTGTTGCCCGAGGACATGGGCACCGTGAGGCAGCCCACCTTGTGGCTGCCGCCGTCCAGGCCCGCGCCGCCGGTGAACAGGCCGTAGCCGTAGGACACCTGGACCACGCTCTCGTCGCTGGCGCCGGCGGCCACCAGGGCCCGGGCGCAGCAGTCCTCCCAGAGGTCGATGTCGTGCTGGGTGTAGAAGGCCACCACCCGCTTGCCGGTGGTGCCGGAGGTGGAGTGGATGCGGACGCAGTCCTTGAGGGGCTTGCCCATCAGGCCGTAGGGGTAGGCGTCCCGAAGGTCCGCCTTGGAGAGGAAGGGGAGCTTAGAGAGGTCCTTGACGCTCTTAATGTCGTCCGGCGTCACGCCCTTCTCGTCCATCTTCTTCTTATAATAAGGTACGTTCTCGTAGACCCGGCGGACCTGTTCTACCAGGCGCTCGCTCTGCCATCGTTCGATCTGTTCCCGGGACGCGCACTCGATCTCGGGCTGGTAGTATCGTTCCATGTATAGCTCCTTTCAGATGAATGGTGTCGACGCTGTAAGGCCCCTTCCGTCACTTCGTGACACCTTCCCCATTCCGCTTCGCGGAACAGGGCAGGCTTTTGGGGCGTGATGCCTCCCCTGTTTTCCGCAGGAAAATGGGGGAGGTGGCTGCGCAGCAGCCAGAAGGGGCAAAACCCCTCACACCTTCGGCAGCTTCGCCGCGTAGGAAGCGAGCTCTGCGTCGGTGGGGATGTAATCGTCCATCTGGCCGTTGTGGTACTTCTCGTAGGCTACGAGATCGAAGTAGCCCGTGCCCGTGAGGCCGAAGACGATGGTCTTCGCCTCGCCGGTTTCCCGGCACTTGATGGCCTCGTCGAGAGCCACTTTGATGGCGTGGCTGCTCTCGGGGGCGGGGAGGATGCCCTCCACCCGGGCGAAGGTCTCTGCGGCGTCGAAGACGCTGGTCTGGGGCACGGACACCGCCTCCAGCATGCCCTGGTCGTAGAGCTCGGAGAGGATGGGGGACATGCCGTGGTAGCGGAGGCCGCCGGCGTGGTTGGGGGCGGGGATAAAGTCGCTGCCCAGGGTGTACATCTTCGCGAGGGGGCACACCATGCCCGTGTCGCAGAAGTCGTAGGCGTAGACGCCCCGGGTGAAGCTGGGGCAGGAGGCGGGCTCCACGGCGATGATGCGGTAGTCCGCTTCGCCCCGGAGCTTCTCGCCCATGAAGGGAGCGATGAGGCCGCCCAGGTTGGAGCCGCCGCCGGCGCAGCCGATGATGATGTCGGGCTTGATGCCGTATTTGTCCATGGCGATCTTGGTCTCCAGGCCGATGACGCTCTGGTGGAGCAGCACCTGATTGAGCACGCTGCCCAGCACGTAGCGGTAGCCGGGGTTGCTGACGGCCACTTCCACCGCTTCGGAGATGGCGCAGCCAAGGCTGCCGGTGGTGCCGGGGTGCTCCTGGAGGATCTTCCGGCCCACCTGGGTGGTGTCGGAGGGGGAGGGGGTCACGGACGCGCCGTAGACCCGCATGACCTCCCGGCGGAAGGGCTTCTGCTCGTAGCTCACCTTCACCATGTACACCTTGCAGTCGAGATCGAAGTAGCTGCAGGCCATGGACAGGGCCGTGCCCCACTGGCCGGCACCGGTCTCGGTGGTGACGCCCTTGAGACCCTGCTTCTTGGCGTAGTAGGCCTGGGCGATGGCGGAGTTCAGCTTGTGGCTGCCGGAGGTGTTGTTGCCCTCGAATTTGTAGTAGATCTTGGCGGGGGTCTTCAGCTTCTCCTCCAGGCAGTAGGCCCGGACCAGGGGGGAGGGACGATACATCCGATAAAAGCTTTGGATCTCCTCGGGGATGGGGTACAGGCGGGTGTCGTTGTCCAGCTCCTGCTTGACCAGCTCGTCGCAGAACACGCCGGAGAGCTCCGCCGCCGTCATGGGCTGATGGGTGCCGGGGTTCAGCAAGGGCGCGGGCTTCTTCTTCATGTCCGCCCGAAGGTTGTACCAATATTTCGGCATCTCCGATTCTTCCAGATAGATCTTGTAGGGGATGGTGGGTGCGCTCATGGGTCTGTCTCCTTTCATATGATGGTTATAACAAAAGGCCCCGCCCGATTGGACGAGGCCCGTGTTTCCTGCTGCGGGGGCTCACGATCCAATTTCAGGCATCAAGAAACGGCGGCTAAACCACCAGCCGCTAAAGCTAAAGGACCAGGCTTTCGCGTTCCGTGCCATGGGTCGTGCTCCTTCCTCCGAAATTATATATTATATAGCATATTCCCCCGTAGGCTGTCAAGTGCTTTTTTCAGCGGGATCCCCCTTTTGGACACGTTTTCAAAAGGCTCCCTTGTTTCAGGGAGTGAATGGGGGAGCTGTCGCCGCAAGGCGATTGAAGGGGGTCTTCACCAAAACGCCAAATTGTTCAAATTATTTTTCATTTTCCCTTCCATATTATACTGTTCCATGCTATACTGTAAACATCCCAATCTGTCCCGGTTTTGGCGGCAGGCGGGGAAAATTATTCAGGAGGGGTATCTATGGCAAACTCTGAACCCAAGAAGGGCGGTATCCTGCAGGCATACCTGAACTTCAACGTACTGTACAAGATCCTCATCGGTCTGGTCATCGGCGCTATCGCGGGCATCATTCTGGCCGCGTCCGGCGTCACGGCCCTGCCCAAGTGGATCAGCATGTTCGGCACCATCTTCACGCGGCTCCTGAAGATGATCATCATCCCGATCATCGTGGGCTCCCTGGTGGTGGGCGCGTCCTCCGTCTCTCCCGCTAACGTGGGCAAGGTCGGTCTGCGCATCATCGTCATCTACCTCATCACCTCCGCCATCGGCGTCATCATCGGCCTCGTCATGGGCAACATCTTCCAGCCCCACGCCGAGCTGGCCGCCGTCACCCAGCTCGCTGCCGACGCCGCCGGCAAGACTGCCGAGACCAACGTGTGGGACGTCATCGCCAACATCATCCCCACCAGCGTCCTCACCTCCCTGGTCAACGAGACCGTGCTCCAGGTCATCTTCTTCTCCCTGGTCTTCGGCCTCTGCCTGTCCTACATGAAGGTGTCCGAGGATGAGCGCATCCGCACCATCGCCACCACCATGTACAACGTCTTCGACTGCCTGGCCGAGATCATGATGAAGATCGTCTCCGGCATCATGCAGTATGCCCCCATCGGCGTGGCCGTGCTGATCTGCGAGGTCTTCGCCAAGAACGGCGCCAAAGTCGCCGGCGCCCTGCTCACCGTGACCATCGCCTGCTTCCTGGGCTATGCCATCCACATCGTGGGCGTCTACGGCGGCCTGCTGGCCATCTTCAAGATCAAGCTGGGCACCTTCTTCAAGGAGGCCCGGACTCCCTTCATCACCGCCTTCGTCACCCGTTCCTCCAACGGCACCCTGCCCACCACCTTCGCCGCTGCGGAGAACCTGGGCGTTGACAAGGAAGTGTACGCCTTCTCCCTGCCTCTCGGCGCCACCATCAACATGGACGGCACGGCCATCTACCAGGGCGTCTGCGCCTTCTTCCTCGTCATGTCCTGCTACGGCCGTGGCCTGACCTTCGGTGAGATGGGCATGATCGTCCTCCTTGCCACCCTGGCCTCTATTGGCACCGCGGGCGTGCCCGGCGCCGGCGCCATCATGCTGGCCATGGTCATGCAGGGCATCAACCTGCCCATCGAGGCCGGTTCCGTGCTGGCCGGTGCCTACGCCATGATCCTGGGCATCGACGCCATCCTCGACATGGGCCGTACCGCCCTCAACGTCACCGGCGACCTCACCTGCACCTGCTGCGTCGCCAAGCAGATGGGCTTCCTCAAGGCCGACTCCCCCATCAAGTAAGGCATGGCCCGGAGCGACCTGAACGAACGGCTGCAGGAGCTGGGCATCTACAGCGATTTCTACTATCGCAAGGAGCTGAGGGCCCTCTCCGGGATGCTGGGGGAGTATGAGCGGCTCAACTGCCTGCTCACCGGCGTCCACGAGGGCAACCGCAAGATGGTGGCGGTCACCGACCGGCGGATCATCGTCCTTTTCACCGCCCTGGGCGGGGGAGACGTGAAGATCATCCGGCGGGAGGTCGTGAAGGACTGGCGCTTCGAAAAGAAGTTCCTGTTCTCCACCCTCACCATCGAGACTAACGGCGGGGCCGTCTTCACCTTCACCAACACCCAGGGCAAGCTCAAGGACCTGTTTCAATGGGCCATGGAGCAGCCCTTGCCCGCAGCCGAATGAACCACCGCATCGAAAGGGACAGTCGCCTGGCTGTCCCTTTCTTCATTGTCATCCTGAGGAGCGAAGCGACGAAGGATCTCTGAACGATCCCTGGGGCCCATGCATCTATGTAATATATAAGGAAAGCTATGCAATCGCCGCGGGCATGGGAGCGCCCGCCGAAGGTCCCCGATCCCGGCCGCATAATTGGCTTTTTTTCGGAAATGAGGGGGCCGAAAGGGGGCGGAAAATGTCTGCGTCGGGATAATAATCGGCGGGAAGCAAAGAGCATTTGTCCAAGTGGTTATTGACAAATGGGGTGATGACTTGTATAATTAGTCATTGTACAAGGAAGAATATTATATTTTGTACAAATCAAAACAGGAGGAAATCCACATGAAGAAACTGGTTGCACTGCTTTTGGCTCTGCTCATGATCTTCGCCGTCGTGGCTTGTGGCGAGAAAGCCGCTGAGACCAAGACCGAGACCAAGACCGAGGCCAAGACCGAGACCAAGACCGAGACCAAGACCGAGACCAAGACTGAGACCAAGACCGAGACCAAGACTGAGACCAAGGCCGAGCCTGAGGTCGCCGGTCTGAAGGACCTCAACACCTACGAGACGCAGGCCCGTGAGCTGGAGACCTGGAACATCCATTATTCCCAGGCCGCGGCCGACCTGAACGTGCTGTGCAACCTGATCGATGGTCTGCTGACCAACGACAACCACGGCAACCTGAAGCTGAACGCCGCCAAGAGCTACGAGTCTCCCGACGGCGGCAAGACCTGGGTCTTCACCCTGAACGAGGGCATGACCTGGTTCAACAAGGACGGCGAAGTCCAGGCTGATGTTCTGGCTTCCGACTGGGCCACCGGCCTTGAGTGGGTCCTGAACTACGCCAAGAACGATTCCTACAACGTGTCCATGCCCGCCGAGATGATCGCCGGCGCCAACGACTACTATGAGTACACCAAGGCCCTGACCGAGTCCGACGGCCCCGAAGCCGCCAAGGCTCTGACCGCTGAGGCCGGCAGCAAGTTCGCCGAGATGGTGGGCATCGCCGTGGACGACGCGGCCGGCACCATCACCTACACCCTGGTCGACCAGCTGCCCTACTTCCCCTCCGTGGCCACCTACAACTGCCTCTACCCCCTGTCCGCCGATCTCATCGAGGAGCTGGGCGTGGATGGTTACCGTGACGTGACCTGGGAGAACATGTGGTACAGCGGCGCCTACACCGTGACCTACTTCGAGAACCAGAACCAGAAGGTGCTCACCAAGAGCCCCAACTACTGGAACGACGCCAACTGCAAGCGCTTCGACACCGTCACCATCAAGATGGTCGAATCCGCCTCCACGGCCTTCCAGCTGTTCAAGAACGGCGAACTCGATCACGTGTCTCTGGACCAGGCCACCCTGCAGGGCATCTATGACGGCACCAGCGACGGCGACCTGAAGGCCAACCTGGTCGAGTCCCGTCCCACCAAGTACTCCTACCAGATCCACCTTGTGTACAACAAGAACCTGGAGGACGGCACCACCCCCGATGACAACTGGAACAAAGCCGTTGCCAACGAGAACTTCCGCAAGAGCCTGTACTACGGTCTCGATCTGACCCCGTACTTCGCCCGCACCAACGCCATCAACCCCCTGTCCTGCCAGAACTTCGTCTACACCGGCAACGGCGTGGCCTTCACCTCTGACGGCACGGATTACACCTCCCTGGTCCGCAAGGAGCTGGGCCTCGAGTATGACAACGCCAAGTACGCTCGCTACAACGCCGAGAAGGCCGCCGAGTACAAGGCCAAGGCCATCGAAGAGCTGACCGCCAAGGGCGTCACCTTCCCCGTGACCGTGGACTACTACATCTCCGGCGCTTCCGACGTGGCCGCTCAGACCGCCAAGGTTCTGGAGAACGTCTTCGCCGAGGGCCTGGGCAGCGACTACGTGGTGCTCAAGACCAACACCTACATCTCCTCTCTGGCCAACGAAGTCCGCAAGCCCCGCAAGGCTTCCATCTTCATCAACGGCTGGGGCGCCGACTTCGCCGATCCCATCAACTTCCTGGGCCAGGAGACCTACAACGATCCTCAGGCGTACTACTCCAACAACTACAGCTACTGCAATCAGAACGACGATCCCGATCTGATCGCTGCTTATCAGGAGTTCACCGATCTGGTGGTCAAGGCCAAGGCCATCACCAACGATATGGATGCCCGCTATGCCGCCTTCGCCAAGGCTGAAGCCTGCATGCTCGAGCACGCGCTGGTGATCCCCTGCTCCTACGAGGTAGGCTGGGAGCTGACCAAGATCAACAACTACACCAAGGTGTACAGCATGTACGGCATGCAGGCGTACCGCTACGTGGATTGGGAGACCAGCGAGACCCCCTACACCACCGAGGAAATGAACGCCAACGCCGCCGCCTACGCCGCTGAGTAAAACTCCCTGGTTCCGGTAAAGGCCGGGCAAGTCTGATACGGTTTTTCAACCGAAACGATATCAGGACTGAACGACGCTTCCGGGGCGGCCCCATAGGACTGCCCCGGAAGTTTCTTTTACAGGCCGGCGACGATCGGCGGAGAACCCCGATGAAAACCGCGCACAAAAGCGCGGCGCGGCTTTCATCGGGATTCCGAGAGGAGACCCGGGTGCGAAATCTGGAGAAGATGGAGGGAAGTGCATGGTAAAATACATCATAAAACGGATATTTCAATCCGTGCTGGTGATTTTGCTGGTCGTATGCGTGGTTTTTTCTCTGCTGCGGCTCATGCCGAACGACTATTTCTTTACCGAGGATGAGTTGATCAAATTCACAGAGGAACAGAAATACGCCAAGCTGGAGCGTCTGGGGCTCATGAAGATCTGCCCCGACTGCGAGGGCACCGGCCTTGTAAACGACGAGGCCTGCCCTACCTGCCGCGAAAACGAACTGGCCGTCAAGGGCTCGGGATATGTGAACCGGTCCACGCTGGCGCAGCTGGGGGATTTCTTCAAAGACATGCTGCAGGTGCGGGTATTCAACGCCAAGGGCAAGGAAGTGAAGTCCATCGAGCCCATGTCCGTGATCTCCTATCTCTCCCAGAAGTCCAAGACCGGTGAGAGCCCCTTCGGCCCCTTGAAGGAAGGCTACTACACCAAGGTGAAGTTCAACCTGGGCAAGAGCATCCGCCTGGAGAAGAACCAGTACGTCACCGACGTTATCGCCACCAAGATGTCCGTCTCCATGAAGATCGGCCTCATCTCCCTGGCCGTCTCCCTGGTGCTGGGCGTGGTGCTGGGCGTGCTCCAGGCCCGGTACAAGGACAAGCTCTTCGACCATATCGGCACCGGCTACACCGTCATCGTGAACGCCGTGCCCCGGCTGGTCATCTACACCATCATCATGATCGCCGGCGCCACGTTATTCGGGCTCCCCATGCGGTACGACGCCACGGCGGAGAAGCCCTGGCTCACCATGGTGCTGCCGGTGATCTGCTTGTCCGTGGCCTCCACCGCCGGCTACATGCTCTGGACACGGCGCTACATGGTGGACGAGCTCAACAAGGACTACATCCGCCTCGCCAAGCTCAAGGGTCTCAGCGACCGGAAGGTCATGTTCCGCCACGTGCTGAAGAACGCCTTCGTGCCCCTCGCACAATACCTGCCCTACTCCATCCTGCTGACGGTGGGCGGTTCCCTCCTGGTGGAGACCTTCTTCGCCGTGCCCGGCATGGGCCCGGAGCTGACCAAGGCCATCAGCCGGTATGACCTCAATCTGGTGCAGGGCATCGTGATGTTGTACGCCACCATGGGCATCTTCGGCGTGTTCCTGGGCGATCTGCTCATGACTTTGATCGATCCCAGGATCAAACTGACCGGAAAGGGGGATGTGCGCTGATGAGTAACAAGGAGATCAAAAAGACCGTGGCTGAGATGGAAGCGCGGGAAGTCAACATGACGGTCGACTATGACAAGGTGGACACCGATCCCCATCGGGAGCGGCCCATGGGCCGGGAGTATCCCCTCGCCCGCAGCCAGATGCCGGAGAGCCAGCTCTTCGATTTCGCGGAATACAACGCCCAGGAAGCGGAAAAGATCGGCTATTCCAACTACTCCTACTGGAAGAGCGTGTGGGCCAACTTCCTGAAGAAGAAGCCCGCCGTCATTATGTCCATCATCTTCATCCTGCTGTTCATCTTCACCTTCGTGGCCAGCGCCATCGGCAAGTACGACATCCACATGGCGCCCGACCCCATCAACCGCATGTACATCAGCCCCAACAGCGAGTACTGGTTCGGCACCAACGCCATCGGTCAGGATTACTGGGCCCAGGTGTGGTACGCCACAAGGGCTTCCATCCTGCTGGCCGTGCTGGTGTCCCTGGGCCAGGTCAGCCTGGGCGTCATCATCGGCCTCATCTGGGGCTACGTCCGGAAGCTGGACCGGTTCTTCACCGAGCTCTATAACCTGATCGACAACGTGCCGACCATCATCTACATGACCCTGATCGCCCTGATGGTGGGCAAGACCATGCTGACCATGGGCATCGCCATGGTGGGCTTCGGATGGCTCGCCACAGCCCGGAACGTCCGCAACCTGGTGTTCATGTACCGCGACAGGGAGTACAACCTGGCCTCCCGATGCCTGGGCACCAAGCTGGGCCGGATCCTGTTCAGGAACATCTTCCCCTACCTGGTCAGCGTCATCATCCTGCGGCTCGCCCTCGCCATCCCCGGCACCATTGCCTATGAGACCACCCTCACCTACCTCGGTTTGATGGACATCATGGTGCCCTCCCTCGGCAACCTCCTGTCCGCTGCCCGAGCCGTGTTCCCGCGGGCCGCGTACACGCTGTGGTTCCCGGCGGCCATCGTTTCCATCATCACCATCACCTTCTACCTGGTGGGCAACGCGTTCTCCGACGCCTGTGACCCCCGGAACCACGTGTAAAGGAGGGCGCGGAAAATGAGTGAAGTCGTCAACAATCTGAATACCGTCGATTTCGACGAACGCGCCAAGAAGATCCTGGCTCAGGAGCCCATCCTGTCCGCCCGGGACGTGGAAGTGACCTTCTCCCTTCGCGGCAAGAAGCTGACCGCCATCCGCCGCACCTCTCTGGACCTCTACGAGGGCGAGACGTTGGCCATCGTGGGCGAGTCCGGCTCCGGCAAGAGCGTGTTCACCAAGTGCTTCGTGGGCATGCTGGACAAGAACGGCAGCATCACCAACGGCTCCATCATGTATGAGGGCGAGGATCTGACCAAGTTCTCCGAGAAGGACTGGCTCCGCATCCGCGGCAAGAAGATCGCCATGGTCACCCAGGACCCCATGACCAGCCTGAACCCCCTGAAGACCATCGGCTACCAGATCCAGGAGAGCGTGGAGCTCCACCAGGGTCTCAAGGGCCACGAGGCCAAGCAGGAGGTGTACCGGATCCTGAAGGCCGTGGGCATCCCCGAACCGGAGCGCCGCTACAAGCAGTACCCCCACGAGTTCTCCGGCGGCATGCGCCAGCGCGTGGTCATCGCCATCGCCGTGGCCTGCCGGCCCCAGATCCTCATCTGCGACGAGCCCACCACCGCCCTGGACGTGACCATCCAGGCCCAGATCCTGGACCTCATCCGCCGGCTGCAGAAGGAACAGAACATGACCATCATCTACATCACCCACGACCTGGGCGTGGTGGCCAACGTGGCCGACCGGGTGGCGGTGATGTACGGCGGCCAGATCATTGAGATCGGCATGGCCAACGAGGTGTTCTTCAACCCCCAGCACCCCTACACCTGGGCCCTGCTCTCCGCGCTGCCCCAGCTGGGCGTCAAGGGCGAGAAGCTCCCCGCCATCGACGGCACGCCCCCCAGCCTCTTCAACAAGATCCAGGGCGACGCCTTCGCGCCACGCAACAAGCACGCCCTGAACATCGATTTCCTGGAGGAGCCCCCCATGTACGAGGTGACGGGGACTCACACCGTGAAATCCTGGCTGCGGGATCCCCGGGCTCCCAAGGTGGAGCAGCCTGACGCCATCGGCCGTCTGTCCAAGATGAACCTGACCAGCACCGGCACCGACCCCAAGGCCTATCATCCCCATCTCGATCCCAACCGGGAGACGCTGATCGAGGTCAAGAACCTGCAGGTCACCTTCGGTTCCGGCCGCAGGAAGTTCGTGGCCGTGGACGACGTGAACTTCGAGATCTACAAGGGCGAGACCTTCTCCCTGGTGGGCGAGAGCGGCAGCGGCAAGACCACCATCGGCCGNNCCCATGGCCTCCCTGAACGAGCGGGCCAAGGTGGACTACATCGTGTCCGAAGGTCTCATCAACTACCATCTCTATCGGGATGAGTACGATCGGCATGACAAGGTCCAGAAGGCTCTGAAGGAAGTGGGCCTGCTGTCCGAGTTCTCCAGCCGCTTCCCCCACGAGTTCTCCGGCGGCCAGCGCCAGCGTATCGGCATCGCCCGAAGCCTGATCATGGAGCCTGAGTTCATCGTGGCCGACGAGCCCATCTCCGCTCTGGACGTGTCCATCCGCGCCCAGGTGCTGAACCTGCTGAACGACCTGAAGAAGAGCCGCGGGCTGACCTATCTGTTCATCGCCCACGACCTCAGCGTGGTCCGGTTCATCTCGGACCGTATCGCCGTCATCCACAAGGGCCGCATCGTGGAGCTGGCCGAAGCGGAGGAGCTCTTCGCCCATCCGCTGCACCCCTACACCAAGGCCCTGCTGTCCGCCGTGCCCAACCCCAACCCCTACGTGGAGCGCTCCAAGAAGCTGCTGGTGTACGATCCCAGCGTCCACCACTACGAGAAGGAAGGGCCCAAGTGGGTGGAGATCCTGCCCGGCCATTTCGTCTACGGCAACAGCGAGGAGATGGACGGCTACCGCAAGGAGATCGGCCAGTAACGCTCGAACAACGAAAAGCAGGCGTCTTTCGACGCCTGCTTTTGTATTGCGGTCCGGCGGCCATATGTGGTATGATGCTGTAAACCCTATCAGAGTATCAAGGTATCGCCCATGAAAAAAACGCTCCTTCTTCTGGCCCTGTGCCTGACCTTCGGCTGCCTGACAGCCTGTCAGGAAAAGACCGCGGACGCCGCCCCTGCCCCGTCCGTCACCGCCGCGCCTACGGCGGCCCCTACCCCCGTGCCCACCCCGGCCCCCGTTTCGGTGAACGGCCAGTCCGTCCCGGCGGACGCCGAGGCCGTGGCGCTTAGCGAGGCCGTGGCGGACCCGGAGATCCTTCGTCAGCCCCTGGCGGCCCTGCCCCGGATGAAAGCTTTGTCCCTGGATCGGGTCGTGCCCCAGGCGAGCGTCGCCGCCTGGATGGAGGCCTGGGCGGACCTGGAGGCGGCCTTCCCTGAGGTGACCTTCACCTATACAACCCAGTATGAGGGCGGCCCGGCGGAGGCGGTCACCGCTTTCGCTCCGGCATCCCTGCCGGAGGATATGGCGGCGGAGGCGGCGGCCATACTGGCTCTGTTCCCTCAGCTTAAGACCCTGGATCTGACCGCCCTTGTCACCTCCCGTGAAGCCGTGGCCCAGGCGGCGGCTCTGATGCCGGAGGTGTCGGTGCAGTGGAACGACGAAGCCTTCGGCCCCTCCGACAGCACCGAAAAAGCCTTGACTCTGACCGGCCCCGCTGACCTCGAGGCGGCCGCGGCCTACCTCGGTTGCTTCCCCGGCCTGGAGGCGGTGGACCTGCTGTCCGCCGAGCTCACCGAGGCGGAGGGGGACGCCCTCTCCGACGCCTTCCCCCAGGTCACCTTCCACCGTGTGGTGACCCTGAACGGCAAGTCCCTGGACAACTTCACGGAGGAGATCGCCCTGACCGGCGCGAAGATCGGCGACTATGAGGCCTTCGCTGAGGCGGTGGGTCGATTCCCGAAACTAAAGAGCCTGGACCTCAGCGACTGCTCCCTCACCAACGAGGAGCTGGCCGCCCTGCGGACCCGGTATCCCCAGGCGGGGGTGGTGTGGGTGGTCAAGTTCAGCCGCTGGTCCTGCCGCACCGACGCCGTGGCCTTCACCACCGGCCAGTCCGGGAACACGGAGCGCCGCCAGAGCCAGAAGGCCGTGTCCGTCCTCCGGTACTGCACGGATCTCGTGGCCATGGATCTGGGCCACAACGCCATCGATGACATCTCCTGGCTGGAGCCCCTGCAAAACCTGCAGGTGCTGATCCTGGCCGACAACCGGATCAGGGACATTTCGCCCCTTGCCTCCCTGAAAAAGCTCAAATACGTGGAGCTGTTCATGAACCCCGTGACGGATATCACGCCCCTTTCGACTTTGCCGGAGCTGCTGGACGTGAACCTCTGCATCACCCACACGGCGGACCTGACGCCCCTCATCCAGTGCACCAAGCTGGAGCGGATCTGGATCGGCCACCAGACCCAGAAATATTGCTCCAAAGAAAGCCTCCAGGCGGTCCAGGAGACGTTTCCCAATGCGCAGTATGATCTTTTGTCCGTGTCCTGTACCAATCGAGGCTGGCGGGAGCATCCCCGCTACGATGCCTATACTGAGATGTTCAAGACCAACACCGTCGTGGCGCCCTTCCTGCCGGAGGACTGATCAGCTCCCGGCCGCCGTCTCCGCCGCAGGCTCGGTGGTCTCCGCCGCTGGTTCGGTGGTCTCTGCCGCCGTTTCCGCCGTAGATTCCGCCGTCGCTTCCGCTGCCGGCGCGCCAACGGCGTCGTTCTCCAGGAACACCACCACGTCGGAAAGGCCCCGGATGCTGCCGTATTTCCCGTTGCCCCGGGTGGAGATGAGGGAAAGCTCTCGGCCCATAAACACCAGAGAGGTGGAGTGGCCCCCGTCCAGGTTGTAAGCCGCTCGGGCCCCGTAGCTCACGAAGTAGTCCGCAAGACGGCTCCAGGACAGGGACGTCTGCCGCTCTCGGGGGGTCACGACGGCCAGATAGTGGTAGGGGTCCGTGTACCCGAACCCCACCCGGGTAGTGAACAGGTCCTTTCCCTGGGCGGCCAGCCGGATCACCTCGTCGGCCTTCTGCCCGTCCTTCACCAGCACCGGCCCGAAGGAGAAGCTGTCCCGGACTCCCTGCTCCATGAGCGCCTTGGCGCTGGTTTCGTTCCGCTGGAAGATGGCCAGCGTCCCGTCGGGCATGACGGCCAGGGTGGTGGTCTCCTGCCGATCGTAGTATATCACGCCGTTGCGGAGCATGACGGCCTTCCGATTGCTGGTCCAGCCGATGTAGTCGCCGGTGAAGGCCAGCACCGCGTGGGCGTTCCGGGCCTGTTCGTCGGCCATGACGGCGGGCATGCGGATATAGTTGCCGGAGGCTTCCGGCCGGGTGACCCTGCCGCTGGGCAGGGCATTTTTTGTGGCCAACATGTCGGTCCGGAACAGCTCCCGATCCCCGGAGTAGTCGAGGCAGATGAGGACGATGCCCTGGGTATCCATGTAGAGCCAGGGACCAAGGTTGGAGTCCTCCCCCTGGATGTAGACGGTGGTGGCGGTCTGGTCCTTGGCCGTAGCTTCCACCGCCGGACAGGTCCAATCGGAATCGAACACCGGCGCGGCGGGGATCTCCCCCGGGGCCCGGCCCGCTAAGAGCACCGTCCCATCCAGCCGGAGCCCCACGGTGTGGTACGCCCCGGCGGCGACGGCGGCCACCTCGGTCCAATCCGTCACGGCGCACTGGCCCGCCCCATCGTCGCCGCAGGCCACCACGGTGCCGTCAGCCTTCAGGCCCACGGTGGTGCAGGCCCCGCAGCTGACGGCTACGATGTCCGTCCAATCGCCCACGTCGCACTGGCCGAAGCTGTTGTCGCCGCAGGCCGCCACGGTGCCGTCCGACCGGAGGCCCACGGTGTGCCACAGCCCCGCGCTGACGGCGGTGAGGCCGGTCCATTCGCCTACGCCGCACTGGCCGTGGTCGTCGGTGCCGCAGGCTGCGGCGGTGCCGTCAGAGCGGACCCCCACGGAGTGCCAGGCCCCGGCGGCCACGTCGATCATGCCCGTCCATTCCTCCTTGGGGAGCCGGTCCAGGGCCTTCGATCCAAGGCCCGTCACGTGGCCGTCCTCATGGAGGAACAGGGCGTGAACGGGGCCTGGGGCCGCCTTCTTCACGTCGGTGAGGGCGGCGATATCCGCCTCCGCCCCAAAGGTCTCCCCGGTGGTGAACACCTTCCCGTCCTTGAGATAGATCACGCTGGTGAGGCCGGAGAACACCTTGTCCGCCTGCTCCGGCGGGGCGGAGTACCGGCCGTCCCCGGCGATCCAGGGGGCGGTCCCGGCGACGGCGGTGTGCCAGGCTCCGGCGCTGAGCTGGTCCGCGGCGGCAGCGGTGAACTGCTTCCGGCGGCTCTCGATCCACGCTTCTTTTTTGAGCCGCAGCTCCTCCGCAGCGGCCTTGCCCTGGTCGGTACCGAGGGCGTTCAGGGCTTCTATGCCCTCGTCGAAATTGGCGCCGGTGAAGACGGCCTGGGCTGTCAGGAAGGCCAGGCGGATCTCGATCATCTCCGCCCTCTGGGCCGCGTCCTCATAGTCCCCCAGGGCCCGGAAGGCCTCCAGGGCCGCCTCGTCATTGCCCGCCTGCTCCAATGCGTCGGCGTCCGAATAGGCCTGGGCGAGGGCCTGTTGGAGGGCCAAAGCCTCCTCCCGCTCCGCCAGGGTCTGCCACAGGGTCTCGGCGACCGCCGGGTCCCGCTCGTTCAGCAGCTCCCGGGCGTAGGCGAGCTCGTCCGCCGCAATGGCCCGGTCTACCTCATGGAGCAGCAGCTCCTCCAGCCGCTGGTTCAGGGCGTCCACCCGCCTGCGGGCGAAGGGCCGGCCCTCCAGTTTCCGGACCGCCTCGGTCAGGGCCTCTTTGGCCTCCCCGTATGAGGCGGCCTCGCTGGCGACCATGGCGGCGTCGTAGGCTTCCGCCACCGGCCGATAGAGGAGGGCGTAGACGCCTCCCGCCACCAGGGCCAGCAAAACGACGACGATGGGCAGCCACAGCTTCTTCATATATCCTCCGGGACGCGCACCCTCAGGGTGGCGTTGAAACGTGATCGCGTATACATCATTATTTTACCCCAGAAGCGCCGGCCCCGTCAACACGAAAGTCCCGCTTTCGACCGCCGCCGTCCCCCTTTGACAGCGGGGCCGGTCCGTGATATAGTGCGAAGCGGAAGGAGCGTGAACGCTGAATGAAACGGATGCATTACGCCTGGGTGATCTGCCTCTGCGGCCTGTGGCTCTTCGTGTGCAACATGGGCCTGTGCAGCAACATCCTGTCCGTGTACCTGCCCTTCATCGAGGCGGAGGGCCTGACCCACAGCATGGGCAGCGCCATCCTCACCGTCCGCTGCGTCTTCTCCTTCGCCGCCACCTTCCTGGTGGAGCTCTACTACCGCAAGCTGTCCCTGCGCCGGGGCATCCTCATGGCGTCCCTCGTCGGCGCCGTGTCCGCGGCGGTCTATTCTATCGGCGGCAGCGCCTTCGTGTATTACACGGGGGCGGCCCTGGGCGGCGTCTGCTACGGCCTGGGCACGGTCTTCCCCGTGTCGCTCCTGCTCACCCGCTGGTTCCATGCCCGCCGGGGCCTCGCTTTGGGGATCAGCACCGCCGGCTCCGGCGTGGCCAGCATGGTCTGCTCGCCCCTGGTATCGGGCCTGGTCCAACGGTACTCCCTGCGCACGGCCTTCCTGGTCCAGGGGGCCTTCATGCTGGTCAGCGCCCTGGCGGTGTTCCTGTTTTTACGTGACACCCCCGCCCAGAAGGGCCTGACGCCCTACGGCGAGGGCGGCGCGGGGAACGCCGTAAAGGTCCGGGGGCAGGAGGGTCCCGCCAGTCTGCCCAAAGGGGTGCTGTGGATGCTGGCGCTGATGATGCTGATCATCGGCGGCGGCGGCCAGGCGTTTTCGGGGCATCTGTCCGTCCTCGCAAAGAGCTGCGGCTACGGCCTTCAGGCGGCCGCCGCGGTGGTATCGGTGCAGGGCATGGTGCTGGTGTGCAGCAAGCTCCTGTCGGGGGGCATGGCGGACCGGTTCGGCACCAAACGGTGCACGACCCTGCTCATGGTCATCTTCGCCTTGGGCAGCGCCCTGGCGCTGTTCATGGACGGCGTCAGCCTCTTCTGGTGCTATGCGCCGGTGGCACTGATGGGCTTTGGCGCCTCGGTCTACAACGTGGGCCCGCCGCTGTGGGCGAAGGACCTATCCGACAGCGCCGGGTACCCGAAGCTCCTGCGCTGGCTACAGCTGTTTTTCAACCTGGGCGGCATCCTCTTCTCCGCTGTGCCGGGGATCATCGCCGACCGCACCGGCGAATACAAGTCCTCCTATCTGCTCATCGCCGCCATGATCCTGACGGCCCTGGCGATCCTCCGCTGGTCCTACTGGCAGGGGCTGAAACCGAAAGCGTGACCCCCTGCAACCTTTCCCCCCCTTCCCCGGTGTTATGGGCAAAGAGACCCAAGGAGGCGATCCCATGAAGACCCAGAAGATGACCGGATACTGGCCCACATACCCCCGGAAGGCCCTGCGGGGCGCGGCCCTGACGGCGGCGGCCCTGGTGGCCATGGGCGGCGTGACCGGCTGCCGCAAAGCGCCTGAGGTGGAGGAGCTGCGGACCGAGGGTTTGGTCCCCATGGAGACCCCCTACGAGGGCGAGCTGGTACTGGACGGCGAGGTGGCTATCCCCGAACCCGAACCCACCGAGGAGGAGCTGATCCTGGACGGCGAGGAGATGATCCCCGAGCCCACGCCTGATCCCCGGGAGCTGACCACCACGGGCATGGTCTACGTGCCCCAGGCCTGAGGCGCCCCATGAACCTGACGTTGCATCTCACGGCGGACTGCAACCTCCGCTGCCGCTACTGCTATGAGACCCATTGCAAGAACCACATGACCATGGACACGGCCCGTCAGGCGGTGGACCTGGGCTTTTCCTATGGCCACAAAACCAACGGCTTCTCCCTCTTCGGCGGCGAGCCCCTGCTGGAGCGGGCCCTGGCGGAGGAGATCTGTCGGTACGCCAAGGCGGAGGCCCAAAAGCGGGGCGTCGGCGTCCGGTTCAAGATGACCACCAACGGCACCCTGCTGGACGAAGCCTTTCTGCAATTTGCCGACGACCACGATCTTGAGATCGCTCTCAGCCACGACGGCCTGCTGCAGGACCGGCAGCGGCTCACCCGGGACGGCCGGCCAACGCTCCAAAGGCTGGAGCCGGTGGTGGACCTGCTCCTGAAATATCAGCCCAACGCCGTGGCCCTGCAGACCGTGACGCCGGAGACCGTAGGCGGCATGGCGGAGTCTGTGGCGTGGCTCTATGGGAGGGGCTTCACCCGCGTCAACTCCGTCATCGACTACCGGAAGGACGCCGGCTGGGACGACGGTTCCCTGGCCCTTTTGAAGGAGCAATACGAGGCCGTGGCGGACCTCATGGAGGCTCATTTCGACGAGAAGCGGCCCCTGCTGTATCTGCCGTTCCTCACCAAGATCTCCGCCTACCTCAACGAACGGCCCTGCCTCGAGTGCAAGCTGGGCATGCGTCAGCCCTCCGTGGCGGAGGACGGGTCCATCTACCCCTGCAACCAGTTTTTGTACCTTCCCGACTACCGCATGGGCCACGCGGCCGCGGGCATCGACAAGGCGAAGCAGCGGCAGATCTACGCCGCCTCCCTCCCGCCGGAGCCGGACTGCGAGGGCTGCGCCATCCTGGACCGGTGCCGCCACCACTGCGCCTGCTTGAACTTCAGCCTCACCGGGGACATGCACGCCGTCGCCCCCGTCCAGTGCGAGCACGAACGGATCCTCATCCCCGTGGCGGACGAGCTGGCCGCCCGGCTCTACGAGAAGCAAAGCGCCCGGTTCCTCCTGAACTACCGGGAGGACACGCTGGAATAGGGATACACGCCTTTCGGCTCCTGCGGGAGCTTTTTTTGTGCCCCTTGCGGGCCGGGGGGAAAGGGAGTACAATGGGCGTAACGATGAAAGAAACGAGGGTATGTGAATGATCAAAGTCGAGCGTATCCAGATCCCCACCCTGCCCACGAAGAAGCCCCGGCGGCTGTATATCTACACGCCCAGGGGGTATGAGGGGAGCAAGGCACGGTACCCCGTGCTCTACATGTTCGACGGGCACAACGTCTTTTACGACAGCCACGCCACCTACGGCAAGAGCTGGGGCATGAAGGAGTACCTGGAGAAGTCGAAACTTCCCATCCTCCTGGTGGCCGTGGAGTGCAACCCCGAGGGGGATAACCGCATGAGCGAGTACGCCCCCTGGGACATCGTCTGGAAGGGGAAGCGGCTGTTCGAAGGTCGGGGGAAGCTCACCATGGACTGGTTCGTGAACGAATTAAAGCCCCGGATCGACCGGGAGTATCGGACCCTCCCCGACCGGGACCACACCCTGATCGCCGGCAGCTCCATGGGCGGGCTCATGTCCGTCTACGCCGTGACCGCCTACAACGCTACCTTCTCCCGGGCCGCGGCCCTGTCCCCCAGCCTCTGGGGCGCCCGGCACCACGAGGAGGAGCTGAAGAAGGCGTCGCCGCTCCTTGCCCCTACCCGGGTCTATATGGATATGGGCACCGCCGAGACGGAGGGGCATATCACCGTCCTCACCAGCCTCTTCGAGACCGCCCGCCGGCTCACTCGCGCCGGTGCCTACGTGGACGCCCGGGTGGTCCCCGACGCCCAGCACTCGGAGGCCTATTGGGAGAAGCGGATACCGATATTTATGGACTATTTGCTGAAATAAACGCAGCGGCCCCTTTCCCGTCGGGAAGGGGGCCCTGTTTCAATAGATCGTTCGTATCTCCCCTTCGATGCCGTACTTCTGCCGGAAAGCGTCCAGGTCCGCTTCCGAGCGGATCAGACTGATCTCCCGGAACCGGCCCGTGTCCCGCTCCCGGAACCCGGCCACCTTCTCGCCGGTGCAGATGCTGCTGCGGACCACCGGCTCCAAAAGTGCCTTGTCGTAGGCCGTCGCAGGGGCCTGCTTCTGTTTTCTCCAGGGAAACACCATACCCGCCTCATTTCATCAATTTCTGCAGCGTGTCCATGAGCTCGTCGATGACCTCGTCCCGACCGGCCCGAATGTCGTCCGCCACGCAGGTGCGGATGTGGTCCCCAAGGAGCTCCCGGTTGAAGGCGTTCAGGGCCGCTGACGCCGCCGCGCTCTGGATCAGGATGTCCGTGCAGTAGGCTCCCTTCTCCACCATGGCCCGGATGCCCCGGATCTGGCCTTCGATGCGGCTCAGCCGGTGGATCAATTGCCGATATTCCTCCTCGGTCCGCTCCTTCTTCTTGCCGGAACAGCAGCAGCTCATCTCTTCCATCGTTCGGTCCTCTTTCGGTTCGTTTCCTTGACCATAGCACAGTTGGGGCTGCTTGTCAAAAACCTTTTGTCCTCCGCCGCCGCTGGATGACGGCCCGGACCAACACGTACACGCCCCCCAGCAGCATGGAACCGAGACCCCCCAGGAACAGCAGCCCTCCGTAGGCCGAGGCGCTGGGCTCGTCGCTGGTGGGCGTGGGCGGCGGCGTGTCCGACGGCGGAGGCGGGGTATGCAGGAGGCCCCCGGCTGCGGCCCGGTCCCCCACCACCTCCATGGGGGTGGCCGTGGGCTCTTCAGTCTCCGAGGGCGTGGGGCTGGGTCCGGGGCTCGGCGATCCCTCCTCAGGCAGAGCCGTGCTTTCCGGGGTCGGGGAGGCAGTGGCCCTGGGCTTGGGCGTTGTTTGGAACGTCCGCACCGGGGCAGCCGTGGGAGCGCCCGTAGGCGCGAGGGTCGGCGACGCCGTGGCGGCAGGCGCAGGGGACGGCGACAGGGTAGGCGTCGGCGCTGCTGTGGCGGTGGTTCCAGGGGACGGCGACAGGGTGGGCGTCGGCAGGGCCGTGGCGGCAGGCGTCGATGTGGACGATGGCGTGCCCGTAGGGATCGGCGCCGGGATGACCGTCGGCGTCGGGGTAGGCGTAGGCGACGGGGTGGGCGTCGCCGTGGGTGTGGCCGTAGGCGTGGCTGTCGGCGTGGGCGTAGGTGTAGGAGTTGGCGTAGCCGTCGGCACAGCCGTGGGCGTAGGTGTAAGCGTCGGCGCAGCCGTGGCCGTCGGCGCAGCCGTGACCGTCGGTGCAGCCGTTGGCGGCGCTGTGGGAGTCGGGGCAGGGGTGTCCGTGGGCGTTGCCGTGGGGGCCGGGGTAGGAGCGGGCGTAGGCGCGGGAGTGGCCTCGGCCTGGATGCCGGCCCCCAGGATGATCCGGCCCTTGGTGTTGGCGGAGAGGACGCCGGTGACGGTGAGAATCTGGTCGTCCCCATATTGGTCCAGCGAGAGCTGCAAATTGGCTGCCGCCAGGGCGCTTTTGGTGGCCTTGACCCGGACCCGCACCGCCATGAGGCCGTCCCCCAGGCCGTCGATGCCCGTGGAGACGGTGGAGGCGGAGGCCCCGGAATCGGACACGCTCTCGATCATGGCGTCCACGATCTCCGGGATCCGGTACCCGGCCTGCTTCAGGGTGGAGGACGTCCCGGACACGGTGACCACCTTGCCCCGCTTCACCTGGTCCATGAGGCCGGCGTCGTTGGAACTGTCCAGGAACGCCAAGACCCCCTGGGTGCCGTTCTGCAGGTATACGTTCTTGCCGCTCCGATAGGTGACCACGCCGGTGAAGGTGGTCCCGGCGGCGGCGAAACAAAAGGGGAGCCCCGTCAGCACCAGCAGCGCCGCCAACAGGATCCCCAACCGCTTCATATCGAATGCTCCCCATACAACGTGCATACATATATACTATATCGTATGGTCCGCCCGTTTTCAACGAAAAATCCAGTCGTTCGCCTCTTTTTATGGATTGACATATACCCCCGGAGGGTATATTATAGGACCATCGAAAGGCGGCTCGAGCCGCGGGGAAGGATAGCCATGAAGCAATACGACGTGACGGGCATGAGCTGCGCGGCCTGCAGCGCCCGGGTGGAGAAGGCCGTCAGCGGCGTGGAGGGGGTCACCTCCTGCGCCGTGAGCCTGTTGACCAACTCCATGGGCGTGGAGGGGGACGCGGCCCCCGAGAAGATCATCGAGGCCGTGGAGGCGGCGGGCTATGGCTGCGCGGAGAAGGGCGGGGCGAAGAAGGCCGTGGACCACGCCGCCGAGGAGGAGGCCCTGAGGGACCGGGAGACCCCGGCGCTGAAGCGGCGGCTGGTGGCGTCGTTGGGCTTTCTGCTGGTCCTCATGTACTTCTCCATGGGCCATCATATGTGGGGCTGGCCCATCCCAGCCTGGTTCGGGGGGAACCACATGGCCATGGGCCTCGTCCAGATGATCCTCTCCGCCATCATCCTGCTCATCAACAAGAAGTTTTTCACCAGCGGCTTCACCAGCCTCCTCCACGGGGCCCCCAACATGGACACCCTGGTGGCCATGGGCTCCGGGGTCTCCTTCGTCTACAGCCTGGTGGTGCTGTTCCTCATGACCGACGCCGTGGCGAAGGGCGACGAGGCGCGGACCATGACCCTCATGAACAGCTTCTATTTCGAGTCCGCCGCCATGATCCTGACCCTGATCACCGTGGGCAAGATGCTGGAAGCCCGCTCAAAGGGCAAGACCACCGACGCCCTCCGGAGCCTGATGAAGCTGTCCCCCAAGACCGCCGTGGTGGTGCGGGACGGCCAAGAAATCGAGGTGCCCATCGAGGAGGTACAGACCGGCGACGTATTCGTGGTGCGGCCCGGGGAGAACGTGCCCGTGGACGGGGTGGTCCTGGAGGGCCACAGCGCTGTCAACGAGGCGGCCCTGACCGGCGAGAGCATCCCGGTGGACAAGGCCGAGGGCGACCCCGTGTCCGCCGCCACCGTGAACCAAAGCGGCTTCCTCCGCTGCCGGGCCACGCGGGTGGGGGAGGACACCACCCTCAGTCAGATCATCCACATGGTCAGCGACGCGGCCGCTACCAAGGCCCCCATCGCCAAGGTGGCCGACAAGGTCTCCGGCGTCTTCGTGCCCGCCATCATCGCCATCGCGGCGGCGGTGCTGGTGATCTGGCTGGCTCTCGGGCGCCCCTTCAGCTACGCCCTCGGCCGGGCCATCGCCGTGCTGGTCATCTCCTGCCCCTGCGCCATGGGCCTCGCCACCCCGGTGGCCATCATGGTGGGCAACGGCAAGGGGGCCCGGAGCGGCATCCTCTTCAAGAACGCCGTGTCCCTGGAAGAGACGGGGAAGACGGACATCGTGGTCCTCGACAAGACCGGCACGATCACCACCGGTGAGCCCAAAGTCACCGATATCGTCCCGGCGGCGGAGGTGGACGAAAACGAACTTCTCACCCTGGCCTACGCGTTGGAGAGAAGGAGCGAGCACCCCCTGGCGAAGGCCATCTTGCAGAAGGGGGACGAGCTGGGGCTCCAGGCCCCGGAGGTCTTCGATTTCGAGGCCCTGCCCGGCAACGGTCTCACCGCCATCCTGGACGGCGCGGCCCTGGCCGGCGGGAACCTGGCCTTCATCTCGGGCCGTTGCCCCGTGCCCGCTGAAGTGAAAGCTGCCGCGGAACAGCTGGCGGCCCAGGGCAAGACCCCCCTGTTCTTCGCGAAGGACCACGCTCTCCTGGGCGTCGTCGCCGTGGCGGACGTCATCAAGGCGGACAGCGCCCAGGCGGTGCAGGAGCTTCGGGACATGGGTATAAAAGTAGTCATGCTCACCGGCGACAACGCCCGCACGGCCCAGGCCATCGGAAGCCAGGCCGGCGTGGACCGGGTCATCGCCGGGGTACTGCCCCAGGGGAAGGCGGCCGTGATCCGGGAGCTGAAAGCTCTGGGCAAGGTGGCCATGGTGGGCGACGGCATCAACGACGCCCCGGCCCTCACAGGAGCGGACATGGGCATCGCCATCGGGGCGGGCACCGACGTAGCCATGGACGCGGCGGACGTGGTGCTCATGAAGAGCAGCCTGCGGGACGTGGCGGCGGCCATCCGTTTGAGCCGGGCCACCCTCCTGAACATCCGGGAGAACCTGTTCTGGGCCTTCTTCTACAACTGCATTGGCATCCCCATTGCCGCGGGCCTGATCCCCGGCGTGACGCTGGACCCCATGTTCGGCGCGGCGGCCATGTCCCTATCGAGCTTCTGCGTGGTGACCAACGCCCTTAGACTGAACCTCTGTAAAATGTACGACGGCAGCCGGGATCGGCGAAAGAAGCATCCCGTGGACCTGCCCCCGGAGCCCGTCGCCCCGGAGGAGCTTGCCCAGGTCGAAAGGACCCTTCGCGTCACCGGCATGATGTGCGAACACTGCGAGGCCGCCGTGAAGGGGGGCCTCGAGAAGGTCCCCGGGGTGAAGGAGGCCACAGCCAGCCATGAGGCCGGCACGGCCAGGGTCATCCTGACCGGCGAAGTCAGCGACGAGGCCCTCACCAAGGCCGTAGAGGCCATCGGCTACATCGTGGACGGCGTAGAGTGAACCCTGCCCCCCAGGGGTATACAGTATAGAAAACGAAAGGAAGGATAAAGAGATGAAGACGATGGATCTGACCGTGGAAGGCATGATGTGCGGCGGCTGCTCCGCCCGGCTCCAGCGGGTCCTGGAGGCCCTCCCTCAGGTGGAGAGCGCCAAAGCTGACTACGTGACCAAGGCCGTGCAGCTGGTCCTGAAGGAGGACCTGTCCCTGGAGACCGTGACGAAGGTCGTGGAGGCCGCCGGTTTCAAGGTGGTCTGAACCCAAAAAGAAAAGCAGGAGAGGGCGACCTCTCCTGTTTTTTTTGCGATGAAACTCAGTACTTCTCCCGTATCTCCTCGATCACGTGGCCCACGGACGCGGCCACGGTGCCGTCCCGGAAGGGGTTCAGCAGGTCCCCCACCTCCAGCAGCTCGAAGTATCCCTTGGTGCCCCCGGCCCTGCACAGGCGCAGGTAGTCCTGCCAGGCCTTCGTCCGGTCTTCCTTCGCCCGGCCGTAGAACTGGAAGGCGCACATCCGGGCCAAGGCGTACTCGATGTAGTAGAAGGGGGAGAGGAAGATGTGCTGCTTTTGCATCCAGAACCCGCCCTCCTCCAGGAAGGGGACCCCGTCGTAGTCCCGCCAGGGCATGTACGCCCGCTCGATCTCCCGCCAGGCCTGCCGCCGCTCCCAGGGGGTCATGTCTGGCTTCTCATAGACCCGGTGCTGGAATTCGTCCACGCTGACCATGTACGGCAGCACCGACAGGGCGCTGATCAGGTGGGCCGTCCGGTACTTTTCCCCGTTCTGGCCAAAGAAGCTCTCCGCCCAGGGGTAGGCGAACTGCTCCATGGTCATGGAGTGGACCTCGTTGATCTCCGAGGTGGAGCCCCCTATCAGCCGCACGGGGATGGACCGCATGGCGAGATACCCCTGGAAGGCGTGGCCCGCCTCGTGGGTCAGCACCTTCACGTCGGCGCTGGTGCCGTTGAAGTTGCTGAAGATGAAGGGCGCCTTGTAGCCGGGGAACCGGGTCATGTACCCGCCCATGCGCTTGCCGGGCCGGGTCTCCAGGTCGAACAGGCCGTACCGCACCATGAAATCGAAGAACTCCCCGGTCTCGGGGCTCATCTCCCGGTACATCCGCTGGGCCTTTCCCACCAGCTCCCGCCAGGTCCCCTCCGGGTCCGCGTTCCCCTCGGGGAAGATCAGCGTCTCGTCGTAGTACCGGAGCCTGTCCACGCCCAGCCGCTGCCGCTGCTTCTCCCGGATCTCTGCTACGGCGGGGGTCACGATCTCCCGGATCTGTTTGCGGAAATTGGCCGCGTCCGCCTGGGTGTAGTCGAACCGGCGCCGGTCCAGGTACGCGAAGTCCGTGTAGCTTTCAAAGCCCAGGGCCCTGGCCTTCTTGTCCCGCAGGTGGACCAGCTCGTCGTAGACCTCGTCGAGCTGGGGGCTGATCCGCTCGTAGAGGTCCGCCCAGGCGTGGAAGGCCTCCCGCCGCTCCTGCCGGGCCGGGCTCTCCATGTGCTTCAGGAGCCCATAAAAGTTGCACTGCTCCCCCCGGAACGTGGTGGTCGCCAGGGCGCTGTCCTTCTGGTACTTTTGGCACAGCTCCCCCTCCCGGATCACCTCAGGGATGACCCGCTCGTCCGTGGTCCGAAGGCCCGCGTCGATGAGCCGGAACAGCTGTCGGCCGAACTCCGCCTCGAACTGGGGCCGGAAGGGGCTCCCCGCCAGGGCGGCCTGGTAGGCCTTCCGCAGGGGGATCAGGGCCGCGTTCTCGGTCCGGAGCCACTTCATCTCCTCCTCGTAGAAGGCGTCGGTGGTGTCGATGGTGTACCGCACGGAGCACAGGGCCTGCATGGTGGCGGCGTTCTCCTCCGCAGCTTCCAGGGCGAAGAAGGCGGAGCGAGCCTCCTCGAAGGCGGCGGCGTGCTGCAGTTTTTCCATGGCGGCGGCGTAGCAGGCCTTCAGGGCCTCCATGTCCGGCCGGGCGTAGGGCATATCGTGAAAAGAAACCATATCCAAGTTCGAAATCCTCTCTCTCTTCATTTCAATGGATGGTAGCAATGGCTATTGCTCGCTGAACCGCTCCCGGGCGTGGAAGACCCGGCTGATGGTGGCGTAGTCCCCGAAGACGGTCAGCTTGTCGCCGGGCTGGAACACCGTGTCCGCCCCGGCGGGCTCCGCCTTCTCCCCCGCGGATTCTACCAGCATCACCATGATGCCGTTCTCCGACCGGAGGCCCGACTCCGCCAGAGTCTTCCCGGCCAGTTCCTCGGGCACCTCATGGAGCGTCACCTGGGCGATGGTCTCCCGGCCGATGTAATCCATGAGCCAGATGGTGTTGGCAGTGTCCCGGTGGATGATGTGGCCCGCCAGCTTCTCGATGAACCGATCACCCCAGGCCCGCACCGCCGGCACCCGCATGAACGCCACGATGAACAGGATGGACAGCAGCGGGATGATGCTGCTGATCAGGTCCGCCGCCAGCTCCGAGATCTTCAGCGAGAAGAACACGTTGATGAACGCGGACACGATGGTCAAATTGAACACGTACCCGAAGAGCATGGTCAGCCTGGCGAGCCGCCGCCTTGATTTGCTGGACAGCAGGAGCTCACTTTCATGGGTGGTGAAGCCGCAGCCCGTCAGCAGGGAGGTCACCTGGAACCGGGCCTTCTCATCGGGCAGGCCCGTGAAGCGAAAGAGCATGGCGAACAGCTCCGAAATGACCCAGTACCCCAAAATGACCAGCGAAAAAAGGGAAAACGCGAGATAGATGTTCATGACGCCCTCCTTGTGCTGTCTCTATGGTAATATAAAACCCTTGTTCCTGCAAGAAAAACCTGGCCCGCCGTTGCAAAGGGGCGTCAAGTGTGCGACAATACATATACATGAAGCGGGGAGGGACAGCTATGACCGTACGGGAACTGTTTTTGGAGAAAGACTGCAACTGCGCCGAGACCATCCTCCTGTGGGCCAACGAGCGGTACGGCCTCGATATATCGCCGGAGGACGTGCGCCTCGTCAGCGGCTACGGCGGGGGCCTGGGCTGCGGGGAGAACTGCGGGGCCCTCCTGGGCGCCCTCGCTGCCCTCTCAAAGCGCATGGTCCATGACCGGGCCCACGCCACCCCCGGGTTCCGGGAGGCTTGCGCCGGACTGGTGGACCGGTTCCGGGCGGAGCTGGGCAGCATCCAGTGCGCCGAACTGAAGGAAAGATACCGCCGCTCCGACGTCCGCTGCCTCCACGTGGTGGAGCGGGCCGCGGCGGTGCTGGACCAGTGCATGCAGGAACTCAAATAAAAGCAAAAGGCCGCCTGCGGGCGGCCTTCCTCATTCTACACTTTACTCCCACGCCCACCCGAACAGCACGCAATGCTTCACCCACTGCCAGGCGGTGTAGCTCACCGTCACGGTGCAGTCGGCGCTCACCCGCCCGTCGGCGGAGGTCGCTCTCACCACGGCCGTCCCGGGGCCCGCGCCCCAGACCGCGCCCGAGGCGTCCACCCGCGCCACGGTTTCGTCCGAGCTAACATAGGTGCAGGCATTCTCCGTCGCGTCCTTCGGCGTCAGGGTCGCTTCCAGCAGCGCCTCCTCGCCCACGCGGAGCTCCAGGGCCCCATGGCTCAGGCTGATCCCCTCCGCGTGCACGTAGGGCAGGGCCGCCAGCTCCCGGCGCTCCATGACCTCCCCGCAGACCGCGCACTTTCGCTGCTCCTCCCCCGGCACGTCCACCTGGGGCGCGATCGCCACCTCCCAGTCCCCGGCGGTATGGCCCGCGGCGGGGATGGGCTCGCTATAGCTGTTCCCGCAGTTCTTGCAGGTGAACACCTTCGCCCCCGGCTCCGTGCAGGTAGGGGGGAGGACGGTCTCCTCGTAGTCGTGGCCCGCGGCGGGGATGGGCTCCGTCTTCTTCGCCCCGCAGAGGCTGCAGGTATACTCCGTCTCGCCCTCCGCCGTGCAGGCGGCGGGAACTACCCGGCTCACTTCAAACTGGTGTACCGGCGGCGTGTAGCTGTCCCGGTAGCTGTAGCCGCAGCCGGCGCAGGTGTGGGTGGTGTACCCCCAGTGGCCGCAGTCCCCGGCGATGACCTCCTCCGTGTATTGCGGCGTCTCGCAGGCCTCCGGGGCCACCTTCGCCGGGGCCTTCACCTCGTTCCGGCGGAAGGCCGTCACCTTGTTCTTGGTGATGTAGCAGTTCCCCCCCAGGTTCTCCCCGATGAGGGCGGCGCAGTAGGCCCGGCGGGAGGGGGTCACCTCGAAGAAGGAGATGTCCGCGTCCACCGTGGTCCGGCCCAGGGTGCACAGCTTTTTGGAGCTCTTGGGCAGTTTGATCATGCCGACGACGCCGCCGTTATGGGCGTAGCCGTAGATCTCCGCGTACCCCCGGGTCCGCACGGTGCAGTCCAGCACGTCCCCGCAGCCGCAGGTGAACACCCCCGCCAGAAACTCCTCGCACAAAGCGTCCCTGTTGGTGTCTGTGAACACCAGCTCCGCGTCCACCGTGCACCCGCTGAAGGTGCTGTACACGGAGAACCCCGCCAGCCCCCCCACGCCCGCCATCACGGAGCTCAGCGTCAGGTGGTTCCGGGCCTGCACGCTGCAGCCGGAGATCACGCTGTCCTTGGCGTACCCCGCCAGGGCGGCCACGAAGCAGTGCTCCTCCGTGGTGATGTCCACCGCCGCGTTCACCAGATTCACGTCCCGGATCTCCGCCCCCGTCACCACGGAGAACAGCCCGCCGAAGACGGTGTCGTACTCCTTGGCGTTCCCGTCGAAGGTGGTGGCCCGGTCGGGCCCCGGCGCGGTGACCTTCAGGTTATAGAGCGTGTGCCCGTGGCCCTCCAGCACGCCGGAGAAGGGCAGCGGCGTCCAGTCCCCGCTCCCCATGTTGATGTCGGCGCTGAGCTCGTAGTGCCCCGCCGGGTCCTCAGCTATCCGCAGCATCTCCTCCCAGCTCCCGATGCTCACGACCTCCGTCTCCGCCGCCGCCCCCGGGCACAGCCCCAGCAGCAGTCCCGCCAACGCCACCATGGCAACGATCCGCTTCATTCCTTCGCTCCTCGTGATTTTCCCCCAGTATAGCATCTTCGCGGGGAATAAGGAAGCCCCTTCAGTCTCGCTGACGCTCGCCAGCTCCCCCATTCTACCTCACGGTAGAACAGGGGAGCCTTTTGGTTGCCTGCCCTGTTTTGCCTTCAGGCAAAATGGGGAAGGTGTCACGAAGTGACGGAAGGGGTCTGGCTCCCCTGTTTTGCCCGCAGGCAAAATGGGGGAGCTGTCACCGCAGGTGACTGAAGGGGGCAGGGGGGCCGCCCTCTTGCGCAAGCCTTTCGCTCCATGCTATACTCAACAAAAACCCGGAGGCCACCATGCGCAAGCGCAACCCCGACCTGACCGCCAACGCCCGGGCCCTGCGGCAGGACATGTCCAAGGCGGAGCGGCATCTGTGGTACGACTTCCTGAGCCGCTACTCTGCCCGGTTCCAGCGCCAGAAGGTGCTGGGTCGCTATATCGCGGACTTCTACTGCGCCGAGGCCAGGCTGGTGGTGGAGGTGGACGGTCCCAGCCACCAGGGGGAGGAGGCCAGGCTCTACGACCAGCGCCGCACGGCCTTTCTGGAGGAGTACGGCCTGGCGGTCCTGCGGGTGAACAACGAGGCCGTGCTGAAACACTTCAGCGAGGTCTGCGACGCCATCCACGTCACCATCCAGCGCCGGCTGGGGAATACGATAGACTAACTGCCCCCAAAAGCCTGCCCTGTCCTGCCGAATGGCAGGATGGGGAAGGTGTCACGAAGTGACGGAAGGGGTAATGGGGCAGGTGCCCCGAAGGGCCGGAAGGGGGAGAGCTCGCCCCTTCAGTCTCGCTGACGCTCGCCAGCTCCCCCATTCTACCTCACGGTAGAACAGGGGAGCCTTTTGGTTGCCTGCCCGGTTGCCTGCCCTGTTGCCTGCCCTGTTGGGCGTTAGCCCAATGGGGAAGGTGTCACGAAGTGACGGAAGGGGTAATGGGGAAGGTGTCACGAAGTGACGAAAGGGGTAATGGGGCAGGTGCCCCGCAGGGGCGAAAGGGGCAAGTCGCTCCCATTTTCTTGTGCCTCCCCCCCGCTCCTCCCCCAATATCTTGCCCGACGATCATATATTTTCAGCCCGTCTAAAAAAAATTCACAAATTTGCGAAAAAGTATTGAAATCCCGTGCTTTTTGTGGTAAATTATTCATCGCGAGGAGGCTGTTCGTGGGCGTACCATACCCCCGCGGCTGAGATTTGAACCCCCCCAGACCGACCCCGGGCGTCCGGGAAAGTTTATACAAGAGGAAGGAAGAAAAAACATGAAGAACATCAAGAAAATCAGCGCTCTGATCCTGGCCCTGATCCTGGTCCTGGCCCTGAGTGCGTCGTCACTGGCGGCGACTGCACTAGATGGTGGTATCGAGGGCGATACCGATGATGCCGCAAGCGTCCAGGATAATACCATCACCATCATGAAAGAGCTTAAAGTGTATAACACCACTGGCGGCAACATCTATCTGCCGACAGTAGGTTATACTTACACCATCACCGGCGAGGCTGTAGCCGAAGGCACCACTGTTACTGACAGCGGCGACCATGTTGGTTATGTTTACACAGGTTTGACTTCTGCTCTTGATGCCACCACTAAAACTGTAAGCTTCAGCTCTGCTACGACTTCCGGGTATGGCAATAACGGTACTGCTACTGCTGTTACGATCACTCAGCCCACGCTTGCCGCTACTGATGGCACTTCTTACTATGGCGGCTTCCAGATCGCTGTGACTCCCAATACTTTCACTCATTCTGGCATCTATCGTTACAAGATCGTCGAAGCTGAGGATTCCACCAATACGCTTGCGAAGGCTGGCGTTGTTCATCAGGACAGCACCTATGAGTCCGTTCGTTACCTGGACATCTATGTACGTCAAGCGGTCGACGCTGATGTGACAGCACATAACGCAAGTGCTGTTGGTGATCGTGTTGTTTACGGTTATGTTCTGTGGTGCCCCGAAGAGAAGAATAGCGCACAGCAGACAGAAGATTCTAATATCACAAAGACTCCCAACGTCAGTAAGACAAACGGTTGGGTCGGTGCGACTGGTGGCGATGAGTACAATACTTGGAACCTCGTGGTAACCAAGGATATCGTTGGTAATTGGGCTGAAGTTGGTCATCAGTTCCCGTTCCAGGTTGTCTTCACCAGCCAGAATGCTACTGCCGCAACGATTCATTACACCGCAACGAATGGTATTCCCACCACCGCAACCACAGCAACTCTTTCCAGCGCGGCAACAACTACGATTGGTACCCTGACTGATGCGTCCACGCTGAAACTGGGCGATGACGGCTCTGTGACCTTCTATGGTATCCCTGCTGGTGTAACAGCGACCGTGCAGGAAAACAACGATACTTTCGATGTTTACACTGCTGGAGCCACGATTACGGCTGCCACTTCTCAGACCTATACCGACAATCAGGTTCAGGCTGGTGCAAGCGCAACTATAATCTCTGGACTTGACAATGCGACCACCACGACGGCTGTCGGTTCTGCTAACACGACTGCAGCTTGGACCAACACTCTTGCTGTGGTTTCCCCGACTGGCGTTGTTCTCCGTGTCGCTCCGTTCGCCTGCATCTTCTTCGCTGGCATGTTCCTCCTGCTCGTCTCCCGCCGCCGCCGCGAGGAGGCCGAGGAGGCCTGATGGGGAATCCATCGTTCAACCAAACAAGACCCTCGAAAGAGGCCGCGAAACGCGGCCTCTTTTACATATGCAGCCATACGTATTCGAAACTTTTCCGCCAAAAATATGCGGAAAGGAATATATATAGAAGGGAAGGAAAACCATGCGTCCAAACGAGAAGGAATACGACCTTCGGAGCTTTTCCCGGGCGCTGCGGCCCCATTGGGCTAACGCCCAACAGGGCAGGCAACAGGGCAGGCAACCAAAAGGCTCCCCTGTTCTACCGTGAGGTAGAATGGGGGAGCTGGCGAGCGACAGCGAGACTGAAGGGGCGACCCCTTTTCCCCCTTGTCCGCGCAGCGGCACATCCATGCCCCGCCCCCCTTGAAATCCCCGTAAAAACGTGCTATTATACATATACATATATTTGGTGAACTATGCCCCTGCGGGGGCGGGGAGGAACGACATGGAAACGATGGAACAGGCCACGGAAGTCACCGAGACCCTGACGGAGCCCCAGGCGGCTGCGGAACAGCCCGCCGAGCCCCAGGAGGAGAAGCGCCTCACCCCGGAGCAGCAGCAGAAGATCCGCAGGAAGATCCGCCGCAGCGAGCGGGCGGTGAAGTCCTACCAGTACTTCCTGCTGCGCCTCGCCGTATTCCTGCTGGTGCTGTGGGTGCTGTTCTTCCAGATCGTGGGCATCACCATCTGCGCCTCCACGGACATGTCCCCCCGGGTGGACAGCGGCGACATGGTCCTCTTCTACCGTCTCGATACGGACGTGAAGGCCCAGGACGTGATCGTCGTCGAGAAGTCCCTGGACGGGGTGGCGGAGAAGAAGGTCATGGTCCTCCGGGTGGTGGCCGTGGCCGGGGACACCGTGGAGATCAGCGAGGGGGATAGGCTGGTGGTCAACGGCAACACCATGATCGAGTCCAACATCTTCTACTCCACGCCCAAGTACGAGGAGTTCGACGAGTATCCCGTGACCCTCCAGGAGGGCCAGTGCTTCGCCCTGGCCGACAAGCGCAACGGCGGCGTGGACAGCCGCTACTTCGGCCCCGTCAGCACCGACGAGATCCTGGGCACCGTCATCACCATCGTCCGGCGGAACAACCTGTAAGGGCAAAGGAGCGATTGGGCCATGGCCACATCTGACGATTTCAAAAACCCGCAGCCGAGGAAAGCCCCCGGCAAGTCCACAGTCGGTTCCGTGCTGTCCACCGCGGCCGGGGCGGGCACCGTGGTGCTGAGCCTGCTGTCCGGGCTCCTGGCCGCGGCGCTGATCCTGTTCTCCGGGTACGTGCTCTACGACACCTTCTACACCCAGGAGCGGGCCAAGTCCGGCTGGGATCTGCTGCAGTACAAGCCCTCCATCGTGGAGCTGCAGGACGAGGAGGTGCCGGTGGACCTCCAAAACCTGCTGTCCGAGATCAACGAGGACTATCGGGCCTGGCTGACGGTCTACGAGACCGGCATCGACTATCCCGTGATGCAGGGGCCCGACGACCTCTACTACGCCGCCCACGACATCTATAAGGAAGCGTCTCTCACCGGCGCCATCTATCTGGCCACCGCCAACAGCCCGGACATGAGCGATTCCCACAACCTGATCTACGGCCATCACATGGACAACGGCGCCATGTTCGGCGGCCTGGACGAGTATCGCTACGGCGGGTATTTCAACACCCACCGGGAGGGCATCCTGGTGGCCCAGACCGCGGTCTACGACCTGTACGCCTTCGCCGTGGTGGAGACCGACGCCTACCAGAACCGGATCTACACCGTGGGCAATAACATGGAGGAGGTCCTCTCCTTCCTCCGGGACAACGTGGCCGCCGCCCAGCCCGACTGGGCCAACTACAGCGCCGACACCCTGACCCTGTTTTTGGACGAGAAGCCCTTGGAGGGCGTGACCAAGATCGTGGCCCTGTCCACCTGCGCCTCCGCCAACACCAACGGCCGGCTGCTGGTGTACTTCGTGGCCACGGAGCGGGACATGACCGCCGTGCCCACGGCCACCCCGGCCCCCGAGNNCCCCGAGGCCACCCCCAAGCCCTCGCCCACCCCCGTGACCACCGTGGTGCCCGTGGACGAGGACCCCGTGGACAAGTTCTTCGACCAGTTCCATCCCCGGGGCGGCAGCCGCGCCGCCTGGGCCCTGGTGAACCTGATCGCCCTGATCGTCACCGTGTACCTGTTCCTGCCGCTGCTGCATCTGGACGCCAAGTTCGGCCGGCCCCGCATGATGGGCAAGATCAACGACAACGAGGGCAAGCTCCGGCTGGCCCGGATCCTCACCGACGACGAGGCCCGGGACAAGGCGCGGCTGGAGGAGCTGGTCCGGGAGGCCCGGGCGGAGGACGCCGAGGGCGAGGTCCAGGCGGACGAGTTCGACGCCGCCGTGGAGACCATGTTCTACCGGGTGAAGCGGTTCAAGCGCCGCTTCCGCACCGGCGTGGGCCTGGAGCTGATCGTGGCGGCCCTGGCCGTGATCGCCTTCCTGCTGACGGAGAACATGCGGCTGCCCATGGTGCTCATCGACCGGTACACGCCGCTGATGCTGCTGCTGATGGCCATCGTGTGGACCCTGGACGTGAGCCTCATCCGCTACCGGGACAAGGTCATGGCCGACGAGGAGGAGGCCGAGCGCAAGCGTCAGGCCCAGGAAGCCGCCGACGCCCAGTAAAAAGCGAATACACGAAAACCCCTTCCCCGGACGGAGAAGGGGTTTTTTCTGTGGGCCGGGGGCGGTTGACAAAACCGGGCATCCATGGTACAAATACTGGTATACTGTATCCTGTCGAGAGGATGCCCATGAGGGAGGTGAACGGCATGAAGAAACTCTTGGCGCTGCTGACGGCGGCGCTGGTCCTGCTCTCCCTGCCCATTCTCCCGGCGTTCGCCGACGGTGAGGGACCTGAGACGCCCGAGACGCCCCCGGTGAGCGAAAGCCCCGCGGAGGTTTCGACGCCTACCGAGGCCCCCGCACCCGCAGCCACCGCCGCCCCCACCCAAGCTCCTGCTCCCGCGGCCACCGAAGCGCCTGCGGCCACGGCTGCCCCAACGGAGGCGCCTGCCGCCGACGACGATCCCGCCCCTGCGGCGACCCCTGCGGCCAGCGACGACCCGGCTCCCGCCGACGACCCCGCCCCCGCGAATGATCCCACCCCAGCGGACGAGGCGGAGAAGCCTGCCGAGCAGGCGGCGAAGCCGGAGGTGCGCTCCAAGGACGAGCCCCAATGGGAGAACTCCCTGGCCAAGTGGGAGAGGGATCGGCGCAGCATCGTCCTCACCGGGGATCTGCGGCAGGACATTCTGACCATCGCCCGATCCCAGCTGGACTATGCCGCTGACAAGACCTGTTTCAAGGTGGACGAGAACGGCAATAAGCAGTACTATTCCCGCTACGGGGACTGGCACGGTCTTCCGTTCTCCGACTGGTGCGATATGTTCGCGTCCTTCTGCATCTACTATGGGGGGAACGAGAGCTATCCCATGGAGGTCAGCTGCATGCGGCACGTGTACCGCCTGAAAGCGGCCGGATACTGGCGGGAGTGGAACAGCTATATCCCCCAGCCCGGGGACCTGGTGTTCTTCATCAACGGCGGGGACAACTGGATGCCGGCCCACGTGGGCATCGTGGAGGAGGTCATCCCGGCCCAGGACGGCAAGGCGGGCCGCCTCATCACCATCGAGGGGAATCTGAGCAACCCCAACGGCACCACCCCCTGCGTGCGGCGCATGGAGCGCACCCTGGAAAAAGTGGTGGGCTACGGCGTCTATGAGCAGGGCAAGGTCTATCCCGCCACCTATACCGTCCGTTCCGACGGCTGGAAGGTCATCGACCAGGATTCCCGCTACTTCATCGAATACCCCCAGGAGGAGGCCCTGCGGTTCCTGGGCCTGTACGACAAGCCCTATTACCGGTACTGGTTCCCGGAGGAGCCCGCGGCGGCGGAGAAGGCCCCGGAGGCCATCCTGCCCCAGGAGCCGAAGCCCCAGGAGCCGGAGGAGCCGAAGCCGGAGCTGACGCCGGAGGTCGAGGAGACCAGGGAGAGGAACGTGGCCTTCCCCGAGTTTTGAAGAAGCGTATTCCGATTATTTCGAGAGCTGATCTTTCGATCGGCTCTCTTTTTTCTTTTCATTTTTGGACGGATATGGTAGAATACGGGACATGAAGACAAAACGACTTTTGATCTGCCTCATGGCACTGACGCTGTGCCTCCTGCCCGCCCTGACCCAGGCGGAGAGCCAGCCCAAAGCGAAGGAACTGACCAAGACCTGCAAGATCGACTTCGGCCCCTACCCGGACGCCGCCAAGTACGTGCTGAACGGGTACGTGACGGTCCGCCAGACCTTCGCCCCGGAAGCGGTGGTCACCGTGTCCTGGGATGACGGCACCCCCGCGGCCTGGCTGTGCCTCCAGTGGTACCAGCTGCCGGAGGGCGTCACCCTGCGCCAGTTCGACGGGGCGGGAGAGCAGCTGTCGGAGGAGCTGCTGCCGTCCAACCCGGAGTCTGCGGTGCCCCTGCTGGAGCAGGCCCGCTCCCTGACTCTGACGGCGGGGGAGGCGGGCATGGTCCTGTCTCAGCTCCACGTCTACGGGGCGGGGACGTTGCCGGGGCCCTTCCATCTCTGGCAGGATACGCCGGATCACCTCGACTACATGGTCATCTCCACCCATCCCGACGACGACGTGATCTATATGGGCTCCGTGGTGCCCGTCTACGGGGCGGAGCAGGGGTACGTGGGCACTATCGTCTACGTGACCAACCAGAACCGCACCCGCATGACGGAGGCGGAGGAGGGGGCCTGGGAGATGGGCCTTCGGTACCGTCCCCTGTTCTTCGGCTTCCCCGATATCGCCCGGGGGTCCTCCCAGCAGCAGATGGACCGGTTCAAGTATGAGGAGGTCCTGCTGGCCACGGTCCGGGCCTACCGGCAGTACCGGCCCGTGGTGGTCTTTGCCCAGGACGTGAACGGGGAATACGGCCACTGGCAGCACAAGCTCACCTCCCAGGCGTCCGTGGAGGCCTTCGCCCTGGCCGCCGATCCCGAATACGATCCCGAGTCCCGGGACCAGTACGGCCTCTGGCAGGTGCAGAAGGTGTATCTCCACCTGTTCCCGGAGAACTTGCTGCGGCTGGACGGCAATACGCCCCTGACCTTTTTCGACGGGACCACCGCCTGGAACGTGGCCCGCAAGGCTTTCCGCAAGCACGTGTCCCAGCAGGACCTGGGCTACGGCGTGACCAGGGACGACGAACTCTACGCCTTCAACCGCTTCGGCATGGCCCGGGGCGTTGTGGAGGCGGGGGACGACGCCTTCGCCAACGTGCCGGAGGAGCTGCTGTCCTCCTACGTACCGCCCACGCCCAGCCCAACGCCGGAGCCCACCCCCACGCCTACGGCCACCCCCACTCCGTCGCCTACAGCCGCGCCTACGTTGGAGCCCACCGGGGAGCCCGCCCTGACGGCGGCGCCCACGGCGGCCCCGGAGGCCCCCCAAAAGGCTGCGGAGGACCTGTCGCTGAAGCCACTCGATTTCGTGTTTGCCGGGTGCGTGGCGGTGGTGACCGCCCTGCTGGTCCGGAAAAGCAGGGGCAAAAAGAGGTCCGATCGGGCGTAAACGGCCCCTGTAGCGCAGTTGCAACCGCCGGTTGACGAATCGACAGGGCGGATTGGTAGCAGGCAACCGCTGTTTCAGGTACCATTGGGCCAGAAAACAGAGCCGGGCGGCAAGCTCCGGACGAAAGGAGAAACACATGATCCTTGCAGACAAGATCATCGATCTGAGGAAGAAGGCGGGCTGGTCCCAGGAGGAACTGGCGGACAAGCTGGGCGTGAGCCGGCAGTCCGTATCGAAGTGGGAGGGGGCCCAGTCCATCCCCGACATGAACAAGATCCTTCAGCTATCGGAGCTGTTCGGCGTCAGCACCGACTATCTGCTGAAGGACAGCCTGGAGGTGGCGGAGCCCATCCCGGCCCAGGACGCCGAGACGGAGGGCACCACCTTCGTGTCCATGGAGGAGGCCAACGCCTTTCTCGAGTATAAGACGGAGAGCGCTCCCCGGATCGCCCTGGGCGTGCTCCTCTGCATCCTGTCCCCCATCACGCTGATCCTTTTGGGCGGGGCCCAGGAGAGCGGGCGCATCGCCCTGACGGAGATGCAGGCGGCCATGATCGGCCTCATCGTGCTGCTCCTTATGATCGCCGGGGCGGTGCTGCTGTTCGTGCTGACGGGCATGAAGGGCAGCCGGTACGAGTACCTGGAGAAGAACGCCCTCGATACCGCCTACGGCGTCTCCGGCATGGTCCGGGAGCGGATGCAGCGGTCCGAGGCGGAGCACACCCGCAGCGTGGCCGTCGGCGTGGTCCTCTGCGTGCTGGCAGCCATCCCCCTGTTCGCGCTGCTCCTGTGGCGGGGCGACGATGAATGGATCGGCGTCCTGGGGGTCAGCGCCATCCTGCTGCTGGTGGCCATCGGCGTCCACACCATCGTGAAGACCTGCGTCCCCTGGGAAGGGTATCGGATGCTCCTCGAGGAGGGGGACTACACCCGGGCGTCGAAGCGCAGCAACCGCAAGTACAGCGGCATCTACTGGGGCCTCATCACGGCCGCCTACCTGGCCGTCAGCTTCATCACCCAGCGCTGGGACATGACCTGGATCGTCTGGCCCGTGGCCGGCGTCCTCTACGGCGTGGTGTGTGAGGTGGCCAAGCTCCGGGAGAGATAAGCTGCACAACAAACAAGCGGCACGGTTTTCCGTGCCGCTTTTGCGTCGTATAGAGGTCACATGCGGACGATGCGTCCGCCGAGATAGGCGGCCTCCTCCGGGTCGTGGGTCACCACCAGCACCGTCTTGTCCTTCGTTCGCAGGAGTACCGTGTCCATGACGGTCCGGCGGGTGTTCTCGTCGAGACCCTTGAAGGGCTCGTCCATGACGTAAAGGTCCGCGGGGAAAAGGAGGCTCCGGGCGATGGCCACCCGGCGCTGCATGCCGCCGCTCAGCTCCCGCACGGGCTTAGTAAGGGCGTCGCCGAGGCCCAGCTCGCCGAGCAGGGAAACGATCTCCCCTTTGGACGCCTGGCGGCCCAAGGCCAGGGAAACGTTGGTCACCGCCGAGAAAGCGGGGCAGAGCCTGTCCTCCTGGAAGACGGCGCTGATCCGGTCGGGAAGGCCTGTCGCCGTGCCTCCTGTGGGAGCTTCAAGGCCCAGCAGGAGCCTGAGCAGGGTGGTCTTGCCGCAGCCGGACTGACCCAGCAGGCAGACGATCTCCCCCGCTTCCACTGTGGCGGAGAAGGGGGGCAGGGCCAGCTTTTCGCCGTAGGATTTGGTTAGGTTGTCGATGACGATGGCCATGCTACCGTGCCTCCCAGCGGTCGAACGCTGCTTTCATGAGCCGCAGGAACAGCTTCTCGAAGAGGACGCTGACCGTCACGATGACCACCGTCCAGGCCAAAAGGTCCTCCGTCATGAAGTAGATCTTGGATTCGTACAGCTTCTCCCCGATGGACCCGGAGGCCACGCCGATGACCTCCGCCGCCACGCCGGACTTCCAGCTCATGCCGAGAGCCACGGAGCAGGCGGAGAACAGAAAGGGCTTCAGGTGGGGGAGATAGATGTACCCCAGCCGCCGCCACCAGCTCATGCGGAACACCTGGGCCATCTCGAGGAGCTCCCGGTCCGTGCTGCGGATGCCCTCCAACACGTTTGAATAGATCACGGGGAACACCATGAGGAAGGAGATGAAGGTGGGCAGCTGTTTGGCGGAGAAGAAGATGAGGCTGATAATGATGAAGGAGGCCACGGGCACCGTCTTGATGGTGATGACGTAGGGCCACAGCAGGGTCTCGAGAAGCTTCCACTTCCCCGACAGCACGCCCAGCAGGCACCCCAGGGCGAAGGCGAGGGCAAAGCCCAGCACGATCCGGCTGAAGGAGAAGAGGAGGGTCCGCCAAAAGTCGCTCTCCAGGACCAGGGTGAAGAGCCGCCGGACCACCTCCAGGGGGGTCACCAGCAGCAGGTGCAGATCCAAAGCCATAGCTCCCGCCTGCCATAGGAGCAGGGCGAGAGCTACGGACAAGACTTTTCGTATGCTGTTTTTGTGCAGCAGGTCTCTCATGGCATGAAGTAGAAGTCGTCGCCGGGGAGCTGTCCGCCCACGGCCTTGGGATTCAGGTCAAAGAGCACCTGCAGATACCCCTGGGCGGCGCTCTTCATCTCGTCCCCCGTGAGGCAGACGATGTTGCAGGCGGGCAGGGCGTTCTTGGCAATGCCGGCCTTGATGCCCAGATACTGCTCCACCAGCTGGGCGGCCTCCTCGTTATTGGTGTTGACGTACCGGGTGGAGGCGGCGTACTCGACCAGGAAGGTCTTCACGGCCTCGGGGTGCTCCTGCAGGAAGGCGGTGCGGACAATGAGCCCCCCGGTGATGAGGGTGCTGCCCGCGGCCTTCCACTCCGCCGTCATATCGAGGGCCACCCGCAATCCTTCCACCTGGGCACGGGCCACGGTGACGAAGGGCTGCGGCAGCAGCGCCACGGCGCTGTCCACGGTGGCCAGCTGGGCCACCACCTCGGCGCCCTCGCTCTTCCACTCCATGTTCACGTCGGTGCTGATGTCCAGGCTGTTTTGAGCGAGAAGATAGGCCAGGGAATACTCGGGGGTGTTGCCCTTGCCGGTGGCGTAGATGGTCTTGCCCTTGAGATCGGCCACGGACTGGACGGTCTCGCCGCCCTTCTCCAGGATGTACAGCACGCCCAGGGTGTTCACGGCCAGCATGGTCACGCCGCCGTTGGACTTGTTGTAAAGGACGGAGCCGGCGTTCACGGGCAGGGCCAGCATATCCAGCTCGCCCTTCAACAGCTTGGGCGTCAGCTCGTCGGCGGCGGCTGCGATGGTGGATTCATAGGTGTTGGCGGTAAGGCCCGCTTCGCTGTCGCTGAGGAGCTTCACCATGCCCATGGTGGTGGGGCCTTTGAGGCTGCCGAGGCGCATGACGACGGGTTCGGCGGTGGGCTCGGCCGTAGGTTCGGCGGTGGGCTCAGCCGTGGCCTTGGGCGCATCGGTGGCTTTGGGGGCGTCCGTGGCCGCAGGAGCTGCGGCGGGGGCGTCCGTGGCGGCGGGGGCCGCGGCTTCCTTCTGGCCGCAGGCGGTGAACAGGGCCGTCAGCATCAGCAGCGCAAGGAGCAGGGAGATATATTTCTTCATGTGGGATTCCTTCTTTCTGCCCGAGCTTTCCTCAGGCAGGACTATTATAGCCGCTTCCGCCTCTATAATATGTTGCCGCGGCAACAACGTTACGGCGTGAAGCTGGGATCGGCCATGGCTGTTTTGAACCGCTTCAGGATATGGATCAGCATGGGCACCGCCGTCAGGAAGGTGATCACGTCCGCGATGGGCTGCGCCAGGTACACGCCCCAGATGGCGGGCTCGACGATCCGGGGCAGGATCAGCACGCAGGGGATGAAGGTGACCCCCTGCCGGGCGATGGCGAGGATCGTGGCCCGGACGGCCTTGCCGGTGGTCTGGAAGAGCATGTTGGAGGAGGCCACCACGGCCATGAGGGGCAGGGTGCAGCTCTGGCAGCGCATGGCGATGGCGCCCATGCGGATGACCTCGGGATCGTCCCTGAACAGGGACACGATGGGCTGGGCGAAGATGAACGTGCAGGTGGAGATCAGCACCAGGGCCGTGATGCCCACCTTCATGCAGAACAGATACCCCTCCCGGACCCGGTCGAACTTTCGCGCCCCCCAGTTGTAGCCGCAGACGGGCTGGAAGCCCTGCCCAAAGCCCAGCAGGGCGGAGAAGGTGAAGAACATGACCCGGCTCACCACGGAGAAGGCGGCGATGGCCGCGTCGGCCTGGCTGAGGGGCACGGCGGCGGCCGCGGCAGCGTTGAGGCACAATGTGGCCACGCTGCCGAACCCCTGCCNNCCCGCCACGATGTTAGCGAGGTAGTGGCCCGTGGGGGTCAGGTTCTTCAGCTTGATCTTCAGGCTGTCGCTCCTGAGCGTCCCCACGTACAGCACGCAGAAGCTGAAGGCCTGGCTCACCACGGTGGCGGCAGCGGCGCCCATGACGCCCATTTTGAACACGAAGATGAACAGGGGGTCCAATCCAATGTTCAGGATGGCGCCGGACACCAGGCCGATCATGGAGAAGAAGGCGTTGCCCTGGAAGCGCATCTGGTTATTGAGCACGCAGGACGCGAGGACGAAGGGGGCCCCGAAGAGGAGGGTCGTATAGTAGGCCCGGGCGTGGCCCACAGTCTCGGCGGCCACCTTGGCGGTGTCGGCCCCCAGGACCCGGAGCACGGGGGCGGCGAACAGCTGCCCCAGGCCCAGGATGAGGGCCCCCATGCCCAGTGCGCAGAAGAAGCCCGTGGCGGCCATGCGCTCCGCGTCCTCGGTCCGACCGGCCCCCAGGCACCGGGACACGTAGTTGCCGGAGCCCTGGCCGAAGAAGAAGCCGAAGGCCTGCATGATGGTCAT
>LXOW01103899.1_pt1 | contig 46387 bp, 31 predicted proteins | sample 1368591 | NCBI WGS metagenome assembly LXOW01 (sample SAMN04884650, study PRJNA319009) | bovine gut metagenome | isolation source: Cow rumen | host: Bos taurus | place: Italy: Legnaro (PD) | collected 2014-07-09
GTGCAATCGTTGTTTAACGGCTACAAAACGGTACCTTTCATGCGTAGAAGGGCTTACAAGAAAGAGATTTAAGCAAGCTTATTCAACAGGATACGCCTCGTAAAGAATATCGTGCAAAGCGGTGCGTAGTCCTGTTTTCACCAATTTGTTAGGCTCGGCATCGGGATAGACACGATTGCTGAGGAAGATGATAATCATGTCATTGGCGGGGTCGGCCCAAACGAAGGTTCCCGTAAATCCTGTATGCCCAAAACCTTGCATGGAGCCTGACTTGGAAGCGGTGCAAGAGCCTTTCTTGTTAATGGGCAGTTTGTCGAAGCCGATGCCTCTTCGGTTGTCGTTATTGGCAGCAAAGGGTGCCTTGGTGAAATAGCGCACCGTCTCAGGCTTCAGGTAACGCACACCATTGTAGATGCCCTCATCCAACAACATCTGCATGATGGCCGCCAAGTCGCGGGCATTGGAAAACAGCCCAGCATGACCCGCCACACCGCCAAACATGGCTGCGGCCTGGTCGTGGACATCACCCCATATCAGCTGACGACGAAAGACGGTGTCGTTCTCCGTCGGGGCGATTTGCTCACGGGTGAAATGGCTTAGAGGCTTGTAACAGATATGGTTCAGCCCCATGGGGTAGTAAAACTCGGTCCTCAGATAATCCTCAATATTCTGATTTGTAAGTAGTTTCACAATCTTCGGGATATAATAGAAGCCCATGTCGCTGTAGAGATATTTCTTCTTGCCCAAAGGGGTCTTTGATACCGAGTCAAAGATGCGGTCCTCATAATCATTAATGAGGTAAAGGTTTTCCGCCACCCTAACGCTATGGCTTTCATCGATATGGTCGCTGTAGAACTCCGCCTTGGGACCATTCTCGTCAACGGTCACCTTATAGAAGGGCACCCAAGACTTCAGTCCCGCCTGATGCGTCATGATTTCGATAAGTTTCAAGTTGCCATGAGCCTTGCCTTTCAGGTAAGGGAAAAAGTCTGCCAAGGTCTTGTTCAAATCTATCAGACCATTGTCATACAACTTCATCACCGCCAACGTCGAGGCGAAAATCTTGGTGCATGAGGCGATATCGTAGAGGTCGTCGGGCTGCACCTGATGACCACCACCATAGGTGAAATTGCCAAAGCACTTGTCGTACACCATCTTACCGTCTTTCATCGCCACAATCTGGCAACCAGGATAAGCCCCTTTCTTGATGCCCGACAAGGCGACGGAGTCCAACTTGGCAGCATATTTTGCATTCATCTTGCCCTTTGGAGCCTGAAAACCTTGCTCATTTTGGATGGGTTGTATAACCGGAGAAGGCACCTCCTTTTGTGGGAGGGTGTGCTCTTTGTGCTCTGGCATGTCAGCGACAATGCCGTCGCCATAATGGAATTTCGCTGTCGAGACAGGCAAAGTGCCATGGGCTTCGAGTTCGCCAGAAAGCAACCTCACAACAGCATCAACGGCTGGCACTTCGTCCTGATAAGCCACCACCAATCCCTTGACACTGTTATTAATACGGAACATATCCAAGGCATACGGGCAGGCAAACAGGTTGAGAATCACGTCGTTTTGTACCACCAAGCGGTTGAAGAACTTAACCGTCTCATCAGGGATGCCGTAATTTTTGCTGGCAAACATTGTCGTTTTCTCGATGCTGACCACCACGAGGTCGTAACTCTCCAGCTTTTTCAACCAATCCGCTGATTTCGAGGCGATGTCCTCTTTCTTGACCACGAAGGAAGTCGTGCTAAAGCCACGAGCGATAAGCCCCTCATTCACGTCGTTTTTGGTGTTGCCTATGGTCACCACTGCAATTTTCTGGTTGTTGGCCAAAGGAATCACCTGATTTTCATTGCGCAGCATCGTAATGGCCTCATCATACAACTGTTGACGCAATTCGGTATATTCCTTTTTCTTCAGGTCCGTCATCAGGTTGGCTGTTGAAACTGGTGTGTAGTTGTTCAAGCCAGCACGGAACTTATAGCGCAAAATTTTCTTGCAGCTTTCTTCCAGACGCGCTGCCGCTTGCGGGTCACGTTCCGCAGCCTGCTTGATGGTCTTGATGGCAAACGGCACGTTGGTGGGCAGGATCAGCACATCATTACCCGCCATGAATGCGACATAAGGCACACTGTCTTGACGCACCTTCTCCGATACGCCCTTCATATCGAGACCATCGGTGAAAATCAGACCTTCGAAACCCATCTGTTCCTTCAGCAAATCGGTCACTACGCCATGCGAAAGCGACGAAGAAGTATTCTTAACCTTCTCGATGGCAGGGAAATACAAGTGTCCCACCATAGCACCGTTCACACCTTGTTCAATCATATAGCGGAAAGGCGCGAGTTCAATGTCACGCACCTCTTCCATCGTGCGGGTCACGGTGGGCAAGGTCATGTGTGAGTCCGTTGCCGTGTTGCCATGACCAGGGAAATGCTTCATGCTGGTAATCAATCCTTTGCTTTGCATACCAAGGGCGTATGCTGTGGCTTTTTCTCCCACCATTTGTGGGTTTTCACCGAAGCTGCGCATTCCGATGATGGGATTGGCAGCGTTGGAATTAACATCGGCCACAGGTGCGAAATTCACATGGATGCCCATGCGTTGGCATTGTTCGGCTATCTGCTGACCCATTTCATAAATCAGTTGGTCGTCGTTGATGGCACCCAAGGTCATCTGATATGGATAGGCCAAGGTCTTCTTCACACGCATGGCCAAGCCCCATTCCGCATCAATGGACACCATCAGCGGAGTCTTCGCCATAGCTTGCCATGCATTGGTCTGGTTGACCTGCGCCTCGGCATCGGCACGGAAGAAACACACACCACCAATATTGTACTGTTTGATGTACTTGGCCACGTCCTCATAAAAAGGCTTGTCGGGCTGGTTGGCGCGCATACATATTAATTGTGCCACACGCTGCTCCAAGGTGAGGCTGTTGTACACCGAATCCACCCAATGAGATTCCGCATCCTGGGCGACACTCGTGCCGACCGAGAATGCCAACACAAGCAAGAGGAATAATGATTTAATTCTATTCATATAACTATATAATTTTCAATTGATTTAATTACTTGTTTTCAACCATTCCTTTAATTCATACCAATCGTATGGTTTGCAGACAATCGTGCGTTCTGCATCCAAAACCAAGACCATCGGCGTTGAGGTGACATGGTAATCCAGGAACGGCTTACTATCCCAACGCAGATCATCATAGAAATGGTATCCTGGCAAACGCATCTTTTTCACTGTTGCAGTCACTTCCTCTTGACTCTCTGACAAAGCGAAAGTAACCAACTCATAATCAGACTTCAAGTTGAGATTCTTTCGGATTTGTACCAAAAAGTCATGGCAATACTCACAGTCCGTCGACCAAAAGACGATGATTACCCGTTCAGCTTTAGAATCATACAGATGATAATTAATGCCATCGATAGTCACGCCCAAAACATCGGGTGCTTTCGCTCCAACTCTCACCTTTTGATAAGGTTCCGTGATGGAATCCAGCCGCATACCTTCCTCCATATTAATCTCGCCTTCAGCTAGTTGAGGATAATTCAAAAGGTAATCCGTCACCTTGTCGCGACCCATAGCCGAATAGCCATTCAAGGCAAACTCAAGGACATACTCGTACATCCGCATGTTGACCTTGGCCTTGTCGAGCACCACACCCAAACCTACAATCGAGAGACTATCGAAACGCTGCTCGTCACCATCGGTAAAAGAATAAAAGAAAGCGACCAACTTATCGGACATCGTTTGAGACCCGACCAAGGTCGTATCACTGAAATCCACATCATCCCAATACCTTTGTAAAGCCTCGTTTTGTGCCTTCAGCGAAAATGCAGAAAGCACAAAAACCAGAAGTATTGTAATATGGATTATCTTTTTCATATTCTTTCTATTAAATCATTTTATTAAAAGTCTAACTTTAACTGAATAGCCATGTTAAAAGTCATGCGATGCAATGGTGTTGTGCCGTAATCGGCAATGGCTTGTTTGTGCTCAGGCGTAGGATAACCCTTGTTCTTTTTCCAATTGTAAACCGAATATTGCTGGTCATACTCCACCATCATCATGTCCCTTGTGGTCTTGGCCAAAATGGAAGCTGCCGCAATTGATTGATATTTGGCATCGCCTCCAACGACACAGACATGTTTGATTTTCTTATATGGATTGAAACGATTGCCGTCAATCAGCAGCAATTCAGGTTGAAGCTTTAGTTGATCTAAAGCCCTATGCATTGCTAAGAATGATGCATTTAAGATATTGATTTCGTCTATCTCCTGCGGCGATACTATGCCGATGCCGTAGGTCAATGCTTCATTCATCACCAGCTCACGCAGTTGCATACGTTTCTTCTCCGTCAGCTGCTTCGAGTCATTGAGTTCGGGGTAATCGGCATCATTCTTTAGGATTACAGCGGCGGCTACCACGGGACCTGCCAGACAGCCTCTCCCTGCCTCGTCGCATCCTGCTTCGACCTTATTTGAATAATGTGTCAGCAAGCCCATGATTTAGAGGAATTTAAAGTAATACTGGTTGGCAAAAACCAACATTAAGAATAGCACCAAAAACAAATTGGCCCAACCCGTGTTGCTTATGTAAGAAAATGCATACGATATAAGTATAGCCAATGCTATGAAAATCAATCCATTCATCAGTACATTGCCGCCCAAGAACAGCGTAACAATGGAGACAACCAATAAAACGATTGCCATGGATATCTTCGTCCTTACCGCGATGGACTTCTCAAAGTTGGCATTGTTGCTACCCAAAAGGAGGAATATAGTAGATACAATAAGTAATAATAACAAAATGATGATCTTCAAGTTAAATGGCTCTACCGAGAATTTAATTGAAGTGAAATAATCACGATAGGCGTGCATTAATGGGAGAAAATCGCCAAACAAATAGACGACCACAAAGTAGACAAAATACACAAAAAGGAAACCAAACGGTGGTATCAGTTGGAGTCGCAACGTGCCTTTCTTGGCTATGGGGAGAACAATCATCACCCACAGGACCAGCAAAATGGATGGGAAGTAGCACATCGAAGCAAAGGCGATATATACCCCAGTCTTCAGTAGACTCATCTCCGGATTTGGCATCTGATGCATCTCATATAATGTATTGATTACCAATATGATGAATATAGCAGACAGGGCAAAAGGATAGAAATTGGTTTGTGTATGCGTCAAACTCATCAATAAGACAAAGACGAAAGCTCCCATGGTACTCACCTTGCCTATGATTTGGTTTTTGGCCAGCATCGTGTTGAAAATCAAGATTTCCAACACCAGCAAAAGAAAGGCAAAAGTATGTTGGGCGATGGGCGAAAAGTCAAACAGATCGTCAACCAGATTGAAAATCGGCGTGACAGGACTGACCAGCCCCATGGTCATCTTTCCTGACACGAAAGCAGGTATCCACAGGACAATCGCCAGCAACGCAATCACCACATACTGAACGGCATAGCTCTGTCTGAAAAACTTTATCATTGCATCTTCATCAAGTCAAGTCCAATGTCGTGGCGGTAGTTGGCACCCTCAAAATGGATCTTCTCCACCTCGCGATAGGCGATGCCCCTCGCCTCTTCAATGCTGTCACCATGTGCCGTCACCGCGATGACGCGACCACCCGCCGTGACCACAGCCTTATCCGCATCAAATGCCGTGCCAGCATGGAAGGCAACGACATCTTTCAGGTTGTCCAACCCGCTCATTTTCATGCCTTTCTTGTAGGCTTCAGGATAGCCGCCCGACACCATCATCACCGTGACGGCAGTCTTGTCGCTCTTGGCATAATGCACCTCGTTCAAACGTCCGTCGGCGCAGGCCATCAACAGGTCTGCAAAGTCACCCTCGATGCGAGTCATCACGGCTTCGGTCTCGGGGTCGCCCATACGGACATTATATTCAATGACGTATGGGTTGCCGTCATCATTCATCAAACCTAAGAAAATGAAACCCTTATAATCAATACCCTCGGCTTTCAGGCCTTCCAAGGTCGGTTTCACAATGCGTTCTTCTACCCTGCTTAGGAACTCAGGCGTACAGAAAGGAACGGGCGAAACGGCACCCATGCCACCAGTGTTTAGGCCCTGATCGCAGTCGCCGATGCGCTTGTAGTCCTTGGCTTCGGGCAGCAACACATAATGCTCACCGTCCGTCAGCACAAACACCGACACTTCGATGCCTTTCAGGAACTCCTCGATAACCACGGTTGCCGAAGCAGCACCGAACTTACCATCAAGCATCTTGCCTAATTCGTCTTTGGCTTCCTGCAAATCATTGAGAATCAACACACCTTTACCAGCAGCAAGACCGTCGGCTTTCAACACGAATGGTGCCTTGACGCTTTCGAGGAACTTATAGCCATCGTTGAGGTTATTCTTATTGACCTTGAAGCACTTTGCGGTAGGCACGCCATACTTTTCCATGAAGTCCTTGGCAAAGGCCTTGCTGCCTTCCAGCTGTGCACCACGCTTGTCGGGACCGATGATCCTCACGGCTTTCAAGGCCTCGTCATTCTTAAAGAAATCGACGATACCATCCACCAAAGGCTGTTCAGGGCCCACTACAACAAGGTTAATATTTTGATTTAAGCAAAACTCTTTTATTGCTTCAAAATCAGAAAGTTTTATATTTACATTGCTTCCCACTTGTGACGTTCCGGCATTGCCAGGAGCAATGAAAACATGTGCTCCTTCGCTCTGTGCCAGTTTCCACGCCAAGGCATGTTCACGGCCTCCTGAGCCAAGCACCAAGATGTTTCGATTCACTGCGGTGATGTGTTGGCCTTGGACGGCTTTCCAATCCAAGGTTTCTTTTCTGGCTTCACCAGGATACATTATGATTTTTGCCATATCTTATTCTTTTATTGCTTTCATTAATGAGTTCCAAATAGCATCAGCTGCCTTGTCCCAAGAGAAGTCCTTGGCGCGTTCCCTACCCTTTTCTATCAAGGCTTCACGCACATTCTCGTCCAGCATCTCCGTCATACCCTCTGCAATGGAGGCCTCGCTGAATGGATCGACAAGCAGTGCAGCATCGTCGGCCACCTCTGGCATAGAGGTCACATTGGACGTGATGACAGGTGTATCACATCTGAACGCTTCCAAAATCGGTATGCCAAAGCCCTCGAAATAAGACACGTACACCGATGCCAATGCCGATGCCGTCACCAGATGCAAGTCCTCCGCACTCAGACGACCCGCAAAGACGACCTCGTCCTTGAATCGCATCTGGCTGTATGCCTGCTCAATGGGTTCAGACCACCAACGTTTCTCCCCTACAATCAGCAACTTGACATTTGATGGGGTTTGCCCTTTGAACAAGTCGAAAGCGGTGAACAGACGCGCCAGGTTCTTGCGTGGATGCAAAGAGCCAACGAACATAAAATATGGATTGCCGTCCGTGTATTTCGCCCGAATGGCCTCTTGTTCCTCTTCAGAAATCGGCGCAAACTTCTCATTCACACCGTTATACGCCACGGCGATCTTCTCTGGATTAATGCCATAGCAGTCCACGATGTCTTGTTTCGAGAACTCTGACACCGTCACGATGCGCTTAGCTTTACGGGCAAACTTCGGAAAGAAGGTCTTGTAGTGCCACAAATGGATCTTCGGCATATCTTTTGGGAAATGCTCAAAGTTAAGGTCATGGAACTGAGGTACTTGAGGCACATCGGAACGAAGACTCAGATAGCCATCAGGTGAGAAAAATAAATCAGGTTGAATCTGCTTCAAGGCTTTCTTCACCGAAAACTCGAAGAACCAAATGAACAAAAAGGGATGTCTTGCCTGCGGGAACAACACTATGGGCTTCACGTTGTCGCCAAAAAGAAACATCGGATCAGGCTCACGGTCGAAGAGGAAATAGAACTCCACCTCGGGATGGTTTTTCACCATGCGGCGTAAGGTCTCGTATGCCACCCATCCGATGCCTTCCAGCTTGTCTTTCAGCAATAAGCGCGTATTGACTGCGATTTTCATTACAATGTTTTTGCAACTGCAATGTGCCACAACAGGCACTAAGGTTTAGTTTCGCAAAGATACAAATTTCCATCACAACGGAGTCCTGTTTTCTATTTTATATCGGATTTTTCTTACTTTTGCTATCTAAAACTTTAACCATGAAGAAGCCCATCATCTTGGCGTTGCTTATCGCGCTATTTTCAATGGGGTATGGCCAGCCGGAGATTTCCGGACTATCCTACCCAACCCATGTCAACGTGTATGATTTATATGAGATCTCGTTCTCTTTGGGACATTACTCGAACCCATACGACCCACAAATCATCGATGTTTATGCCGAGTTCGTAGGCCCCGACAACCACACCTGTCGTGTCAATGGTTTCTATTACGAATCCTATTCCTTCAAGAAAGTAAAGAACAGAGAGGAAGCCTCACCAGGTAACGATAAAGGATGGCGAATTAGGTTCACTCCAGACAAAGTCGGAACATGGTCTTTTATCATCCATGCCATCGATAGCAAGGGAGCTATCCAAGCGCGCCAAAATCCCGTCACATTCCGCTGTGATGCCGTTGACACCACGACGGGATTCATCAGCGTAGCCAACAAACGCTATATGAAACGCAATGCCATGGAAAACGGCTTACCCAAAGAATTGCCTTTCTACCCCATTGGCTTCAATGTCGCATGGTACGATTATGAGTCTGCAAAGACCAACCCTAAAGGCGTATACGAATACGAAAGAATCATAGACACCATTACTGGGAGCGCGAACTACATGCGTATTTGGTTAAACCGCTACCAATGCCTCAACCTATATGGACCAGAATACACCCAGAAACAAGGCAATAACCCCATCGTATATTTTGATTCAAGCCTAAACCAGAAAGATGCCGCCGAACTCGACCACATCATCAACTATGCTGCACAGAAGGGCATCAATATCACGCCCTGTTTCTTTTCGTATGGAGATTTCTGCAACAAGAGCAAGGATTCCAGTAAATGGGACAACAACCCGTTTAACACTATCCTTGGCCTGAAGTCTTGGACTAGCTTCTTCACTGATAAGAATGCCAAACGGATCTCGAAGAACCTTATCCGTTACATTATCGCACGCTGGGGCTATGCCACCAATATTGTGTACTGGGAGCTATGGAACGAGGTCGACAACATTCCCAACGACAATCTTACCAAAAACCAGTTCAACAAGTACATCATTGATTGGCACAACGAGATGGCCTCTTACATCCGATCCATCGACCCCTTTAAACATCCCATTTCCACTTCTAACGCCTCCTCAAAACTTTCTGACGACCTCTTCCAAAAACTATATGCATCAATGGATTTGGTCCAAGTTCACACCTATAACAACATACAAAAGGCAAAATCGAAAGAGGAGCAATGCTATGATTTATTTCAGAAGAGTATCGATGCCCACACCGTCTATCCAGACAAACCATGTTTTATAGAGGAGTTCGGCTTCGGACAAAGTAGCAGCAAAGTGAAATACAAGGACAAAGACCCCAAAGGCATCGACACTCACAATTGTCTTTGGTCATCGTTGTTTGCCAACACCACAGGCCCCGCTTCGTTCTGGTATTGGGAGTACCTTGATGCGGAAAAACTTCTCCGCATTTATGAGCCCATAATGGCTTTTAGCAAGAACCTCCCCTTGCTCTCCGACGATTTCAAGGCTTATTGTACGGCAAAGACCACAAAAAGTTCAACTATTTTCCACAATGGCATTCAAACCTATTATCTCTCCAATACCGCCGAAGATAGCATTTATGGATGGTGCCAGGATACGGCATTTAGCTATCAATCTCTACGTCGTCTGGCCGACAAAAAGATAACCAACGGTCACTTCGACACGTTAGGTGTATCCGATGCCAACGGATACGTCTATACTCTCGACACCGAGAAAAAGCCAAGACCTTGTTCCAAAAACAACACAATTATTCTACCTATTGCCAACCAACCTATCGGCGCAGTCTATGACATAAGATGGTACGATGCGGAAACTGGGACTGAAATCATTCAAGAACGAACAACTGCCTATGTCAAATGCAGCGAAAGGCACGGGCATCATCTTGCTTTTGACTTTCCATCTACCATCAGAGGCCTGAAAAAGAAGACCATCAACAACAAACTCGGTGATGCTGCTTTTATCCTGTATCTACAACAAGATGTCAAAAACAATGGCGACACCCAATCCAAGAATGTCGCCAATGATAAAAAGAGAAGGATTAGCTTTACTTTTTAAGAAAGCCTCAACCTTAATAGCGGTAAATGTCGGACTTGTATGGTCCCTCAACGGGCACGCCGATGTAGTCGGCCTGCTTCTGCGTGAGCTTGGTGAGCTTCACGCCAATCTTTTCAAGGTGCAGGCGAGCCACCTCCTCATCCAAGTACTTAGGCAGGCAGTACACACCTACTTTATATTGTCCACGCTTCTCCCAGAGGTCCATCTGGGCCAAGGTCTGGTTGGTGAACGAGTTGCTCATCACGAAGCTAGCATGACCCGTGGCGCAACCAAGGTTGACCAAACGGCCCGAAGCCAATAGGAAGATGCAGTGGCCGTCGTCGAAGACGTACTTGTCGACTTGCGGTTTGATGTTGATCTTCTCTTTCAGATGCTCGGTCTTTTCGAGGCGGTCCACCTGGATTTCGTTGTCGAAGTGGCCAATGTTGCACACGATGGCCTGATCTTTCATTTGCAAGATGTGTTCCAGCGTGATGACATCACAATTGCCCGTGGTGGTGACGAAGATGTTGCCTTCCTTGACGGCCTCTTCCATCGTCGTGACCTCGAAGCCTTCCATGGCAGCTTGCAGGGCGCAGATGGGGTCGATTTCGGTGACGAGCACGCGGGCACCATAGCTCTTCATGGAGTGCGAGCAACCCTTGCCCACTTCGCCATAACCGCATACAACAACGACCTTACCGGCAATCATCACGTCAGTGGCGCGCTTGATGCCGTCAGCCAACGACTCACGGCAACCATAAAGGTTATCGAACTTCGACTTGGTCACCGAGTCGTTCACGTTGATGGCGGGCACCAACAGCTCACCGCGCTCGTGCATCTGATACAAACGATGTACGCCCGTGGTGGTCTCTTCCGAAACGCCCTTCCAGCTAGCCACGACGGTATGCCAGAAAGTAGGATTCTCTTTATAAGTGGCCTTGATGACACTCATCAAAGCTCTCTCCTCTTCGCTGCCTGTGGGCGCATCAAGGAGTTTGGGGTCGTTCTCGCAGGCATAGCCCTTGTGAATCAGCAGGGTGGCGTCGCCACCGTCGTCCACGATCAGGTCCGGACCCGTGCCGTCAGGGAAAGTGATGGCGCGTTTGGTGCACCACCAGTAGTCTTCAAGGGTCTCACCTTTCCAAGCGAAAACGGCAGTTCCCGTCTCAGCAATGGCTGCGGCGGCGTGGTCTTGTGTGGAGTAGATGTTACAGCTGCACCAGCGCACCGTGGCACCCAACTTGACCAAGGTCTCAATCAAGCAGGCCGTCTGGATGGTCATGTGCAGCGAACCCATGATCTTTGCACCCTTCAACGGCTTCGTGTCGCCGTATTTCTTGCGCAGTGACATCAGACCAGGCATTTCGTGTTCAGATACTTCAATTTCCTTGCGTCCCCATGCGGCCAGGTTCATGTCAGCCACAAGATATGGGAGTTTGTTGTCTAATAGTCTGTTATCCATAGAGTTAAATTTTCGTTTGCTACATTTATATGAAAAAGCAAAGATACAAATTTTTCCGACATCCGATGAAACGCCCATTCATATTTTGCCGTTTTGCCGCGTTTTTCTATTCTCGCATTCCCAAAATCAAAATAATTGTGTATTTTTGCTCAAAGTATCACCAAATAACATTAAAAAATGAATCAGCCTTACACCAACATCAACATCAATCCCAACAGTAAGAAAATAGGACGTTACGCCTTATGGATTGCTTTGGCAATGTTAGCTATCCTTGTGTTCTTCTCATCGTTTTATACCATCCGTTCCACAGAACGTGGTGTGCTCTCCACCTTCGGAAAAATGAGTGACGATGTCATTGGTGATGGGCTACACATGAAGATTCCTTTCATCCAGACCATCAAACGCGTGAACGTGCAACAGAAGAAGTTCGACGGCAAGGAAAACAGCTACACCCGTGACGTGCAGACCTCAGAGGTGGAATACACCATCAACTATGATCTGGTGCGCGAGAATGTCAGCAAGCTAATGAAGAACGTCGGCGACGACTACCACAACCGCATCGTGGTGCCGTTTATCCGTTCTTCCATGAAACAAAGCTTCGGTAACTTTGCAGCCACTGAAATTGTTGAAAATCGTGATGCCGTCCGCCGTGAGATTGAAGCCACATTGCGTCAGACACTGGATAGCAACTATTTCATGAATATCCAGTTCCAGATCACCAACATCGACTTCGACGACGACTTCGAGACCGCCATCAAGGAAAAGCAGGTAGCCGAGCAGAATGCCCTGAAGGCCAAAAACGTCACTATCCAAGTGGAAGAGCAAGCCAAGCAGACCAAAATCAAGGCCCAAGCCGAAGCCGAGGCCATGAGCATCAAGGCGGAAGCTTTGGAAAGCAACCCCAAGCTGGTCAACTACGAGGCCGTGCAGAAATGGGACGGCAAGCTGCCACAGTATATGCTTGGCAATACAGTACCTTTCATTGATTTGAAGTAATTATTTCTAAGAATAATAAAACTCACTACTTGAACGACAAACGATTTGAAGAAATCGCATCAACAATGATTGTTAGAACTTGTATTCAAACATCACCTCGAAGCTCCTGCCTGGCATGGCGCGCCAGATGACGTTTTGGTAGTCCTTGTTGGTGAAGTTGTTGCAACGCAATTCAAGACGGAAGTGATCGAATTGCTTGCCAAGGGCGATATGGTGCAACACATACGCCGGCAGGTTGTAAGCCGAGTATTGCTGCTGTGAATAGGATGTGTTACGTCGCCCTGTGATTTCAATAGTATAGCCTATATTCCAGGTCTTCCACTGGATGTTGAGGAAGGCGTTGGCATGGTGACGCGGGATGTAAATGAGCTGCATGCCTTTGATGCCTTGTTCCTCGGCTTCCTTGCTCTCGTCGGTGGTCACAGTGAAAACATAATTGCCAGACAAACTGACCTTCCAGTCACCCTGCACGAACAATGCAGTAAGGTGTGTTTCAATACCTCGCGCAAAAACCTCCGCCACGTTTTCTGGCACCCAATATCGATAGAAACTCGGTTTCCACTGTATCCAGTTCTTCACCCAAGAGAGATAGCCACCTACACGCAGATCCGACTTGAAAGGTCCCTTTTGCAGGCCATATTTCATGGCGAGGTCCACCGTGCGGCCATTTTCTGGCAAAAGGTCAGGGTTACCGCCAGGATACCAGTAGAGGTCGTTCAGCGAAGGATTGCGATAGTTGTGGCTGTAGCCCAAGGTAAGACTAATGGGTTTATAAAACGGCAGCTGATACGAGAATGTCGCCGTCGGGAATAGTCCCATAGGCTTATTGTCGGTCCAGTCGTAGCGTGCAGTGAGGCTGAGCTTGGCACACTTGAACGGCTCGCCATCGACGGCAGCGTATGCCGACAATGTATTGCGTACTTTCATGCCGACGTAATTGTTGGACTGCACGCGCTCGTTGTCCCATTGCAACTTCGACCTCAACGTCCAAGTCTTGTAAAGCTGCTGTTCAAGGTTGGCAATCTGGTGCAGCACCAAAGCGCTGTTGACGGAGTTGATGCCCGTCACGAAGCCATCGTTCTCGGAGTTGCGCACTTCAAGGAAATAGCGTTGGCACTCGACGAAAGCTGCCGACTTTAGCTGTAGGTTGCCCGTAGCCCAAAAGAACTTAAACGCCACATAGTTGCGAGAGAAATTATCCTTGGTCCATTCCTCAAAGTTCTTATTCTCGACGTTGGTCATGATGGGCGGCAGGTTGCGTTCGTTCCACTGGTTCCACGATGAAGCACTGATGACACAGTTTTTCAGCAAGATGCTCAGTTCGGGCATCACGCCGTAGTCCACAAAGTCGGCATTGCGTTGCTTCATGCGCTTTGCAGGATACACACCAGTATTGTAGTACTCGAAGTCGTTCTCGGAAGAGTTGCGATAGACTTTCACACGTACCGAGACCTTCTTCCCAAAATAGCCCATCGTATAGTAACTGCCCAAGGTCAGGAAACTTCCGATAGTATGTTTCACGTCTAGATGGAAACCATCGCCAAAACGGCTGGTGTTATCGATGTTGACCGTGCCGCCCAAACCGCCGCTGTTGTTGGATGTGCCACTGCCCCAGTTGAGACTGATGTCGTCGATCAAAAACACGGGGATAGTGCTGAAATCCACCTGCCCCAACGAAGGCGCGTTGAGTTGGAAGCCATTCCAAAGCACTAGCGTGTGGCTGGCCGTCGTGCCACGGAACGATGCCGTTGAGACACCACCAGGGCCGTAGGTCTTGATGAACACGGGGCTATGTTGGATGAGCAGTTCGGAGAGGCTGGAAGTGCTTTTGGATTGCAGCACAAGGGTATCCATTTTCTTGGCCACCAAGGGTTTCAGCACCTCTACGTTACTGCGTTCCGCCGTCACCTCCACAGAATGAAGCATGATGGTATCTTGGGCGCGCAAACACAAAAACGCCATACCAAACAGCAGCAGAATGATATATCTAAGTCCTCTCATAAACAGCGGCAAAATTAAAGAAAAAACCGCGAGAAAGTTCTCTTTCCCACGGTTTCGTTTGAGGCTTTGAGCGTTTTATTGCTTCTTTTCCTTTGTTTTAGTTTCTTTCTCCTTCATTTCTTTATCCTTCTTTGCTTTCCCTTCTTTCATTTCTTTCTCCTTCTTTGCCTTCTCTTCTTTCATTTCTTTATCTTTCTTCTCCTTAGTCTCCTTCTCTGTCAACTCCTTTTTCTCCGTTTGTTGTCCCTGGTCGAAGTTCTTCACCTTTCCCTGCAGTTTGCCATTCTTATATTCAGCTTGGGTCTTCAGTGTACCATCGGGGTAGAAAGTCTCTTGCTTGCCATCAAATTGGCCATTCTTATACTCAATGGTCATTTTCTTATTACCCTTTTCGTCGAACCAAGTCGTCGCACCATCGCGTTGACCTTCCTTGTAGTGCGACACTTCGAGGTTACCACCTTGTTCGTAGCAAATCACTTGCTGACCTTCAAGTTGACCGTTCTTGTAGGTGTGCATCGATGAGAGGCGACCGCCACGATACCATTCACTCATCTGTCCATCAAGGACATCATCCTTATACTCAGCCTTTTTAGTGATGGCTCCCGTCTTGTCAATTTCGACAAAGATGCCGTTTTTCTTGCCTTTCTCGTAGTTCACAATCTTCTTGGGCAGGTATGTGCCTGAATAATACTCAATCCAAGTACCCATTTTCTGGCCATCCTGGACCAGACCTTCAATGGTGCAGTCGTTACCAGAAGCTGTAAACTTTCCATCAGGAGCTTTCTTGACATCGATAGATTCGATAGTTTGTGCAAACATAGGCAAGGCAAATAAAGCCATTGCGATGATAATCAAAGTCTTACGCATATTCGTTTGTTTTTAAAGATTGTACAAAATTAAAAAAAACCTTATAAACCATATCAAAATTCATGCAAATTCTTCAAAAATCAGATTTTTTTTTCGCATTTTTGGAGCCTAAAACTGATGCTTTATGAAAAAAGTCGAAGTAAAGAATTTCAAACTCTACACCACTGCTGTCATCAGCATTGAGTGGAAACAGGAACTCCTCAACGTGAACCTCGACCTCGCCATGATGCTGAAAATGATGCACATGGAAGGCCTCACCGAAGCCGACATCGAGCGTTACAGCCAAAACGGGCAGCCTATTCCTTTTAAAAAGGTGACGCTTATCCTTTTCCAAGACGACGGCAAACCCGGACAATACTACACCGACGAATCGTTCGAGGAAGACGACGACCCGACGGTGTTCTACGTCGAAATCAAGGAATAATGCGGAATGATGAATGCAGAATGCGGAATGGCGCAAAGCGACGCTGGGCTTCGCACCTATTCCGCATTCCGCATTCCTAATTCAGCATTCAGTGTAACGACTTGATGTACTCATCAATCGCCTTGGCGGCTTTCTTGCCAGCGCCCATAGCGAGGATGACGGTTGCGGCACCGCTCACAGCGTCACCACCGGCGAAGATGCCAGGACGTGAAGTCTTGCCCACCTCGTCGGCAACGATACAGCCTTTCTTGTTCAAATCGAGGTTACGCGTCGTGCTACCAATCAGCGGGTTCGGCGATGTGCCGAGGGCCATGATGATCATGTCGACATCGAGGACAAACTCTGAGCCAGGTACCGGGACAGGGCTGCGGCGACCCGAAGCATCGGGCTCACCCAGTTCGCATTTCACGCACTTGAAGCCTTTCACCCAGCCGTTTTCGTCGCCCAACACCTCGATGGGAGCCGTCAGCAGGTCGAACAATACGCCTTCTTCCTTGGCATGGTGCACCTCCTCCACTCTTGCAGGCAACTCGGCTTCGGAGCGGCGGTAGACAATATGCACCTCGGCACCAAGACGCAAGGCAGTACGTGCGGCATCCATAGCCACATTACCACCACCAACCACGGCGACCTTCTTGCCGACGTAGTTCGGGGTCTCATAGCCTTCCTTATAGGCAAAGAGCAGGTTGTTACGGGTCAGGAACTCATTGGCCGAGACCACACCGCAAAGGTTTTCGCCCGGCACGTTGAGCATCATCGGGAAACCAGCGCCCGAGCCTACGAAGACTGCTTCGAAGCCCTCGCGATGCATCAGCTCGTCGATAGTGATAGTGCGACCCACGACCACGTCCTTCTCGAACTTGGCACCGAGACGGCGCACACTTTCCACTTCTTTCTTCACGACGGTGTCCTTAGGCAGACGGAACGACGGGATGCCATACACCAACACGCCGCCCATCTCGTGCAAGGCCTCGAAGATAGTGACATCATAACCCATGGACAGCAAATCCTTGGCACAGGTCAGGCCGGAAGGACCGCTACCGATGATGGCCACCTTGTGACCGTTCGGGATGCTCTGGCTGTTGAAATGCAGGTCGTGTTCGATGGCATAGTCACCGACGAAACGCTCCAGTTTACCGATGGCGATAGGCTCGAACTTCTTGCCCATCACGCAGCTGCCTTCGCATTGGCTTTCCTGTGGACACACACGACCGCAAACGGCAGGCAATGCCGAATCGCAGCTGATGACTCCGGCAGCACCCTCAAAGTCACCTTGGGCAACACGGGCAATGAAACCAGGAATATTAACGTTGACGGGGCAATGTGCCACACACTGCGGGCTCTTGCAGTTGAGGCAGCGTTGGGCCTCCATGATAGCCATCTCAGGCGTATAGCCCAAGCAGACCTCGTCGAAATTATGAGCGCGGATTTCGGGCTTTTGTTCCGGGCACGGCACACGGTGTTTCTTGTCAAACGACTCTTCCGCAATGCCGCCGATATGGCACTTGTGGCCTTCGGCCTTCTCTTCAGCTTCGAGCTGTTTGCGCGTCACCACATTATTATACATAGCCTGACGTTTCATGGCGCCGTCAAAGTCTACATCACGACCCAAGAATTCGGGACCGTCGATGCAAGTGAATTTGGTCTTGCCGCCAATGCTTACACGGCAGGCGCCGCACATACCTGTGCCGTCCACCATGATGCTGTTGAGTGACACCGTGCAACGGATGCCCAACTCCTCGCAGGTCTTGGTGGCGAACTTCATCATGATCATCGGGCCGATGGCAACGGCTTCGTCATATTGTTTGCCGCTGGCCACGAGTTGGCGCAACACATCGGTCACCAAGCCCTTGCGGCCCGTGGAGCCATCGTCGGAAGTGACGTATAGGTTACTGACTTCTGCCAGTTCCTTTTCAAAGATAAGCAGGTCCTTGGTGCGGGCACCGATGATACAATCGGCCGTGGCACCATGGTCGTTCAACCACTTCACCTGAGGATAAATCGGGGCGATACCCACACCGCCGCCGATAAAGACGAACGAACGCTTGCGCAGTTCCTCGGCAGTCATCGTGGCAAACTCTGAGGGCTTGCCCAAGGGGCCAACGATGTCGGCGAAGCGGTCGCCTTCCTTGTATTGAGCCATCTTCTTGGTCGATTCACCAATCGCCTTGAAGACGAGGGTAACGGTTCCCCTGACGCGATGGTAGTCACTGATGGTCAACGGGATACGTTCTGAGTTCTCTTCCATCTTGACGATCAGGAATTGTCCTGGCAATGCCGAATGTGCGATACGTGGCGCAACGACTTCCATGAGGTAAGTCTCGGCTGCAAATGTTTCTTTGTGTAGGATTTCAAACATGTTTTTATGGATATGAGTTAGTTTTTCGCAAAAGATTTTCTTGCAAATATAGTGATTTTATAATATTGCAAACAAAATCAGCGAAAAATGCATAAAAAAAGCCCCGCCGAAGCGAGGCTTTTCGTGTTACTATGAATCTTGTTTATTCTCTGCCGTCCAGGGCCTTCACCTCTTCGGTCATGTTGAGCTTCACGTAGATGGAACGCAACACGTTCTTCACGTCATCGGTCGGCTGGGTTTCGTAGGCGCGCTGCAGGTAAGGCATACCCGTGCGAAGCAACTCGTTGGCTTGTTCGATGAGGCCGTCGTACTTAGCGATTTCAGCCTTCGAGAAGCCGGTGATTTCGTTAGCCTCTTCGATGTACTTGTTGGCCATGGTGGTGTAGAGTACGCCGACGTTATAGGTGGCATCGTAGTAATCGGGGTTGATGGCCAAGGCTTGATTGTAGTATTGAAGGGCCTTGTCGGAGTCATACACATCCTTGTTGGTCTCGTCGCCGTAGATCGTGCCAAGCACGAAGAGCAGCTGGGCGTTGTTGGGGTCAAGTTCAAGGAGCTTTTCGAGGTCGACGATGGCATCAGCACCCTTGCCTTCCTTCAGGTAAGCATTCACCTTTTCAAGGATGAGGTTGGCATCACTCGGATCCTTTTCCAGACCGGCGTTGATCATGGCCATGGCCTGTTCGGACTGACCGAGACCGTTGTAGCAAGCGGCAAGGTGTCTGTAGATCTCAGCGGTTTCGTTGCCGTTATTCTTCAGCTCGGTGAAATACTCCAAAGCCGTGTTGTATTCTCCAGCTCTCAGAGCGGAAGTAGCGGCGAGGTTCAGCATTTCGCTGGCTTGTTCGCCACCGCCCAGTGAAGCGGCGATGTCGTAGGCCTTCTTGAACAAAGGAGCCGCTTCGGCAAACTGGCCGTTGTTGTAGGCATCAGCACCTTGTGTATAATATGAAGTCATGACAGAGGCGATGCGCATGCCAATTTCCATCTGGTTTTGCTGATCTGAGCAAAAGGATTCGTTCTCCAAGCACTTCATCAGCGATTCGTAAACGATTTCCAAAGCATTCGGAGCTTTAGCCTTGAGGTTTTCATCGTCAGATTGGATGATGTTCTGGTAGATGGCGGCACGATACAACCAAGCTTGAGATTGTTCATTGGGCTTCATGCCAAGGAACTGCGGGTGATTGATGCACTTGTCAATGGAAACCATGGCCTTTTCGTATTGGCCATTCTTGTTGTACATGAAGGCATCAGTTCTGTCTTTCTTTTGGGCCATCATCACGTTGGCGGTGAGCAGGACGGCCAGCAAAATCATTACTTTTTTCATTTTTCCGATTATTTAAAGTTTGACAATTTCGTTTGTTGATGGTATTCTATACAATTATTGTTCCAAAATTATTCTTCGGGTGTCGGCCCTTCGACAGGTGTGGCATCAGTTGACTCAGAAGCCGGCATTTCAACACCTTCGACTGGCTCAACGGCCTCAGTGGTTTCTTCTTCCTCGTCCTCATGCTCCACCTTTGTGACAGCAGCAATTTCGTCAGTGCCGCGCAAGTCGATGAGCTTCACACCTTGGGTGGCGCGACCCATCACACGCAGCTTGCTGACTTCCATGCGGATGACGATGCCTGACTTGTTGATAATCATCAAGTCTTCTTCGTCAGTCACACCCTTGATAGCGATGAGGTCTCCAGTCTTCTCGGTGATGTTCAAAGTCTTCACACCCTTGGCGCCACGGTTGGTGATGCGGTAGTCCTCGATGTCGGAACGCTTGCCGAAGCCCTTCTCGGAGACGACAAGCACGGTCTGTTGCGGATCGTTGATGCACACCATGCCGATGACTTCGTCTTCGGGCGAACCCAAGGTAATGGCTTTCACGCCTGTGGCAGTACGGCCCATCGGGCGGACGGTCTGCTCGTTGAAGCGGACAGCCTTACCCGAACGGACGGCCATCAGCACCTCGTCGTTACCGCTGGTGAGGCAGGCCTCCAGCAGTTGGTCGTCCTCGCGGATGTTGACGGCGATGATACCATTTTGACGCACGTTCTTATAGGCAGCCAAGTTGGTCTTCTTGATGATACCCTTCTTGGTGCAGAGGATGATGTAGTTGTTTTCAAGATAATCCTCATCGGTCATGCTCTTCACGTTAAGGTAGGCCATCACCTTGTTGTCCTTATCAATCGGAATCAGGTTCTGGATGGCGCGGCCCTTGCTGTTCTTACCCTCTTCAGGAATCTCGAAAGCACGCAACTTGTAGCACTTGCCTTGTTCGGTGAAGAAGAGCAGGTGGTTGTGGTTGGTGGCCGTGAAGATATGTTCGATGAAGTCGGTGTCGCGGGTGGCGGAGCCCTTCGAGCCCTTGCCGCCACGGCTCTGCACGCGGTATTCGGTCAGCGGGGTACGCTTGATGTAACCGAGGTGCGAGATGGTGATGACCACGGCATCGTCGGCGATGATGTCCTCCATGCGGAACTCACCAGCGGCGGGCACAATCTGGGTGCGGCGAGCGTCGCCATATTTTTCTTTGATGACCAGCAGCTCGTCCTTGATAATTTGGAACTGCAACACCTCGTTTTGTAGAATTTCGTGGAAATGTTTGATGCGTTCGTGGATTTCGTCCAACTCATCCATGATCTTCTTGATTTCGAGGCCGGCTAACTGACCGAGGCGATAAGCCACGATGGCGCTGGCTTGCGGGTCGTCGAAGCCGAACTTTTCCATGATGGCCTGCTTGGCTTCGGGTGTGCCGCCCTTACAGGCACGGATGGTGGCGATGATTTCGTCGACGATGTCGATGGCGCGGGCCAGACCTTCCAAGATATGGGCACGGTCTTCGGCTTTCTTCAACTCGAAGCGCGTGCGACGCAGGATGACCTCGTGACGGTGTGCCACGAAATGCTCAATCAACTGCTTGAGGTTCAAGGTATAGGGACGACCATTGACCAAAGCCACATTGTTCACATTGAACGAGCTTTGCAACGGGGTCATCATAAACAACTTGTTCAGCACCACATCGGGGTTGGCATCACGCTTCAGCTCGTACACCACGCGAATGCCCTTGCGGTCTGACTCATCTCGGATGTCGGAGAGACCTTCCAACTTCTTCTCATTGACGAGGTCGGCGGTCTTCTTGATCATCTCGGCCTTGTTGACCTGATAAGGAATCGAGGTGGCAATAATGCGCTCATGACCATTGTGTTCCTCGAAGTGGGTCTCGCCACGGAGAACGATACGGCCCTTACCCGTCTCAAAGGCCTCGCGAACGCCTTCATAACCATAGATAACGCCAGCGGTCGGGAAATCGGGGGCCTTGATGTATTGCATCAGCTCCTGTGTGGTGATTTCACGGTTGTCGATATAGGCGATGATGCCGTCGACACATTCGCTGAGGTTATGGGGTGCCATGTTGGTGGCCATACCCACAGCAATGCCATTGGTGCCGTTCACCAGCAAGGTAGGTATCTGGGTCGGCAGCACGGTAGGCTCCTGCAATGAATCGTCGAAGTTATTCTGGAAGTCGACGGTGTCCTTGTCAAGGTCGTCAAGCATCTCCTCAGCAATCTTCTGAAGGCGTGCCTCGGTGTAACGCATGGCAGCGGGGCTGTCACCGTCGACCGAACCGAAGTTACCTTGTCCGTCGACCAAAGGATAGCGCAGTGACCAACTCTGTGCCATACGCACCATAGCATCGTACACCGACGAGTCGCCATGCGGGTGGTACTTACCGAGCACCTCACCGACGATACGGGCCGATTTTTTATAGCCGCTACGCGAAGTGACGCCGAGTTCTTTCATGCCGTAAAGCACACGACGATGCACGGGTTTCAAGCCATCGCGCACGTCAGGAAGGGCACGGGAAATAATGACCGACATCGAATAGTCGATGTAAGCCGACTTCATCTGGTTCTCAAGATTAACCTTGATGATTTTTTCTCCAGTGTTCTCAGGAGTGTTTCCGTCCTGATTTTCAGGGTTATTGATATTGTTTTCGTCCATTTTTGGGTTCTAGTTTTCGCTTTATTTAATAAGGGTGCAAAAATAAGAAAAAATCTGATAGGTTTTTCAAAAAAATGCGTTTTTGCATCACCATAATGCTGCCACACGCGGAATACTTGACAGCCATTTGGTAATCTTACTGTCATTACGGGCTGTCTGCATATTATAGCGGGTCTGCAAATTCATCAGCATATCCGCAGAAATGCCTAAGGCAGCCTCAAACAACAAAGCCGTAGAAGGTGTCAAGGGGCGTTTGCCGTTCAGCAGTTCATTCAACACCGAATACGACATGCCCACTTGTTTCGCAAAACTGCGCTGCGATACCTTTCGGGCCTCCAATTCATCTTTTAGAATATCGCCTGGATGTGTAGGATAAAACGAATAACCTAAATTAGCCATAACTTATCATTTATAATGGTTTGTCAAATCGATGATGTTACAGATGGTAATTAGTTGCTCACTTTCAACCTTTTCCGAACGGAAAATCACTCGATATTTGTCATTAACACGCACAGATTCATATCCCTTCATATCGCCTTCAAGTTTCTCATAGTTCAACGAACGCAAGGGAAATAAATCCTCGATCCTATTCGCAGAAATGAGCGTATTGATGACATGCGTGTATCGTTTTACGATGTCTGGCTGGAAGCGATGTTTCTTGTCGCTTGTTTTGCCATTATAGTACAACTCGCTCAGATACTCTTTTTGAAAGACAATCTGCATTCCATCTGAATTTTATCGCTGCAAAAGTACAAAAATCTTTGGAATGTTCACAAATTTTGCGAACATTTTTCCAACCCCCAAAAAGCCAAACAACAATATTTTTGCGTTCTTGACAATTAGGGTGGCGCGGCGCGGTTTTTGTTTGTAACTTTGCACCGCAAAATGAATTTTCATTGGAAAATGTGGTTTTGAATTTAATTTATTGATTATAAACGAATTATAACTATATGGACGCAAAATTCTCACCTAGGGTTCGTGCCATTTTGTCACTTAGCCATCAGGAGGCACAACGTCTGGGAAACGCATACGTCGGGTTGGAGCATCTTTTTTTGGGCATGTTGAAGGAAGGTGGCAGCAGCGCCATCAAGATTTTGGAGAACCTCAACCTGAACATCGAGGTTTTCTCTAAAAAGTTGGAAGCCTCGGTGCGCACCGCTAACAGCAACCAAAGTACGGTCTTGGCCCTGCCCCTTACCAAGCAGGCCGAGCGCGTGCTGAAGTTCACCTATATCATCGCTAAGGAGTTCCATTCCGATGTCGTTCGCTCCGAACACCTCATGCTAGCCATCCTGCACGAGAAGAACAACATCATCTCGCAAAACCTTGAATTTGAAGGCATCAACTACGACAATTTCAAGCAGGAGCTATTGACTTACACTGCCCAACAAGGTGGCGACCTGCCTTCGGAAGCGCCGCAGGACGAGACTGGCTATACCTCCAACATCTTTGAGGATGACGACGAGGACGACGACCTGCTCAACGACATCCGTCCGCAGCAGGAGAAGCCCAAGAAGACTCCTGCCGCCAAGAGCAAGACACCCGTATTGGACAACTTCGGTCGCGACCTCACCAAGGCCGCCGAGGAAAACCGCCTCGACCCCATCGTGGGCCGTGAGCGCGAGCTGGAGCGCATCGCCCAAATCCTCAGCCGCCGCAAGAAGAACAACCCGATTTTGATTGGTGAGCCTGGCGTGGGCAAGTCGGCCATCGCCGAAGGTTTGGCCATCCGCATCGTGCAGCACCGTGTGCCGCGCACCTTATTTAATAAGCGCGTCGTCATGCTCGACATCGGCTCCATCGTGGCCGGCACCAAATATCGTGGCCAGTTTGAGGAACGCATCAAGGCCATCCTCAACGAGTTGGAGAACAACCGCGACATCATCTTGTTTGTCGATGAAATCCATACCCTCGTCGGGGCAGGCAACGCCAACGGTTCCTTGGATGCCAGCAACATGTTCAAGCCCGCCTTGGCACGCGGCGAGTTGCAATGCATCGGCTCCACCACTTTGGACGAATACCGCCAGTATATCGAGAAAGATGGTGCTTTGGAGCGCCGCTTCCAGAAGATTCTCGTCGAGCCCACCACGCCCGCCGAGACCATTGAGATTTTGAACAATATCAAACCGAGATATGAGGACCATCACCTGGTGAAATACACGCCCGAGGCCATCGAAGCCTGCGTGAAGCTCACCGACCGTTACCTCAGCGACCGTCACCTGCCCGACAAGGCCATTGACGCCTTGGATGAAGCCGGTGCCCGTGTCCACATCAAGAACATTGACGTGCCGAGCGAAATTACTGAGTTTGAGAAACGCTTGGACGAGGTTCGCAAGGACAAGAAAGCCGCCATCGCCGAACAAAAGTTCGAAGAAGCTGGCATGTACCGCAATGAAGAGGTGAAGCTCATGGCGCAACTCGAAGCCGCCAAGAAGGCTTGGGAAGACAATGCCGTGGCACATCGCCAAGAGGTCACGGAACAAAACGTCGCCGAAGTCGTTGCCATGATGACGGGCGTGCCCGTGCAGCGCATCGCCAAGAACGAAGGCGACCGCCTGATGAACATGGAGACCGAGTTGGCGGGCACCGTCATCGGTCAAGACGATGCCATCAAGAAGGTGACCAAGGCCATCCGCCGCAACCGTGCCGGACTGAAAGACCCGAACAAGCCCATCGGCTCGTTCATCTTCCTCGGCCCCACGGGTGTCGGTAAGACCTACCTCGCCAAGGTGCTGGCCAAGTTCCTCTTCGACAGCGAAGACGCCCTCATCCGCATCGACATGAGCGAATACATGGAGAAGTTCGCCGTGTCGCGCCTCGTGGGAGCGCCTCCCGGATATGTGGGTTATGAAGAAGGCGGTCAACTCACCGAGAAGGTGCGCCGCAAGCCCTACTCCATCGTGCTTTTGGACGAAATCGAGAAGGCACACCCCGATGTGTTCAACCTGTTGCTGCAAGTCCTTGACGACGGCCAGCTGACCGACAGCCTCGGTCGCAAGGTCGACTTCAAGAACACCATCATCATCATGACCTCCAACATCGGCTCGCGCCAGCTGAAGGACTTCGGTCAAGGCGTGGGCTTCGGCACACAGGCCAAACTCAATGCAAAGAACGAGTATTCGCAAAGCGTTATTGACAACGCCTTGAAACGTACCTTCGCCCCCGAGTTCCTTAACCGCGTCGACGATGTGGTGATGTTCAACGCTCTGGAAAAGAAGGACATCCACAAGATCATCGAAATCGAGATCCGTCAGGTGGTGAAGCGCGTAGAAGAGATGGGCTACAAGATCGAACTCACCGAGAAAGCTATGGACTTCATCGCCGAGAAGGGTTGGGACGAACAATACGGTGCCCGCCCGCTGAAGCGTGCCGTCCAAAAGTATGTGGAAGACGTGCTGGCCGAGGCCATCATCTCCGCCGAGATGCATATCGGTGACACCATCAGCATCGACTTGGCAGAAAACGGCGAAGAAACCGTTGTCAACGTCATCCCAAGCGAGAAGAAAGTCCTTGAAGAAGCTCCTGTCGCATGAACTACGACTTCAAGAAACATATTGACAGCAAGATATTTAGGGTAATCGCTTACGCCTCAAATGAGTTGGGCTACAAGACATACGTCATTGGTGGCTATGTGCGCGACATCCTTTTGCGCCGTCCCTCCAACGACATCGACGTGGTGACGGTAGGCAGCGGCATCACTCTTGCCAAAAAGGTGGCTTCCCTCCTACCCGGCCACAAAGAAGCCAAATACTACGGTGCCTTCGGCACGGCCATGATCCGCTTCGACGGCATGGAAGTGGAGTTTGTGGGCGCGAGGAAAGAGTCGTACGACCGCAACAGCCGCAAGCCCGTGGTGGAAAACGGCACTTTGGAAGACGACATCAGCCGCCGCGACTTCACCATCAACGCTATGGCACTCAGTCTCAACCCCGAGGACTTCGGCACCCTCATCGACCGTTTCAACGGCATGGGCGACATGGAAGAACTGCTGTTGCGGACACCTTTAGACCCCGACATCACCTACTCCGACGACCCTTTGCGCATGATGCGTGCCGTGAGGTTTGCCTCACAACTCAAGTTCTACATCGAGCCCGAGTCGTTCAAGGCCATCAAGCGGAATGCGGAGCGCATTAAGATTGTGTCGATGGAGCGTGTTACCGAGGAATTGAACAAAATCATCCTCTCGCCTAAGCCTTCCATCGGCTTCAAACTTTTGGACGAGAGTGGTTTGTTGAAACTCATCTTCCCGCAGCTCTGTCTGCTGAAAGGTGTGGAAGTCGTGCAAGGCCGAGGCCATAAGGACAACTTCCTGCACACGCTACAAGTGCTTGACCAAGTAGCCGAGAAGAGCAATGACCTTTGGCTGCGTTGGGCTGCCTTACTGCACGACATCGCCAAGCCCCAGACCAAGCGTTGGGAAGACGGTACCGGCTGGACCTTCCACGGCCACGAGTTCAAAGGCTCCAAAATGGTGCCCAAGATCTTCGCTGCCATGAAGTTGCCCTTGAACGAGAAGATGAAATATGTTGAAAAGTTGGTGTTATTACACCTTCGTCCTATCGTCTTAGCCGAGGACATTGTCACCGACAGTGCCGTGAGAAGGCTCCTCTTTGACGCCGGCGACGACATCGACGACCTCATGCTGCTCTGCCATGCCGACATCACCTCGAAGAACGAAGAGAAGATCAAGAAATATCATCACAACTTCGAGATTGTTCAGGAGAAACTGAAGGAAATCGAGGCCAAGGACCACCTGCGTAATTGGCAGCCACCCATCGACGGCATCGCCATCATGGAGACTTTCGGCATCCCCGAGGGTCGTGAAGTCGGCGTCATCAAGAATGCCATCCGTGAAGCCATCTTGGACGGTGTCATTGGGAACAACTTCGCTGAGGCTTACGCCTTTATGAAGGAAGAAGGGCAAAAACTGGGTCTCAGCGTGGTGAAGGAAATCCAAGAACCGATTGTGGTGGCTAATAATGGTCCAGTACCGAATAAAGTTTGAAATGGATAATGGCATAAACCATATAAACCGGCCCTTCGACGAGCTCAGGGACCTTGGCCTTATGAAAAGCGAAGGGTCCCTGAGCCTGTCGAAGGGCCCGTACCCTATTAAAAACAAAACCCTCATCGTCATCGCCGGCCCCACCGCCTCGGGCAAGACTGCTTTCGCCATCAAAGTGGCCAAGGCCTTGAACAGCGTCATCCTCTCTGCCGACAGCCGACAGTTCTACAAAGAGATGAGCATCGGCACGGCTGCACCTACCGAGGAAGAGCTGAGCCAAGCCAAGCATTACTTTGTACACCACATCAGCATCGAGGACAAATATGACGTGGCCGACTATGAACGCGATGCCATGCAATTGTTGGAAGAACTCTTCAAAACCCACGATGCTGTCATCATGACGGGTGGCTCCGGCCTCTTCATCGACGCGGTCTGCAACGGCATCGACACCATGCCCGATGTGCAGCCCGAAATCAGGGAAAAAGTGCAAAAGTTGTTGGATGAAGGCGGATTGAAAGCGTTGCAAGACGAAGTGCAACGCCTTGACCCCGATTATTATGCCACTGTCGACCAGCAGAACCCTCGAAGGTTACAAAGGGCTTTGGAGGTCTGCTACCAAACGGGGCAGCCTTTCTCCTCTTTCCGTAGCGGTAACGCTGTCCAGCGCGACTTCAACATCAAAAAATACGCGATTCTTTGGGACCGCCAAGCCCTTATCGAGCGCATCGACAAGCGTGTCGACATGATGATGGAGCAAGGCCTTTTGGAAGAAGCCAAAGCCCTGTATCCCAAACGGCATTTGAATGCGCTGAACACGGTTGGCTATAAGGAACTTTTCGCCTATTTCGATGGACAATGCACCCTAGAAGAGGCCGTGGAGCAAATCAAGATCCACACGCGGCAATATGCCAAGCGGCAGATGACGTGGTTGAGGAAAGACACAAGTTATCAGTGGATTATGCCGGAAGACTTTGATAGTACCGTATCAGCCCTTCGGCAGGAGATGACATAACTTCGCCCAATACAAGGCCATACTCGGTAAGCACTTCGTTCAAGATGACCTGGAAATGGGATGCCACTGATCCTACAAAACTAATCTTTAACGATTTACATTCCGAATAACGCATGACAAAAGCCTCAATGAAGGCCTTGAAACAACCTTTAACTAATTCTTTTATAAAAGGATTTGACTGGTGCTCGCCAGCAAACTTGGCGAAAGTGGCCAAATAACGCGAAGGCTGAGGCTGATGATAGACCTTGTCGATGAAATCCTTTAATTCCAAATGATATGTTTCTTCAAATTTTTGACGCAAATCCTCTGGCATAAAGCCATAGAAATAGGCACGCACCACTTCCCTACCGATGTGCATACCGCTGCCCTCGTCGCCGACAAGATAGCCCAACGACACCGCTTTTTCGATGATGTCCTTGCCATCATAAAGACATGAATTTGAACCCGTTCCAAGGATACAGGCAATCCCTTTTTCATGACCTAAGACGGCGTGGCAAGCGGCCATCAGGTCATGGGTGACATGGATTTCGGCATGGGGAAAACGAGCTTGAAAGACCTCTTTGATGATCTGGCAATTCTGTTCGTTGCCACAACCCGTGCCGTAATAATAAATGGATTGGATTTCGTTCGGTAGAGACGCGCCATGGCACGTCTCTACAAGGTCTTGCTCGGGAGAATAATTCGGGTTGAAACCCTTGGTCACAAAATGGGCTTTGACCTCAGGGCCATCCATGAGAATCCATCCCATCTTGGTAGAACCGGCATCGATGATCAATCTCATACACTATAATTTGCCACAAAAATAATCATTATTCCCAATCTTTGACACATTACAAAAGACAAGAATGGCTTTCTTTTATTAAAACACAAATTATCAGTAATTTACCACAAATTTTCCAAAAATTGAATTAATGACAATTTGTGTTTCATTTTTGGTAATTCGTGTTGATAGCTAAAGAAAAGAAATATTTTCGCCATAAACTGATATTTTTCTTAGTTTTGCAGTCCATTACAACACACAAAACCAAACTGCAATGAGAAAATGGCGCATTGAAGACTCCGAGGACCTTTACAACGTGAAAGGCTGGGGAGGTAGTTACTTTTCCATCAACGAGAAAGGCCACATGGTCGTGACACCCAAGGAAGGCTGTGCTTCAGTCGACCTGCCGGAATTGGTTGACGAACTGTCACTTAGGGACGTTTCAGCACCCATGCTGCTGCGTTTCCCCGACATCCTTGACGACCGCATCAACAAGATTGACTCCTGCTTCAAGGAGGCGGCTAAGGAATACGAATTCCACGGCCAGAATTTCGTGGTGATGCCCATCAAGGTGAACCAAATGCGCCCCGTGGTCGAAGAGATTGTCAGCCACGGCAAGAAGTGCAACATCGGTCTGGAAGCCGGCTCCAAGCCTGAGCTCCATGCCATTATCGCTCTTGGCACCGACTCCGACTCGCTCATCGTGTGCAATGGCTATAAGGACGAGGAGTTCATCGAATTGGCTTTGCTTGCCCAAAAGATGGGTCGAAAAATTATCATCGTCATCGAGAAACTTAACGAGCTGAAGATTACAGCCAAGATTGCCAAACGCTTGAAGGTCACACCGAATTTGGGCGTGCGTATCAAACTCGCCAGCTCCGGTGCAGGCAAATGGGAAGAGTCGGGCGGCGACGGCAGCAAGTTTGGCCTCACTTCTTCCGAACTGCTCGAAGCCCTTGACTTCCTCGAAGAACACGACATGAAGGACTGCCTGAAACTCGTGCATTATCACATCGGCAGCCAAGTCAGTAAGATCAAGAAAATCAATGTGGCCTTGCGTGAGGCGGCACAGTTCTATGTGCAGCTTTACAAGATGGGCTACCATATCGAATACGTAGACATGGGCGGCGGTCTTGGCGTCGACTACGACGGCACCAGCTCCAGCAGTGCCAGCTCGGTCAACTACAGCATCCAGGAATACGCCAACAACGCCATCTACACCATTGTGGATGCCTGCGACAAGAACGAACTCCCCCACCCCAACGTCATCTGTGAGTCGGGTCGCGCCCTTACTGCACATCATTCCGTGCTTATCTTTGAGGTGTTGGAAAAGACCTCGCTGCCCGAATGGGACGACGATGAGGAACCCGAAGAGAACGACCACGAGCTCATCAAAGAGCTTTACGATTCCTGGGACGAACTTACCAAGAGCTCTTCTTTGGAAATCTGGCACGATGCCCAGGAAATCCGCGAAGAGGCACTCAACCTGTTCAGCCTCGGCCTGCTCGACCTCAAGTCGCGCGCCAAGATTGAAAGGCTGTTCTGGAGCATCGCCCGCGAGGTGAACCACATCGCCAATAGTTTGAAGCGCGTGCCTGAGGACTTCACCTCACTGCCGAAGCTGCTTGCCGACAAATATTTCTGCAACTTCTCATTGTTCCAGTCTTTGCCCGACCTTTGGGCCATCGACCAACTCTTCCCCATCATCCCCATTCAAAGGCTTGACGAGAATCCGACCCACCTCGCCACCTTACAGGACATCACCTGCGACAGCGACGGCAAAATCACCAATTTCGTCGCCAAGTCGACACAGCACACCATCCCATTGCATAGCTTCACCGACAAGGAGCATTATTATATCGGTGTGTTCCTCGTGGGTGCCTACCAGGAAATCCTCGGCGACCTCCACAACCTGTTTGGCGACACCAACGCCGTACACGTCTCGGTGGACGAAAAGGGCTACTACATCGACCAAGTCATCGACGGCGAGACCGTGGCCGACGTGCTGGAATACGTGCAATACAGCCCGAAGAAACTCGTCCGCACGGTGGAGACCTGGGTCACCAAGTGCGTCAAGGAAGGCAAGATCTCCGTTGAGGAGGGCAAAGAGTTCCTTTCGAACTACCGCTCGGGGCTGTACGGATACACCTATTTGGAGTGATGGAACCCTTGGGTAACCCATGGGTAACCCAAGACTAACCCAAGACTAACCCAAGACTAAGCCTTGGGTATCCCTTGGGTAAGGGTTGGGTAAGGGTTGGGTAAGCCTAGCCTTCCAGCAGCCATGTCATGCCGACGCTGGCCTGCGCGGCGGCAGGCATTTTATTTCCGTCCTTTCCTCTTGATAGGAAAGGACCAAAGGATCAAGGCCGACATCATCGGACCCAACACACAAAGCGGACGCTTCCCCGCCATGTCGGCCGAGCCCACGCGCCCGACCCGGTCAAGGTTTGGCGTTCCCGGCCACGGTGTCCTTTGTTATCGCTTCCTTTCTTAAAGGCACGTTCCCGCCCCTAGCCGTCATCGCGGGCGCAGACCCGCGATCTCCTATACCTTTGGGATTCACCCCTGTCGTCGCTTTGCGGCATAGAACCAGCAGGCATGTCATCCCTGCGCTGGCCTGTGCGATGGCATGGGATCTATGCCTGTGGATTGGCCGTGCCTTGTTTATGCCTTGTTTATGCCTTGCTTACGCCTTCTTTATGGGTTCTATGTGCCTTATATTTGCCTAGGGTACGCTAGCAGCCATGTCATGCCGACGTTGGAGGTACGGAAGCGTCGTCTGCCCGACGGAGCGAAAGGTAGTTGTCAGGGCGCGGACCTTAGTAGAAGCTGAGGGAGTTCGTTAGCGTTGGCAACGCCCGTGAGCGACCGTAGCGGCGAATGGCAGCAGCAGGCCTTGTGCGGCTGGCGGGACAAACACGATGTGGAGACCGCCGACGATGCCTGCAGGACTGGGAAGGCAATGCTGGGCGCGTTAATGGAGCGGAGGGCACAGAGAGGTACGAACCGTGCCCGTAGCGGAATGGTAGCGACCGTTGCACTGCCGCACACAAGACAAAGGCTTCGTTGGGGGCGGAACACCTTGACGGGGATGGGGAGGAAATATTGAGCGGTTTGGTGATTCGTTTATGGGTGTTGTTGGACATACTTGGAGAACCAACAGTAAAACTTGGACTTGAATCAATGCTTCTGAAAGAGTCTGGAGCCCCTTTGAGAAGTGGTTTCAGTTGTTGTGTTTCAGGTCTTTCTCGTGATCACAGAGAAATTCCAAGGGGTCAATATCGGCGGTTTCCTTCATTCTTTCTTCTATGAACTCGTAAGACGACGGTGCCAGGTTCAATTTGATGTTTTGAAAAATAGGAAGTTCCTTTAGCTTGTCTTGGTATTGTTTATACTTGTCCGTTCTAGGTGTGAGTGCAAAATTCAATGCACTCGCGAAAACATCTGCGAGTTGAATGCCAAACTTTTCATAAGATTTTACTATTCCCATATTACCAACAGGAAGAGGAAATACATGCTTCTGGTTTCCATATCCAACTTCTGTTTCAGGAACATTCATGTCCCTGAGACTTTCTAAAAACGCTTTCTTTGCATAGAAAGGCTCTGAGGAATCAAATAAAACATCTTCTTTTACACCAGTCGTCTTATACCATTCCTGAACCGAAATGGAAAACAATGGTATGGTAAGATCTATATGAAATTTGTTGTTAGACAATGCTTCTTGGATGCATACTATTGTCGGCGGTATTTCAGAAAGCATATCATAAAACCCATCTTTTGTATTCTCATCATGCCTGAGTTTGTCTGTCACTCTATAAAAATCTGCTATTGATTCAACCGAAGGTTCTCTTACCATTTTGACAAAATTGCCTTCAAATTCGGCAATCAAAAGCTTGTTTGGGTGCAACTCTGCAAAGTAATACAAGCCATTGGCCAAGAGCAGATTCTTTGCTCCTTCATACAGATTAACGCCGTTATTGTAATAATAAGTCTCCACTAATATGTTTACGATGTTAGCGTACACGCAATAACGCTTTAAAGCGAAAGAAAGCAACACATGGTTTGCGTCCATAAACGGATGTGAAAAGACTTGTTCGAGCATCAGTCTCCCTTTGGTGTTTGTATACATACTTGAAAAATGGAGTTCTTTGCCCCATCCATTGTAGTTGATGTCTTCTTTCATCTTTTCTGCTTCGTCGTCAGTCAATCTGATAGAAGCCAGTGTAAAATAGGGGTGATCAGGATTGGTCAAATCTGGGCCAGTGTACCCTGCTTCGTCAAAATATAACATGTTTATTATGTATATGGTGGGTTTTTCAGGCTTCAAAGATAGTGAAATAATACGATTGGGAGGCTGGGCGATTAGCTGGGGTTGATTGTTGAATGAAAAAGTATTGTACCTTTGCATGTGACATTTATTGTGTTCAAAAAGGAAGTGCTATAATTTAATGGATAACGAGAAAAACATGCATTCATCCTTGTATGAGGTTGTGCCGATTGATTTTCCACAGGGAGAGGATTATATTTCTGACATTGAATTAATACCAATGTCGATTACTGGTATTCTTGAAGCTCAGTTTGCTAATGCGACCTTGAACGAGTCTTGCATGATGTTGATTAATGCCATCAGGGTGTTTAGGTTGGGATTCTTTGATTGTGCATTCTATTCTTTACGACAAACAATAGAGCTTTCAATTGGCGGAGTATACCTATACTGCAACAAGAAAAAAGTTCAGGATTGGAACAAAGGTGAAGAGGGGTTTGAGAAAGGTCGTATGGTACAGATGCTAAAAAACGACAATGCCACGTTTTCGGATGTAAGAGAAAAACTTGAGTTCTATTTTGATGAGTTACGGAAGGCAGAACAAAAAATCAATAAATATGTACATAAGCAAGGAGTGTCAACATTTTACACATACCATGGGCGAACTCCAAATTACTTTCAAAAGCATAAGGCAAGGTTAATTAGGGACTTTGAAACATTTCTAAAAGATTGCATTGGAGCGGTTGCAGTTTACCGACTTATCATAGATCCTTTGCCGCTCTTATTAACGGACCAGAATATTGCTATGCGCACTCCGGATACTCTTACGGCGCCATTTGGAGAATCATTTATCAATAAATACATAAACGAGCGGGTAATCGAAGCATACAAGCAGACTGAAATATATCAAGGATATTACGAGGAATTATCGGGCTATGAAAAGCAAAACGAAGCTGTATACGATTTGATTCATTGGCAATTGATTGATAGGAATTTTGCTGCTGATTATAAAGAACAGGCGCATTTGTTGTCTGTGCATGATAAACTGGCCTTAATAATTTCCTTTGCATCAGAAAAAGTCTCGAATTGTTATCTTATGGATGGCTTTTTGTTGTACTTCACAGAGGTCAAGTCACTTAGGAAAAATTCATTAACGCTGGGAAACAGTTATTACCAGAACTTTTTTCCTGATGAGCGGAATTACAATCTTCCTTTTGATAATGTCTATATCTCAAGATGTAGTGCATTTGGAGAGACGCATTATTTTGAGCATAACGATCCTCTTGCTGAGCAAGAGATTGCTTTGATAGAACAATATGCATCAGAATTGAATATGCAATTTAATGAGACTAACGTGCAACTGCAAAAATGGTATGATGAACACATTGATAACAAATAGGTTTCAACATGGAAGTAACTGTTATGATAGAGTCGTATATTCGACGTAAGAATGGATTAGTAGACATTGAAGCGGATTTTCAGAGCATAAATGATTATAATGTTTTTTCTAATTATTTTGGTCTGAAGAATCAAGGCGCTTTTGCTATTAAAATATTTGGTTTGAAATATAACAAACGGATTTATAGCAATAGATACTATGATTTAGATCTTGATTATATTAAACAAAATGGGGAAACACAAACAATAACAGATTCTTTTCTGTATGGGTTTGAGTTGGATTTTGATGAGGATGAGCAGCATGAATTTGGAAACGTCTTCCAAAATCCCAGTCAAAGCCGGTTGCAACAAACAAATAGTCCTCATACTAATGCTATAAATATTCAATCCAATCTATTGCAAAACGCCCCAATTGAAATTGTGGTATACGATGTCGGTAATGGCAACTGGAATGAAATTCGTAGTCAGGGAGAAGCTCGTGTCGTATATGATATAGGTGCGTCTTTGAATGCTTCAAAAAATGAAATTCAAGCTTTGGTGGGAAGGATAGTTCCAAGTTATTGTAATCTTTCCGTCAAGCCACTATTAGTTATATCTCATTGGGACAAGGATCATTATCACTGCCTGAAGGCTCTTTCTGATGCTGAAATCCTACAGTTTGATAGTATGATTTGCGTTGCAAGTCCTCCAACAGCAACTGCGCAATTTATATATGATAGGGTTAAAAGTTTAATAAGCGTAATAGTGATTCACCCCAAAGCAAGACAACGTGGAATGCCATCGCTTCCTGACCTCCTGAGCCGAAGTGGAGGCTTGTCAATTTATGCTTGTCGACAACATCCGGAAATTAATTTATCGGGGCTTCAATTATTCGTGCGTTCGAATGATTCAAATGCCCTTCTTACCGGAGATTGTGGATGGTTTCAGGTCAATCACATTTTATCTAATGAGGCTGCTTTTTCAAATAGTAATGAAAAATGCAACATGGTTGTTCCCCATCATGGAAGTGGTCGTGATACTACTTATTATGGTTTCGTCCTTCCTCCGACTTTTATGACAGGGAAATGTGCGGCGATATCAGTAAACAAGAAGAAAAACTCGTATGGGTTTCCCTCAAATTCGCTTATTAAATATTTGAGGACAATATTTCCTCAAATTGAGCAAACGGATAAGACGGGTGACATCATAATGCCGTTATAAACAATATAGACCGACGGCACTTTCTTAGATTGATTGGTGCAGCGCTTCTTTGAAAAAGGATTGCGATGTGGATTGAGGAAAATTATCCTCAAAAATGGAAATTTTTATCAAAAAATTGGAAATTATTATTTGATAATTGAAATTTTTTGTATTTTTGCGGAAATTTTTAGGGTGATATGGATTCGAGTTTTGCTATAATACAGGCTCTTTGCCGTTCGGCCCTGTCTTCTACAAGAGAGATGACGGAGCATCAGATCGGGCGTCTTATAGATTGTTATAAGAAAAGTGGCATGGAAAAGGAAGCGAAGTCGTTGGAGGGTATTTTGGCGCAGTCGCGTAAGATACAACCAATGGAACCGTTAGGCTTTGTTATTTCTTCGCTTGAGGGCGATGATTTGACCAGGAACACAACAATTCCTGTTGACAAGGAGACCGCAACCCCAATTTTGGAAATCATATTTCAAGATGATTTGGAGAAAGAAATGCCGTTGTTCAATGAATCTATACAAAGTGCGGTGGATTCCGTTATTAACGAATGGCGAAACTATGACAAGTTGGTTCAATTAAACGCTTCTCCATCAAGGTCTTGTTTGATTTATGGTGATCCTGGCACTGGAAAAACGATGCTTGCCAAATGGATTGCAAAATCAGTTGGGCTTCCTGTGGTATTGGCAAAGTTGGACGGCATAGTTTCATCATTTCTAGGAACCAGTTCCAGAAACATCGCCAACCTTTTTCGTTTTGCCAATAAATACAAATGTATTCTCCTGTTGGATGAGTTTGACGCTCTCGCCAAACTTAGAGACGACCCGCAGGAAATAGGAGAAGTGAAAAGGATTGTGAACACCTTGCTGCAAAATCTCGATGCACGCTCGGAAAAGGGCTTTACAATTGGCATAACAAACCATGAGAAACTTTTGGATCCAGCCGTGTGGAGAAGGTTTGACGTGCAAATAGACATTCCTCATCCTAACCCCGAGGTTAGGGAGAAAATGTTTGCAGATTTTATTTCGCCGCTTGAATATACACAGCCAGAACTGAAATTTATTAACTGGTGTATGGAAGATGCGACGGGTGCCGATTTGCGCAAACTCAGCGATTGGTTGAAAAGAATAATCATACTCGAAGAATCAGAAAGCCATAGTTTGCCTGCGCTAATGAAGCGGTTTGCGACAATGAATACCGGAAGGGTGTCGAAGAGAATAACCGACATGCTGAATGGTGATGTTGCTAGTTTATATAACGAGCTTGCGAATGACGAATATCTTCAGCTGAAGCAGAAGGAAATAGCTGCACTGTTCGAAATGTCGCCCTCAACATTAAGTAAACATATTTCAAAATCTAATAACAATGGCAGAAAATCAGATACAGTTAGTTCTTAATCCCGGTGCGTTTATCGGGGATAAAGATTTGGTGAATGGATTTGGTCCGAATAAGGACTTCTTTGTTGGTAGGGACAATGATTTCGCTGCCCACAAGGGTGTTCTTATTCAAAGTTTGGCATCTATTGGCGAAGCTAGCCGCAGGAATGCTTATTCCAGTATTACATACGCCAAAGTTAAGATGCGCAGCGATGCTATCGCTAAGTCGCATCGACCCACAAAGTCGATTTTTACCGATAAAAAGAGAAGCTTTGTGGTGGGTGGAGTTGGCGTTGGTGAGATGCTCATAGAGATGCATCCAGGTTCGATAGAGAGGACGGTGCAAGCTATCAACGGGGCAGAAGATGTGGCGAGAGAAAAGCCCTCAAGGGCCAGGTCGGAAGTCGGGGGCATACAGTCCATACAACTCTATTCATCGGAGGACAGGGTGCCGTTTACGCTGGCAGAAGTGAAGACTTGGAAAGAAGAAGGTCTGGTCACCAACGGCTATTATGTGGATTTATTCCATTCTCTAGACTTACTTCGTGGACCGATACAAGTGTCAGAAGAGTTCAAAGGGCTTTTGCAGACATTCAAGGATAATCTGGATTCTTTGCCTTATATAAGCTATAAGGAGCTTATGACATTGGGACATGGGGGGCAGCTGTTCATCTATATTAAATCGGAAAGTGAAGAGGATTATGAGGCCAAGAATAGGGAGCTGTTGAATTTTCTTTCAGGCCATCCATTGGTTAGAAGGGTTACAGCAGCACCAGCTCTTTCCTCTTTTGCGGCTTCTGAAGGCATAGGCTTAGACGTGGATGTCGCTGCTCCGGCAGATGTGTCATCGTATCCAATTGTCGGTGTGATAGACAATGGAGTTTCCGATATGTTTGACGGCTGGAAGGTGTATTCATGGACGGAATTGCCTGACAGATTCAGAGTGGAAGAACATGGCAGTAAGGTGGCGGGGCTACTGGTGAAAGGCAATGGCCTCAATGGTCCAGACCTGGCTCCAGAGATGGATGGCTGCAGATTGGCGGATTTGTGCTTGTTCACCTCAGAGAGCAGATGGAGCGAGGCTTACCCATTGGGAACGGAGAATTTCTTTGAGTCATTGAGAAATGCGGTAGAAGCGGCAAGTGAAGAGTCGGGCGCCAGGATATTTAATATAAGTATCAACCAAAAAAGAAGGACTCCAACTGAAGCATGGTACGGTGTGGTTGCCAAGAAACTGGATGAATTGTCTGATGAACTGGATGTGCAATTCGTTATATCTGCTGGAAATCTTCTTCCCGAACAAATGCGTGATGAATGGATTCCAGCTGATGCTGAGCATAACATAAATAGTTTGTTGCCAGAACATATAGCCTTGCCGCCAGCGGAGAGTCTCAGAGGAATAAGCGTAATGGCTCTTAATCCTAACGTATTGACTCCTGCGGCATATACCCTAATTGGGCCGGCATGCAAAGCAGGCGTGAAACCTGATGTTGCCTATGTTGGGGGTTCTGCCGATGGAGATTCGGGGTTGTCATCAGTCAGCATGACAGGAGAGAAAATACATGTGAGTGGCACGAGTATGTCGGCACCGTTGGTGGCAAAGATTATGTCTGCTCTTGATATTAAGATTGGTGGAAATACTCCGTTGGAGTTGCTAAAGGCTTTGGTTATTCATTATGCTGAGTATCCTGATGTTATCATGGATGAAGTTTATGACGAAGTTAGAAAAAACCTTTATGGATTTGGCATACCGGCTTCTTCTGAAACTATACTGACTGAGGATGCCCATTCATTCACCTTTGTGGTGGCCGATAGGATTCCTTCTGACAAAAAGCTGAGTTTGGCATTCCCGTGGCCTGACTCGTTGAAGGGACCTGATGGCAAATGTAGGGGAGAGGTCAAACTCACATTGGTGAGCCGACCTTTGTTGGATAGTAGTTATGGCGATGAACTGGTCAGAGAGAACATCACAGCGTATCTAAGGGCTGGAGATACGAATGGTAAGAAGAAAAGCCTTATGAAGTATGGATTTTCGGATGTTGGCGATGAACATCCTGCCGAAGAGGAGAATCTCATCAAGGATGCTTTTAAGTGGAATCCAGTAAAGGTCTCATACGCAAGTCTTAAACACAAGAAGATTATTGGTGATGTCTTTTTGGAGATAGAGTATCTTTCGCGGGAAGGGTTGTCGCCCAATTTTGATGGAGTTCCCTTTGCAGCTATTCTGACCATCTCGGATCCCAAAGGAGAGGCGCCTGTAAACACGGATATGAAGGCAGCCATGCAGGCCATTGGTGTTCAATTGACTGATATACAAGTTGCAGCACGTGTAAGAGGACAGGTGTAATATCAACCGCCAAACATTGAATTTACGAATTGATTGTTTGCAAATGATTGGCAATATTTTCGGATATTGCCAATTATTTGTGATGGGGATTGGTATAGACACAAACGACCTCACCCCTGCCCTCTCCATGAAGAGAGGGGGAAGCGGTATGCGTGCTTACGTGCTATCGTGCTTACGATGGGGTATGGTCTTCGGCGGCGAGAAGCATGTTTTGGTTTTCTTCGGAGATTGGGTATAGGACTGGGGCGTGGAGGGCGACTTCGGTGTCTTCGTCGTCAGTCCATTCCTCGCACTGCTTCAGGACGATTTCGAGGGCGCTTTCGGCTTCCTCGGGCGGGTACTTGTATTTCTTCAACAACCGCTTGACCATCTTGCGCATTCCGGCACGGGCTGACTCTTTGTGCTGCCAGTCGATGGTGCGGTTCTTGCGTAAGGCCTCGGTCAGTTCCTTAGTCATGGCCACCAGCTCGTCGTTCTCATAGACATCGCGGACGGCCTGCGGACGCGACAAGGCATCGTAGAAGGCCTTTTCCTCATCGTTGAGGCCAAGGTCGTTGCCTTGCTGCTCGGTTTCCTTGATTTGTGAAGCGAGCTTCAGCAACTCTTGGATGACCTCTTCGTTGGTGAGCATGCCTTTCAGGTAGTTGCTCAAGGCGTTGTTTAACAGTTCGGAGAATTTCTCGCTCTGCACCAAGTTCTTGTGCTGGAAGGCCTTCACCTTGTCCTTCAACAGGTTTTCCAAAATCTGGATGGAGATATTCTTCTCTTTCATCTTGGCCAGCTCTTCAAGGAAGGCGGGGTCGTTGAGCGAAAACTCCTTGCCTTCATTCTGGAAGAGGTTGATGACGCCTTCGCTCTTCACGCTCTGCTTCATCAGCTCACGGATGCGCTCGTCGATGTCCTTCTTCGTTATCTTGCCCTTGCCGGACAAACGTGACAGCATGACGCGGACGGTCTCGAAGAAGGCACTCTCCCAACGCTGTGATTCGGTGAGCAAGCTGCGGCACAGGGTGATGGACTGATGCAACAGGGTGGCGTGCTTCATGAAGTCGTTTTTCTTGTCCTGACGTTCGATGGCCAGCATGAAGTTGGTGCCGCCCTTGATAAGCTCGGCGCGTTTGAGGTCGGATGCATCCCTGAACTTCGAGTAATCGAAGCCGTGCATGAGGTCGCGGCAGATTTCCAGCTCTTCTTGGAACTTCTGCAGGGCTGTGGTCTTGATGTTGGGGTCGCCGAACTTCTTGCGGTCGTTGCTGGTGTAGAACTTCATGGCTGCCTTCAGGGCTTGCGCGATGCCGATGTAATCGACCACCAGACCGCCTTCCTTGCCTTTGAACACGCGGTTGACGCGGGCGATGGCTTGCATGAGGTTGTGGCCGCTCATGAGCTTGAAGACGTACATGGTGGCCAGGCTCGGCACGTCGAAGCCGGTGAGCCACATGTCGACGACGATGGCGATCTTCATCGGGTCGTCGTCGTCCTTGAACTTCTTGGCTAGCTCTTGCTTGTATTGCTTGTTGCCTATGATGTCGCGCCACTCCTCAGGGTCGTTGTTGCCGCTGGTCATAACACACTTGACCTTTTCGGTCCAAGTGGGACGCAGCTGAAGCAGGCGCTTGTATATCTTGATGGCTATGGGACGGCTGTAGGCGACTATCATAGCCTTGCCCGTCAGCTCCTGCTCGCGGTAGTTCTCGTAGTGGCTGAGGATGTCCTGCACCAAGGAATCAATGGTAGAATCGGCACCCAGCAGCTCTTCAAGGTGCGAGAGGTCTTGCTTGCTCTTCTCAATTTGTCGTGCATCGGCACCTTGCATCTCCAGCAGCTCGTATTCTTGATCGATGAGCTTTAAGGTGTCGTCGTCGAGTTTCAGGTTGATGACGCGGCTTTCGTAGTAGACCGGCACGGTGGCGTGGTCGAGCACGCTTTGGGTCATGTCGTAGACATCGATGCAGTCGCCGAAGACCTCAATGGTGTTGCGGTCTTTGAGGGCCACAGGTGTACCCGTGAAGCCGATGAAAGAGGCATTAGGCAGCGAGTCGTGGATGAGTCGAGCGGTACCGACGCTCACCTTACCTGTCACAGGATCCACTTTTTCTTCGAAGCCGTACTGGCCACGATGTGCCTCGTCGCTCATCACGATGATATTGCGGCGGGTAGACAAGGGCGCGTCGTATTCCTCGAACTTCTGCATGGTGGTAAAGATGATGCCGTTGGCTGTGCGGCCTTCCAGCAGCTCGCGCAGATGTTCCCTTGTGGTGGCCTGCACAGGCTTCTGACGCAGGAAGTCCTGGCATTTGGCGAACTGGCCGTAGAGCTGGTTGTCGAGGTCGTTGCGGTCGGTGATGACGACGATGGTAGGCTGCGACACGGCAGCCTGCAACAGATGGGAATAGAACACCATCGACAGGCTTTTGCCGCTGCCTTGGGTATGCCAGAACACGCCAATCTTGCCGTCACCAGTGACGGCGTTGCGGGTGCGCTGGATGGCTTTGTTGACGGCGAAATACTGGTGGTAGCCCGCCAGGATCTTATAGTCTTTGCCTTCGTCTTTGCAGTAGCAGACGAAGTTCTTGATAATATCGATGAGGCGGTCTTTGCGGAACATGCCTTCAAAGAACACGTCGTAGTCGACGACCTCGGTGCTCTCGTACACACCGTCTTTGGACTTCCATTGCATGTAGCGGTCTTCGCTGGTGGTGATGGTGCCTGCCTTGGACTCGGCCATGTCGCTCATGACGCAGAAGACGTTGTAGGTGAACATGGTAGGGATTTCCTTCATGTAGTTCTTCAGCTGGCGGTAGGCGGCGCTGGCGTCGGTCTCTTCGCGTGAGGGCGACTTCAGCTCCATCAGCACAATGGGGAGGCCGTTGAGGAAGAGGATGAGGTCGGCGCGTTTCTTCGACTTCTCCACGTAGGTCCACTGGTTGACCAGGAGGAAGTCGTTTTTGCTCACGTCCTTATAGTTTGCCAGATACACGATGTCGTTTTTCAGCTCGTGGCCATTGTGGAAGGTTACTTCCACGCCATGCTGCAGGTAGTCCATGAAAAGCTCGTTGTTCTGCACCATGTTGCCGGCTTCGATGTGGAGCAGTTTGCGTTCTGCCTCATCGATGGCCGACTTGGGGAGCGAAGGATTAAGGTCCTTCAGCTTCTCGCGCAGGCGTTCGAGATAGAGCGGGCAGTAATAGTCCTTGTCCTCGAAGTTGTTCTGGATGTCGTAGCCGTTGAGGTAGTTGTATTCCAACCGCTCGGTGAACAGTTCAATGAGTGTCTGCTCGTAATGGTCTTCGTTGTAGTCTGACATAGCTTTACTGATTATTCTTGATTAAATTAAATCATCGTCCAAAAGGAAAGGGATGACACCGATGTGAAGGATGCCGTCGTCATCCGTCCAAGGTTTCGACAAGCCATCGGTAATGACAACTTTGCGGAAGAAATCGCCAGAGTTTTTCAGCGAGAAAGTTTCCTGTTGGCGCTTTTCCTCGGTATCGACGTTCAATGCTGACTGGATGTAGATTTTCTCCTTGCCGGTGTTGACGATGAAATCGATTTCGTATTGCGATTGCTGGCGTTTGCCGTCCTTAACGCGCACTATCTCCACCACGCCCACATCGACGCTATAGCCTCTTCGTATCAATTCGAGAAAGATCAGGTTCTCCATGAGATGCGATTTCTCCTGCTGTCTGAAGTTGAGACGGGCATTGCGCAGTCCCAAATCCATGGCATAGTATTTCAGGGTGTTCTCAAAATAGCGTTTCCCTTTCACGTCATATCTTTTCGAGCCAACGAAAAGGAAAGCATCCTCCAAATAGTCAAGATAGTTCTTTATGGTATGGTCGGAAGTGTTTTTGTGCATCAGCGAGCCTGCGCTGTTGGCCAGGTTGTGGGGATTGGTGAGAGAGCCGACTGCCGAAGACAAAGCGTCGATTACAGCCTCCAGCACCTCGTCGTCTTTCAGATTATAGCGTTCCACTATGTCCTTGACGTAAACCTTTTTGAACAGACCGGCGAGATAGGCTCGTTTTCCTTTTTCCTCGGGTTCGAGCACCGCCAGCGGCATGCCTCCGAAGGTGAGATATTGCTCCAAGGCATCGGCTTTTTCCATGCCTGAAACGGGATAAAACTCTTTGAATGACAGAGGGAACACCTTGATTTCGGAGCCTCGGTCGCGAAAGTTGGTGACAATGTCTTTCGACAACATCTTTGAGTTGGACCCAGTGACATACACATCCAGGTTGGGACGTGCCGCCAAGTCGTTCAAAATGTCGTAGAAAGTGGTATAGAGCAGGTCGCGGTCTTCTTCGGGTACCAGACGCTCGTCGATTTGCGAGTTCTTGATTTTGTATGACAATTGGATCTCGTCGATGAAGACATAGTATTTCTTGTCCAGGTTTGAGGTGCGGCCGACGACATGCTCGAACAGGGTTTCGGGGTTTCTGAATGCCACATCCGACTTTCTGTCTAAAGCGATTTCCACAAAAGCATCTTCTGGAACGCCTTCTTTCAAGAGGTGGTTCTTGTAAAGGGTGGAGAGCAGGAATGACTTGCCACAACGCCTTATGCCGGTAATGATTTTCACCTTACCGTTCCAGCGTTTCGCAAGTAGTTCATTTACATATTGTTCGCGTTCTATGTTCATAATATCCTTGTTATTATACTGCAAAAATAGTCGTCATTTACGACAGTTTTTGCAGTGCAAAGATATGGCTTTTTTTATTACTCGCTCAAAATCAGAAAATTTATTCAACAAATCAAGGCATTTCTATTTCGTTCACTTTCAGTTCGCCTGACATGAGGCGGGGCAGCAGCGCATCGCGGAGCTGGGAAAGGCGGCGGGATTCTTGTTGTTTGATACGGATTTGTTCAAAAAGAGGTCTAGCTTTTTGGCTAAAGCTTTTAATTATATCTGCATTAGGCATTAATAACTTCATCCCTTTAATCGTTTTAGAATTAACTGCTGTTGCAATAGAAGAAGTGCTGCCTAAACTACCATACTCGTATTGTTTGAGACATAAGTAAAGAAACTCTCTATATGATTTATCTGGAAGGATAAAGCGAGCAATGGCCTCATTTGTGGTTAGCTTTGCGTCTGCTATAGCCACTCTTCCAATAGTCAATTTGAAACTAAGCAATACAGAATCTTTTTCGACCATCAGGATGTTGAATTTCCGAATGGCTTCTTCTGTCAGGTACTCACTAGAATCTGAAATGAACACTCCACAGTTGCCCATATCAGCAATTGAAACCCAGATATTATTTTCTGCTGATTCCGTGAACCATTCTTTTTCCTTACGAGGAGGGGTTTTGCCTATATTAATTTCAAATACATCTTGGGCCTTTTGAATGCTCCATCCTTTAGGAATCATTCCCAGTTCGCTTTCAACAAACTCTCCATCTTTGAAAGGATCAAAATCCACAAACCAAGACTTGTACAAAGCAAGGGTTTGCTGTAGCAAATTATCATTTAACCGCTTCAACAACCATAAAACAAAACAAATCAACAAGAGAAACGAAATAGCCAAATTATCATTTATTCGCTTGTTTACCTCAATCTTACCATCAAGAGATTTTAGAATTGATGCTATTTTAATCTGAATATCATATGGAGGGCAATCTACTAATACTTCGCGCAGTTCTGATTGTTTAATGCCAGTTACAGTAGTCCCTGTTTCTCGGGCTTTTAGCCTTTGTTGACCGACATTAGACAATAGATAATACTTCAAATATGTGTTATCAAGAACTCCTGACTTACCCCTTAAAGTTACAACTCGCTGAGCCAAAGCCACATGCTCATTATCCAATTGAGCCACCTCGCCTAATGGGGCTTCTGTCGTTAATACAACATCACCTACTTTTGGAAAACCCCTTACCATCCATGAATCATAGTCCTCAATAGCAATAAATTCTGTTGGTGTTTCTATCCTTCCATTCTTGATAATCTTTGCTGTTATCAATGGAATCCCTGAAGTGGTTTTCCGGGGAGTTTTTCCACGATAATCAATCAGAGTATCAAGAATATCTATTAGCCTATACTGTTTCCAACCTTCTTCCATAAATGAGAATTTACAAGGTTAATTCACGAGTTTTTAGTTCACCTGACATCAATTTTGGCAACAAAGCATCTCGAATGGAAGCCAAACGATCGTTTTCTGCCGTGTTTTTGCCTATTTGTTTGAAAAATGGTGCAACCATCTTAGAATATTCAAATAGTCTGTCTTCTTCCACTTTTTGCATTGGCAATTCTGCAATGTGTTTGGGATAGATATGAGGTTGAGCCGACCCAACTTGTGCATCAAAGATTTCTTTCTGACGTTTTTTCAGCATTACATACCAGAAATATACATTAGGGGTCATTTTACTATCAATGAATGACGAATCTGAAGACCACACTGGTATGTGCCACAAATTGATATATCCAGCATTTGCGCCAGAAGCTGCGATAGTCAATACAGGAGGCTTTGTATTAGCAACATTATGATAGGTGGCGGGCTCAATTCCTCCAGCTACAACTGGCACATCTCCTGATACGGCATTTTTTGACAGCAAACCTTTGCCTCGTTGAGGTATAATCATATCGCCAATATTACTATCACCTTTACTTATTTGTGGGAATATTATGTCAAATAAAGCCAGTGCTTGTTGCTCAAAATTATCATTTAACCGCTTGTTCACCTCGATTTTTTTATCAAGAGAGGAAAGGATGGCCAT
>LXOW01429053.1_pt1 | contig 46255 bp, 45 predicted proteins | sample 1368591 | NCBI WGS metagenome assembly LXOW01 (sample SAMN04884650, study PRJNA319009) | bovine gut metagenome | isolation source: Cow rumen | host: Bos taurus | place: Italy: Legnaro (PD) | collected 2014-07-09
GCCTTTCTGCGCTTCAATCACTTCGTGAACAGCGGACCGGGGAAAGGCCTTTTTAGAGGTGACTGTCAGATTCAAAGGTGGAGCATGATGTTGAAGTCTATAGGTATCGGAGCTGAATTATTTCACGAATTAATTGAAAGCAACAGTTATTACGTGGACAAGACTCCTTTTATCAGAACCGTGTTTAAGGAGAACAAAGCGGACGTAATGCTTATCACCAGACCGAGACGTTTTGGTAAAACGCTTACCATGTCCACCTTCTATGACTTTCTTTCTCTGAATATCGAAAATCCCGGTGATGTGTCATTTCAGGAGAAGTGGTTCAAGGACACCAAGATCTTTGAGGACAAGGAATTCTGCAGTGAATACATGGGGAAGTTTCCGGTAATTTTCATTTCCCTGAAGGCTGTTTCCGGTAATGATTTTCTGAGGGCGTACGAGCAGCTTGGAAGCACCATCTATAAGATGCTTTGTCAGTTTGATTATCTTGCTGAAAGTAAAAAACTTAAAGAAGACGCTGTAAATGATTTTAAACAATTAAAGAACGAAAAATATCTTTGCAATCCAGAGAATCAAAATGCTGTTAAAAATTCTCTGGAAAGACTGTGCTATTGGTTATATTTGCACCACGGGATCAAGCCTATTCTGCTCATTGACGAATATGATGTACCAATCGCCATGGCGGTCCAAAACGGCTATTGCCTGGAAATGCTTGATATCATCAGTCCGTTCCTGAGCAATGCCTTAAAGACCAATATGGATCTGGGCAGGGCGGTGCTTACCGGCTGCTTAAGGGCTACCAGAGAAAGTATTTTTACGGGACTTAACAACATGCTGGTCTGCTCGATTCTTGATACCGGACATGACGATATATCCAGTGGAATAGGTTTTACTAAGGAAGAAGCTGAAGAAGTTCTTGCATACTACGGACTTTCAGACTATTACGAAGAGGTAAGAAACAACTACGACGGGTACCGTTTCGGAACAACTCATATGTACTGTCCGCGGGATGTAATGAACTTCTGTAAAGATAACTACAAAAAACTGAGCGATAACAGAAATCTCATTCAGGCNNAATGAAGAAATAAGAGACTGTTTCAGAGATAAAATTCTTGCGTTTTTTAAGACCAATTCCGTTATGAAAGCCAGTACCGGTGAACTGGTAAAAGGTTTGTTTGAAGGTGATGCCGAAAAGGTTCAGGACAACCTTAATACGCTCCTTGGCAAATACGTTTCAATCAGAGATTTTTCAGTCAATGCTCCGAAGGAAAACTACTATCACGGCTTCATGAACGGATTACTGGTGAACGGCACATCTCTCATTGAAGAGCAGAAATCAAATTTTGAATCAGGTGACGGATATATAGATTTGATAATCAAATCTATCAGAAGCAGAGGCGTTATCGTCATTCTGGAATTAAAACAGACTTCAGACGAAAACGAAGACAAAGTGCTTATTGCTCAGGATGCCGTTGAACAGATAATTCAAAAGAAATATGCCGATCCGTACATTAAACGCAACGACATCAAAGCTGTTCTTACCTATGGCATATGCTTCTGTAAAAAGGAATGTGTCGTTGTTGGAAGAAAGCTGAAATAAAATGTTCAAGCATGGCAACCGAGTCAAAGAATACTTGATCGGTAGAACCTGACTAAGTTACCGATCAAGTTAAGTCTTAATCTTTCTTGTAGTAGAGGGATGTATAGCCTGCCGCTTCCAGAATTAGCCCGTTAGCCCATGGTGGTGTACGTCCCATCTGTTCACATACAGCATCGAGGCTCATTCGCGGATTGGCTTCAATAACCAGCTCATCGTGAATATGCATCACTATGCTGCAGTGCCGTAAGGTCTTCATGGCATAGCAGAGAATGTCTCTTGCGATTGCCTGTACGATGTTTTCAACAAACTTTGGCCCATAGCTTTCAATACGCTCCCATTTCTTGGTGGCACCAATGCCTTCATAGGTAACACTCTCGCCCCCGAACTGGTTCATGCCGATGCGGGGTTTTACGTAGGCGAGCTTTCGTAAGACAATATGAAACGACCTCCACGAAATATTGTCTTACGTTAATGGGGCTTATGAAAAGTTTCTATGGTAGCTGGATTCGCCTACCGTGTGAAAAAATAACCGGCGGGAACATTCAGTACTCACCGTTCATGCCCTGCCGTACCGGATAAATTTTTCACGGTAAGTTAATTAGTGTTCTTGGATGCGTAAAAATCTCCTATAATTGCACCGGGAAATTTTTGTGTTTTAGTAATGAATCAGCTTTTTTATAAGAAGACCTTCTGTTCAGAAAAATAAATCCGGTCTGAAACGCATCATCTGATTCAGCTTTTAACTGACTGCAGACATCAGAAACGCCGATGCGGAAAAAAGAGGTCTTAATAAAAACTGATATTGAATTTAGGATATCCGATGTTGAAACAGAAAGCGCCACCTCACGATCAGAGCTTCGATAACAGGGCTGAATTTTTTAAAAAGCAGATATACGGAACCAGCAAGGGTAAAATCCGCGGTGCCGTGGTCTGGCGTGACCTGGAGGAAATTCTTGCCCGTCCAGAGATGTCCCGTCATCTGAGAATTCTCGATGCCGGAGGCGGTTTCGGGTATATCGCCATGAAGCTCGCCGCCTTAGGCCATGACGTGACTCTGGTTGACATATCTCAGGATATGCTTGATCTCGGTAAAAGAGAACTGGAGGAGCATCCCGTTTCCGGAAGCATAACCTTCATCAGAGGCGAGGTTCAGAAGCTTAATGAAATCCTTCCCGATCAGAAATTCGATCTGGTGATATGTCATGCCGTGCTTGAATGGCTGGTGGATCCGAAACCGGTGATAGGAATCCTTAAATCCATGCTGGCCCCGGACGGCATGCTTTCCCTGATGTTCTACAATCGTACCGCGCTGCTGTTCCAGAGCCTTGTGGTGGGGAACTTCGACTACATAAGGCAGGGGCTTGTCAAAAAGCGCCGTCAGAAGCTTACGCCGATAACTCCCCTGTATATCAGCGAAGTCAGACGCTGGCTTGCCGAAAACGGCTTTACCGTTTCCGGAATGAGCGGGGTACGCATCATTCATGACTACATGAGAGACAAGACCGAGCAGGTAAGCAAGTTTGATGATCTGCTTTCCTTCGAGCTTGAATACAGCAGAAGCGAGGACTTTGCCCATCTGGGAAGATATATCCATATCTGGACCGAGCCGCTTGCAGAATCCGAAGTCGGAATTTCGGAAAACGGAAAAGAAGAAAACTGAAAGTCTTCATCCTGCTGCCGTAAAAATCCGGAGCCGTGACACGTTCCGGAGTCTCTGAGACCTTGTGACCGAAAGAAAAAGCTCACGTCTTCTGAATCATATCCGGCGTTTCCGGCATGTCAGAGACGTGAGCCCGCGTAATTTCAGAAACTCTGAAAATCATCAGTTGTTCTTAATCCATTCCCTGAAGGCTTTCCGGGTATCAGGATCGGCACTGTTGTAAATTGACTTGAGACCTTCAAGCATCTGGGTGTTTACGTTTGCTGATGATTTTCCGGAAGTGACTTCTGCAGCCTTTACAGCTGAGGCACCGGCGTTTCCGGCGGCTGAAGCCGTCTTTTCAGAAACGGCAACCACGTTTTCAGAGCTTACCACCACTTCGGTAGGGCAGTCGGTAAAGGAGTCCCTGCACTTGGTGAGTTCCTGAACGGTGTCCTTCTTCTGTTCCCTGTTTTCCTCGGAAACATAGAGCAGATCAAGACTCTTGAGTTCTCCTATGAAATCACGGTCGAGCTGGAAGCCCTTGTCAGACTTTAAAATAATGTATGATGCTTCATCTTCGGTTGCTCTGGCACCGTTTCTTGTAATGGTGATGACCTGTCTGTCCGCATAATCAACGGCTTCATCATAGCCGCTGATGCGAGGGTAGGTGAATGTGAAGGCGTCATCCTTCTTTACGTCCGGCAGGTTGATTACCACCGGGTTCACGGCTGAAGCAATCAGCTTGTCATGGCCCTTCTTGAAGGAGCCTTTGAACATTACCACAATCTGGTGTCTGCCTTCTGACAGTTCCAGTTCCCTGGTGTCGGTGAAGAATCCGCTGGTTTTGGCACCGTCGGCAATAATAACGTTGTAGTTCTTCGGTGTTTTGAAGGTGGCAGCCTCAGTACCGACTGCCGCGGTAAGTGTTCCTGCCGCCAGAATTGCTGATAATATGAAATGCTTCTTCATTAACTGTTCCTTTTGTTAGTCTTGTGTTACCGGAGAATTCCGAATGCCGCCCGTCAGACACAGAACCGGGGGAGAGAATTTTCCGAAAGTATTTATTCTGAAAGTTTCTGCATTATAACCCGAGGTTTGAATTTTGGCCAATGCTAAAATTCCCTGTATGTTAGTATGATATAACGGAAATTATTTTATGTAAATTCCTATATGTTTATATGATTTTTTCAATGAAGTATATAAGAAACCCTGATAAACAGGCTGTTTAACAGCCGAAAATAATTTTTTTAAAATTTTTGATTGACATCAAAAAACCTATAGGATATAGTATGTTCTGTAAAACATACAAAACATATCACTTTGGTATGAAATCATGTTTGAGCTTGGAAGCTGTACAGATTTGCTATATCATTCGTAGGTTTTCGGTTTGGACTGATAAATATAATTAGAATTTTTAAAACAACTTTATGAAGGAACAGATATTATGACTACTATCAGAATAAAATTACTCACAGCATCAGTTGCAGTATTGGCATTCGGTTCAGCAAACGCTGCCTCAATTTACAAGACAGATGATTCTTCATTAATTCTCGGCGGCCGTGTTCAGGCAAACTATAACAGCGTTGAAGCCACCGCCAGTCACGACAAGGCTGCAGTGGAAACCAGCGCACGTTTACGTGTTGACGCCAATACCAAAATCGCTGACGGCGTTAAGGCTTTAGGCTTCGCTGAATGGCAGGTCGGTGCTGAAACCTCACAGAACGGCAAGTGGAACACCCGTTTCGCATACGCAGGTTTCAAGACTGACAACTACGGTACCTTAACCTTCGGTCAGGATCATACCGGTATCTACTATGTAATCGACAGAACCGACGTGTTCTCTGAATACGGTTCCCGCGGTAACACCTACTGGGAATTCGGCGGCCGTCAGGAAGGTCAGATCAAGTACAACTATACCAACAAGGGTTTTGTATTCAACGCAACCTATCAGTCAGCAGGTCTCAATGCCGTTAACAACGGTGCGGCCACTTCCGTAGGTTACACTTTCGATTTCTCCCTGCCTCTCGTTGCAACCGTAGGTTATGACTACTACGATATCCGCAACTCTACCGATGACAGAAATTCCGTTGCTGCCGGTTTATCTCTCGGTACTGAAGGTGACGGTTTCTACTCAGGTTTAATCTACCAGTTCACCGACTACGATGAATCAAAGAACAAGAACGGCTGGGAAGCTTTAGCATCTTACGGCTGGGAAAACGGCTGGGTTCTCTACCTGGGTTACCAGAACTTAAGACAGGGCAGTGCAATCCTCAGGAGCAACTTCATCGGCGAACTTCAGTACAACTTCAACTCTAACTTCCGTGTATTCCTCGATTCAGAACTCGGTGTTACCGATATCGATACCGTTGATGCATACGGCAGAAAGATTCAGTCTACCGGTAAGAGAAGTGACGACAAGGTTGCAATCGCAGCTCAGTACAACTTCTAATGCCTCATGCTGAAGTTATTTTCATATTGATTACTTAACATTATATTCTTTTGGTCGGTAAGTACGTTTGATTCAGGACTGCACTTACGGTCGGTTGCTACTGAAAATCTTACTGACCTTTTTTTCTGACTCACAGATGACGCCGTCCGTGGGTTTTCTTTTTGTCTCTCTGCCGTTACGGAATTGTTTTGTTTCCTTCTATTTCTTGTTTATGGTTCCGTATATGCGCAGGGAGACAATCCTTATCCGTTCTTATGCATTGTTTTGGTGCTTCAGACTGCTGGTCTGTTCAGTCCGGTTTTTACCTTCCCGGTAATTCCGGAAGAACCGTGACGGAAGAAAATATGTTTTCCGGAAAGAAAGACAGGTTCGCCGGGTTCTTTTCAGATGCCGGTTTCCTTTATCCGTAAAATATGAAGATACCGTTGTTTCCGCAGGTGCCGCCTGTAGAAAATGATATTTTTTTTCATTTGGAATTTGAAGTTTTACGGGAACAGGGGGGCTGAAAATTCGCGAAAGTGTTTAAAATATGGTACTTATGGCCTGGAACATGCATCAGTCATAATTGAGAATACCTGATGGTATTCAGAGTGTAGTTACGGTATTTATGCAAAAATTGTTAGCAAAGTCTAACAAAAAATGTATAATTGTGACGTTCTTAAAAAAATAAAAGATAAAAGCCTCCGGGCTAGAATAAAATATGAAGGAATATAACATGTTAAAGAAATCATTACTGGCTCTCGCCGCAAGTCTTGTTTCAGTTTCTGCCGCAAATGCCGCAACCGTATATAACAATGAAGGCACCAGCCTCAGTCTCGGCGGCCGTTTACAGGGTAACGTAAACAGTGTTTTCGCTGACAAGTATTTTGATGAAACCGAAAGCCACAAGGTTAAGCTCCAGGGAGCAGCCCGTCTTAATGTTGATGCCAAGACCAGAATCTACGACGGCGTTAATGCCGTTGCTTTCGGTGAATGGGAAGTTGCTTCAGAATCTTCTGAAAACGGCAAGTTTGATACCCGTTATGCAACCGTAGGTATTGAAACCGATCATTTCGGTTCCGTGAAGTTCGGTCAGACTGAAAGTGCCATCTACAACACTCTTTCCGTAACCGATATGTTTGAAGATGTCGGCTTCGCCGCCAACACCTTCGGTGATTACGCAGACGGCGGCCGTCAGGAAGGTCAGATCATTTATGCAATCGACGGTCTGAACGGCTTTAACTTCGCTACCTCTTTCCAGAGTGCAGGTCTCGACGGTGTTGAATCAGGTGCAGCGGTTTCTTTAGGCTATACTTTCAACGAAGAAGTTTTCCCTGTATATCTGTCAGCAGGTTACGATACCTATGATCTGGACTACGTTCACGGTATCGACCAGAACCCTGCAGAAGATGAAGCTTCTTTAACAAAGTACTTAAGCAAGGACTCTTTTGCATTCGGTCTTTCACTCGGTGATCTTGATGACGGTTTCTACGGTGCTGCCGCTTACCAGCTTTCCAAGTACGCAAGGCATGACAACTACAGACTCGGCAACACCAACAGCTATGAAGTTGTTGCAGGCTACGGTATTTCAGGCTGGCAGTTCCTCCTGGGATATGAAAACCGTCAGATTGGCGGCATGACCGTTGTTAACGATATTAATGCTGAAATCAAGTACAACTTCAACGAACAGTTCCTTGTTTACTCAGATGCATCATTCGCCACTTCAAAGCATACTGATAACAAGACCCTTCCTGAAAAGACCAGATTCAAGGACAACAACCACAACTGGTTCACCGCTGGTGTTCAGTACAACTTCTAATAATGTCTGAAGCTCTTTCCGGTTAGGAAAGTACAGACTGGCATAAACCGGATTCCCGCACGGGAGTCCGGTTTTTTTGTGAGTCCGGCAAGGCAACGTTTTCATCCGCAGAAAGAGAAAATACGCTGCCAATAAAATCGGAATTTTAGGTGTATTTGTGATAATATTGCTCAACACAATATTTTAACGGAGTGTTTATATGAGATTACCACTGGTTACGGCAGTGACTCTGGGACTGCTGTCAGGATCTGCCCAGGCCGTGAATGTATACAGCGACAACGGTACCGATCTGAGTATTTTCGGGCGTTTTGAAGGTGGTTTCTACAACAGAGCCGCAAATGAAACCAGAGACCACAATCAGAAGTCCGGTGCTTCCGTGGAAGGAGAGGCGAGAATCGGTGTTTCCGCTTCCACCACCCTGGTAACCAATATTAAAGGCATTGCCTTCGGTGAGTGGGAGGTCGCTTCCGAATCTTCCGAAAACGGTCATTTCAATACCCGTTATGCCTACACCGGTTTTGATCTGTGTCAGTACGGCACTCTTGTTTTCGGGCAGGGGGATACCGCAAAATACATTACCGTGGGCATGACCGATGTCTTTGAGCATTACGGCAACACTTCCAACAGCTACTGGGAACTCGGCGGTCGTCAGGAAGGGCAGATTATGTATGTAAACGCCGTAGGCGGTTACACTTTAGGTTTCAGCTATCAGACTCCGAGATCCGGAATGGCTGAACATCTCAATCATGATACCCGTGTTAAGCAGGATCTTGACGTGAACGCCGGTTATGCCGTGGCCCTGGCCTACAACTGGCAGGACGGTCCGGCTGAAAGTCTGGCTTTCTCTCTTGCCTATGACTGGTATGACTTCCATCAGAGTCCGGCAGGGGACAGACACAGCTTCAGTTCAGGCATAAGCTACGGTCATCTGAATGACGGTCTGTACACTGCATTCGTTTACAGCCGTGACAAGTATCAGAGAGAAGATCATCATATGTCAGGCTATGAGGGCGTGCTGGGCTATACCATGGAAAACGGTCTGGGCTTTACCGCGGGCTACGGCTACTACGGTTATGAAAACAACCGGAGAGAGGTTTCTGAAATCACCGGTCAGGTGGCCTATCATTTCACCCCGGCTTTCATGGCCTATGCCGAAGGCAGATTCGGACTCGGCAGAGTGGATTATCCCGCAGAGGAAACCCATCAGCACGAGGCCTACATGATCAACTTACAGTATAACTTCTAGTTGGCGGACTGCAGCATACTCCAGGTCTGCAGTTTATTTTAGAGATATTAAGACAAGTATAAGAAGGCATTGAAACGGTTCATCCGGATGAAAAAACGGATATATCCAGTTACCGGAAATAGAGAGCCGAATGCAGGAGATAGAGCAATGTACATTCCTGATTTAACCAATCTCAGTTTACCAGAAATTCCTCAGCCTTTAAGCAGCAGGGAAATCGAAGAATATACCGACAGAATTGCAGCCAGGCTTAAGGAAAAGGATGCGGTGGTAATAGCTCACTACTATACCGGTAACGAGATTCAGCAGCTTGCCGAAAAGACCGGCGGTTTTATAGGTGACTCGCTGGAAATGGCTAAATGGGGACGTAACAACCCTGCAAGAACCATTATCGTGGCAGGTGTGCGTTTCATGGGTGAAACCGCCAAGATTCTGTCACCTGAAAAGACCATCCTCATGCCTGAGTTAAAGGCTGAATGTTCACTTGATCTGGGCTGTCCGGCAGATGAATTCGGAAAGTTCTGCGACGAGCATCCTGATCACTGCGTGGTTGTTTATGCCAATACCTCCGCTGCCGTAAAAGCCAGAGCCGACTATGTCGTTACCAGCTCCATTGCCCTGGAAATGATTGAATATCTTAAACTCTGCGACAAGAAGATTATCTGGGCTCCGGATCGTCATCTGGGTTCATACATCTGCAATCAGACCGGTGCTGAAATGCTGAGATGGCAGGCACACTGCATAGTGCATGATGATTTCAAGGCTGCCGCACTGAAGGCTCTCATGGCTGAACATCCTGATGCCAGGGTTCTGGTTCATCCTGAATCTCCCGCCGACGTTACCGCACTGGCGGACTTTGCCGGTTCAACCTCTCAGATCCTTAACAAGGTTAAGGAAATGGATGCGAAGGAATTCATCATTGCCACCGATATCGGTATTTTCTACAAGATTTCACAGGCTTGTCCTGACAAGGTGCTTATCCCTGCTCCTAACGGCGGTGCCGGCGCCACCTGTCAGAGCTGTGCCCACTGTCCATGGATGAGACAGAATACTCTTCCTCTCATTGAAAAGCTTCTGGACAATCCTGAAGGACATGAAATTCATGTCGATGAGGATATCAGACAGAAGGCACTGATTTCCCTTAACAGACTGCTGGACTTCTCTGCACGACTCAAGGAGGTGGGAAGCGTTCAGGCTTTATACGAATCAGGCGTACGCATCTGATCAGGTGACTGATTTCAGTCTTCATGCAGTCCTCTGTTTCGCCTCGGCATGACGGCGGTGCGGAGGATTTGCCGTTTGATGATTATGGAAAAAGGAAGGTCAGTCGGATTCCTGAGTGGTATTTAATATCTCGAAATCACTCCGGTTTCTTGGTCCCGGAATAGAGCCGGTACCGGGCCTGCCGGTGTATTCCTCCAGATTTTTTTCCGGATTGTCTTTGTTTTCGGCGAGCCGGTAGCCTTTTATGTCATTCTGTGCCTCAGTTTCTTCAACGACGGACAGATAGGCTCCTCCCACAAACAGTCCCGGCCTGAGAGCCTGATTAACGTAGTGGTTTTTCCCTTCAATGCATTGAATCTCCAGATCATTCTCACTGAATTCAGATTCGGTTTTCAGAATATGCATTCCGGGTTCAACAAGTCTGTAGAAAAATACTCCGCGTGCTGTTTCTCCTATGAACTGGCCGTCTACGTACAGACTTTTTTTAAGCGCAGATCCCATGATGTTTCTGGTGCGGTATATGTATAATCCGGACCAGCCTGACGGCGGCGGATTGAATTCCTTTGCGTAAGTGTCGGCCTGACGGCCCTGAACGGCTACTTTCGCGCAGCCGGCGCAGAAATTAATCAAAAGCAGACCTGCCAGTAAAATCAGTATTTTTATCATTGCGGTATCTCTCTGTATGTATGACATTACACATTTGATATTTCCGGCTGAAAAAGGAAGTATCTTTGAAGCGGTTAAAGATGTGGCGGCATAAACAGCCGTATCTGCAGCGGACGTGTTGTCAGGTCGATAATTTACAGATACATCTTCAAATTACAAGCGTAACACCGTTCAGGCTGTCAGACCGTATGTTTTTTGGTAATTATGAGATACATCAAAATATGTGAATATTCAGATGTTAACTGATGATTCGGCAGGTATCCGAAGCAGATGTCAGGCAACTGTATTATGTACTTAAAGATCATGGTATAATCTGCAGTCGATGATTATTCCCGTCACTTTATGTGGCGGGGGTGTTTTTTTATTTTGTTACTGGAGAACTGTCAGATACCTTTTTAATGAACGGTTATTTGCATTTAAAGTAGTCAACTCTTAAAAAAATATCTGAGTTTAGCTTTTATGAATGGTTTAATTCTACTGGTTATTGCTCTGCTGTATTTCGCTTTCGGGTACAGAATCTACGGAAGATTCATAGCCAGACTGTTTAAAGTCGATAACAGTATCGCAACTCCTGCCGTTGTAAACAATGACGGCGTGGATTATGTTCCAACTCATCCTGCAGTCCTGTTCGGACATCATTTCGCCTCCATTGCCGGTGCAGGTCCCATAATCGGACCTATCGTGGCATGCCGCTTCGGATGGATTCCGGCGCTGATGTGGATTTTCATTGGCTGCGTATTCATCGGCGCGGTGCATGATTTCGCGGCACTGTTCCTTTCCGTACGCAATAACGGACGTTCAATAGGTTACATTATTGAAAAGATAATGAGTATCTGGGGACGTCAGCTGTTTCTGTTCTTCTGCTGGGCATGTCTCATCCTGGTAGTGGCAGTGTTCGGCATGCTGGTAGCCAATACCTTTGTGGCAAGTCCTGCCGTGGCCACCGCCTCAATCATCTTCATTGTCATGGCGCCTGTTTTCGGCTTCTGCACCTCACGCGGAATGTCCCTGAGACTTGCCACCGTCATCTTTGTTCCGCTGGTATTCGCCTCTGTTTATCTGGCATACAGATGTCCGCTGGATTTAACCGTGCTGTTCGGTCTTGACAGTGAACAGGTTCGAAACGTATGGCTGGCATTTCTCGGTATTTATGCTCTGGTTGCTTCAGTATGTCCGGTACAGTGGCTTCTGCAGCCCAGAGATTACCTCAGCTCATACCTCCTTTATGCCATGATTATTTTCGGGGTTCTGGGTATCGTGGTTTACAATCCGTCAATCGAACTGACCGGCTTTGTTGATTATTCCGTCAAGGTAGGTTCCGGAGAAAGCAGTCTGTTCCCTGAGCTGTTCATTCTGATTGCCTGCGGTGCATGTTCCGGCTTCCATTCACTGGTATCTTCCGGTACCACCTCAAAGCAGATCCGTGCCGAAAAGGATATTCAGTTAATCGGTTACGGCGGAATGATTGTGGAAGGTGTTCTCGGCGTAATGAGTATAATTGCCGTTATCTGGCTGTCTGATGCGAACTTTGCTGAAGCCGCAAAGAATCCGGTTACAGCCTTCAGTTCAGGCATAGGTACCTTCGTGGGTGCTTTGGGTCTGCCTGTGGAAATCTGTACCGTATTCATCAGTCTGTCAATTTCCGCATTCATGCTGACATCACTTGATACCGCAACCAGACTCGGCCGTTTCGTATGGCAGGAACTTTTCTCTCCTTCATACGTTAAGGAACACAGGGATTCCGACAGGATTGAGTACGTCAGGGCTCCATGTGAATCTCCTGTGACAGACAGAGGTCTCAGAAAGTTGTTCGGTATGCTTAAGGCTACTTCATCAAATGCTTTTGTGGCTTCACTGCTGGTGCTTGTTCTGGCAGGCTTCATGGTATTTTCCGGAAGTGCCACCGCCATCTGGCCGGTATTCGGTGCATCCAACCAGCTGCTGGCTTCACTGACTCTTCTGGCCGTAACCATTTATCTGTTCGCCAAAAAGGCTAATTACATCATCGCCCTTATTCCTACAGTGCTGATGATTGTAATGAGTATCTGGGGGCTTGTGGAAATCGCCGTGAAGAATATCAGTACCAATACCGTTCTTACGGTTTCTTCAATCTTCCTGATTTTCATGGCGGCTCTGCTGGTTATTCTGTCTCTTACCATTGTTTACAGAACCGTTAAGCACAGAATCTGAAGCGGGGGAGTTTCCGTTACGGGAAAACATGGAAGACGGTGCGGATGATTTTTTCCCGCTGACTGTTCCATGATTTTCAGTACCTGAAAGGATCGGCTCTGAAAGGAGCCGATCCTTTTTTATGCTTCTGTAAGATAATTTCCGTTTTTATTCCCGGAAAGGAAACATGTTTCCGGGATCTCTTGATTTTTCTCGCAGATGTCAAATGACGCGGTTTATAATTACAGTAGCAGCATATATCATGGTATGTATGTTTGTATTGCCGCCGGCAGGGCCGTCATGATGAGTCACTTAAGAGAGACCGAATGAAGGAAAACGGCGGATTATGCTTTTGTTTTCCGGAAGAATTCATCATGCTGATAGAAGTAACATGTCCTAAGTGTCAGACAAAGAAAGATAATACCGTTGAGATATTCGGAGATAAAAATCCCTTGGGGAATCCCGTGGTTACCTGCAGCAAATGCGGTAACGTGTTTGCCGCTGACGGGGTTCGCGAGGCCGTGAACGGCGGGGTAAGGGAATACGACCGCATCAGACGCAAGACCGGATTAACCATCTGGGGCGTCGGTTTTACACTGGTGTTCATGTTCCTTATGGTCGTGTACATTGTGGTGAGATTTCACTCCTGTGACTTCAGAATTCTGGTGGCAATAGCGATTGTTGTGCCGGGGGTCGCGTATCTTGCGGGATGCCTCAGAAGGTACAGAAATTACTACGCGCTTCCCGGAAAAATGATTCTGGCGGAATCCGGCAGAAGAATGCACAACGTGGCGCATCTCAAGATTCTTGATAAATCCGGAGTGTTTATTCCCGAATACTACCGGGACATTCTGAACAGATGGAGTTCCTGTCTTTTCAGACAGGGACAGAGACCTGAAAAAGCGGGGGGCCGGGATTCCGCGGAAGCAGAGTCTGCTGAAAAGGAATCTCAGAACCCTAAAGTCATTGACAGATGTCATGAAGGAGTCTGCTGGTACTGCGGTAATGAAATCGATCCGGACAGAGAAATGCACATAGGACCCGCCATCCGTGAATGTCCGCAGTGTCATAAATACAATAATGATGAAAATGCCGTTGAACTGGCGTATAGAACAACCGTGAATCCGAAGGAAAAGTATGAACAGGTAATGACTGTCTTTAAAAACAGAGTCCGGCCGGTTGATGATACGGTGATGGGACTGGCGTTCATTACCGTACTCGACGCGGCAATGCTAATCCTGTTTGTGTGGGCGGACATCGGATTTTTCGCCGATGCAATAGGCTGGTTCTTTGCGGTGATGACCGTACCGCTTATCGCTACACTGGTTTACAAGATAAGGGAATCAAACGAAATGCATGCTGAGTATCCGCGGTTCAATACCTTCAGTAAGCTGATGGAGGCTTCCGAAAACAGACTGAGTAATCCGGAATATGTCAGACATCTTGATGAATTATCCGTGAATAAAGATGATGACATGCTGAATTCTCTTGAAGAGAGACTGAAACAGTACCTTTAGAAACAGGAAAAAACACCGGAAAAACCGACAGAGTGATTTTTACCACAAAAAACCTTGATAAATTAATGACCTAATGGTAAACTTCGCTCGCATAAATCGGTTGACCGGTTTTTTTTATGGATTGACGACGGTCGCATTGTCAGTCCGATTGTTTAAATTTACTATATAGAGAGAATTCAAAATGGCTTATAAGTTTGATGCCCAGATTCGTAACGACTTCGGGAAAGGTGCGAGCCGCCGCCTTCGTCGTAACAACCTTCTTCCAGTAATCGTATATGGTGGTGACAAGGAACCAGTTGCTTTATCTTTAGATAACGCAAAGCTCTTCACTGCTCAGCAGAACAAGTCTTTCTATGAAGACAGCATCGTTTTAGCTGTAGCCGGCGGTGAAGAAATCGCTGTTAAGCCTGTAGCTATTCAGCGTCACCCAGTAAACGGTACTTTAATTCACATCGATTTTATGCGTGTGTAATTCAGTTTACGACATAATCTGAAAAACAGCGTCCTGAAAGTAAATTATGTTTATTTCAGGGCGCTTTTTTATATGATTTGCTTGAGAATTTATTGAACGGAACCGCCTCCCGGCATGTAAACGTTAAGGTTGGGTAATTATGGAAGTTGAAATCGGAAAAATGAATGAACTCGCTCTGGTCAGAGTGGATGACAAGGGTGGCTTTTTGGATGCCGGAAAATACGGCGAGGTCTTTCTTCCCCTGTCTCAGCTTCCTGAAAATCCGACACCTGGGCTGCTGGTTGAGGTGTTCTGTTACATGGATGACGGCAGACTGACCGTCACCGCCCACCGTCCAAGGGTTCTGCTCGGAGAAGCAGGCAGACTGACTGTGAAGGACGTTACTCCGGGGGCCGCTTATCTTGACTGGGGCATCCGCAAGGATCTGATGATTCCGTTCAGGGAACAGCTCCGCCGTTTGAAGCCGGGAGATGAATGTCTGGTTTACGTGGCAAAGGACAGGGACGGACGCCTCTTCGGAACCCAGAAGTTTGACCGTTTCGTAAGTGATACCCTCCCGAGAGGCTGCAGTCTCAAGTCAGGAGACAGAGTCGATCTTACCGTAATCAGCCATACTCCGCTGGGCTACAAGATGCTGGTCAACAATCTGTTCTACGGTCTTCTTGCCGAAAAGGACGCTCTGGGTGTGGACCTTGTCAAAGGCAGGAGAATGAAGGGATACATTCATTCCATCCGTCGTGACTACAGGGTTAATCTCTCTCTTTCCGGAAGCGGAATGACCGGGGTTGCCAGCAGTACAGATTTTCTGCTGCGCGAGCTGGCTCTTGCGGACGGCTTCCTGCCGTTCGGGGACTTTTCAAGTCCGGAGGAAATCGAACAGCGTTTCCATATGAGCAAGGGCAAGTTCAAGAAGGTTATCGGCGGTCTCTACAGAATGCACCGCATCGAGCTTCTTGAAAACGGCATCAGAATCGTTGAAAGAGCCGAAGGTGCCGACGTGGGCGCCGAAGCAGACGAAGAATAATCACGTGCGTTATTCCGGCATGACGGGGATCTGAAATCATGCCGTAACATGTATGCATCCGTGCCTGAATCTGCAGTTGTTATTCCCGCAGGTTCCGCTGATGCGGATGCCTTTGAGGCCGAGACATGATTTCGGCAGGCAGGTTTGTATGATTAAGGAATATCTTAATAAAAGATTCTTTTCATTTCTGACATTAATATTCTGTTCCGGTTCTTCTCTGGCCATGACCCTGCCGATAATGAGCCTCTACCTGATGAACGAGGTTCATGCCGACGGCAGTCAGCTCGGTAACTTCTTCATCATATCCGCCGTAAGCGGAATCATCGTAACCCAGATAATAGCGAAATTTTCGGATTCAAAGCTGTCCCGCCGCGATCTGATGATACTGGGCTATTCCGCAGGCGCTCTCACGACACTGACCTATATATTCTTTCCCGATTACGGCATTATCGTGACCGCGGGCGTGGCTTTTTCAAGTATTTCCATGGTGGCTACGCCGCAGGTGTTTGCACTGGCCCGCGAGTATGCGCTGCTTAAATACGGTGATGCGCTGATGTTTACCTCATATCTGCGTGCCGTGTTCTCTCTGTCATGGGTCATGACACCTCCGATAGCCTACGTTCTTTTCGTGGACTACGGCAGTCGGTTCACCTTTATGGTGGCAACCATGATTTTCCTGACCGGAGCGCTGGTGGCGTTCTTCATGATGCCGAAGGCTCTGTTCAAATCCGGTTCCGAGCATGATTTTGAAGATACGCCGTCTTCATCCATCGGTGATCTCATGGATACCGAAAATTCGAATCAAACCGGAAGGAACTCTCAGTCTGAGGCTCATGCGGAAGACGTGAAAGGTGACTCTTCCAGCGGCTTTAAAAATCTGCTGAAGTCGGGCAATGTCATGAGCATTGTCTTTCTGTTTCTGGCATTCATGCTGCTCTGGTGCTGCAATTCAGCCTATCTTATCAGCATGCCGGTTTTTGTTACCAGGGAGGCTTCCGTTGCCGGAACGCTGATTGACACGAACAGACTTCCGGGCGTCATGATGGGACTTGCTGCTCTCCTGGAAATTCCGGTAATGATTTACTGCGGCGGACTTGCCCGTAAAATCGGCCTGAAAACCCTGATTATCCTCTGCGGATGCTTCGGCTGTCTGTTCTATGTAAGTCTCTCCTTCGGACCTATAAGCTCCGTCTCTCTTCTTTTCATGCAGATTTTCAATGCCATCTTCATAGGTATACTCGCCAGCCTCGGCATGGTATACATGCAGGAACTGCTGCCGAAATTCCCCGGACAGGCCACGACGCTCTACAACAACAGCGTTCACACCGGAGGCATTATTTCCGGATATCTGGTGTCAAGAGCCATGTCGGCCGGGGGAACGGTGCTGGTTTTTGAGACGGGAATTGTTTTTACCGCCATAGCCGTGGTTCTGCTTTTTGCGGTTTCGGGTGTCGGAATCAGCAGAAAGGACTGATGTCCCGGATGATGTTCCGAAGCCTGACTGATAATTAATGAAAGGAAGGAATCTCTGGTTAAAAATCGCTCGTAAAATAGACAATATTTGTCAGAAAGATAAAAAATAATTCATAAATCTTGACAAAATACGTTTTATATCTGTAATTTACCAAATATTTTTGAGACCCCGTACCTTATTATTGTGAAAAAACGCCGTTCCGGCGTCTTACCGGTACCAGGGGACTCACATGATGCGGGGAACAAGCCCCGTCTTGAAAAAGGAATATTCCTGTTATGTACGATTTCTGGTTAGAACTGTTACTTTTCGCCTCCAAGGTGGTTATTATTCTGGTTGTGCTGGCTGTCCTGGCTGTTGTCTGCGGTGCCGTCATCAAGTCTGTGGTGTCCGCGGTATCCGCCAAAAACAAAAAGAAGGATGATGACATCATCTTTACCATCGAGAACTACGGTGATCGTTTAAGCGAGGAAAAGGAAACGCTGGAAAAGAGCATGCTCAAGGCTCTTGATGACGATACCTATGAGGTTTTCAACAAAATCAAGGAAAAGGGCGACGAATTAAAGGAAGGCGAAGACAAGGACGCCAACAAGAAGCTTGTACAGCAGGGTTTTGAAGCCCTTATAAACTTCAGAAAGAAGGAACACGAGGCTGCCGAAGCGAAGGACAGCGCCTCTGAGGCCGGAAAGGCCGATAAAGCCGAAAAGCCGGCTGAAGCAAAGGCGGAAGCAAAAGCTGAAGACGCTGAGAAAGCCGCGAAGGCAGACAGTGGTGAAACCGAAGAGGAAGTAATCGAATCAGTAAATCTCAAGGAATCCAACGGTTTCACTCTTTCAGTAAATTCGGACATGACCGTGTCCGTAACCGGCAGACTGATGTTCGTGATTGATTTCGACGGTTCAACCGACTGCAACGAGGTTGAATATCTGAGAAGAGCCGTAAACCTTCTTGCCGATGAACTGGCTGAAGGCGATGAAGTGGTAATCAGACTCACTTCACCCGGCGGTACCGTAAACGGCTACGGCCTTGCCGCTTCCCAGCTCGAACGTCTCAGGAGAACCGGAGCCAGACTTACGGTTGCGGTTGACGAGGTGGCGGCCAGCGGCGGTTATCTCATGGCCTGCGTGGCGGACAATCTCATCGCGGCTCCGTTCTCATACATCGGTTCAATCGGCGTGGTGATGGAACTTCCTAACTTCAACAGACTGATGAAGAAGTATGATGTGGATTATGAACAGATTACCGCCGGCGAATACAAGAGAACCCTCTCCGCCTTCGGTGAAAACACTGAGGAAGCCAGGGAAAAGTGCCGTGACGAGCTGCGTCAGATTCACCGTATCTTCAAGGCTCACGTTGCCCGTTTCAGAAAGAACGTGGATATTGAAAAGCTGGCCACCGGTGAAGTATGGCTCGCTTCCGAAGCGCTTGAACTCGGTCTTGTTGACAGCCTGATGACCTCAGACGAATACATTATCAGGAACATGGATAACTTCGCTGCGGTATTCAATGTCAGCTACACTGAAAAGAAAAAGAATTCATTCGTAAGCCGTTTCGTTTCGAAGGCTGCAGTGGCAGGTGTAATCACGGATGTGATACACCGTCTAGGTTTTAAGGGATACAGATAGACATTGTTTTCTGTATCATATACATTTATATTTGAATAACGGAATTCCGGCTCCCGCCTCCCGGCGCGGGCCCTGAAAAACATTGAGGTATATTGCGGTATGGGTAAGTCATTGGTTATAGTGGAATCCCCGGCAAAGGCGCATACTATAAACAAATATTTAGGCAGTAATTATGTGGTTAAGTCCAGCGTGGGTCACATCAGGGATCTCCCGTCAGGACAGGCAAAGGCCAAAGGAACATCGGCAGAGCCCGTTAAAAGAGCGCGTACCGCATCCGAAAAAGACGCCAAACTGTTTAACCGCATGGGTATCACCCCTGAGAAGAAGGGCTGGGCTCCACAGTATGAGATTCTTCCCGGCAAGGAAAAGGTAGTAGCCGAACTGGTGGCTGAAGCCAAGAAGAGTGACTACGTATATCTCGCAACCGATTTGGACCGCGAAGGGGAAGCAATCGCCTGGCATCTGCAGGAAGTAATCGGTTTACCGAAAGAAAAGTTCAAGCGCGTGGTTTTCAACGAAATCACCAAAAACGCCATTACCGAAGCATTCAAGCATCCTTCTGAAGTTGACCTGAACATGGTCAACGCCCAGCAGACCAGAAGATTTCTGGACCGTGTGGTGGGCTTCATGGTTTCACCTCTTCTCTGGGAGAAGGTGGGGCGCGGTCTGAGTGCCGGACGCGTGCAGTCAGTCGCCGTACGTCTCGTGGTGGAGAAGGAAGAGAAGATCCGTTCATTCATTCCTGAAGAATACTGGAATATCGACGCACTGCTCGGCAGAAACGGCGAGGAAGTGAAATTCGCGCTGACTCATTACAGGGACAAGCCTTTCCATTCAGGTTCACAGGAAGAAACCGACAGATATCTTGAAGAGCTCAGACAGCAGATCTTCAGGGTGACAAAGAATGAGGAAAAGGAAGTTCACACCGCTCCGTATCCTCCTCTCAATACGTCTTCAATGCAGCAGGCCTCATCAAACAAGCTGGGCTTCGGCGTAAAGAAGACCATGATGCTGGCACAGGCTCTCTATGAAGCGGGTTTCATCACCTACATGAGAACCGACTCCCTGAATCTCAGCAGGGAAGCTCTGGCCGACATCAGAAAATACATTTCCGCAACCTACGGTGACGAATATGTTCCGGAGAAGGAACGTCACTACAGTTCATCAGACAATGCACAGAACGCGCACGAAGCCATCAGACCGACTGATATCACCCGTGAAAGCGCGGTTATCTCCAAGGCTCTCGGCAAGGATGCGGCCGAACTGTACACTCTGATCCGCAACAGTACTCTGGCCTGTCAGATGAGCAGCGCCGTACTCCTTAACCGTGAAATTCAGGCTGACGCCGGTAATTTCAGATTCAAGGTTTCAGGCAAGACCATCAAGTTCGACGGCTGGATGAAGATTGACCGCAGCCGCAAGGATGTTCTGCTCCCTGACATGAGCGTCGGTGATCAGCTTGACGTCAGCGACATTCTGGCGGATCGTCACTTTACCCGTCCTGAGGCAAGATATACCGAAGCGACTCTGGTTAAGGAACTGGAAAAGAGAGGTATCGGCAGACCGTCAACCTATGCAACCATTATTTCCACCATTCAGGAAAGAGGCTACGTTAAAATCGAACAGCGCCGCTTCTTTGCGGAAAAGATGGGCGAAATCGTTACAGACCGTCTCAAGAGCAGCTTTAATGATCTGATGGACTATGATTTCACCCGTGAAATGGAAAACAAGCTGGATGACATAGCTGAAAACCATCTTGACTGGCTGACCTGTCTGAACGACTTCTACAAGGGCTTCAAGGAAGAGCTGGATACCGCCCGCAAGTCTGAGGACGAAGGCGGCATGCACAGCAACATATCGGTGGTAACCTCCATCGCCTGTCCTGAATGTCACAGCAGCATGGTTATCAAGAATGCCACTACCGGCGTGTTCCTGGCCTGTTCAAATTACTCCGGCAAGTCAAAGAAGTCTGAAAACTCCTGCCGCAAGACCATCAATCTGGTTGCAGAGGATCAGCTGCCTATGTTCGTGAACGAGGATTCTGAAAGTGAATTCCTGAGAACCAAGCGCCGCTGTCCTATCTGTAATTCGGTAATGATCGGCTACGTGATAGATGAACACCGCAAGATTCATATCTGCTCGGCAAATCCTAACTGTCCGGGTTATGAAATAGAAGAGGGCAATTTCAAGCTCAAGGGAGCTGAAGGTCCTACCATTACCTGTGACCGCTGCGGTCAGCCGATGGAACTCAAGAACGGCCGTTTCGGAAGTTACATGGCTTGTACCAGCAAGGAATGCGGCAACACCCGCAAGATTTTAAAGAACGGTGAAATAGCACCTCCACGCGAAGATCCTGTTGATTTTGAGGATCTTATCTGCAAGGACGGCAAGTCTCACTTTGTGCTGCGTGACGGTGCGTCAGGCATCTTCCTGGCTTCAAACGCCTTCCCTAAGGTGCGTGAAACCAGAGCTCCAAAGGTAAGTGAACTCGTGGCTCATCAGGACAGCCTTCCTGAAAAGTTCAGATACTTTGTAACCGCTCCGGTTGCTGACGGTGACGGCAATCCTACCGTAATCCGTTTCTCACGCAAGACCAAGAAGCAGTACGTGATGGCTGAAAACGCCGAGGGCAAGTCAACAGGATTTACAGCCTTCTATAACGAGGAGAGCAGGACCTGGGAGGTTGCTTCGGTGGAAAAGGCTTCAAAAACAGCCAAAGCGACTAAAACCGCAAAGACGTCAAAGACCTCCAGGGCAAAGTAAAGGTCTCTGACACGGAGTCTGTAAGAAAACCGGTGCATCATGCGGATGCATCGGTTTTTTTGTGCGGATCCCGGACGGTTCATACTGCAGCGTAAAACAAAAAACACGCTATCAGCGAGGAAGTGCGGAAAAAGCTTCACCGTAATCACGGCAGTTTTCTGAGGTAAATTATTAACCTGTGTCAAAAGATTGCAAACAAACAGGCCTTTATTCGTGTTTTTCTGTTGCCTAAAGCCTGTCTGTTAACTAAAATTTCTGAAAAGTTCAGGAGAGTGGCTTCCGGATATTTCAGAAGATTATGGACAAAATCAATTTACCTGATTACTGCAAAACCGTAGAGGAACTCGCTCATGCGGGAATAGTTTTTCAGAAACCTGTTGTGGACATGTGCTGCAGAAGGGCGCTGGGAAAGACTTTTTTCATTTTTTCGGGAGTTACTCTGTTCTGTCTGGCCGTAGTATACGTGAATAAGGCCTTTATTCATTTCATCAGTACCGGAGCCGCCTGCATGCTGCTGATTATAGCCGCCGTATGCGCCTGTTACGTTGTCTATCTGCTTATATGCTATCTGTTCTGCACGTTTATGCGCGGTTATCTTAAAAGACGCGTATGCCCCGTCATGCTTGAACCTGTTGGGGTGGCGGTGGAGATTTACGGCGGACAAGCCGTAATGCAGCACGGAAAGCTGAAATGCCGCAGTTACATCATTTACCGCGAAGCCGGAGTCAGAAATACCGTGAACTACTATGCGTCTGCCCCGTATTACGGAATTCCGGAGAACAGACCGACGGGGACCGCCTTCCTCTTCAGGCATCCTGACAACAGAAAATTCTATACCGTGGACAACGACAGGGAACAGAACGTCATCAGAGTAAAACGTACCGTCAGTGCCTGATAAAACAGTTTCCGTAAGCGGCATGAAAATCCTGATGTCTGCAGATACCGTCCTTTAAAAAAGTATTTTTTCTGAGGAATGCGGAAGATTATTACAGAAAATTTATTAATTTTTAGTCTCAAAACGAAAATTTTTTCAAAAAAACGTTTTTCAGTTAAAGAGAGTATTGTATATTTTTTGAACAATATGGTATAATTTTGCCACTTTAGCACGGATGACTGACAAAAAATAATCAAAATTAAGACATTAATCTTTCTAAAAACCAAAAAATAAATTATGATAGACATCATGAAAATGATTTCAGATTTGTGAGGTGCTATCGATATTTTATTCATTTATCTGAAATGATAAGTTTTTTCTGTTATCTTTAGAGATATACAAGAGATGGGTAATGATGCACTGATAATAAACAACTACAAAGAATCATTACATTTGTTTGACAGTTACCATAACTAAGCCTATTGGGAGTAAGCAGGTTTAGGTTAAACAATTAGAGAATGTGCTATGAAAGGAATAATTAGAATCGGCAGTGATCATGAAGAAAATGATCGCAATCTTCTGGAATTAAGTCTCCATAACGCTCTGGATTTTGAGACCGTATCTGAAAGACAGATGGAAGCTTTCCTGGTAATGATGGCTCAGATCAATGCAACCACATTAAAGAGCATGCAGTTTGCCAATGACTGCCCGTATGATTTGAACGAGGCCGAAAACTCATAGTAGGCGTCGCTGATTCGAACCCGGTTGCCTGGTGACATGTGACCCGATTCGTTCCGTCATGTAAATATCAGCCGGAGGGAGCCGGCTTTTATTTTTTTTATCTCTGATTTTGCGGTAATCCACATGATTATGACGTGCATACAGTGAGTAAGCGTAAATACAGATTAAATGTCCTGTTACTGTAATGGTGACAGGACATTTTTACAGAATGGTGAATAAAAGGAAAATCCGAACATTGCTGCTGTCACTGCATCATAGAGTTTCCTGGTTTTTATTTCGTGTCAACGCAAAGACCATATTGGTGACTGTTTCGACGTTTACAACTTTCAAAAAGCAAGTGAAGGTCAAAAATAGCGGATCTGCATAATGCACTCGCTCTGAAATTACGTTAATATCTCTCAAAGACATACTCAGGCTGAATTGCATGCTTTCAGCTGTTTTGTTTTTGTTGAGGCGCATCTGGACATGAAAGTTTTTCAAATAGTCGGAGTTCGAAAATCCGGAAAAACCACTACAGTTGAATGTCTGATAAAAAATCTGAAGCAGAGAGGTTTCAGTGTTGGAACGGTTAAGTGTATTAACTGTCCCGTTTTTACGATTGACGCGGACAGACATTCAAATACGGCGCGTCATGCCAGAGCAGGGGCGGACGTGGTGGTAGCCTACGGCAGAAGAGAGGTGGATTTCATTTACCCTGCGCCGCAGGATATAAGCAGAACACTGTTAATTCTCAACGAGGCGTCCCTGGACTACTGCATTGTCGAGGGCGGTTATGAATTCGATCTTCCGCGCATCATATGCTTGAGAAATGAGGCTGAATTCCAGGATCGGTATACGGAAAAAACCTTTGCCGTAGCAGGGGTCATTGCCGGCTCCCTGAAAGGAAATTTGGGACTACCGGTATTTAATGCTCTGTCAGATGACGGGCTGGAGGCTCTTGCCAATCTGACGGAAATTTCCGTACCTGAATTAACACTTCCGGTACCAAAGCTTCAGCGACCAGAGTCATGCAGAAATTTCTGCAGGGATTGTTTGGAACACAATAAGATTAAATAAACGATAACAGGACGATAATGAACAGTAAATCCGGATTTGTCCGCAATATATGCATAAGCCCCAAAAGAGGCACTGCAAAAAAAGAAGTTCCCGAGGCTGTGCTTCTTGTTGACTGGGGAATTGATAATGATGCCCATGCCGGGCACTGGCACCGTCAGGTAAGTCTGCTTCCTCAGGATAAAATAAACATTTTCAATCAGAAGGGGGCCGGGGTTTCACCCGGAGACTTCGGGGAAAACCTAATTGTGGAAGGTCTCGATTTCGGCGGTATTTTCAAGGGGGACAGACTGTCAGTCGGCGAGTGCGTTCTGGAAATAACCCAGATTGGCAAAGAGTGTCATTCCCACTGTGCTATATTCCGAAAAATGGGGGAATGCATCATGCCAGGGAACGGAATTTTTGCGAAAGTTATAAAAGGTGGAACGCTAAGAAAGGGGGACATTGTTACGGTTATGGAAAATACTGAAAAAACAAAACTTACGGCAGCGGTAATAACCTTAAGCGACAAGGGAGCCATGGGGCTCCGTGAGGATGATAGCGGAAAGCGCGTACAGGAACGTCTGATGTTGGCAGGCTATAGGGTGACCGATTATGTCCTTCTTCCGGACAATGAGGAAAAACTCAGAAACGAATTAATCCGTCTGGCGGATGAAAAATCCGTAAATCTTATTATTACCACCGGAGGTACCGGATTTTCCCAAAGGGACGTGACTCCGGAGGCTACCATGTCCGTTGCTACCCGCAATGCTCCGGGAATTGCCGAGGCCATACGTGCCGAATCACTTAAGGTGACCGGGCGTGCCATGCTGTCGAGAGGCGTTTCGGTCATCAGAAACAGAACCCTTATAGTTAATATTCCCGGAAGCAGGAAGGCCGTGGATGAATGTCTTGATGCATGTCTGCCACAGCTTGAGCACGGTTTAAATATTCTACTTGGCAGGGACGGCGAATGCGGCAGTGTGTAATTTTGGGGATAATGAGTGTGATTAACAAAGGAAAATTTGGAAAAATTGCAGGATTTGTCGCTTCACTGGGATTGGTTGCTCTTATGTCCGCGGGGTGTGAAAGCGACGATGCTGATGGTGAAAAAGGTGATTCCCAAACGGCCGAGCGGACGAGAATTACTTTTTTTGCGGCTGCCTCAATGACGGAAACTCTTACGGCCATTGCGCAAAGGTATGAGGCGGAACATCCCGATACGGAAATCGTGTTCAGTTTCGATTCTTCCGGTACACTTAAAACTCTGATTATTGAGGGGGCCTACTGCGACATCTTCATGTCCGCTTCCCCGAGACAGATGAACCAGCTGGATTCGGGAAATGGAGAAAATGAAGGTTATCTTATGAGCGGGACCAGAACCGATCTGCTTGAGAACCAAGTCGTTCTTGTCGTGCCTGATGGTAATCCTAAGGGCATAAAGGGATTCGATGATCTGATAAAGAGACTCGGAGATGGCGGAATTCTTCTTGCGGTCGGCAATTCCGACGTTCCCGTTGGGCAGTATTCTGCAAAACTTTTCTCGGCTTACGGGCTGAATCCTGATGAACTTTACGGCAGCGGAACACTGACCATCGGAAACAATGTTAAGGAGATTACTTCTCAGGTTAAGGAGAGCGTGGCCGATGCCGGGATTATTTACGCAACTGATGCAAAATCCGCAGGACTTACTGTCGTTGACACTGCTCCGGAGAAAGCTGTAGGCAGGGTTATTTATCCTGTTGCCGTATTAAAAGGTTCAAAACATGCCGGGAAGGCCGAAGACATCATTGAATATCTGAAGAACGATGAGTCACGAAAGATTTTTGAAAGCGTGGGTTTTAAGAGTTTGATCCTTCAGCCGGCAGATGAGTCAAAGATCTTTACTGATTGAGGTTCGGAGTTTTTGGGCATGGATTTGTATCCCTTATACAATTCAGTGAGAATAGCCTTGATTTCCACGGCGGTCATCTTTCTGGCGGGAACTGCAGCTGCTTATTACATATCCAAACTTCCGAGAACACTGAAGGGAATTCTGGATGTCATTCTGACGGTTCCGCTGGTTCTGCCTCCCACTGTCATCGGTTATCTGCTGTTGCGCGTTTTGGGACCGAACAGACTGATTGGAGGTTTTTTCATGGAGTATTTTGACCTCCGTCTTACCATGAACTGGTGGTCAACAGTGTTTGCCACCACAGTGGTCTGTTTCCCTCTGATGTACCGTACGTGCAGAGGGATTTTCGAGTCCTTTGACGAAAATATCATTCATGCCGCCAAAACCCTGGGGCTCAGTAACATATTTATTTTCTGGCGTCTGATTCTTCCCGTGTGCAAATCCGGAATCATTGCCGGTCTGGTACTGTCCTTCACCAGGGCTCTGGGCGAATACGGAGCTACCAGCATGGTGTCCGGATACATTCCGAAGGAAACAGCCACTATTTCAACCACGGTGTATCAGCTGTGGCGTACGGAGAACGATGCGCTGGCGGTAAGATGGGTCGTCATCAATCTGCTGATTTCGTTTATGGTGCTGATGTTCATGAACATGTTTGAAAATCGCAGGAAGAAATTTTAATGTCCCTGATCGTAGATATTGAAAAAAAACTGGATAATTTCACCCTGAAGGTTTCATTTACCGCGGGGGACGGCATCACTGCGGTTCTGGGGGCTTCGGGATGCGGCAAATCCGTGACTCTTAAGTGCATAGCAGGTGTGGCAACACCGGACCGTGGCAGAATAGTGCTTAACGACAGGGTGCTTTTTGACTCAGAAAAGGGTATTAATCTTTCGCCGCAAAAACGCAACGTGGGGTATCTTTTTCAGAATTACGCTCTTTTCCCAAACATGACCGTTTTAGGCAATATTCTCTGTTCCGTAAGAAATGCGGCTTCCTCTGCAGAAAAGAAAAAAAAGGCAGAGGACGTGATAACCCGTCTACATCTTGATGACGTGAAGCACTGTCCGGTAACGGCAATATCAGGGGGGCAGATGCAGCGTACGGCTCTTGCCAGAATTCTTGTGAACGATGCCGAAATAATCATGCTGGACGAACCTTTTTCTGCTCTGGACGAACATCTCCGCTTTGCCGTGGAAAATGAACTGGCCGGGGTCATGAAGTGTATCGGTAAAACCGTGTTGCTGGTCTCCCATAACAGAGATGAGGTCTACCGGCTGAGCTCTCGGGTGGCGGTGATGCATGATGGTGTAATCGAATATTCAGGGAGCAGGGAAGATGTTTTTAAAAATCCGCGTACCTTGAGCGGTGCCAGACTTACCGGAGTCAAAAACATAGCTCCTGCGGTCAAGGATGAAAATGGGGAAATACACGTCCCGGGATGGGGAATAAACTTCAGGGATTGGACAGCCTCTGATGCCGGGGAAATTACCGCTGCAGGTCTGCGAATGAATGAGCTCAAAACCGTGAAGGTCGAAGGAAGTTCCGGAAGATTTTATGATTTTGTCATCATGAGTGTGACAGAGAATCTGTTTAATTATGTTGTTGAGCTGCGCCGTAAGGATACGGCTGACGCTCTTATCCTGTACTGGCAGGTGTCTGTAGATGTCTGGCATTGGAACGGACAGCGTGAAATCAGTCTGTTTGTTGCCGATGACTCCCTTATGCCGCTACGGGGAAAATGTGAGTGGAGTTAAATGTCAGTGTTTAAAAAATTATCTTTCAGGGAAACAAGGGACAGGCTTCTGTCTGTTATCGGAACCATCGGTACGGAAAACGTGGAACTGTCTGAACTGTGCGGCAGGGTCATAGCAGGGAATATCACGGCTGCCATGATGATTCCTCATTATGACAGATCTCCATTTGACGGTTATGCCTTAAGGAGTGAGGATGTTGCCGGGGCATCAGAGGATAATCCGGTTACCCTTAAGATCATTTATGAAATTAAGGCCGGAGATACTGCGGGCCGTCCTGTAAAAAACGGCGAGGCCGTTAAAATCCTTACCGGAGCTCCGGTTCCTGATGGAGCGGACTGTGTGCAGAAATACGAGGACACGGTTTTTGATGAAGACAGTGTGACACTGAGTGCACCTCTTAAGTTTAATCAGAACGTGGTCAGGGCGGGAGAGGACGTGAAGTCAGGAATGCTTCTGGCGGAAAATGGAACCGTTGCTGATGCGGCGGTTATGGGAATGCTGGCATCTCAGGGGATTGGTGTTGTCCCTGTTTTCCGCAGGCCTCGCGTTGCCGTGATAAGCACTGGCAGTGAGCTTGTCGAGGTCGGGGAACAGCTTACGGGAAGCCGTATATACAATACCAACCGCTATATGCTTGAGGCAGAACTCAGAAGGTGTGGATGCATTCCGTTTTATGCCGGTCTTGCGGGTGACGATCCCGGTGTGATTGCAAAGCTTGTTTCCGAAAGCCTCGACACTCATGATGCCGTGGTGATTACCGGAGGTGTTTCTGCCGGTGATTATGATTTTGTGCCGGAAGCCATGGAAATGACAGGGGTGGAAATTCTGTGTCAGGGAGTAAAAATGAAACCTGGAATGGCATCCGTCTACGGTTTTCGTGACGGTAAACCGTGTTTCGGCCTGTCTGGAAATCCCGCTTCCGCCATGACGTCTTTTTATGCCGTCTGCCGCCCTGTTTTAAGAAAGTATGCAGGAGAAAGAAACTGGCTTCCTGAAATGATAAAGGTGAATATGACGGGAGACTTCGGCAAAAGTGCCGGCTGTGAACGTCTTCTGAGAGGCAGGATGAGTATTGAGAATGGAGTGATCTGCATGCGACCTTCATCAGAACAGGGGAATGCCGTCATCAGCAGTATGGCCGGTGCCAATCTCATGGTAATAATACCTGCAGGACACGGTCCGGTTCATGCGGGAGAAATTTTTGACGGTTTTATGATCTAGAAGAGGACATCATGAAAAAGATTGACGTACGCAATGCCGTGGGCATGAAACTCTGTCATGACATAACCGAAATGCGTGACGGTTTCAAGGGACCTGTCTTTAAGCGTAATACTGTTATCAGGGAGGAGGATATAGAACATCTTCTGAACATCGGTAAGCGTCACGTGTTTGTATGGGATGACGAAATTTCGGAAATACATGAGGACGACTGTGCCCGCAGAATGGCGGCAGCGGTTTCCTCAGAGGGAGTCCGTTTTGAAGGACCGTCCGAGGGTAAGATGCTGATGTTTGCCGAAACCGAAGGTCTGTTCCGTGCAGATACTGAACTTTTGAAAAAAATCAATCATGTTGAGGACGTCACGATATGCTCGGTTCCCGATCATTATCCCGTTAGACCCGGAATGAAGCTTGCGTCCATGAGAATTGTTCCCCTTACCACAAAAGAGATAAACATTCTTAAGGTTGAAGAGCTGTGCAGACAGAAGGAACTGTTTAAAATTCTGCCGTACCGCCGGCTTAAGGTTGGAATCGTCATAACAGGTTCTGAGGTCTACCACGGCAGAATCAAGGATAAATTCGAGCTCGTTTTAAGAGGCAAACTGTCAAAGTATCCGGCGGACATACTGGGAGTGACCGTGTGTGATGATGTTCTGGAAATGATTACCGCCTCAGCCTCTGCTTATCTGAAAAAAGGCGCGGATCTTCTGATTTTTACGGGAGGTATGTCGGTGGATCCTGATGATCTTACCCCAACGGCCATTAAGTCTCTTGGGGCGGAAATCATAGCCTACGGCATGCCGGCACAGCCCGGAAACATGACTCTCGTGGCGTATCTGGGAGATGTGGCCGTCATGGGGGTTCCCGGAGCGGCCATAGCCCTTCCCGTTACCATGACCGACGTTCTCCTGCCTCAGGTGTTTACCGGAGTGAAGTTTACTCGCGACGACCTTATCGGACTCGGTAACGGGGGACTGTGTCAGGGCTGCTCCGTCTGTCATTTTCCTAACTGTACTTTCGGAAGGTATTAGCACCGTGCAGGATCTTTTTTCCCGAAAAATCAATTATCTCCGTCTTTCGGTTACCGGAAGGTGCAATTTCGGCTGTGCCTATTGCAGCGGCGTGCGCGGGGACTGTCCGCGTTCCGATGAACTGTCGGTGGACGAAATCCGGGGCATTGTCAGGGCTGCGGCATCTCTCGGATGTACCAAGGTCCGGCTCACCGGCGGGGAACCGCTCATACGTCATGACATTGCAGAAATATGCCGTACCGTCATGAACGTTCCCGGGGTTAAAAAACTCTGTCTGACAACCAACGGTTATTACCTGTCCCGCCATGCGGGAATTCTTAGGGATGCCGGGGTATCCTGCGTAAACATAAGTCTTGATACCGCGGACGATGAACGTTTTTATAAAATAACGGGAAGAAGGGCGCTTGGGGACGTGCTGTCGGGAATTGACGCGGCACTTGCCTCAGGGTTTGACAGGGTAAAAATCAATGCCGTGCTGCTTCACGGCGTCAACGATGACGTGAAGTCGGTACGGGATCTCGCGTCGCTTACCGAAAGGTATCCGGTTGATTTGAGATTCATCGAGCTGATGCCGTCACGTCTTATCGGAGAAAGTTACGGCAGAAGCTTTGTTTCCGCCGATCTGGTTTTTGAGTCACTGCCAGGGCTGGAACGTTCGGAGACACCTGAAGACGCGGAGGGCGTGGCCGAGATGTACCGCATCCCGGGAGCTCCCGGACGCGTGGGCATCATTTCTCCGATGTCGGCCTGTTTCTGTCACCGCTGTTCCCGTATCAGGGTTCTGTCTGACGGCAGGGTGCGTCCGTGTCTTCTCAGAAACACCGAATATGACCTAAGGGGACTTTCATATGAGGATACGGTGGCCGTTTTGAGAAAGGCCGTATTGATGAAGCCGCTTAATTACGGGGAGGAAATCGGTACCGGTGCGGCTCAGTGCGAAATGAAGAGAATTGGAGGCTGATTTATTCATGAGTGATTTTACTCATTTTGACGAATCCGGCAGATGCCGCATGGTTGACGTTTCCGAAAAGAATGACACCTCAAGGATTGCGGTTGCCGAAGGTTACGTATACGTTAACAGGGAAACGCTGGGGCTCATAAAAAGCGGCGGCATAAAGAAAGGTGACGTGCTGACGGTGGCTCAGATTGCGGGGATCATGGGAGCCAAAAGAACCCCCGACCTCATTCCCATGTGTCACACCCTGATTCTTAGTGGGGTTTCGCTGGAAATTACCGTTGATGACGACAGGTGCGCGGTCAGAATACAGTCCAGGGTTAAGAACCGCGGTGCCACAGGCGTTGAGATGGAAGCCCTTACGGCCGTGTCGGTGTCAGCACTGACCGTTTATGACATGTGTAAGGCCGTGCAGAAGGACATGCGTATAGGCGACATCAGACTGTTGCACAAAGAAGGCGGGGTTCACGGGGCTTTTCATGCGGGAGACTAGAATCGGCGTGGCCGTGATGGCCGGAGGAAAATCTTTCCGCATGGGGCGTGACAAGGCTGAACTCATGCATGATTCGGGGCTCTGTTTTCTGAACACCCTGTGTAAGCGCATGGACTTTTTTGCATACAGATACGTGTCGGTGAACTGCAGACGCGGTTACCCTGTTGACGGTTTTGAACCTGTAATGGACACTGTTGCTGACGCCGGGCCGGCCGGCGGAATTCTGTCAGTGCTGTCACGGACGGAGGCAGATGCCGTTCTGGTGCTGGCCTGTGACATGCCGGACTTTTCCGCGGACGAGGCCCGCAGGCTGGTGTCACTTTATGACGGTGAGGACGTTCTGGTTCCCGTGATTTCGGAAACAATGCAGCCCCTTGCTGCGATATATTCCAGGAATGCACTCCCTTTTTTCAGAAACAGCCTTGCCTCAGGAAATTTCAGACTGAGGGATATTATCCGCCAAACCCGTTTCAGAACCGTGCAGGTTCCCCCTGAGTCTGCTTTTAATTACGCCAACATCAACACCCCGGAGGAGTATCAGCTATATAAAGATAATCATTCAATATTTTTTAAAACAAAAGATTAAGGAATTATTTAATAAAATTCATAAAAAACGCCTCTGTTGAGTTAATTTCAGGCTATGCGGAAAACAGCCGCTGTAACTGCTTTTTTTCGCTGTTTTTCCTGCAGGTTGCACAGCCCTGCGGCGTAATGTATAAAAACATCATAAAAACAGTGATACATGTGGGATTTATAAGACTCCGGTGCAGTTGTTTTCTCTTTTTTTAACTCTATCAAACAGTGTTCATCAGTCCCCCCGTTTTATGATTAAATATCATGCAGAACATGTTAAAATCCTTAAGTGTCCCTTTTCCCTTCCGCATTCATTTGCCTGCCTTTGTTTTCATACCGTAAGCCTCGGCATGAATTGCCGGACGGAACACGGGATTTAATGAACATTTAAAGTCCGGCATGTACCGGCAGCAGGGCACATGAACAGACTTAACGTCCCGCGGATAATAAATACGTAACCGGTTACGGGGAGCATTCAATGTATAAAAAACAGGAACTGAAAAACACCCAGAGAAGCAGGCTTCTCAACAGTTTTTTGTCAACTTTTCAAAAAAGGGTTTTGGCAAACCCTCCGGGGGTATGCTGCATATCAAGCCACATAGCTTACCTGCGTACCGCCCGCAGTCAGACCTGCGGTAAGTGCGTTCCATGCGCCAAGGGACTCGAACAGCTGGAAAAAATGATGCAGAAGGTTCTTGACGGTGGTGCCGACATGGATCTTTACGTTGATATGCTGTGGCTGGCTCAGAATATCAAGGAAACGGCGGACTGCGCCATCGGCTACGAAGCCGCCTACATGGTACTGACAAACATCAAGAACTTTAAGGATGAATATCTTTACCACATAGAGCATCACCGCTGTCAGTCCAATGTATCGGTAAAGGTTCCGTGCATGTACAACTGTCCCGCCAACGTGAACATTCCGGGATATATTTCTCTCATAGGTGCCGAACGCTACGCCGATGCCATCAATCTTATCCGTGAGGACAATCCTTTTCCCACCGCATGCGCTTTCGTCTGCGAAAGACCGTGCGAACTGCAGTGCCGCAGAACACTGATTGATTCGGCAATAAACATTCGCGGTCTTAAAAAATTTGCCGTAGACCAGATTCCGGTGGATGCCGTGGACACTCCTCCGAGAAACGTGCCCACCGGTAAGAGGATTGCCATCGTGGGCGGCGGACCTTCGGGGCTTACCTGCGCATATTTTCTGGCACGCATGGGGCATTCCGTGGTTATATACGAAGCCAAGGAGAAACTCGGCGGAATGCTGAGATACGGGATTCCGAATTACCGACTCCCCAAGGACAGACTGGATCAGGACATCGCAGCACTTCTGGCCGTGGGCGGCATAGAAGTGCGTCTTAATTCTCCGATAGGAAAGGATATAACTGCGGAACAGCTCGAAAAGGAATACGATGCCGTTTATCTGTCTATTGGTGCCCAGAGCGGCAAGGTGATTCCGATAAAGAATTACGACAATCCGAACGTGGCGTCCGCCGTGGAAATGCTTGACCGCATAGGTCACGGCGATCTTCCTGATTTCACCGGCAAAAACGTCGTGGTTATAGGCGGCGGCAACGTGGCCATGGATTGTGCCCGGTCCGCCATTCGCTGCGGAGCCGCTTCAGTAACGCTTGCCGTTCGTGAAAGACAGGTCGATATGACGGCCCTGCCTTCTGAAATTCAGGGGGCCATAGAGGAGGGGGTGGAACTTATGACCATGTACGCGCCTTCAGAGATTAAGGTTGATGAAAACGGCAATGTGGTGGCGCTTATCACCAAACCACAGATTACAGGTCATTATGACGAGCACACCGGACTTCCGTCAGTGCGTGATGCCGCCAAGGAACCTTACGAGATTCCGTGCGACGTGATTTTCATGGCCATCGGTCAGGCCATTGTTTCGGAACCGTTTTCCGGATACGGGCTTACCAACAGGGGAACTTTCATTGTCGACAATACCACGGCCATGAAGGACCATCCAGGTGTATTTGCGGGCGGGGACTGCGTCAGCGGCCCTGCAACCGCAATTATGGCCATCGGCGCAGGAAAGGTGGCCGCCATGAACATAGACGAATACCTCGGATTCCACCATGCCTATCGTCTTAATATAGAAATTCCTCATGTACAAAGCAACATGCGCAGTCACTACGGCAGGGTTAACCTGACAGAGAAGTCTGCAAGGGAAAGAAAGAAGAGCTTCTGTCCGGTTGAAAACAGCATGTCTCATGAAGAGGCAATGCAGGAGTGCAGCAAGTGTCTGAGATGTGATGTCTTTGGTAGCGGAACCATGAAGGGAGGACTCGTATAATGACTGAAAAGGTTAATCTGGTGATTAATGGCATCAACATTGAGACCGTTGCCGGCAGAACCATTCTTGAGGTTGCAAAAGAGCACGGAATATACATTCCGACACTCTGCTATCTCAAGGACGTAAATGAAATCGGTGCCTGCAGAATGTGTGTCGTTGAAGTTAAAGGACATTCCCATCTGTTTCCTGCATGCAACACCAAGGTTTGGCAGGGAATGTCGGTAGAAACCGATTCCGAAAAGGTAAAACTTTCCAGACAGTTTGTACTGCAGCTGATTCTCGCACACCACACTGTACGCTGTTTAAGCTGCTGCAAGAGCGGTGACTGTGACTTGCAGAAGCTTGCCACGGAATTTGAACTTCCGACAGTTAACCCTTATTCCAGCGATGATGCGAAACTTCCGTCAAAAACAGATAATCCTTTCCTGGCATATTATCCGGAACTGTGCATAGGCTGTCAGCGCTGCGTCAGTGTCTGCAGCAGAAGAGTCGGAAACGGGGTGCTCAATGCTTCAAAAATCGGAACCAGAACCTTTATTGACGCACCTTTTGGTCAGGACTGGAAGAATACCGAATGTGAACTGTGCGGCAACTGTGCCACAGTGTGTCCTACCGGAGCACTGGTGGCAAAGAACATGGGCAAGTATCAGACCGGTAATGTGAACAGAGTTCTTACCACCTGCCCGCACTGTGCCACGGGATGTCAGTTTTATCTCATGGTTAAGGACAACAAAATTGTGGATGTGCAACCGGCCGAAGGTCCGTCCAACAGAGGGCTTTTATGTGTTAAGGGACGTTTCGGTTCCTTCAATTTCGTAAATTCTCCAGACCGTCTGAAGCATCCGTTAATCAGAAACAGGGAAACAGGTGAATTCCGTGAGGCTTCATGGGATGAGGCTCTGGATCTCATAGCAATGAAATTCGGTGAGATTAAGGAACGGTACGGCGCTGATTCTCTGGCGGGCTTTGCATGTTCCCGTTCACCGAACGAGGACTGCTATATGCTCCAGAAAATGGTCCGCTGCGCTTTCGGAACCAACAACGTGGATAACTGTGCCAGAGTATGTCATTCCGCAACCGTGGCAGGGCTGGCCATGACACTGGGCTCGGGGGCCATGACCAATCCAATAGGCGACATTACCAATGATGTGGATCTCATAATGCTGGTAGGGTCAAATCCCGAAGAAGCCCATCCCGTGATCGGCATGCAGATAAGACAGGCTGTGGCAAGAGGAACCCATCTCATCGTGGTGGATCCCAGAAAGATCAGACTGGCAAAGGATGCGGACATTCACATCAGATTAAAGCCAGGAACCAATGTGGCCTTTGCCAACGGCATGATTAACATAATCATAAACGAAGGTCTTGCGGATGAAAAATTCATCAGGGAAAGAACTGAAGGTTTTGAGGAACTTAAGGAAATCGTAAAGGATTACACTCCCGAAAAGGTGGCTGAAATCTGCAACATAGACGTGGATCAGCTCTGTGAGGCGGCAAGAATGTATGCAAAAGCCAAAAAGGCTCCGATTATCTACTGTCTGGGGGTAACCGAGCACTCTTCCGGCACCGAGGGCGTAATGTCACTTTCCAATCTGGCAATGGTTGTGGGAAAGATCGGTAAAAGCGGTTGTGGGGTAAATCCTCTCCGTGGACAGAACAACGTTCAGGGGGCATGTGACATGGGAGCTCTTCCAGGGGATTTTCCAGGATACCAGAAGGTTACGAATGAAAGAGTGGTAGAGAAATTCGAGAAGGCCTGGAACGTAAAATTAAGCAGAAAGCCCGGACTTCACGCAACCGATGTTTTTCCTGCGGCTGTAAGAAAGGAAATAAGAGGACTCTTTATTTTTGGAGAGGATCCGGTGGTTTCCGATCCGGATCAGGGACATGTGATTAAGGCTTTGGAAAGTCTTGATTTTCTCGTGCTCTGCGATCTCTTTATGACGAAAACAGCGAAGTATGCCGACGTGATTCTGCCGGGAACAAGTTATGCCGAGAAGGAAGGTACCTTCAGCAATACCGAACGCCGTGTGCAGAGAGTCAGAAAAGCCGTTACCGTTGAAGGTGAAATGCGTCTCGATACCGACATCTTTACAGATATCATGAACCGCATGGGATATCCTCAGCCGTATCTCCGTGCTGACGAAATCATGGATGAAATTGCCTCCCTTACCCCGAGTTTCGGAGGTATCAGCCATAAACGTCTGGATGCCGGGGAATCACTGCAGTGGCCGTGCCCTGACAAGAATCATCCTGGAACCCCGATTCTCCATACCGAGAAATTCGCCAGAGGTCTTGGACTGTTTTATCCTGCTCCGTACCGGGAAAGTATGGAACTTCCGGATGACGATTATCCGTTCATCCTAATGACCGGTCGAGTTCTTTATCATTACAACGCCATGGCCATGACAGGAAGGACTCCGGGACTTGTTGAAAAGTCAGGTTCATCCTTTATTGAAATCAATACCGAGGATGCACTGAGACTTGGTATTTCCGATGGGGATTCTGTGAAACTCACTTCAAGGCGAGGAAGCGTTGTTTCCAAAGCGAGAGTGGGAGACAAAGTGTCCGTTGGTGAAACATGGATGCCGTTCCATTTTTCTGACGCCTTTGCCAATGTACTCACCAATGCGGTTCTTGATAAATTTGCCCGTATTCCGGAATACAAGGTATGTGCCATTAAGATAGAAAAGGCGGAAGAATAATATTTGCTTATTAACTCCGGTTTGTAATTGTTTTAATAAATCTGTAAATAGTTTGTAATATATTAAAAATATTTATAGGTATACCTGCAATGAGTAAAATTATTTCAATTGGTCAGGCAGCTGAATTACTTGGTGTACATGTACAAACCTTACGCAATTGGGAAAAATCAGGAAAATTAAAGCCTGACAGTATTTCTCCGGTGTGGGACAGGGAGGTACAGTCAGGAAACAATCCTGAGGATTAGCGGGAAAGAGCTTCCACAAACAGAAAAGGATGAAGGAATCACAGTCGCCTGCGCCAGAGTAAGTTCACATGATCAGAAAGAAGATCTCAAAAGACAGGCTCGGGTTCTGGAACGGTACTGTGCTGAACACGGATATAAGTATGAGCTTATGACCGCTCTCGGTTCAGGGATGAATTATTACAGGAAAGGACTGACATCCCTGATCAATAAGTTTCTTGATAATAATGTAAAAAGACTGGTTCTAACGCATAAGGACAGACTGTTAAGATTCGGAGCCGAGCTGATTTTTTCAATATGTGAAGCCAAAGGCGTGGAAGTCGTGATTATCAACCGGGGAGAAGACAGGGCTTCCTTTGAAGAAGATTTAGCAAAGGATGTATAGGAAATAATCAACGTATTTTCTGCCCGTCTGTATGGAAGTCGCAGCAGAAAGAACCAAAAAATTTTAGAGAAATTACAGGAAAGCGTGAAATAACGTCACAGGCGCTCAGCCATAGAATCAGAATTATTGCAAACAATAAGTTCAAGACTTATTGCCGCAAGGCTTCCGGCTGTTCACGAAAGGCATATAACCGGGGATTTGCGTAAGCTTTTAAAGTGTTAAAATCATTGAATTTACCTATATGTACGAGGTCCCAAAATATGCCTCGCAGCAGCCGTTTATATTTTCTGGAAAGGCGTTATCCAGATACTATTATGCAAATGATCGAATCTACAGATGTGACTGCTGCGGAAATAAAATGGACCGGGATGTACAGGCTTCAGTAAATCTGATTAAAAAAGCGGTGCAGCTGGGGCTGTAAAGAGACAGGAGCTAAGATCAATACCGGCTGATTTAAATAAAATCAGCTGACAGATCCGGTATGAAGGCTTTATTTGATATAGGATTTTTTATAAATCCATAATAGCGTGAGGTTGGCCGAATACTAAAAAGGAAATACCGTGCTTCGTTGAAGTTCACTCAAAATTTAGTCTGTTCCTGAATCATGGTTTTGCCATGTTTACTTTTTTATTGCCTGTTGCAGGTGTTCAATATACAGTCGAAAAGCTGAGTAAATACCGTTATTAATCACAAATACATCTGTCATGTTAAGGTACTTTCAGGTCCGTGTTGTAATATTGATGTAACAGGAAAGAGGATTTATCCGTATTGATATTTTTAGGTGAATAATGGAACAGGATTCCCAAAAGAACGTTGCTGATGAATATGAAGACTGTCGCAGAAAGCTTGCCGGCAGAAATGATTCCATTCTGAAAAAGCACATTAATGAACCTGATTTCGGGCTGGTACCCGAAAAGCCGGTATTTCTGGAAGGTATTGCCGAGACCAGCCGTTTTCTGGACAATCTTACAACCAGCGACGGAACCAAGGTTTACGGCATCCGCAAGGATGCGGCTCAGATTTCCGGAATTGCCGGACTGGTCGACTGCTATGTGATGTATTACAAGAAGAAGGGGATCTTTTTCAGAAGAAGCATCAGAATCGGCAGAATTTATGTCTGCGAATACTGTAATGAAACCACCTGGCTGGCGCCGAGAGGTTATTCCTTAAGCTGCAGAAGGGTAAGGGAAGACTGATTTCAGAACTGCGTGTAATCCGTCTGGACGTTATCCCGCACAGCGTGAGTTTTCAGGATGAATCCCGTGACTGATGACGGGGTTCTCTTTTTTTATTTTGGGTACAGAGTTTCAATTCAAATCAGCCAGAAACGCGCAATGATCTGCGTTGAAGACTGACAGGTGCGGAATATGCCGGCTTCAGTGTAAGGCACAGCCGAAGAACACGGCGGGAATGTGAACCNNGCGGGAATGTGAACCTCAACCCGCCTTTAGGCAGGGGAGAATATCAGGGCTTTACGCGGTGAACCGTTTCGAAACGGTATTCCTGAGCAGCGTCAGGATATTTGCTGCGATCCACCGGACTGATGAACATTTCATACGGTCTGGCGCATACCTTGTATGGAGGATAAAGAGCTTCGTAGATTACGAGTTTTTCACCTGTTTCGGTGTGTGAGGCGAAAGCCACTATACGGTACAGGTATTCTGCGGTATCCTGATTGACGTATTCTCTCTTGAAATGACGGACAATGTCTCCGACTCTGAATTCGCGTAATTCCCCGTTTCTGCTTTCAGCGGTCATGGATTCTCTCCTTTGTCTGTGATTAAAATCTGATGGTCTGCCATTTTCTTTCTGCGGCTATATGCAGCAGCTTTTCACTGTGTACGCCGGGATTGGCCACAAAAGCGTGATCCACGGTTTCGAGCAGAGGTATGTCATTAATTGTATCACCATATCCGCTGCTGTCTTTGAGATTAAGTCCTTTTTCCTGACACAGAGCCTTTAATCTTGCTCTCTTGCCTTCCTGATGGCAGAAATCGGGATATACGTCCCTGATGCGTCCTTCCTCGTCGTATTTTACTCTGGTGGAGATGAAAAAGTCGGCTCCGACGAGTTCAGCCGTCTGCTTAACCAGAAGATCCATGGTTGCTGATGCCAGAATAATCACATGTCCCTCATTTCTGAATCTGCTGATAAGCTCCTGAGCTTTAGGGTAGACATGCGGTTTAAGGTAGTTTTCGCGATAGTCATCGAGCAGATCCTTTAGTTCAGCTTCGGTTTTTCCGGCTATGGGCTTTATGACATAACGGTAGTACTCCAGAATATCCAGTGTGCCGCTGTAGAATCTGGCTCCGGCTTCACGATTGAAATCCATATAGTCAGGAGTAATGATTTTATGGTCTATGAGGCATTTGAAAAACTGATCGTTGCTGTCCCCCCTCAGGATGGTGCCGTCGATATCAAAGATTTTAAGAGCCATGATGATTTCTCCTGCCGTGTTATGTGAACAAGCCGGCGGATGCAGAGACGACTGCAGACCGCCGGGATTCATATTGTACAGGATCCGGAACATGTATGCTTTATGTTTTTCACGGCGGAATTATTCCTCAGTCACTGCTTTTTCTGCCGATGCGGCGGAAAGACATGCTAAGAGGCGGTCTGTTTGCCGCGGTTTCTCAGTTTTTCAGCCATGGCAAGGATTTTCTGGTAGCATTCATTCATTTCATTGTTAACCATGTTTGACTGGTATCTGTATCTCTGGAAGCAGGATGAAACCTTGCTCAGAGTGATGGAGCTGAATGAATAGAAGCCCAGCTGCGACAGCAGGGAGAACATGTTGATGTTATACGGATCCAAATTGTCTGAGAAGGTGTAACCGCAGTCGTTCGGAGCCAGAAGTCTTTCATGGTTTCTGCCGTATTTGGCGATAAGCTTCGGCAGGAAACTGTAGAACCGTTCCACCGGGTAGAATGATCTCAGTGCGGTACTGCCGGCATTCTGACTGAAGTATGATTTTATGCTGTAGGGACGGGTTACGGGAATGTTGTGCGGAGTGAAACGGTATCTGCCGTACCAGTCGGTAATCTTGCCCAGGAATATGTTTACTGTTTCTTCGTTTGCGTCCGCTTCATCCTGCAGAAAGTCATCATAGTATTTGCGGATGTCCCCCTGGGAAAAACCGCAGATGCAGGTTCCCTGATCACTGTAGCTTACGTCGGAAATATATGGAAGTCCTTCGTGCTTTTCCGTGGAAAGCGCGAATTTGGTTTCACCGCAGAGCAACAGCCAGTCAATGTATTCCACCTGGTCATAGAGAGCATGATAGAAATCAAGCATTTCATTATAGAGGGCAGGGAAGTTGACGACTCTGTCCTCCAGAAAACGCAGGAACGGCTGATCGTAGTTATCTATGAGGAACACAATCTGTCCGGTGGGACTGGTTCTGGCAACAGCACGTATGAAGTGCATGGTGAGCCAGTAGGTGTTCAGTTCGCTGTTAAGCTTGACCTGAATGTTCTGTTCGAACAGATAAGACTTGTAGTAGGAGTAGATGAAGCTGCGGAAACCTTCGGCTGACTGAATCTTGCGGTCGGAAAAATCGAGCTTGAGAACTGTCTGCTTCGGAATTTCCATGTCCATGGTGGCGATATTCAGGTTTCTGATGAAGGAATGTTCCACTCCGTTGGTGAAAATGAATTTGATGGTATCAAGAAGCAGGGTTTTACCGAAACCCCAGGGCCTGATGAGTATTTCGAACTTGTTGTGCTTTTTATACAGGTTGGCTATCTGAGAGGTTTTGTCGATATAGATGTTTTCTCCCAGAATAAGATCGGAAAAGCTCTGATGAGAGGTGTTTTCGAAAAAGTTCATACCCTTAACCCGTATAAGTTTAACCTGCATGCGCTGCTGAATAAACACGGTATAAGGACACGGTTTACCGGCAGCCGACGATACAGATTAATTTTAAAGACTTTTAGTGCTTTTGAGTAGTGCTTTTGTTAAATTTGAATGACTGGCTCTCAGTTGCTCACGTCAGGTTCCGTAAGATTGCGGATAGATTACGGTTTTCAGCTTTTTTTCATGTTGAATGTTTCCGGCTTTGAATCTGTGAAAATCTTAAAATGAAAACAGATCCGACGAATCGGTATAACAATGAATATAAACTGATTTGACTGATTGAGAGATAAAAGGAATCTGTTTAGGTGGGGTCTAGCTGCATCTCGGTACTTCCAAAATTCCACGCTGGTTGCTTCCTTCCGGACCTGGCCGGGTACGCAGACATGGAATACGAGAGAACCAAACCCCATTACGGAGATTGTCTGTCGCTTCAGACATTGACTATCTTATGCCAATTCCGGAAAAGTGCAAGAGTTTTTTGCATTAAAAACCGAAAAAAAGGTCTGTTTGATTGTTTTTTGTTAAGTGTATCGTAAAAAACAGGGTGCAGGTATTGGTAACAGGTCATTTTGTGTACAGACCTGTTACCGTAAGGACTACCAGTTGAACAGGGTGTCCAGAAAATTCAGCAGCATGAAGATAGGTGTCGCCAGAAATGTGGTCATTACACCGCAGACGATAAGACTCAGTGATGAGTATGCTCCCTGAGTTTCTCCCTGCTCGTTGGCGGCTGAGGTGCCTACGGCATGGGCGCAGGCTCCGATTGCAAGCCCCTGGGCTTTCGGATTGCGTACGTGAAAAAGCTTCATCAGCGGAAAGCCTATTACGGCTCCGAGAATGCCGACACCGCATACAATGCAGGCGGTGATGGAGCTGATTCCTCCCAGACGGTCTGACACGTCCATGGCCAGGGGAGTGGTAATGGATCTTGCCCCGAGGGTAGGAATCATATTCTGATTCACGCCCATGAGATGGCAGCTTACATAGGCAATCACAAAGCTTATGAGGATGGAAACCGTGCAGCAGATGAGAATCGGTACCGCCTGTGACTTTATCAGCTTGAACTTGAGGTAGAGCGGAATTGCCAGTGCCACTATGCATGGTTCAAGCAGCCAGGTGATGACGGAGGTTCCGTCCTGATATTCCTTCGGATCCGCTCCCGTAAGCAGAATCAGGGACACGATGATGATGACAGGAATCAGCAGCGGATTGAGAATCGACCATCTGGTTTTCATCTGGATGGCGCGGACAAGAAAGAACAGTCCTACGGATAACGGCAGGGCGACATAGTACATCCACTGATGTCCGGTAAAAAATGACGTAATGTAATCCATTGTTATCTGGCCACTCCTGAATCTGACTCTGCCACAGCCTGGACGCTCAGAGTTGAAAGTTTCCGTTTCGCCAGCTTTTTGAATCTCAGAGCCCGTTTATACATAAGCTTGCGCTTTCTTCTTTCCTCCGGGGTTTCGCTCATGTGCTGGAACATTCTGCCCACCACCAGAAGAATCAGGGCTATACCCGATACCATGTTGAAGATAATCAGCACCATGGAGGAGTAAACCTCATTGAGATAGGTGATGATGCCTATGGCTGAAGGCATGAACAGCAGGGCCATGTATTTGAGGAAAAGCGAGCCTGACGGCATGATCCAGTCAAGTCTGATGATTCGAAACTCCAGGCAGAGGAACAGAATCAGCAGTCCGACAATGCTTCCCGGAAAAACAAAGGGAAGGAGTGACGAGATCTGTTTTCCGACAAACAGACAGGCGTATATAAGAAGAAAACTTATGGCAAGCCATAATGTCTTTTTAAGAAAAGCGGTCATGAAGCGTACCGTCCTGTTTCTGAATATTTTGATATGTATCACATTATACTCCGGTGATCTCATTATGCAACATAATGAACGGAGTACCTGATTTTTTAGGCGTGAGAGACTGTATTCAGGTTAAAAAATTGTATACCGGTGTTAACTTTATGTGTCGAATAGGATAAAATGACCGCCGTGAATATGGCAGTGAACGGAAATGTTCTGCCGCATCGGTTTTGAAACAAGCAGGTATAAGCCGAAAAATAGCGGATTTTTCGGTGTATAATATCGGTTATCTGAAAGTGATTACCCGGATAATCCGATAAAGCCTCCTGTTTTCGTGCAGCATGCCCGGGGCTGAAAATCCGGGACGGTGCTGATTTGATTCGGAATCCGGTTTTTTAAAAAACGGATGTCTGTTATTTGTTTTTGTATTTTTTGGAATTTTGGGTATGCAGTGGATTGATTACGCCATCATCGGTATTATTGCGGTAAGCGCTCTCATCAGCTTAATCAGAGGATTCATCAAGGAAATCCTGTCTCTTGTGGCCTGGGGTGCGGCTTTTTTCGTGACCGCCAACTTCTATGACGCTTTTTCAAAGCTGATTACCTTTACCGATGATACTGCCGTAAGATATGCGGTTTCTTTGTTCGTGCTGTTTATCGGCACTCTGATGATTATCGGTTTCGTTAATTACATCATCACTCTTGTTTTAAAGAAGACCGGACTTTCCGGAACGGATCGCATGCTCGGTACCGTGTTCGGAGCGATAAGAGGCTGTCTCATTGTTCTGATTGCGGCCTGCGGTCTTTCCCTTGCTTTCAATTACGGTTTCTTCACCAAGTTAAAGAGCGAACCGTGGTTTAACGATGCCAAGATTCTGCCTGAGGTTCTGCACCTTGCGGATTCAACCCTGAAGTCTTTCGGTCTTGAGAATCTCGGCAAGTCAATGGTTACCGGCTATGCCGCAAAAAATGAGACCGTGGAACAGAAGGCTGAAGAAGCTCCTGTTGCAGAAAAGGCTGAAGGAGCTCCTGCCGCCGATGCCGGCGTAACCGTTGAAGAGGAAAAGCTCGACTGACGTATTTTCTGAACCGTATGCATGCGGTTCGGTATTTTTATTGAAAAAATCCCTGCTTTCATGCCATGCCCAGTATGGCCCCAGAAATTGATCACTTAAGTTTCTAGGTCATACTAACAGAATTTAAGGCTTGTTTCCTGAAATTAATTGGAGACAGGCCTTTTAGCTTTTTACAAACCCTGTCAGTGTTGTACCAATTTATATAATCTTTTTGAAAGTCCCCATTTTCTATAGGTATAAGCTGTTCCGTAGCTTTTATGATCTTCAACAATTTGAAGCTTTTCTTCATAAGTTAATTTCATAATAACAAACCCCGTTATCAATCAGGTGAGCAATAACAGGGTTCATACTAGCCGGAGCAGGGATTTTTTTTGGAGTGCGTAATGAGATTCAGGTTTTTACTGTCAGTAAAACTGAATTTTTATATAAAAATAATGTCTGATATAAGGGAATATGGAATCTTTCTGATGTGAATGCGGATAAAATGTATGACATCAGGTGAGATCTCCGTAAAAAATTTCACCGTTTTTTTACATGTTTTTATGTGTTTGAGAATTATGTCTACTTTTAATACATGTAATGTTCTTATATTTGAAGTATGAGGAGTGCTGTTTTCTAAGGGCTGACCGTAAAAAGTTAATATTTTTTTCAAATATTTGATTTAGGTTAGTTTACAAATAAAGCACATTAAAGTAGCATTAAAATTTAAAGTGCAGGTTTAGTTCGGAGTGAAGATAACGACGGAACGCATGGGAAAAACAGGAAAATACCTGTAAAGTGTCATCGGATCTGCGGTGTTGTATTTAATGGAATTTATAAAGATACAGGATGTATCGTCGGGTTTTGGGCTCGAAATGCAGGAGGGAGGTAGTTGTGATGAGAGCAGTTTCAGGACATAACTATTTTCGTAAATTTCGTAAAGGCTTTTCACTTATAGAACTGGTCTGTGTGATTGTTCTTCTGGGAATTCTGGCAAGTGCTGCCGCTCCGAAGTACATGGCACTGCAGAGGGATGCCAGAATAGCCAGACTGGAGGCTCTGAAAGGGGCTCTGAAGTCGGCTGATTCGATGATTATGGCCAAAGCCGCGGTTCAGGGGGATAACCTCAATGCTGAATCGTATACGGACACGAATAATTATTTTGAATATAACGGTGTTAAATATTATAAGAAATACGGCCATATAGATCGTAACAATATGGGCTACTTTATTGATGGAACACCTCCGTGAGCGGTTGATAAAGGTATTGCCAAAAGCCGTACGGAAAAAGTTGCCGGTCATCAGTTCCGCTGCAGAAGTTTTGTCGGGGTGTGCGAGTATGAATGGTGTGACTGTTATGAGGGTAAAACGAAAGTTCCGGGATTCCCTAACGACAATGGTAAGGTAGTCGGCAATTCCGGTCAGACCTCTAACGACGCCGCCAAAGCCGCTCAGTATTTTATTCCTCACGGCATGGAACCAAGCAAATTCGAGACTGACCTGTGTCTGGTGGTTTATCAGCAGCCTGTGAAACTGAAAGACGGTTCCATATATCCGTCAAAGGTTGCCGTTATAAGTGACGGGTGTTAGAAACCCTAACTCCGCAGATCATAGTTTCTAATTTTTGATGTGCTTCTTAGGGTAAGGTATGC
>LXOW01302592.1_pt1 | contig 46202 bp, 27 predicted proteins | sample 1368591 | NCBI WGS metagenome assembly LXOW01 (sample SAMN04884650, study PRJNA319009) | bovine gut metagenome | isolation source: Cow rumen | host: Bos taurus | place: Italy: Legnaro (PD) | collected 2014-07-09
GTCACTCACTCTGAGCCCGGCATCAAGGGCGACACCGCTACCAACACCCTGAAGCCCGCTACGCTGGAGACTGGTGTTGAGGTTCGCGTTCCCCTGTTCATCAACGAGGGCGACCTCATTCAGGTTGACACCCGCGACGGTTCTTATCTGGCTCGCGCTAAGGAGTAATGAAATATTCCATTATCGTACCTGTCTTCAACCGTCCTGACGAAGTGGACGAGTTGCTGGAGAGCCTTAGCTCCCAAACACTTAAGGACTTCGAGGTGGTGATAGTGGAAGACGGTTCACAGATTCCCTGCAAGGATGTTTGCGACAAATACGCAAACATCCTTGATTTGCATTATTACTTCAAGGAGAACAGCGGTCCAGGACAGAGCCGCAACTATGGTGTAGAGCGTGCCCAGGGCGAATATGTCATCATTCTCGACTCCGACGCCGTCACTCCTCCGGGCTTTATGCAGGCTATTGACGACGAACTGAAGCGCCAGCCTACTGACGCCTGGGGCGGGCCTGATGCTGCCCACGAATCGTTCTCTGACATCCAGAAGGCCATTTCGTATGCCATGACCTCGTTCTTTACGACGGGCGGCATTCGTGGCGGCAAAAAACAGCTCGACAAGAAGTTCTACCCCCGCTCGTTCAACCTCGGCGTGCGTCGTGAGGTGTATCAACAGTTAGGTGGATTCACGACAGAGCGTTTTTCCAAAATGTCGCTCTATGGTGAGGATATCGACTTCAGCCTCCGCATCTATAAGAACGGATACAGCTGTCGTTTGTTCCCTGAGGCATGGCTATGGCACAAGCGCCGTACGGATTTCCGTAAGTTCTGGCGACAGGTATACAACAGCGGTTATGCCCGCATCAACCTCTGGCGCAAATATCCTGAAGCCCTCAAGCCCGTTCACGCCCTTCCAGCAGTCTTTACGATTGGCGTTGCAGGCCTGTTGTTGCTCTCCGTGTTCTCCATATTGGCACTTATACCTCTTATATTATATAGCGCTCTGATTTTCATTGACTCCACTATCCGCAACAAGAGTGTGATGGTGGGACTCAAATCCATTCCGGCAGCCTTCATCCAGCTCATTGGCTATGGCGTGGGCTTCCTGGAGTCGTTGTTTACGAAAAAGCATGGATAAGCTGAACATCAACCAGTGGGCAGAAGAAGACCGTCCGCGCGAGAAACTCATGCGGCTCGGCCCGTCGGCACTTACTGATGCCGAGTTATTAGCCATACTGGTTGGTTCAGGATCCACGAAGGAAGATGCCGTCACGCTGATGAGGCATATTCTGGCTGACTGCAAAAATAACCTGAATACCTTGGGAAAACTCACCATTCGTGACCTTTGCAAATATAATGGCGTAGGCGAAGCGAAGGCCATCACCATCCTTGCTGCCTGCGAACTGGGCAAACGTCGACAAAGCGGAAAACCCGAAGAACGTCCAGACTTGGGCACTGCGACCCTCATCTACAACTACATGCATCCACAATTGCAGGATCTTGACGTCGAAGAGTTCTGGTTGTTGCTCATGAACCAAAACCACCGCCTTATCAAACAGATACGTATCTCGCACGGAGGTATCACAGAGACGGCAGTCGACATTCGTATCATCATCCGCGAGGCTGTACTCGCCAATGCAACCATGCTGGCCATTTGCCATAATCACCCCTCAGGTTCGTTGCGTCCCAGTCCAATGGACAACGACCTGACTACTAGCATCCAGCGCGCCTGCCAGCTGATGCGCATCAAATTTCTCGACCACGTCATTATCACCGACGGCGCCTACTACAGCTATCGCGAAACAGGTCGCGTTTGATTGATGCTCTTGGCTTCGAGGCGTTTGGCGCGCGCTTCGGACTGAGTAGAAAGCTTACCCTTCAGATATTGTTCAATGATGAGTGCGGCCATCGGAGCGGCGAGGTCGGCACCAAAACCTCCGTGTTCGACATATACACTAACGGCAATCTTTGGGTCGTTCATCGGTGCAAAGGCGATGAATACCGAGTGGTCAGCACCAGGATTCTCGACAGTTCCCGTCTTGCCACAAATAGGATACGTGGTGCGGATGCCGGCAGCTGTACCCTTCTCTACAGCCAGGCGCATACCCTCCACAACAGGTGCGTATGCTTCTGGCACTACCTTGGTCTGACGACGGGTCAGGTAACGCTGGTTCTTCGTGTCCTTATGGATATGTGGCACATAGAACCAGCCCCTATTGGCAATAGTGACAGCGAGGTTACATAACTGCAAGGGTGTCAGCGTGACGTCGCCCTGACCCATACCTGCCCACCAGATGGTCTTTCCGTCCCAGCCCTTCGGATAGCGACGGTTCAGGTAGTCGGCACCAGCCAACAGACCACCCTGTTCACCGGCAATGTCAATATGCATAGGACCGCCCAGTCCCATCGACTGCATATAACTGCGCCAAGTGGTAATAGCCTCGTCACGCGTCTCATACATAAAGTCGTCGTTGATCATCGAAGCGAACGTCATCAGGAACCACGTATTACACGACTGCGCCAGCGCATCCTTCAGTTTCAAGGGCGACCGGTGCTGATGACAACCCACCTTGATATGACCATCCGTCACACCATTCTCACACTTCACGGCAGTCTCTGGAGTGATACTGCCCTCGGAGAGCATCACCAATGCCTGCGCCGTCTTAAATGTCGAACCAGGAGCCTGTGGTTTCCCGATAGCCTGACGAACATCACTGCCCTGAGGGGTGTTCGTCGCCAGACAGAGTATCTCACCGTTAGCAGGATTGATGGCCACAATGGCTCCCGTCTTACCTTTCAGCAGACGTTCACCCAATTGTTGCAGCAAAGGACGCAGCGTCAATGGTCCGTCCGTCGGCAGGTCTTGTGCGTTCAGTGACAAACTCGTCATGAGCAGCATGGCGAATGTTAAAAAAAAGCGATATTTGTGTTCCATTTTTGTTGTTGCCGTGTATATTTGTTGCAAAGATAGCACTTATAGTCGACAAAAAGAAATAAAAAACATTTTTATTTTGTTATGTGCTCACTTTTTTGTACCTTTGGCGGCGAAAAGAAAAAACAATGGACAAGCAACTATCAAAAATAGACTTTGAAAATGCTCGTGCCGAGGTGTTCTGTTTTGACAACGGCACGGAGGTAAAGGAATATCACGTGATGATTCACGTCGGCAAAAAGGGACTGACGTATGCCAAGCAGTTAGAGGCAGTGATGGACGCATACAATGGTTTGCTAGACCAGCTTCCAGGACGTCCACAGGCAGTGTTCAAGCGTTATTTCCTGAGTGACGCTGCCAATCAGGCTGAGGATATATTCGCTTCGGATATGACCCCATGTGCCAAGAGCGTCATCCAGCAAGCTCCCCTCGACGGTACAAAGGTGGCTTTGTGGGTATATATGATGACGGGGGTACAGACAGGAGTAGCCAGAAGCGGACTCTACGAAGTACGTCACGGACAGTTCCGCCACCTGTGGAACGGCAGTGCCTGCAACCTGGCAGCAAACTCAGAATACCAGATGCGCCTCTTGTTCAACGAGTACATCATGCAGTTGGCTGAAGAGGGATGTAAACTGTCAGATAACTGCATCCGCACGTGGCTGTTCGTCAATGATATCGACCTGAACTACGGTGGTGTCGTCAGAGCCCGCAACCAGGTGTTCTTCACCCAGGGACTGACACAGCATACCCACTTCATTGCCTCAACAGGTATTGGTGGACGCCAGCAGGATCCTAACGTACTGACGCAGATGGACAATTACGGCATTGCCGGTATCCAACCCGAACAGATACACCATCTCTATGCTCCTACGCACCTGAACCGCACCAGCGACTATGGTGTCAGCTTCGAGCGAGGCACGCGTGTGGACTATGGTGACCGCACCCACGTCTTCATCTCGGGTACGGCGAGCATCAACAACAAGGGCGAAATCATGTTCCCCAAGGATATAGAGCGTCAGACACGCCGCCTTTGGGAGAATGTAGAGGCGCTGTTGAAGGAGGCTAATTGTACCTACGACGATGTGGCCCACATGATTGTCTATTTGCGCGACGTGTCCGATTACGAATTGGTGCGCAACCTCTTCGAGGAGCGTTTCCCCGGCAAGCCCTGTGTCATCACCCACGCTGCAGTATGCCGTCCGGGATGGTTGGTAGAAATGGAATGCATGGCCGTACGCCAAAACGACGACGCGACCATGCCTCAATTCTAAACGATATGAAAAAATAAGAGGGTGTCAATTTGATGTTGACACCCTCTTTCTTTTATTCCTTATTGGCGTTCTCAGCGTCAATCGCCTTGATTTTTTCACGTACCAGCTGCACCTCGTCCTTCAGCTTCTGCACCTTGCGGTTCATCTCGTCGATGAGCGAATTACCCTTCTTCGACGAAGCATTGAGGAAACCGAGGTTGTTCTCGTAGGTCTGCACCTCCTGTTTCAGCTGTTCGTACTGACGCATCAGACGTGCGCGCTCGCTGTCGAGAGCATTCTCACCACGCTCAGCAACCTGTTTGAGGTTATCCTTGAACTTTGTCAGGCGACGCTTGGCAACGGAGATGTTCAGTTCCTTGTAAAGTTTGTCGAGCACGGCATGATACTCCTCATACAACTTATCCTTCTCTTTGAAGGGCACATGGCCAACAGCCTGATACTCCTCAACGAGTTGCTGTACCTTCTCCTGCAAACCTTCACCAGCCTCTTCGGCTACAGCCTTCAGACGTTCAATGACATCACGCTTCTTCTCCAGATTCTCGCGCTCGTCACTACGTGTTCCAGCACCAGCGGCCTTGCGGGCCTCGAAGAACTTATTGCAGGCTCCGAGGAACTCTTCCCACAGCTGGTCACCCAATTTCTTGGGAACCATACCGATGGTCTTCCATTCCTTCTGCAGATTGATAAGTTTGTCGCTTGTCGACTTCCATTCGGTAGAATCCTGCAGCGCCTTAGCCTTCTCGATGAGTGCACGCTTCTTCTCGGCATTCTCCTTGAAGTTCTCCTTCAGCGTACGGAAATATTCTGCCTTACGACCGAAGAAATCGTCGCACGCAGCACGGAAACGCTCGAAGATCTTGACGTTCATCTTCTGAGGAGCAAAACCGATGGTCTTCCACTCAGCCTGCAACTCGATGATTTCCTTCGTATGACGCTCCCAGTCCGAACCCGTCTTGTTCTCCTCAGCGGCAATGGCCTCTACCTTCTCACAAAGAGCGGTCTTCTTGGCCAGATTGTCCTCTTCCTTGGCACGCATGCCCTCAAAATGCTGCTGGTGACGCTTGTTAATAACGGTGGATGCAGCCTTGAAACGGTTCCATATCTCCTCACGCAGCTCCTTGCTGACAGGACCTATTTCGCGATACTCCTGATGCAGCTTCTGCAACTGGTGGAACGCACTGATAACATCAGGCTCGTCTGCCAGCTTTTCTGCAGCCTCACACAGCTTCGTCTTCAACTCCAAGTTTTTCTTGAAGTCGTACTCGCGGGCCTCGCTGTTCAACTTCAGCAGATCGTAGAACTGCTCTACATACAGCTGATAGTTACGCCACAGCTCGTTGGCCTTCTCGGCAGGCACGTTCTTGATTTCCTTCCATTCGTCCTGCAGGGCCTTGAAATCCTTATACGACTTATTGGCTTCCTCGGGCGAGGTAACCATAGCCTTGATCTTTTCAATGATGGCGAGCTTCTTTTCCAGGTTCACCTGTTTCTCCTGCTCCTGCTCCTTGAACAGCTTCTGACGCTTTTCCTTGATAACACCCATCTCGGCCTTGAAAGCTTCCTCCAGCTCGTCAGGGGTAATCTGATACTGCTCAGGGTCGCCGCCAGCGTCGATATATTCCTTCAGGCGTGCCTCGCGCTCGGCAATATGCAACTTGTAGAAGGCTGTCTTCAGGTAGTCAACCTCCTCCTTCTGGGGTGCTTCGTCGCCATGAGCTATCTCACGTACGCGCTCCAACACCTCTTTCTTTGTTTGATACTGCTTGCGTTCAACCTCTGCGGTCTGCTCTACTGGGGTTTCCACTGCAATCTGTTCTACGGTCTGCTCCTCAATGGGAGTTTTTTCTTGAGAGTCCATCATTAAAAATGTTTTAGTTCATGTAATACAAATCAGGCCATTTTGCCAATATTCGGCAAAATTAGCAATAAAATCTGAAACCACCTAATTTTTTTTGAAAAAAGTGGTTAAATCAGTCGTTTGTGACGGAAAACGAGCAGTGAGATGACCGAAATGAGCACTGAAATGATGATGGCGACAACAAATCCGATGGGACTGTTCTCCATGCCGTTGACGAGGTTCATGCCAAAGAATGATGCCACCAACGTAGGCAACATGAGGATGATGGTCACCGACGTCAGTGTACGCATGATGGTATTCATGTTATTGTTGATAATCGACTGGTAGGTGTCCATCGTCGATTCCAAGATGTTCGAATAGATGTTCGTCGTCTCGCGGGCCTGTGTCATCTCGATGTTGACGTCCTCAATGAGGTCGGCGTCCAATTCGTCAATCTGCAGCTTGAACTTCAGCTTCGACAGCAGCGTCTCGTTGCCTCGGATGGAGGTGTTGAAATAAGTCAGCGAGTCCTGCAGGCGACTCAAGCCTATCAGACTTTCGTTGTTCACCTCGCGGTCCAAGTTGCGCTTTGCCTTGTCGATGAGCATCGAGATCTGCTTCAGGCGCTTCAGGTACCATACAGCTGACGAGAGGAACAGACGGAATATCATATCGACGTAATCCGTGAATCCCACTCCGCGCTTCTGCTGGAAACTGACGAAGTCAATCATCATGTTCGTCTCGTAAAAGCACACGGTGATGGTCACGTCACGCTTGTGGATGATACCCAGCGGCACCGTGGTGTACGGGGTCCTCGAGCGTATCTCCTTCACATAGGGAATACGCAGAATGATGAGCATCCAACCGTCATCGTATTCGTAACGGGCACGCTCGTCGGTATCGCTGATGTCGGAGAGGAAATAGTCGGGAATCTTGTACTCCTCCTCCAGCATCTGCTGGTCTTCTTCTGTCGGACACGTCACCTGTATCCAGCAGTTGGGCTGCCACTCGCTGAGCTGGCTGAGCCCCCCTTGGGTGTTCCAGAAAGTCTTCATCTTGCTAATCCTTTAAAATAGTTTAGCGGCAAGAGGATTAGCGGTCTTGCCTGCTGCTCCCCTGCCTTACGAATTGTAATGATTCGCCGGGTAATCGTCCATTTTTTTGTTACTTTTTTGGTTATTCGGGCACAAAGGTACGTAAAAAATGCAGATTTGCCAAACAAATCTGCATTTTTTTATCATTAACCGTTAACCTTTAACCACTAACCTTTAACTGGCACGTCCTCGAGGGTCTTTTTCAGCAGTTCCCAGAAGGGTGCTACCGTCTCGATGAGTGCACGCTCCTGCGTGGTGTGCGGCGACTTCATCGTCGGACCGAGACTGACGACGTCCAACCAAGGATACTTGCCCAGGATGACCGAGCACTCCAGACCGGCGTGGTCCACCTGAATGATGCCGTCCTTGCCGAACAGTTCCTTATATTCTTTTAATAATAGGTGTAGGATTTCGCTGTCGGGATTGGGATCCCATCCGCCATACGAGCCACTCGTCTCGACCTTCATGCCTGCCATGTTGAAGCAGCTCTCCAGCATGGTAGCCACATAGTCCTTCATATCCTCACGACTCGAACGGGCCAGAATCTTGATGGCTGCCTTGCCCTCACCGATATTGATGATGGCGAGGTTCGACGAGGTCTCTACGACGCTGGGATAGGCAGGAATAAAGCGGATAACACCGTCGTGACAGCCGTAGATGGCATTCACCAGATTGTCCTGAATCTCTACGGGAACCTCTTTGGCAGGAGTAGCCACCTCCTCGACAATCACCTCGACGCCCTGTGGTTCGATGAGTTTGAACTCGTCGTTGAATGTCTCCTTCCAGTCGTCGGCAATCTCCTTCAGGGCAGCGATATTCTCCTTGGGCAATGTCAGCACGACCTCAGCCTTGAAGGGAATAGCATTACGCATGTTACCACCATTCCACGAAGCCAGACGGGCCTCCGTCTCTTCGATGGCCTCACGCACCAGCTGCACCATCAGTTTGTTAGCGTTGGCGCGCCCTTCGTTAATCTCCAGACCGCTGTGTCCGCCTCTCAGGTTCTTGATGGTCACCTTCACGGCAGCATCCTCGGGGTCAGTGTCAGCCTCCTGATAGTCCATTGTTGCGGTAACGTCAATACCACCGGCGCTGCCGATGACGAATTTTCCCCAATGCTCAGAGTCGAGGTTCAGCAGGATGTCACCCTGCAATTCGTTCTCGGGCAGTTCGTTGGCACCAAACATACCCGTCTCCTCGTCACGCGTAATCAGCGCGTCGATGGGTCCATGCTTCAGGTCCTTTGCCTCCATGATGGCCATGATGGCTGCTACGCCCAGACCGTTGTCGGCACCCAGCGTGGTACCCTTCGCCTTCACCCACTCACCGTCAATCCACGGTTCGATGGGGTCGGTCTCGAAGTTATGCTTCGACTCGGGCGTCTTCTGCGGCACCATATCCATGTGGGCCTGCAGGATCACGCCCTTCCTGTTCTCATAGCCTGGTGTGGCTGCCTTGCGGAACACGATGTTTCCTGCGGGGTCCTTGAAGGCCTCTACCCCAGCCTGCTTACCGAAGTCAAGCAGGAACTGCTGTACTTTCTCTAAATGTCCGCTCGGACGCGGCACCTGTGTCAGTGCGTAGAAGTTCTTCCAGATGCACTGCGGGTTCAGATTTTGGATTTCGTTCATTGTATTTATTCGTTTAAAGGTCTTTCGCCTGCAAAGTTACGAATAAACGAGTGAAATGCCAAAGGAAAACTCGGTTTTTTATTGTACCCATGCCCTATTGTTGTTCTTTAGTGGTAGGATGTAGCTAGGGGGTAGCAAGGGGGATGGTAGGGAGATGCTCTTAGAATGTTTCGGTAATGTTTCGGTAATGTAACGGTAATGTAATGGTTATGTAACGGTATTTATCTATTTGTCGTTTGGCGACCGCGGAGGATGACGTAGATGATGACGGGAGCGCCGATGAGGGGTGTGACGGCATTGAGGGGGATGACGCCAAGGGTGCCGGGAAGGAAGCAAAGGACGTTGCACAACAGGGCAACGACGGCTCCGGTGAGCATGGTGGCAGGCATGAGGAGGCGGTGGTTGTCGGTGTGGAACAGCAGGCGTGCAATATGTGGCACGGCGAGTCCGATGAATGCCACGGGGCCGCAGAAGGCGGTGACGATGGCGGTGAGCAGTCCGGTGATGACGAGTAGCCAGTTGCGGACGCGGATGATGTTGACACCGAGGTTTTCGGCATAGCGGTCGCCGAGCATGAGGGCGTTGAGGGGTTTGATGAGCAGCAGGGCTGCGAAAAGTGCTGCGACGGTGACCAGCGAGAACCAGGGCAGCATCTGGGTAGAGACGCCGCCGAAGGAGCCCATGCCCCAAACCATATAGGAACGCACGCCCTCGTCGGTGGCAAAGAAATTGAGCAGCGAGACGGCTGAATTGGAGATGTAGCCTATCATGATGCCGATGATGAGGAGCATGACGCTGTTGCGCACCATCGTGGAAAAGAGGAAGATGAGCAGCATGACGGCCATGGCACCCACGAAGGCAGCGGCAAGGACGGCGACGAATCCCGTGACGGAGACGCTGCCTGCCGAGAAGCTGCCGCCGAGCCAGAGCATGACCAGGGCGACACCCAGTCCGGCACCGCTGTTGATACCAAAGACGCTGGGACCTGCCAAGGGATTGCGGAAGGCTGTTTGGAGCATGAGTCCGCTGACGGCCAGTGCACTGCCTGCGAGCATAGCTGTAAGGGCCTGCGGTAGCCGCGACTGGAGGATGATGAACTGCCACGAGGGTTTGATGTTTTCGTCGTCGCCCAACAGGATGCGCACGACGTCGTCAGCAGGAATGGACACAGAGCCCACAAGGATGTTGAGGACGAAGAGCAATGCAATGAGCACTGCGAGGAGGATGCAATATGTCGTGCCTTTATTCATCGAGCAGGGTGAAATAACGTAACGAAGCGTCGGACAGCAGGTCGGGATGCAGCAGGAGGATGAAGTCGGACAGGAGATAGTCGGGACGGAAAGGCGTCTCCTCGTAGAACAGTGTCTGTTCGACATTGCAGGCATAGACCTGACGCTGGCGACAAGCCTTCAGCTGGTCGTAGCCGCGGTGTTCGCTGAGCAGTTCGCGATAGTTGGTGGGATGGTCGGAGGAATAGCGGTAGAGCCACACGTCGGCTTCCCCACCCTGTTCCAGGACGGTCTCGAAGGGCAGCGAGAGCGAGCCGCTATGGTCGTCGGCAGCCCACGGATAGCGCCCATTGGCGTCGCGAACCATCTGCCCCAGCGTGCTGCGGCCACCGGGGACGTACCACACGGAACCCACCATCTTGTCGATGAGTGCCTCGCGGCCCTTGCCGGCCTTTGCTGCCTGGGCCTTCAGCGTCTGGTAGTGTTGGTCTACGACCTGGAAGAGGCTGTCGGCCTTGTCGTATTCGCCGAAAAGCAGTCCGTAGAACTTCATCCACTCGGCCCGAGCCAGTGGCGATGGTTCCATATATTCTGCACATTCTACGAGCGGGATGTCGATATCCTCGAGTTTGCCGTAGCCGCCACTATTCTCGAACGGCGAGAGCATGATGATGTCGGGCTTGACGTCGATGATGCGCTCGACGGCAGGATTCATGCCGCCACCGCAGTCAGCGATATGACCGTCGCGCACGCGCTGTTGTACGTAAGGAATCTTGATGTACTTCAGATCGGCAACGGCGGCGATGCGCTCACCGAGTCCGAGCGTTGTGAGCAGCGAGCAATGGACGGTGGTAAACACCGCTGCATGCTGGACGGGCGTACGGACTATGGAGCCGTGGGGCAATCCCTCGGGTAGCGCCTGTCCGCGCGGTACGAGCAGATAGGAATGGAGCACCCTACCCTCTTTCCACGGATTGCGGATGACCGCCTCGGTATAGCCGTCGTGCTGTACGATGGTGAGCAGCGAGGCATACTTCAGCTGTAGGGTGTCGCCACCAGCCTGTGGTGAGCTTTGACGCCCACCACAGGACAGCAGTGACACGATGAGGAGAAGTGCTCCTAATATTTGCTTCATTAATAATTAACTGTCTTCACCTCGTAAGAGAATGTGATGGCATGAGGCTCAACACCGGTAGCGTACGAAGTCGTGCCATAGAAATAAAATGTAGGATCGTAGATGTTGACAAAGCCCGGCGTGGTATAGCTGGGATAGCCCGTATCGGGGTTTATGTCGCGAGAAGCGATAAAGATATAGCCCGTATTGGGGTCGATGGCAATGGCGGCAGGACTCTGAATGGGATTGCCACCGACGAATTTGATGGAGCTCAGCTGATTGTAGATGATGTCGTAGTAGCTGAAAGTGGGCTCTTTTGCACCCCAAGGATAGTTGAAGGTAAGGATGGCGGAGCCGTAGGTTGCCATACCCGTAGCGTCAGGAACGACCTTCGTAACGGTGTTGCCGCTGATCTTGTAGACGCCGGCATTGACCTGGTTCCAGTTCTCGTCGTAAGTACCCCAGTCGAGCACGTAGATGTCGGTACCGGCAACGGCCACTTCCTGCGGATTGTGAATCATCTCGTTCTTGAATTCGGTGATGCTTCCATTAGAGAGATTGATGATGCTGATGGAGCCATTGCCATTGCCGTAGTCGCTGTTGGCAACATAAAGATAGAGTGCTGTTTCGTCTCCACCAAGGCCCATGCCCTCAGGAGCAGAACCGACCTTATACTTGTTGGTGATGGTTAATGATGTGGTGTCGACAACGGCTACATAGCCTCCATAGGTCGTTACATACACCTTGTCTGCATAGCCTTTCAGGTGGCGTGGGTTGACACCCTCGGCAGTACCCAGAGCGTCGGTAGTGCTGATGCGCTTAACCTGCTTAAACGTCTTTTTGTCGAGCACGAAGACGGTATTCTCGTCGCAACCGGCGATATAGATTTTGTTGCCATGCACAATGACGTCGTTAGGCGTACCGCCGAGGCTCTGGCCATTATTGGCATTCTTATAGACGTTCTGCTGGACACCGGCGGGATTCGTGCTGAGGTCCATGAAGGTCAGGCTTCCATCGATACCGGCACTGACACTGCCGTTGTTGATGATCAGTGCACCACTGGTGGAAAGATATGCTCCCCCCCCACCGGAATTTGAGTTGTTGTCATCATTCGAACATGCCGTGAGGAAGGCTGCGCCCATCATCACCACGGCGAAACTTAAAAGATACTTTTTCATGTTGTTAATCATTTTATATGTTAATGAATTAAAGTTGATATTTCACTGATAACTGCCAGCTGCGGCCGGGCATGGGATAGAAACGCACAATCTCGTACTGACGGTCGAAGATGTTTTTGAGGTCCACACGGGCTTCCAGCGACTGGTTTCCCCAATGGAAGGTGTGCCACGCGGTCAGTCCCGTGTCCCAATAGCCGTCAATCCTGGTGTCGTCGTAGTGCTGGTTGTTGGCCCAGCGACTGCTCACGCCCGAACCGTGGAGCGACAGGCTCACCCAGGGATTCTCCCAGCCCACGGAGACGCTGCCCGTATGACGTGGAATGTAGGCAATCTGATTGCCGTAATAGGGTGACTGGTCGTTGGTGCGGTCCTCAGCCTGCTGATAGCTGTAGTTACCTGTCAGCAGGATGTGATGCTGGTCATTGATGGCGTAGTCGGCCCTTGCGGTCGCCTCAGCCCCTAAGACACGAACCTTTCCGACGTTGATGCAGGTCCATACGAACATATTGAACGGCACGGCCACAATCATGTCTTTCACCCAGTTGTAATAGCCGTCGAGCGATGTCTGAAGGGTGAATGCCGACGTATGGTATTGATATGTTGCCCCCAGATTCAGTTGGTCGGTGCTCTCGGGCAAGAGGTCGGAACTGCCGTAGTGGAAATAGTAGTTCTCGTTGAACGTGGGTGAACGGAAGATGTTCTTGTAGGAAGCGCGGACAAAGAGGTCGTGGTCGGACAGCACTTTATAGGAAAGTGAGACGGAGGGTGACAGCCGGCGCATGTTACGGGCACTGGCGCCTTCGGTATTGTCGTTCAGGTACAGTGAATACAGCAGGCGTCCTGTCAGGGTCAGATGCCGGGTGTGGTATTTGGCTGTGGCCGACTGTAACACCGTATGACGGTAGGGCTTGCCGACTATTGTGCGCCACGACGAGCCGTTGAGGTTGTTGTAGCTGTAGTCGGCGGAATAGTCGAAGGCCAGACATTCAGTGGGCACATACAGCAAGGCAGCCGAAGCGTAGTATTCCCGTTGCCAGTAGCTGGCATCGTTTGCTGCATTGGGTGCCAACACGTCCTTATAGACAGAGGCATTCCAGTTATATTTCGCATGGACCTTCATCGACAGGCAGTCGCTCCAGCGTGTCTGATACAGCAGCTGTCCGAATGCGTTACGGTCGCGCAACGACTCGCCGCTCACATTCGTGTAATAGTGTACCTGTCCGGGCAGTTGGCGGTCGTTGTCGTAGTAGTAAAGCTTACCCGTCAGCGTGTTCACCTTATTGATATGATAGATGAAGTCCAGTTCCGCGTGTCCCAGGTTCATACGGTTGTGGGTACGTCGGTCGTGCTGGGTGACAGTGCCGTTTTTGATGTCGTAGGGATAGTCATTCTCGGCATAGGTATACTCGCCTACGATACCGATACCAAAACGGTCGGTGATGTTCTGATGGTAACGCACAAAGGGGCTGACATAGCCGAAAGAACCGGCTTTCATTTGCGTCGTCAGGTGGGGTTTGAGGTCATTATCCGGCATTCGCAGCGTCTGGATATGAAGTATGGCGGGTGTCGAAGCCTGACGTGCGGGGATAAAGATATCGTCGTTGTCGCCAACGGTCAGCATCAGGTGTTCCACATTGTCCAGCGAATAGCGGCTCAGGTCGATTTCACCACTCTGACACTCGGAAATCATCACGCCGTCGTAACTAACGCCGGTATGTTTGGCGCTGAAACCGCGTACCGACACCGTCTTCATCCCTCCTGCGCCACCATAGTCGCGAAGGGTGATACCAGGCAGGCGGTGAAGGGCATCGGCCATATCCGTCACACCCATCGTCAGCATGTCGCCGCGATCTAGCAGGCGTATCGGTGCTGTGCTCGTCAGCGTATGCTGTCGTCGGGACTCAGTGACGGTAACCCCCTCCAACTGGTGTATCCGGCTGGTAATAGTGTCCGTTTGTGCCACAGCACATAATGACAACATCCATAATATGAAAATTGTAAGACTTTTCATTCCCATGCACAAAACGCTCTTTCAGCCTCCTCTTACTTTCGTAAAGTTCAGGGCGAGCCAGGCGTAGATGCCGAGAGCGACGACAAGAAGGGTCTGGACAGTATGGACGATGAGGACGAAATAGAGTGCTTTTTCGTCGGCCACACCATAGAGGATGAGCATTGTCTTCACGGCAAAATGCCAGGGGCCAGCACCGTTGGGCGTAGGCACGATGACCGCTATGGAACCGACTATGAAGGTGACGAGGGCGCAACCTAAACCAAGGTCGGCGGTAAAGTCGAAACAATAGAACGTCAGGTAGTAGTGCAGGAAGTAGCTCACCCAGATGGCCAGCGTGAAGAAGACGAATAACGGGATGTTGCGAACGTCCTTCAGCGAGATAACGCCCTGCCAGATGCCTCGCAGCGTCGCGCGTACCTTATCATATATAGACAGTTTGCGCAACAGGAAATGCAGCAGGATGAGGATAGCCACCGCGCAGATGGCTACCACCAAGTAGCCCGCCCACGAAAAGCTATGGAGAATGCTGTGGAGGTTGGTACCCGTCTTGCGGAAGAACATGCCAAACGTGCTCATCTCCAGCAATAGGACGATGGCCGTGATGCTCATCACCAGCAACGAATCGATGGCCCGCTCGGTGACCACGGTACCCAAAGCCTTGGGGAATGACACCCCGTCGTAGCGCTTCAACACACCGCAGCGCGTGAACTCACCCACACGGGGAATGACCAGCGAGGCCGCATACGACAGGAAAATGCTATGGATCAATACGGAAGTACGCAGGCGCACAGCGTTTCCATCCAATACCGGCTCCAACGTCTGCCGCCAACGCCATCCACGGAACATCTGTGCCAGTATGCCAAACGGGAACGACAGCAACATCCACGTCCAGTCCATCTCGTCCGTCATGACATGCAAGATGGTCTGCCAGTCCTCGCCGCGATACATCCAATAGAGGATGCCCGCGCCCAACACCAGCGGCATCAGAATCTTCAATATGACACTTCTCGTCTTCATTCCGTGCAAAAGTACAACAATTTTGGGAATTATTGGCTTTTTCGCCTCACTTTTTTATATTTATTGCTTAAATGATAGTACATTCCGCTTTTTTTTATATCAGGGAAGATACGTTGTTTATAATGTTTGAATTTTACTATTTGTAACATATACGAAAAACGACTTTATTGTTTGTAACATTTTGGGCGTTTTTTTTCAAAATCAGCAATAATTGTTTTAAAATTAGCAAAACTTAACGGTTTTCCCATTTAATCGTTGTTTTTTCGGATAAAATTTGCTATCTTTGCATCCAAACAGTAAAACTGTAAGGTGATTATTAACCCGTGACGATAAAAGTCAGACAATTTTTAAACTAACCCAAAAATAAAAAGATTATGAAAAAAATGATGAAACAGTTCTTTGTAGCTGTAGTGGCTTTAGCAGCCTTTACCGCATGTTCAGACTCCAATTATGTAGGAGAAGAATCTGAAACTCCATCCCAGTTTGCCAATCAGGCTATGAACACCGCAATCCTGACGGATGTAAATGGACAGCAACTCTCAAGTGTATCTGGTGACTTTGCCACTTATTACCTGAACATTAAGACCGATGGAATCTGGTATATTGATACCAACGACTACATGGAGTTCGCTCCTTCCCGCTATTATGGTCGTGGCAGCATGCGCGTACCAGTGATGATTGGTAGCAACTGGGCAGCTGCCCGTCAACTGTCTTACAAGGTAAACTTCCTCGATGAAAACGGTGCATTTACTCGTGCTGGTGAAGGTGATGGTTCCCAGACGGTGACCCAGTCGTCAAACACTGACCTTGACACCTTCAAGAAGATGGTCAATTCAAATATCCATGTCGGATATGGTTATAATCCGACAAAGGGTGCTGCCAATAGCGCGCTTTGGACGGGTATTGAAATTTTCAAGATGGATGATCTCATCGGTAATGAAAAACTTGTCAAGAGCAGTCTTGTACCACAGACCGAGGAGACGTATATTTATTCCCATAGTGAGGCAGCTCTGGACAAGATCATTGGTGTCAGTGTCAGTCCTACCGGAAACTTCGGTGCTGTCAAATTTGATACGACGGGTGTGACAGTAAATACAACCAACATCAATCACACTGGCCAGACTGTCATGCAGAAGAGATTGACTCGTTCGATTTACAGCCGTGAGCTCGAATTTGCCAATGCGACGACTGACGATAAATTGGCCTTTACCGATGCAAATCTCAGCAATGGTTTCAAACGTTACAAGGCGGAGTTTATTGCCAACCTCAAGGCTGCAGGCGAAGATAAGACCAAAAAGAGAGCTGCAGCTGACGAGCTCTTCAGTGTTGTAGGTACACACGTTGTTGTAAAATCCCTGTTAGGTCAGGAGCTCAACTATCGAATCGTTGTTGACTCGTCCTACACCAAAAAGAGCACGGAAGTGAAGGTTGCTCTCGACTTCAAGTGGCAGCAGCAAATCAAGGACACCACGTCAGTTGACTCTGCTACCAAGGCACGCATCAAGGCCATGGAGGAAGAATGGAAGAAAGATCCTACAAAGCGTAAGAGTTTTGCCCTCAAGACCGGTGTAGAGGTGACCGATACAGAATTCAAGGCAGCTAACTCTACCACTGCAAAAGTCAAGGCTCGTGGCGGTGATGTTGAACTGGTTAGCATTTTGTCCACCGGTGGCTCGCTGATCAATGAAGATTTGAAAAAGTGGTTGTTGAGCACCTATCCTGAGAAAGCAGCTATGATAGGTGTTGAGACGTTGCCTATTTATGAGCTCTTTAAAGGCACATCAACTGACGAGCAGGAAGCCTATAAATATCTCAAGGGACTGATCGATACCTATCTCAAGGTTGATGAGAAGATGTATGGAATCATTAAAGATAAAGACGTCCAATAAGAACCTTTAAAAGATGAACAGGAACTTAACTTACTCGGTATTGGTGCTTGTTGCCGCTCTCGCGGCAGCATGCTCCAGTAGTGAGGATATGATAGGCAATGAGGGTGCTGGCAGCGCGAGCAATGCTCCGTTTACCATTCTCGGAACCTCTGGGCAAGGCGTCATGAATACAGGCGCCTCCTACGGGGAGTACACTGCCTTCATCAACGTGCCGGGCAAGTGGTCTGTAGCAACTTCGAAAGGTTTGGCGAATGTCTATCCGTCAGTTGGAGAAGGTCCTACGACGGCTGTTGTTCAGGTGGGTGAGAACTGGGGATCGGTGCGCGAGAATGTGCTGACGCTCACGACCCAAGGTGCAGCCACACGAGCTGGTGGAGAAAGCCAGTATAATATGTCGATTGTCCAGTCGAGCAGTCCTTCACTGGACTCCATCTCGACGGTGTTTTCCGCCAACAAAGGTGCCGGCTACAGCTATATGCCCGGTGGCGACTATTGCGACGGAGCTCTGATTCAGCTGTTTAACCTTGTCACGCTCGACAGCATCCAGCGTGCTACGGGGATTCGGCTGATTTCCGATGTCATCTACCCGCAGACCACCCAGGAAGTCATCACTGCAGACAGTGAGGCGGCTATCACCAAAAGCCTTACTGTCAACGCCTCGGTCGGTATGAACTTCGGTTCCATCAAGAGCAAGGGTAAGGAAAGTGGCAGCGGTAGCGGCAGCGTCGGTGTCGATGTGGGAAAAGGTCATGAAGAGAAGTCCAAAAACAAGTATGCGCTCAAGCGTCTGACGACCACCCAGTTTACCCGCGAGATTCAGTACATGAATGTCATGGACTTGTTGGAAAAGGCCACCACACGTGAAGAGAAGATGAAGCTGCTGTCGCCGGGATTCTACTCCGTTCAGGAGACGTTTGCCAAGGACATTGCTGCTGCAAAAGGTAATCAGACGAAGCAGTATGAAATCTGCGACAGGTTCTTGGATGAGTTTGGTCCTTGCTTCATCAGCAAGTCGGTGATGGGCTCGGTACTCGACTATCAGATCAGTGTCGATAGCACGCTGCTCCGCGATACATTGGGTGTCAAGGTGGCTCTCGAGGCGAGCTTCCAGACCAAGGTGAAGGACAGGTCGGTAGGCGGTACGGCGACGTTCGATATTGGCGTTTCCAAAGAAGCCACAGAACTGATGAGTAAGACAACGGCGACAGTCAAGGTGCGCGGTGGCGATGTAAGCCAGGTGTGTATCCTTGTCACTGGCGGTCAGTTGTATAACGATCAAATCACGGCATGGCAGAACAGTTGTCGTCCCACCCTTGCCGTGATGGTCGATATGTCGCTGGTCCCCATCTATGTGCTTATTGCCGATAAGGATGCCCGTGAAGTGTTGATGAACTACTTTAATTTAAAATTAAGACAGTAAAAATGTCTGATAATCAAAGAGTATAAGATGAAGATGAACCGTATATATTGTTTTCTCCTTCTTGCCTGTGTGCTTGGAATGGTTTCCTGTAGCAGTGACGACCCGCTGACAGAGGAAGAGAAGTTGGCTCTTTACGGCCGTAATGGTGCCTCCGGGGCACCTAATGTAAACGGATCGGAACCTTCAAGAGGCTATGTTTCCCGGCTGCTGGCACCTCCAGGTTTCGAGCGTGGAGTGGGCTATGCCTATGCTACAGGTGCTGAGTATCTGGAGGGAGTGACCTTCAACATCTTCAACCTCAACTATCTGGACTCCATCCAGTATGTCAAGGGATTGAACTTTGTCAGCGACGATTATACGCCGTATAGTGAGGAACAGATTATCACCGGTGAGACACGCGAAGCTGTGTCCAAGCAGTTGGCTCTGTCTGCAAGTGTTGGCGTCAACGTTATCGTGGCTGACATCAGCGTGACAGGTAACTTTTCCAAGGGAAGTGTAAAGGAAAGCGAGTCGGTGTTTGCCATGAAACGCACCAAGCGCGTGGCTTACTGCCGTGACCTTCAGTATAAGAATGTCATCATGTACTACAAGGAAACGGGCGACAGCATGGTCTTCGCACCAGGTTTCTATGCCGACTGGAAACTGCTTGAGGGCAACAACGTCAAGGAGGGAGATGTCAGCAACAAGATGGTTCTGGACTTCGTGAACAAGTGGGGTCGCGGCTTCGTAGCCCGCTCGTTCATGGGTGGCGTGCTGGAATATACATTGCAGATTGAGAAGTCTTCACTCACCGAGACCATGAGTGCCGGCGTGGCACTCAATGCCAGCATTGGACTCCTCGTCGGTGTCGAGGCATCGACCAGCGAACAGACCGAGCAGTTCAGCAAGATATCCCGTGACCGCTACAACCTTGACATCCATGTCCGCGGTGGCAATGTACAGGCTGTCACCGAGATTTTGTCAGGAGTCAACCCCGCTCCCCAGGGCATCAAGGAGTGGATGGAAAGTGTCAATTTCCCTCCCACTCCCGAAAGCGACAAATTGAAATTGTGTGCACTCACCGACGTAAAGATAGCATCCATGGCCAACCTCTTCACGGGTAAGGTGCAAGACCGTGTGAATTACATTTTGCGTACGAATGGGACGAAATAGGCAAGAAAACAGGAATTAAGTATGAAGTACACCTTATTATATTTATATATAGCAGCAGGCATGTTGGCGATGGCATCGTGCAGCAATGACGAGGATATACCCGTTGTTCCTGAGACATCTCAGGCTGCCGACGACTCCGAAGTCAGTTACGCGCCCATATCGTGGCTTGCCAGGGCCTATACCCCTGAAGATATTAAGCAAGTTGAAGATGACATCAACGCCATCCGTGGTGCCGGCTACACCTACAGGGATAATGAGTCCTACTGTGTCGGTACCGATATGGAGGTGTTCAATATGCGTAACCTGCGCGATATGGAAAAGAAGTACAATACCTCCTTTCTTGTCGACGACTACAATCCCGCTACCGAGCAAAAGTTCTTCTACAGCACCAGCGTCAAGTCCCTGAGAGATTCCCTGGCGCTCGACATCGGTTTAGGTTTTAGCGCAGGTATGTTCTCGGTCGATTTGGATGTAGCCTTCAACAAGAAGAGCTTCTCTACCCAGAAGAGCTACTATTCGTTGATGCGCCTGAAGCAGAGCTATTTCTCGCGCGACCTCAACTACCTGAACCTGCGTGAGCTGGTTTCCCATGCCGTAGCCACCTCATCGGTAGCCGACACCTATGTCAGCATTGACGCAGACTCACTGGCCAAGGTTGTACCCCTCTTTAAAGAGGTCTACGCCCCTGGATTCGCTAGTGTGATGCAGAAGTTTGTCCGGAAGGTCCATTCTGCTTCTTCAGCATATACAGCCAGCGGTTACTGCCGCGAATTTATCGAAGAGATTGGTTCTGGTTTCGTGAGACGCTCCGTCTTAGGTTGCTCGCTGGACTATTACAACACGACATCCATGGACTCCGTGTCCAATTCACTCGACGTGAAGGTGGCCCTGGAGTTGTCTGTTCAGATTAAATTTGTCAACATCCGTACCGAGATCAGTACCGAATATAAGGATGCTGCCGAGAAGTGTAACCGCAATTCAGAGAGCCATATCACCGCCCGTGGTGGTGACGTATCACTCGTGACGGCCTTCACCACTGGTCAGGAAGCAAAGATAGACTCGCTGACCTTGAAGAAATGGCAGTCAACGGTGACTCCGAAGGATGCGGCACTGATCGATATCCGCCTGGTGCCTATCTACGAGGTGGTATACGATGCCAAGGCACGTAACATACTGAGAAGCTACATGGATAAATCATTACGTAACTACGAAGATGACTGATATGAATAAATACCTTTATATTCTTTTCGCCCTTCACCTCATTTCCTGTTCCGATGATTTGAAGGACAGTGATGTGAGCTACGACGATCTGACTAGAACCTATTCGGCCGAACAGATAAAACTGCAGCGCTTAGGCTATGCCTACAACGCCGCCGGCAGCGTGATGGACGACAAGTACTTCTCCACCTCCCCCATCGTCAACATGGAACGTCTCAGGTCCTACGAGGCAACGTTAGGACTCATCATCAATTCCGAGCGACGCCATTATACGTCCATGGACATCTTCAGCGGCAACACCCTGGAGGAGATGGGACATTCTGAGACCAAGTACACCATCGACGAAACCGGTGCCATCGCAACTGGTAAGTATTACCGTGAGAACAATGTGTTTTCCAGGACCATCTGGCACAACAGCTATAAAGCCCACATGTTCATCAAGCACATCATGGCCACCATGACCATGGATGTCGGCATGCTGCAATGTCTGAATCTGGACGAGCTGGATAACAATAACAGCATCCTCGCGGCAGACTTCCGTCAGGCTGTCAAACAACTAGTCGCCAAGACCGAGAACGGTATCACCGAAGCTGATGCCGTCACCTTCTCCGAGAAGTTCGGCACACACCTCGTCGTGTCTTCCAATCTGGGCGGTATGATTGAGCTGACGATGCAAATCGAACGCGACTCCTGCGTAGATAAGAGTTATACGATCAATCAGGTGACAGAAACCCTCTTTGGCAAGGATGTTGTAACAACCTCTCCCCCCTCTAAGGTCATCGAGAAACTCGTCAGAAACACCGTTCAGTACGAAGGCGAAATCAAGGTCAAGGGTGGCGACAGTGAAGACTGTGCCAAGCTTCACAGGACTTTCGACCATAAGAGTGCCGCTGCCAAGAAAATCGGCGATGGCGACTACTATGGCTGGGCCAACAATATCAGTATTGAGCCCAACAACTACAACGCCTCCTTCGTCAGCGGCCGTTTCCTGCCATACTACCAGCTCTTTGAGAATGCTACCACCCGTAAGGTGATGCGCAAGGTCTTTGAGACCTACCTGAAGAAAGAAGCCCCCACAAAGGAGATTTACGAGGCTCCCTACGGTACCATACCGGTAGAGGGCAATTATGGTCAGGATGTGAGAGTCATCTATAATGATTCCAACAAAGCCTGTATCATCTGTAAGGAGTATGTTCCTTCCATTCGCAGCGACTCAACCTGTATCGTGGCTTATCCGCTGATTAAAGGTAAAGACGGCAATATGCGTCCCTACCTGTATTCCGGACTGTTCGTAGGCGATGAGAACCACCGTCCGGGACGCGTCATCTGGCAAGGCAGTGCATCGACATACATCCCCAACGACAGCATCCACGCTGAGAGCGACACCACCTATATTAGAAACCTCTTCGACCAGAAGACGAAAAGGCTGAAGAATCTGTACTTCTACTGGGGAGCCGTTCAGCCAATCCCCTGTCCTACCAAGAAAGAGCAGCTTTTGAATTATCAGTCTGTCGTCTTCACCGAACAACCCAGTGTTGTTGCTGAGCCGATGAATTTTGCGAAGGTCGCCAGCACCTTCTGGTCGGTGAAACCGGTAGCGCTGAAGAATGACAACATGCGCACATACTGGGAGAAAGACTCTGCATTTGTGGAGTTCGCCAAGAGAAGATATAAAGATTATAACGGAACACTCTATAAGAACAGCGCAGGCTACTGGTTCGCCCTGATAGACGGAGGCGACCATATCAAGCGTGCCGACGAGCGTACTGGCGACAAGGACGGCCACCTGAGATGGGCTGATGCTGTGAGCAATTCCGTCAAGGCCATCGGCCTGGAGGACTACCTGCCCTCGGTCATGGAGTCGCAGAGCATCACCAAGATGCTGGGCAACCGCATGAGCATTTTCTACAGCCACGAATTTGATGGCCGTAACATGCTCGGATTGGACTGGCCTAACGGCTACTGGGTACTCTCACATCCCGATCAACCGACGATGGCCATCACCTGGCAGCAGAATGATGCCAGCGGATTCCCTGTTGTCACAAGCGATGAAGGCGAGGCGCGCATCATGCGTGTCAGTGCTTCAGGAACCGACCTGCTGCTCGACTACCCGGAGTATGTCAGTGCATTCAACTATTCCAGTCAGGAGTTCTTTAAGTTCTTCCCGATTTATATTACAATCAAAAATTTTGGCAAATGACAAATATGAAGACGAAAAAAGAAATGAGACGGACCAGCGTAAAGACAGGAAAGTCGATGAAGTGGATGCTGTGCGCAGCATTCTTCACTCTTCACTCTTCACTCTTCACTTTATTGACATCTTGCTCGCGCGAAGATGACCTTCAAACGGTATTGGAGGAATACGATCCTGCCAACGCCTATGGCGACTACACCGAGGAGTACTGGACGAGAGTACATGCCGCCCAGCGTATGGCATACATCGGCGACCTTTATCGCAGTTACGGTGTGGGTTACGGTTATAACGGTACCGGAAAGTATAGTAACTACGACGAGGTGCGCGACCGTGTCATCGATATGGATTTTATCAAGAAGTTCGATGAGGAACATGGCTCAACGACCCTGGTCGACGACGTCTCTCCCTCGTCCTTCCATCATGTCTACAGCGGCACGGATGCCACGACCATCTGCGAGAAGCTTACCCGTAAGTCATCGGTGAAGGTTGATTTACTCCTGTTTCAGGCTGAGGCCACGACAACCTTCAACAAGACCGATTTGACGAGCAACGAGTTTGCTTTCTGCATCATTAACGATGGTCTGACCGTAGCTTCGCGCCACATGGAGCCTTATGACCTCTTATATATTGCCCGCGAGCATCCCGAGGCATTGTCCCAGGGCTTCCTCCGCTATCAGCAGCTGGCTTCAAAAGCCATCAATGAAAACAATCTTACCGAGGCGCAGCGCATCATTCAGAATATGCTCCAGACCTACGGCACACATATCATCTATCATGCCCAGTTGGGCGGCAAGATCAAGCTCAGCACCACGATGAACCGCCATGTCACCGACTCACGCGAAACGGTCGACAAGCAGGCCGGTGCTACCTTCCTCTATTGCGTCGGAGGCAAAGACGGTACGGAGACACAGGACTGGGTGACCAAAACGCAGACAGACCGCGAGACCCACGTTGAGGCTCTCGGTGGCAATAGTGCCCTCGCCCTGCAGCTGGCAGGAATGCACGACAGCAGTAACATGACCTTGAAGAGCCAAGTGGTTGACCAGTGGTTCAAGTCGCTCAAGTTCACCCCTGGCGGCAACAAGGACGACAACAACGTGGAGCTCATCGACATCAAGGTTGCCCCCATCGCCGATCTGATCATCGATCCGCAGGTGGCCAACTTATACAACCTGATGGTCGGCAAGTACATCGTCCACGAGACCGACGTCATGCCCCGCGTCAGGAAGCAGATATATGCCAAGATACCTACCTCCGCCCTCAAGCTCACCAACCCTTCTACCACCACGAAGGTAGAAATCGACCACGAGATTATCGGCGAGATTGTCGACGAGTATGTCAAGAACGTCGAATACACCGTGTTCTACCCCACCCTCGGTGGCAAGATGTGTCGTGAGGGTCTGGGCCGTCGCTGCAGTGACGACAGCCTGTTCACCATCACGTGGTCTTATCTCCCCGGAGAGGAGTTCCAGGCCAAGGCCTACGTCACCCCCTTGGTACGACTCAACTACGACGACTACATCTACTATAATAATGGCGACATCGATATCTCGCCCAAGGAGAACCAGAACTACGTCATTGCCGGCGACAACAATATCAGTGAGGCTGCCATCTACATGTGGAACGACACTTGCACGGCCAACATGAAGATTGGTCCCTTCTATCTGCACCAGGGCGTGTTGGCCAGCACCAGTGAGGACAAGTCGGCCATGAATACCATCCGCACCCTGCTCAAGGATGTCCCCGTGGGTTATGAGGTCGCTTCGACGGGAAAGCTCAACAATATTATAAAGTTCATGTACAATTCCGGCCAGGTATTCGATTCGACGCGCATCAAGGAGAACGACGTTCCGCTATTCTTCAAATACAAGCGGTTTGTCATCAAGGATGACAATACCAACCAACACGGTATTTTCATCCTCAACCCCAAGCAAGACCATTTCACACTTTTGACGCAGGATCTTATCGGCCAGGCGTTGCTCTGGCGCAAACCGGATTTTGAACATAAGTAAATGAACGTTGAACATTGAACATTGAACGTTATGAAACAAATACTATTTACTATTCTCTTTTCACTATCCACTACCGCTGCCATGGCTCAAGGCTTTGTAACGGAGATTAAAGTTGTGGCAGTGCAGGAAAAAGACAGTCTTGCTCCCGAGGCTAACGGCTATCATGGCGCAGGTGACTTCGATTTGGATTTCCGCAAAGGACGTGGCGGTGGCTACGTGTTTGCCGTATTTAAGACCGGTACGAACCCGAAAGAATACATCACCGACGTGAAAGTAACGGCAGATAGGAAGAATGCCTATGGCAAAGAGTTCAATGAGGGGAAAAAGGATTACATACCGGCTCCCTACTACCAGGCGCAATCACAACAGGACAAGACCTATTATGGTGGACTGAACGGCCGCAACTATAGCATTTATGGAGGCGCATATCCTAAACAGGACCATGTCTATTATAGCCATACGGGCAACCAAGATTTCAACCAGCGCGTGCTCAAGTGGGCGGAGGTCAGGAGCAGCAAGCCGACGGCGGGTAAGAATCAGACCGTTAGCGGCGGTCATGCCGGTGGTGGACGCTACTTCCTCTTCACCTGGCATAATCACAAATCGCAGTACAGGAAATTGCCCAACGGAAGCATCCTCGAGCACGAGCACTATTGCAGCCTTGACGATTGCAAGCTCACCATACAAGAGCCCCACCACTTCGAGCAGGCCTATGGCCATGATGCATGGATGCAATACACCGAGAAAACCGGCAAAATCGACCCCGACTCAGTACACTACAAGAAATGTAAGGAGTGTGGAAAAGAGGTTACGGAGAAGCATAAATGGGCAACCTATTCCGCTGACTGGGGAAATCACAACCAGCGGTGTCTGGTGTGTGACTATGTCATTAAGGCGCAGCACAAGAACTTTGGCAAGGAGAAGTTGCCCGTCGACGATTACTATCACATGATTTACTGCGGCGACTGCCAATTCATCAAGAAACTCCCCCATTCGCTGGAGCGTCGCGAGGTGGTGAGACAGGACTGCGAAAACACCCTCGTGAAATATACCTGCAGCCAGTGTTACCATGTGGTATACTTTAATGAGCCTGGCACGGACCATAGCTACGACGACAACGGCTTCTGCACCAACAAGAAGTGTCTGCACCCCTACGAGCGTCCCGCTGTGGAGTATTCCGGTAGCGACAGCACCTATGTCGTCAGGACCTTCGGCAACCTCTACTGGATTGCCGACTATGTCAACAACCGCCGTCCCAAGACCCATTTCCGTCTTGACAACGACCTGATTGCCGAAGACTTCGTCAAAGTGCCGTGGCAACCTATCGGTGATACTGACAGTACGTCATTCGAGGGAACCTTCGACGGTGGCGGTCACGTCATCACGATGCTCCAGACAGAAGAACCCGTGGCAGGCTGCGGCTATCGCGGACTCTTCGGTGCTATCGGCAAGGATGGCGTCGTGAAGAACGTGGGCATGGCTGCATGCAACATGCGCGGCTGGGACTATATCGGCGCCATCGCGGGTGTCAACAGTGGAACCATTGACAGCTGTCACGTGATATTCTCTGTGATGAGCTCGATAGATATGGGCAAGAACCTCGGCGGTATCTGTGGACTCAACAAGGGCACCATCTCCAAGTGCACCACCGAAAGCAACGTATGGGTTGGCGGTGTGCGCGACTATGCCGGCGGTATCTGTGGTACCAACGCCAAGGGAACACTGACGGGGAATGTCTTCGAGGCCATCTGTGGCAGCGGATCGGATGCCACGTTGCCGGAAGCAGCGTCACAGCAGTGAGAATTGACAATTGATAATTGAGAATTGACAATTGATAATTGATAATTGATAATTGAAAGAGATATGGGCAGGAAGTTTTTTTATATTTTGACCGTTTTATTGTTTTCCCTTTCCATCAGCAGTTTTGGCTACGGGATTAAGAAGCCGTTTCTTTTCAACGGCGGCACTACGAGTGATGGGATTGTCATCTCCACACCTGAGATAGACGGCTTCCAGATAACGGAAAAAGGAGGATTAACGATCGTAGAAAAGACAAAGAAAGCCACAATGATATTCTCCGTCATTGTTCCGAACGGAAAAATGGCAACCCTTGAATACAACGTCTTCATCAAGTTAATGGTAGAAGAGGGTAAGACGGCCGGTAGAAGCCGTATAATTAAGTTCACTGCGAAAAAAGATAAGATAGCCAAAACTAGTCAAGGTAAGAACTTACTTGACATTAATTCAGATATCATCACTCTTGAAGCCGGAAAGCACTATATCACTCTTGAAGCCAGTTATACTGCACAAAATTGTATCATGGCTGGTGGCATCAACGCCATGTATATTCATGTCCATGATTTCAGCGAAACGAGGTTATTGCGTGAACCGATATGCGGTCAACGAGGTGAAAAAGAGGCTAAATGCGCAGTCTGTGGCATTGACAGCACCATCTATCTCCCTCCTAAATACAAGGAGCACAGTCTGAAGGAAAGTTCTACGACCAATACCAGCTGTCTGTCCAATATGGGAAAATTGCGTATTTGCGAGCACTGTCCCTATTCTGAAATAGAACGCAAAGACAGCATCAAATCTCATGTTTTTGGCGCGGACGACAAATGCACCGTGTGTGGACTGCACAAGCCTAAGAGTAATGCAGATCATTCGGTGTACGAAGTTTACGATGCCAGTGAGATGCGTATCCTGGCTGAGATGGTGCAGTTAGGCCAAATCCCCGGTAACATCGGTATTGACATCAAGGCCGACCTGAAATTCAGCAATGAAGTAACCATGCTGCCCTTAGGATCCTTCGAACATCCGTTCCAGGGTGTGATCAACGGCAACGGACACCGTATTCGCGGCATCGTCAACTGCTTCCAGGGCATCGACTGCTTAGGCCTCGTGGGCGTAGCTAAGGGAACGATCAAGTCACATGCCGTCATTGCCAACCTCATCTTCGATGCCGAAAACACCATGAAGGGTACAGCCTGCGTAGGCGGTATCGTGGGTTATGCGGCCTATTGCGACATCATCAACTGTGCCAGTTTCGGTGTATTGGAAGGCCAGAACTATGTCGGAAGTCTCGTAGGATATGCCGACCAGCACGTCACCTTCCAGAATTGTGCGTCCGTATCTCCTATCAGGACAGCAGGCCACTGGAACCCCATGGCATGCGGTTTGCCATACGGACACATCCTGAACAGCTATGGTGCTGCCACCAACAGCATGGACGGTGAGCCGGACGAACTGACGACCACCACATTCCGCCACTGTTTCACCACACATGGCGAGGCCGATGGTCTCAAGTTAGTCAGTCGTGACATGATGTCAACATACAATATGCTGGAGCTGCTTAATGAAGAAAGTGACTCGACAACCTTCATGATGTCGCAGAATGACTCCTACCCCATTCCGGTGGTCAACACCGACATTAAGGCCATGCCAAACCCTGACATTCCCACTGTGTGGAATGCCATACCGCGTCGCGTCCAATTGTCAGAGCTTTCGGAGGACGGCGGCATTGAGCTGAGTGAGAAGGAACGGGAGATAGAGATTATCGGCGGCTATTCCGACGATGACGCTATTGCCGCCTCAGGCACTTCCTTTGAGGAAGTCATCAAGAAAGATTCCGTTGATTATGCGGATTTCGATCGCACATACATTGTGACACGCATTGTCTCTGATGAAGAATTTGATGAAGGATTTGAACTGTTCAAACCCATGGACGGAGGCGAGCTGTTAAGCTTTGAGTCTTATATGCTTTCTCCCGATTCGACCTTTCTCAGAAAGTCGGAATACCTTCTTGTCTCACCTGATAAGGTAAAGCCAGTAGTAGAGACGATTGATGACTGGTCTGGAATGAATGAACAAATCGACGAATACGCCCACTCCCTCTGGGACAACTCCCGCGAACTTGTGTCGCGTACCATCATCGAGGACGAAAATAACATCACCTATCAGGAAAATATCGATGGCACCCTAAAGACTAAATGGAACATCAGTACCACATACGACGAGGAACAAGATGCCACAATCGTCGAAGTGTATTCGCATGACTATGTTACGGGCGAAATCCGTCTGGAATATAGTACTACGTACAAGCATGACGACTCGAATGAAGGTAAAGAGGATGAAACTATTGTAGAATATGTGGACGAGGCGAGCAATACCATCCTTGTCATCTCCAACGATTTAGACCCCAACACTGGTGAGGTCACCTCCACTGATTACATTATTCTCAATGCCACCAACGAGTCTGTCCTGCAGTATTATACAGAAAAAAAGATTGATGGTCAGCCATACCTGACAGATGGCATGTACTTCATCTATGATAACGAAGGTGCCCTGGTGCAGGCTGTGGCTTACGGACCGGAAGATGAGAAAAAGCCTGGAGAAAATCTGCGTCCCTATCTGTATTATGAGTATCTCGGTGCTGGGGAGCCCAATCCGTATCCTACGGCTATCAAGGTACCCACAGCGGAAAAGCCGTCATTGCAGAAGCATACGGATTATAACGTCTACGACATGCATGGCCGTGTGGTGCGCAAGGTGACTGACATGCGTGATCCGTTCAGCGGTCTTCCCAAAGGACTCTATATCTATCAGGGGAAGAAGTACCTGAAGAGAAATTGAACGTTGAACGTTGAACATTGAACATTAAGCGTTGAACATTGAACTTTGAACGATATGAAAACATCTAGATTATTGACGGCACTGATGTTGTTTATCTCTGTCGGTGTATGGGCACAAAATTATAATATATTGAAAAGTACTCACTACCCCATGGAGCATGGGGGAGTGAGTATTAATCCCCAGACTTGTGCTGCCGGCGGTACGGCGAAGGTCGATGTCAACCCTGAAAGTGGCTATGGCTTGTCGAGAGGCCTGTTCTATGCCAAACGAAACGCCAACGGCGGACTTGGTGTAACCAAAACGGCCAGAAACACGAGTTCATATCCGGATGATCGTGGCAACAAGACACAGAACTTCGAGTTCACTATGCCCGATGGCGACGTCGAGGTGTGGGCATTCTTTGCCCCCTTGGATTCGCTGATTATCCATCAGTATAAATATGCTTCTGACAAGTTAAAGCCGCTGTATGGTTTAGCCTACGAAGAAGACAACATTGCTGTGGTAAAGAATTTGCCTAACATGCAAATCGTCTTGATTCCCGTATTGGGCGACGATCATAAAAAAACTCACGAGCTGGTGGATGTCGAAGTCACCAATATCAATCCGAGCCTTGTCATAAAAAGTGCGGATACCGTGAAGATCACGTTGCCAAACACGAACAAGACCGTACATGTCACTCCTATCTTCGGCAAGAAGAATTATGAAGTTGTTTTGCCCAATAAGTTGGACCACATTCAGGCCACTTTGAGCAATAACACTCCGAAGGGACGCGAAGAGGTCGATCTTACGCTGGTGACAGATAAGGGCTACATCCCTGCCAATGTAACCATCACGGGCTGCAAGTCATCGTGGCTTGTGAGCACGGAGCGTCTTGAAGGCGGCGGCTGGAAGACCGTTTATCGCTTCAAGATGAATATGGAGAAAGTCACGGTCGAGTATAGTGTTGAGGAAGTACATTCTTTCAGTGTCAATGACACCAAGAAATCCAATCGCGTCAAGGCCTTCGTTCCCGAGATGATTCCCGGCTACCCTGGCGTGGCACGCGAGGGGCAAGAAGTTCCTGTGGTGTTCCTGATGCCTGATACCTTCAGTGTCAGTTACACTGCAACGGGCGCGAGCAATACGGTGGTGTACCACAATGTGCTGAAGAACAGCTATGCTGACGAGAGCATGAATAGCTGGACAGATACCTCCAAAAACGACGGCGAGCAACTTCCCGTCAAGACCTTTACCGATTCCGAAGGCAATAAATTTTGGCGCACTAGCGGAGTCAACAGCATGGAGCAGACTGTGGACCTCAGCAAATACACCTTCCCCGCCAGTGCCAAGGAAAATAACAAATTGAAGATTGGAGCCATTGCCAGCATCATGCCCTACGGTTCCCGTCTGGCAAAGGTCAGTATCGTATCCGTGGGTAATGGCAAGTCTGAAACTCAGGCTGTTGCCGACCTTCCCGGAAAGGTGAAGGACTGGGTTACCGAGTGCAAGCTCCTCACCATCGATGGCACAGCCACCAAGGTGAAGATGTTGGTAGAAGGCCAGGCCGAAGACATTAATAAGCGCAGCTATGAAGGTCCGGCGTTTGACAACCTCTGCCTGCTGCTTCCCACGGATGGCAAGTCCATCAAGAACGAACACGTGCTTGTCTTCAAGATGGGCAAAACCGACGCCACCATCGAATATACGCCGTCGGGCGAGGAAAGCACAATGCGCATCGTCAAGACCGAGCATGCCACCCTGACGCTGATCAATACAGCCACTGATGAACAGGGTACCACTATCAAGGCGATAAAAGGTGATGTCATCATCATCAAAGCAAAGGCTGATGATGGATATTGCATCAAAGAGGTGTCAATCGATGTTCCTGCCGAGGGGAACACTGAAAGTATTCCTCGTCGTGGATATGTAGACTTGCCTGATAGTGAAGCTGAAATCCTGGAGCCCGACTCCATTAACATGGCTACCAATGAGACCGTCTTCCACTACGTCAGAAAAGACGATGACGACCTCGACGTTACTCCGACTGTTAAAAAACAGAAAGTGATGCTCACAAGTTATATCGGCGGCGAGATTGAGGTCGATAAAGAGTTTGTGAAGACGGGTGAAACCGTCGTTGTCACGGTCAAGCCCAAAGCCGGTTGCCAGTTAAAGCAAATCAGGACCTTCCCTGCCAACGTCGTGCAGTTCCAGGAGGTGAAGGTGGATAAGAACACCGGTGCAGGCACCTATTCCTTTGTCATGCCAACCCCTTACATCACGTTGATAGGCGAGTTTATCGTACCCATTACTACTGCGCAGCAGTTAGATAGTCTCTCACAGCAGTGTGGAACGTTCCGCCTCGATACCAATCTTAACCTGGGTAACGAATGGAACAAGAAAGAAATTGAACTCATGGGTGATTTCGACGGTAACGGCCACCGTATCACCTACGGAGGCAATTGCAGCCTCTTTCACACCATCGAGACAAAAGGCTCCGTTCGCCATCTCTATGTCACCGCAAATTTGAAGGGAGTAAAAATTGGAGCTGAAAGTGAAGACAATATAGGTGGCATCTGCAGGTTTAACAAGGGTGTCATCGAAGACTGCGAGGTAAGCGGCTCCGTGAAAAACGAGCGAACGGCTTCCTTCGCCTGCGGTATTGCCGGACACAACAGCTCCACTGATGAGGGAGGCACCATCGCCTACTGCCACGTCCTCTGCGACGGCTTAGATGCCCCGATGGTCTATGGCGTGGCCCGTCAGGGAAAACATGCCGTCATCAGGGATAACGTCTTCAGTGGCATGTTTGTCGCTGGCGACGGACAAGCCTATATGATATGCAACGACCAGGACAGCGTCACCATTGAGCGCAATTACTATGTTCCCAATCCGGGCAATTCCAGAGGCGAGCTCTGTCAGGGCGTGACAGCGAAGACGCCTGCCGGTATGACCGACGTAATCTATCAGGCCCCCAAGGACTACTACGTCTATATTGCCAGCCTCAAGAGCAAGTACGTGGGCGGCCATGCCATCACGTTCGCCGAGACTGCCAACGTCACACTGCAGCAACTCTCACCAGAGGCCGCCAATGCCGGCACTCTGGTCACCGCAACCGTGAGGGTGGATGGCAACAACCATCTGGAGAGCATCACCATTTCGGCACCTGACGGAAGCGACGCCTTCCAGTGCCCGTTCACCGACAATACCGAGAACGTCTATACCTTCTCCTTTACCATGCCAGACCATGAAGTCCTGATTTCCGCCAAGATTCAGGCAGGCCAGTACATCTATACCGCCAGCCAGTTTGCCAGCATCCACAATCAGACCGGCATCTACTATCTGGCCAGGGATATTGACCTGAACAACTGGGACAAGGAGAGGGCCATCACGCTGAAAGGCACCTTCCATGGCCGCGGTCACACCATCAGGTTCCACAACGAGGGTACCGCCGTAGGACTGTTCGCCCAAATAGCACCGGGAGCAGAGCTCGAAGGACTGCGTGTGGCCGGCACCATAGTAACCACCAAGAACTGTGGCGGCATCGCCTACGATAACCAGGGAACCATCCGCAACTGTCATTTCTGTGGCGAAATCAAGAGACTTGCTGGTATTGCTGGTACAGATATGCCTCTTAAGCGCCTTATTGGAGCCCTTATCTATAAGAATTCAGGCAATGGCCAGATAGACCACTGCTCTGCCACGGGCGTACTGACCAACACGGGCAATCAGGGGGTTGTCAACAAGAATCCGCTGTACGCTTTCAGCAACAAGTCGAAGGTCACCAACTGCATCTGGATTAACGAGCAAAATGCAACAGCCGACGAGCGTCAGAAGGCACAGGGCAAGCTAAACGAATATCCTGTCTATGCACAGGGCATCCTCGACCGAATTGACGCCCGCATCGTCACAGGCAACAAGAGCCAGACGGTGACCCATGGCCAGACGCTGGCCGAACTCACCATCACCGATGGCGAGCCGTTCGTCTGCACCAGCGACGTCAAGGTCAATCGCGTTATCTACAAGCGTAAGGCCACGAAGCTCTACGACGAGTGGGTACTGCCGTTTGCATTCACTCAGATTGCCGGCAACGGCACGTTCACCTACCGTGAGGTGATAAAAGAGGACAACCAGCCAAAGCCCGGACCGGTCCACACGCTGACCCTCAGCAACAGTCCGCAGCCCGTCGACTATACGTTCAACAAGCCCTGGCTGATGAACAATGGCAGCAACGGTGAGGAAAGGACCTACGTGCTGAGCAACGCCGACGGCAGCCCCATCACCATCCAGGCTACCAGCGACCATCGCGTCGCACGCTATGCGTCTGCCTTAGATGTCGGCAACTTCTTTGCCGCCTACGACACCATTCCTGCCAATATCGTCAGCAACGAGCTCATGTACGCATGGAATGGCGCTCTGGGAACAGAGGGGGAATTCGTCCTTCCCGACGGCTACACCACCATTCAGCCTAACCGCTTCTACCTGCAGTTCTACAGCACTCATTCCAAGAAGACCGTCAAGTACGGACAGACCCAGTGGGCGAAAATAGCCAATGCTAAACCCGCCACGCATGCCAGTGCTCCACGACGCCTCTCTGAGGCCGTTTCCGACGGCTGGCAGCCCGTCTTCCTCGACCCGCGCGAGCCGCAGAGCATTACCGAACGTTTGCTCGACTACTACGACATCGCCTATCTGGCCGACATCAATGGCGAGGTGCTTGCCGAAAATACGGACACGCCGCTCACTGCCGTGTCACTTGTCTATCTGCTGGCCGACGGTTACATGGAACTCCCGCCAGCACTCCCCCTGTTGGTACGTGCCAAGCGTTCCGATGCCAAGCCGCTGGTGGACGAGAAAGTTGCCGCAGAGCTTGATGAGCTCCTCACGAAGATGATGGAGGAAGAGGAGAATATTGAGGGCGAGGGCTATGACGAGGACGACTTCGACATACCGCACTACTGGTGTGCCTCGTTCGACGACCGTCTCGACATCTGGCAGCTGCCGGCTCCTGAGCGCTATGCTGATTTGGCAGAATACGGCTGCATGCTGTTCAACGACAACTACTACGACCAGTCGTTCCTCTATGCCAAGACCGACGACACCCGTAGCACGTCACCCATGAGCTATTGCATCACGCTCATCAATGCCAAGACCTACGAGCTCCTTCCCCTGTTAGGCGATCGTGTCTTCGTAGAGTTCCTCCAGTTATCAGAGAGCGGAGATGATGTGACGGGAATCGAGAGCCTTACCGATGTAAGAAGTAAGATGTCAGAGGTAAGAGGTGATGTGTACGATCTGCAGGGCCGCAAGCTTCAGGGCAAGCCGACAGCCAAGGGTCTCTACATCAACCATGGACGTAAAATAATTGTCAAATAGCCCAATAGATAAATTAATTGTAAATAGTTTAACTTTTTCAAGTTTGGGCACTTAAAACATAAAATAACATGATGAAAAAATTTTTAGTCTTGATAGCCCTGCTCTGCGCAGTTGTGCAGGGGGCGTTGGCTCACGGATTGGATGATCAGGTCTACTATAGCGTGTCGCAGGACAGATCTGACATCATTCGCATCTCCGCCCCAGTCTATGACAAGGCAGGTATTGATGGATGGATTACCGACGGTAAACTTAACGTCTCTGTGAACGGAGGTGAGGCAACCACCATCCTCAGTTGGCACTCCAACAGTACGGATATTAACGACAATGCCACAAGTGTGTCATGTTATTTCGGCACTACCGCCGACGGCAGCTTCAGCATCACGTCAAACAATGGGTCAACCTCCTTCCAGCTGACAAAAAGCAATGGAGGAAACAAAGACCTGGTGAGTTATGATCGGTTGTTTAGTTTCACTGCCATCTGGACTGTGCCCACCAATCTGCAGGGCAAGAAACTGACCTTTACTTGGGATGTCGAGTATAAAGGAAATTGGGGGAGGGGGCACGTATACCTTCCGTCGGTGGTGTTCTCTCCCTACACTTCTACTATTCATGGATGGACCTATTTGTCGAAGGGAAGTTCTTCAGGCTATACACTTTATTCGGGAAATTACTATGTCAGAGATGATATCACTTTTTCCAACGGCGCTACCGGCAGCGGTCTGACCATAGCTGATGGTGCGACTGTATATCTTTATATCCCCCATGGTGTCACACTTACAGCTCGTGGCGGTCATGCCTCTGGCAAGACTGGTGCCGGTGCGGGCATTGAACTGCCCGAAAGCAGTACGCTCTACCTGATGGGTAAAGGCACGGTGAAAGCCTATGGTGGTAACGCTGCCGATGGCGGCAACGGAAACGGCGGAGATGATGCATATCTGGATTATGATAAAACCATCCTCGGTGGATCAGGTGGAAAGGGTGGCGACGGCGGTGGTGGTGCCGGTGCTGGTATCGGCACACGCGGTGGCTCTGGAGGAAATGGTGGTTCCGGAGGTCAACGCACCGGTTCTTCTGGAGATGAATGTACACAATATGGCGTAGATGGCTATCCCGGCAGTGCCGGTAGCGGTGCTAATGCCATGGGCACGCTCTATGTTGAGACGACATTCGGCCTCGATGTAGATGCCAAGGGCGGCAGCAAAGGCTCAGGAGGTTCTGGGGGCAGTGGAGGTAGAAACGCTTGTGAGCACCCAAGCTCAAATCTCTATTTTGCTGGCGGTGGCGGCGGCGGTGGTGCCGGCGGTGGCGGCGGTGAAGCTGCCAAAATCGGTACTGGTGGCTGCGGCGGTGGCGGCGGTGGCGGCGGTGCCGCTGGTAACGTTAATTGGTGTGTCTTTACCGGCACCGCAAATTCATGGCACCATGCAGGAGCTAAAGGTGGTAGTGGAGGTAGAAATGGTGATGATTCGTCGGCATCCGGAGGTACTGATACTCACCTGTCCTACCCTAATGATGCGTATTACACAGGAGGTCTCAGAGATGAGTATAACAGGAAGTGGGACGGCAATTGGGAAGAAGGTAATAAATGGCATGACGGTGGCTCTGGCGGTGGCAGAGGTACGCCGAGTGATAATCAGCCTATTGATGATAATGACTACATCCTGAAGTTTAATGTGATGAACAGCCCCAGTAGCACGGTTGTGGATCATGCGACGATTACTTATCAGTGTAATAAGAGTAATGCCAATATCCCTGTCACCATTCCGACGACCTATAAGTTGGGACTCATCAAAGCCGATAAGTATGTGTCCAGATGGTACACGAGCAATGCCTGCACAGGCGATTCACAGGCTGCTAACGACGTAAAGTATATACCTCGTTCTCCCAATGCCAACAGTCCCACCAACCTTTATGGCGTATGGCAGAACTATAAACCCATTTTCCCCGATGGTACTGGAACCAAGAGCGATCCCTTCATCATCAAGGATGACGGACTGTTAGATTTGGCCGACTATGTGAATCAAGGCGGCAACACGCGCGGGCTCTATTTCAAGCAGCAGGGAGAAATCAATGTTGAGGCTGTTCTGGCCAATCACAATATAGGAAATCACTGGGCGCCCATTGGCTATAGACGAGTCTTTGAAGGCGACTATGATGGTGACGGCTACCGCATCATCAATGCCAAGAATCTCGAAGGCTATTTTGATTACATTGGCATTTTCGGCAAGGTGTCGGGTTCTATCCACAACTTAGGAGCCGAGGGGTGTGATCTCCAGACTACCAGCAATAATTCACGCGGTGGCGCCATAGCAGGTCTGCTCCTAAGATGTGACCTGGACCAGGCCACGACGGCAGAGATACGCAACTGCTATGCTGCCAGTAACAAAATTAGGGCCCGCAATGCCGGTGGATTGGTGGGCTCGATGACCGATGCGTCCAGAATAAGCTATTGCTTAGAAACTCAGAACACACTCTATAACAATTTCGGCGGTCTTGTCGGCTTGATTAGCAGCGACTGCCAGATGGACAAGTGCTTCGCCGGTGGCACGTTTAGCTATAGCAGTTATACTTATCAGACGAACAGCGAGGCTAACGTCTCTTCTAGCCGCCTGGAAAGCGGCGAAATTACCTGGCTGTTGAACGATCAGTCACCATACGGTGGTCCTTGGCACCAGAACATAGATTCTGATCCCTACCCTGTGCTTGATAGGCAACATCAGCGTGTGTTTAAAGATGGCCAGACCTATACCAACACCCCCAGCGGCGACCTCTTTAACCAGCTCACGGGACAGGGCACTGCCGAGGAACCCTTCCTCATCCAAAGCGTGGGCAACTTTAATGTGTTGGCCGCTTTCGTTAATGCCGGCAATAACTCTACCGGCATGCATTTCCTCCAGACTGCCGACTTCGACTTGAATGGTGGAGGGTTGACACCTATTGGAACTTCAAACGCTTTCCGTGGTATCTACGACGGTGGCGGACATACCATCCGCAATGGTAATATAGCAATCGATGGCATAGCAGGCATCTTCGGTGTCGTTTCTGGTACTGTGAATCGTCTCTGTGTGGAGAACACAACTGTCAAATTCACGAAAGACGGTATGCGGGCAGGCGGTATCACCGCACGTGTCACTGGCAATGGTGTCATTTCCAATTGCCTCGTCAAGGGTTGCACGATAAGTAACGATGGGCAGCATGACGGTGTTGTGGGAGGCATTGTGGCCGATATGTTCGACCAGGGTGTCATCAAAAACTGCCTGGTTATCAATACCACGCTCCAAGCAAGCAGAACCGCATCTATCTGTAGCGACGCGGAGATTGGCAATAGTCTCGTACGATGCTACACCAACGGAAGTGAGCTGGTTAGTGGGAGCTCCTATGCAACTTTGGTGGATTGCGAGCTCATCGACAATAGCCAGTTAACCAACGGCACGTACACCTATTTGCTGAATAACAGTCCAGAAGGAGATAACCTGTCCCCCGCGTGGTTCCAGAACATCTCCCTTGGAGAAAACGACCCCCGCAATGCCGACCCCACGCCTGTGTTGTCGCCCGACCATGCCATAGTATTCAAACGCAGCGGGAAATACACGAACGACTACCGAAGCATCGGTAACAAAGGTTCTGGCACACAGGGGGATCCATATCGGGTGGAAAGCGCTGCAGACCTGAAGAACATCAGCGAAACCTTCGAAGCCATGAGGTATAGCAATTTCTATGTCAAGCAGACTGCCGATATCAATTTGAAGGAGGCGGAGTCTTTCGCCCCCATCGGGGTTGGCACCAGCGGCTTCACAGGTCACTATGACGGCGGTGGTTATGTCATCAGCAACTGGAGCATCTCCAACTGCACGGGCATCACCAGGTTGAATGTCTACGATAAGGAGCCCAAATCAATAGGTCTCTTCAACAACATCATCGGCACCGTCGAGCGTCTCGGCATCGGGAACTCTACGTTTACGGTCGACGCAAATGCGAATAACATCAACCGTGTGGGAGCCTTTGCGGGCAAGATGACGGGCAGCGGCCAGTTGCTCAACTGCTATGCCGCAGGATGCACGGTCAGCTACAATTATAAGACAAACGTTGTCGTGGGAGCCTTGGTGGGCGAACTGGCTGACCAGTCTCACATCGGAAACAGCTATGGCTACAAGAATACCGTCTTGGGAGAAACCAAGGATGATCAAAAGCACTACGGCTACATCGCAGGCTACATAGGCAGTAACGCCGCGGCCTCACGCGTCTTTACCGACGGCGCCTCGCTGTGTGCCGACGATCAAGGCGGTGCCAGCAACATCACTAATTCCGAAAAGAACGTCGACGACCTCCGCTTCAAGACGGGCGAAATGACTTACCTGCTCAACAACTCGGTGAATTATTATGGGACAAATGAAGCCCCCGTCTGGTATCAGGCCATTAAGACTGACCTCGTCCCCGTACTCAAAGCCAATGACAATGGCAAGGTTTACAAGTTCACCGAGGGAACACAGACCATGTACGCTAACAGCGTGCCTTACATCGTTACCCTCACGCTCTGGCCTAATTATAAGGATGATGAGGGGAATGATATTAATCCGACTGTGGTGAATGTGTTCCAGGCTGACGACAGATATTATGTCCCCGGCTACTATCTCGGAAACAACATCCCGACTCGAAACAATTATATTTTTGCCGGCTGGAACGCCAAACCCAACGGCGATAGTACGCACTATGATAAAAATAGCGAGATTTTGGTGTCCGTAGCCACGGATCTCTATGCCGAGTGGGATCTGATGGTACCTTCCGAGGGTGAACTCACCGTGACGCTGCCAGAGGGTAAATCCTACTTCAACATCTATGACGCCGGCGGCAAAGACACCCCCTACGGCACTAGCTACAGTGGAAAACTCATGCTGAAAGCACCAGACGAGGGGAGCATCATTTACCTCACTGGCACCATTGCTACAGAGGCACTCGGCGCCGGTGGCCAGAGACACGACTACATGATAGTACGTGACGGTGGCCTTAACGGTACGATGATGTCCAATGACCAATCCACCTACGTCGATGGTTTTGGCCCCGTCTTTGTCAGTGCGACGGATGGCACCGAGAAGAACATAGGCCGACTCCTGAGTACAAATGATGAGATAACCATCGAATTTTATTCTGATGGTCAGAACAACTTCAAGGGTCTGAAGCTCAAGGCCACGGTCATGTCTAATATCAATCAGCTCGGATTGGGTACCCAAGATAATCCGTTCAAGGTAACCTATGCTGCAGACCTGGCAACCATCCAGGAATATATCGAGAAGACCCAAAACACCAATATTTGGATCCAGCAGACTGACAACATTGACCTGGAGGGTGCAACCCTCATCCCTCTGGGCAATCCCGGCTTTGCAGGACACTACGACGGCTGCGGATACGTCATCAAGAATGGTACAATCAGTGCCCCAACCTATGCAGGTGTCTTCGGTGTCGTCACAGGTACCGTTACCCGCCTGGGCGTGGAGAACATGACCATCAATTACGAGAAAGTTGACGGTCGTTCAGGTGGTATCGCCGCTCGTCTCACCGGCAACGGAGAAATCTCCTACTGTTATGTCAAGGGATGCACGGTAACGAACAATGGTATTCAAGGCTATTATGGACAAGGCGTTGCTGGAGCTATTGTTTCCGACATGTTCGATCAAGCCGTCATCAAAAACTGCTTCACCTTCAACAACAAGGTCTCGGCTACCAGAGCTGCAGATATCTGTAGTGATACGAAGAAAGGCACTCGTATCGAACGATGCTATACGGACGGAAATTATATATTCAGGGAGTCAGGCGCCACGATTACGGATTCTAAACCAAACATGACTGCAAAACAATTTAGCAGCGGCGAGGTGTGCTATCTGCTTAACGGTGAGAAGACTGAAAACGTGGTATGGCGTCAAACCTTAGGCACGGACAACGTACCGGTATTCATCAGCAATCATGGTGTGGTGTTTGGTAACTTGATAAATGATATAGTTACATATAGCAATACCTATGCAAAACCAAGATATCACATCAGCACCAAGGAAGAGTTCGGACGCTTCATCAACAAGCAGGGTGATATCTACCTGACTCAGGACATTGACATTGGTTCTATAACTCCAAACGGTTACCACGTTCACGGAAACATTGACGGAGGTGGTCATACCGTCACCTACAATGGTAATAGTTCGCTCTTTAAAAAAATTAATGAAGGGGCTTCACTGAAGCATCTGCGGGTGAAGGGCGACATCATCGTGTATAAAGGCGGCGGAGGTATAGCCCTGGTAAACTGGGGCACCATCAGCGACTGCCATTTCAACGGTATTATCAAAAGGTTACCCAATCCAAAGGGTTCTGACATTGCCGGCATTGCTGTATGGGTAATGGGTAATGGCGTTATCGACCATTGTTCAGCTACGGGTAGTGTCACCATAGTAAGTGGTGAAGGTACAGCGTATCCAATCACGGAAAATACGCATCTTGCAACAAATTGCACCTGGGTTGACCCCAACGACCAGAAGCTATATGCTGCCCAGAGAGAAATAGCTCTAAGTGCACAGGCGGAATATCCCGTCTATGCTAAGGGCATCCTCGACGCCATAGGACCGGAAGTCGTCGTAGGCAATGATACCATTTACGCTTCCAACAAACATCTGTCATCGCTGACCATCAACGATGGTGAGCGCTTCAAGTGTTCGGCAGAGGTGAAGGTAGATCAGATTACCTACAAGCGACGTGGCACGAATGGGGCCTACGAGCCCTGGGTGTTGCCCTTCGACTATACCATTGATGCCAGCATGCTAAATGGCAACGTGGAATTCTATCGCTTCGTGGAGGACAGCCTGCATAACATCCTGACGAAACAAATCAATAGTAGCGAGATTTATCAGGTAGCTGCCAATGAGCCGCTGGCCATCAAGTCAGCCAAAGCTGACGAGATTGCCTTCCAGATGAAGCTGGTCAAAGATGGTAAAACGCAACCCATGACCATCAATATGCCGATCGGCGGAGTGGGTGCATCCATGGCAAGCACGAAGGATATCGCACGTCTGATGGTGACCTACGACAGCATCGCTGCCGACAGTACCGTCAAGGAACTGATGTATGTGTGGAACAACGAAAAGGATGACTTCACGCTGAGCGATGGCACCAAGGGAGTGCTGCCCTTCCGCTACTACCTGCAATACGCCGATAAGGCTACGGGCAACCTCGAACAGTATGAGCAAACCGATTGGGCCCGTAAACAGCGGAAAGGCGATGGGGCTGTTGAGAGGCGTGCTTCGCTACGCGCTTCGTTCTCTACGCTGATGGCTCAAGGATGGCAACCCATCTTCCTTGACCTCATGGGGTCTCAGGTGGTCACGGCGCAGATGCTCGACGACTACGAGATACTGTACCTCAGCGATATATACGACGAAGAGACCGACGACCAACGCTATTCTGTGGCTGTCATCTATGAGCCTGCCGAAGAGGGCATGGAACTACCTTATGCTCTTCCGTTGTTGGTCAAGGCCAAACGTGCTGATGTCGAGCCGTTAGTGACCGAGCAGAGGGCTCGCGAACTCGACGCAATATTGACAGAGATTGCAGAACAGATGGGTGAGGAAGAAGAGAAGTCCGTATTTGACGAATTACACTATTGGTGCTCGACGTTCGCCGGACGTTACGATGTATGGCAGATACCGCTGCTGGAGAGCGACAACCTGTTGAATGAGTGCGGGGCATTGATATTCGACGACACCAACCAGAACTTCTATCGCTTGGCGCCTTCCGACGGTTTCATCATGCATCCCATGAGCTACTGCTTCACGGCGTATGACGCCCGCACCTTCGAGAACCTGCCACTGGCTAACAACCGCATCGAGATTATCGTCTATGGCTATTCTGGGCAGTCTGACCCGACGGGCGTAGAAGATGTAAGAGGTAAGATGGATGATGTAAGAGGTAAGATGGATGATGCCTATAACCTGCAAGGTCAGAAGATAGGCGATAACTATCATGGTATCGTCATCAAGAATGGACGTAAGGTTGTGATTAAGTAATTGGAAGTTAAAATGGAAGTAGAAATAGGAGTAAAAAATGGAAGTTAAAAAGGACGTTAAGAAAGAATATTTAAAACCCACCCTCCAAGTAGTGGAACTGCGTAAAAGCAGTTCCCTGCTTCAGAGTAGTGGTACACTGGGTGGATACCAGTATAAAGAATATGATGGTGATGAAGGTTGGGAGGAGTAAAGAAATGAACGTGAAAACAATTAAGATTTTTTGCGGAATGCTGGCGATGCTGGCATTCACCGCATGTTCAAGTGATAATGACGAGCGCGCTGATGCCCCTCGTTTCTATAACGTTACCCTCACGGCATCCATGGGCGACGCCGAAACCCGCGCGCTGAGTGAAGGAACAGGCAATGTTATCACCGCAACCTTTGCAGAGGATGATGAGGTAGTAGTGGTAAAAGCCAATGGCACAAGCGTTGGCACCCTTAGAGCCGAAAGCGGGGGAACGAGCACTACTACGCTGTCAGGAACTATATCAGGAACTTTCACTGAAAACGAAGTGCTCACGCTGCGCTATCGCAGTGCAACGGCCAACTATGATGGTCAGGTGGGCACATTAGATGGCATCGCTACCGGTCAGGACTACGCAGAAGGCACGCTCACGGTAAAAACCGTTAGCCCGCTGACATTTGAATCCAACAGCGTCACGCTCCTTGCCAAACAGTCTATCACCAAGTTTACTTTCAAAAACGGCACAAATCCTGTTAGCGTAAAGACCTTCGGTATTGCTGCTGTCGGTTTGGTGCAAAGCATTGCAGCGAATGGCACTCCGACGATAGGAGCGGTCACCGGCACCCTCGGTACTGCAGCCTCTGATGTCTATATTGCCTTGCGCAACAACTCTGATATAAAGCAGACTTATGCCTTCACCATCAAGGATAACGCCGGCAATTGGTACATCACGACGAAAAAAGCCAAACTAACTTATGGCAAGAACTACGCGGTTGACATAGCACTGACTCCGTTGCCTGCACTCACCAGCAGTGATGCTGTTGGTACTATCGGCATGGTGGGTGGACTCCCCGCCATCGTCGTTGAAATCAACAGCACGAAGAAAGCCGTTGCTTTGATGAATGTCGGTGCGCTATGCCCCGAAGCCTACGGGACATACTATGCCTTCGGAAATCTGCCATCAGGTGACTGGCGTGTTCCCACGCAGGCAGAGCTTGAGAGTTTAAAAAACACTTACTCGAACGCATGGACAACTCAGAATGGTGTGAATGGCCGTACGTTTACCATTGGTGGTAATACGCTCTTCCTCCCTGCTGCAGGACTTGATGATGGAGATAATGACCCTCATGACTTTTTGTACGTTTCCGAATTTGGCTACTATTGGAGTTCAACGCCTGCTTCTGATGACGCTTTAGCCATTTGCCTCAGTTTCAGTTCTTCTGCTATTAATATTATTAGCGACTATAAAATAGATGGTCTCACCATCCGTCCTTTTCACGCTTTAAATTAAAATAAAATATATGGAGACAAGATTCAAGAAGAAAGCCAAAGTATTCGACATCTGCATTACTGCCGTTGCCGCGGTGCTCTCTGTGGGCATCATGATTTATGGTGTATTTCATTTCGGTATAGAGAATACCTGGCCCGAACTGGTGCTTAACCTATTCTACATCGCCTGTCTGGTGATGATGTGGATGTATTTCTTCAACATACGCATCACCTCCGAACAGTTCAACTACTGGACGTCGGTATGTGTGGGTATGACGATACTGTTGCGCGACATCCTCTTCCTGCCCCCATTGGCTTATTACTCTATCCACCTGTTGTGTCTCTTCTTCTCAGTGTATCTCCTCCTTACGCTCACCTACTTCTATGCCCGTAAGGAGTGGAAAACCTATTCGAAGTTCAACCTGTGGACGATATTCATCATCGACGTGATCATTGCATCACTCTACAACCTCGACATCTATCTGGAACCCCAAGACCAATATACCGACTTCATGCTGACGGAGATATGGATTCGACCCACCATCACCTATGGCATCGTGGCCTGTTTCGTAACGGAATCCAAACGAACAAGTAAATAACGACAAACGAAGGAGAAGGGCAAGGGCATTCCTGAGTCTTTATCAATGAATAATCTACAGAATAGATACAAACGATACAAGGAGTGGAAGCTGCANNTTCCTCGACGTCTGGGGCTTGGGCAATCGGGGCATGTTCCGCAGCATCCGCGACCTGATACTGCGTCCGGGTTACATGATTCGCGACTATCTCCGTGGCATGCAGATGGCCTACTTCCCGCCGTTCAAGCTGTTCTTCCTGCTCCTGGCCCTGTGGCTGGTAGTAGATTCAGGCTTGAACATTCAGCTCGTCAATCGCGATAAACAGAATAAGAAGGAGACTGAGGAGTTTTTTTCTCGGTTTAATCCTAAAGTATCACTGACCGAGGATGAAAAAGTGGATGAAAAAAAGCAGACTGAGGCGCAGGAGAAGGTTGAGAAGAAGACAGGCAAGCCGCTTACTAAAGAGGAAAAGAAGGAGAGGTTTAAACAAGAGTATGAACGAAGATCAGGTGAAGTCGGTGATTGGATTGAACAGCACAGTTCGTTGTTGGTGCTCGCTGGCCTGCTGCTCTTCTCACTGCCGCTCTACCTGTTGTTCCGCCGTAGTCCTTCCATACCCGACTTACGCCTTTCGGAGTGCTTCGTGGCGATGGTCTATATCACCGATATGATTCTCATCTATGGCATCATTCCCTCACTGCTGTGCTTCAGCGTGAAGGCGGAAATCTACTACGATTTGCTGAGCCTGCTGCTAGCCATTATTCCCATCAAGCAGTTGTCGGGCTATAGCTACTTCAGCACCATCTGGCGACTGGTCGCAGCCTTCATTCCTTTTGTCATCATAAGTCTTTTGCTGGCTTTTGCCGCAATTGTCATTATAGCTTTCAGTATCGACTTAAAATAACGCATATGAAACAAATCAGACTATTATGGATGCTCGCCGCC
>LXOW01020493.1_pt1 | contig 46179 bp, 40 predicted proteins | sample 1368591 | NCBI WGS metagenome assembly LXOW01 (sample SAMN04884650, study PRJNA319009) | bovine gut metagenome | isolation source: Cow rumen | host: Bos taurus | place: Italy: Legnaro (PD) | collected 2014-07-09
GCATCGACGGCGCCAAGGGCATCTTGATGAACATCACCGGCGGTTCCGACCTGAGCCTCCTGGAGGTCAACGAAGCCGCCGAGCTCATCCAGCAGTCCGCCGACCCCGAGGCCAACATCATCTTCGGCGCCGACATCGACGAGAGCATGGGCGACGCCATCCGGATCACCGTCATCGCCACGGGCTTCGACAAGGCCGAAGTGGCGAAGGCCAAGGAACAGCCCCTGGTGTTCGGCAACCGTCCAGCCCCCGCCGCTCCCCGGACCTACAGCGCGCCTCAGGCCTACAGCGCCCCCCAGGCCGTGCCCGCCTCCGCGGAGAACGCCTTCTCCGCCCGGCCCTACGCCCAGCTGAAGGACGACGACATCCCCGCCGCCGAGCCCGAGCAGCGCAAGGACAACACCTTCACCGAGCAGGACATCCGCCGGGAGTACACCAACCGTCCCGCCAACAAGCTGGACATCCCCGCCTTCCTGCGCAAATAAGATAGACCCTGAAAACACCGGGACCATGCCCCGGTGTTTTTGTTCCCATCGAACCGAAGAGGAGGAGCCTATGAAACGCATCATCTCTCTGGCCCTGGCCCTGCTGATGGCGGCGGCGCTGTTCTGCGCCAGCGGCGCCATGACCTATGCCCACGCCGCGACGGGTCTGCCAGGCGCCACTCCCCAGCCCGACGGGGAGACGGAAGCGGAGGACCCCGCCGACCCCTACCTGGGGCTGTGGCAGTTCACGGGGGTGCTGGACGGAGACGAATACACCTCTCTTGTGGACGTGGAGCCCCACACCTATCTGTACTTCCTGCCTAACGGCGCTCTCTATGCTGTCAAGGGCAGCGAGAACGCACAGGAGGACGGATACCTCGCCTATGTGATCACCGGCGAGAACACGTTGGACCTGTACGAGGGGGAGGACGCCGTTCCCGCCGCCTATGATCCCAAGACAGGCGTCATGACCGTGACGGCCGGGTCGGAAAACGATCCGTACCTGACCTTCATGGAGCGGGTCGCGGAGGAGCCCGCGCCCGACGTCTTCTCCTTCATGGACCGCTCCGACCAGGAGCAGAAGTTCTACGGCTACCAGATACGGAGCGACGACCAGGTCCTGGACCTGGTGGAGTTCCTGGCCATCGTGGACGAGGAGCCCGGCGACTACTATTATCTGGTGCTGCGGCCTGACGGCACCGGCTACGCCCAGTTCGGCAGCGAGGCGCTGGGCGGCGATATCCTCTGGACCGAGGCCGCGATCATCGCCGTGGGGAATGAGGACGAGCCCGCCCCCTATACCCGGGAGTACGGCCACCTGCTCATGGACATCAGCGGCACCGTCATGGACTTCGCCCCCGCAGAGGAGGTGGAGGCCCTGGTGGCGCTGAAGATGGCGGAGCTGAAAAACCAGCCCGCTCAGATCCCCGCAGAGATGGAGGGGACCTGGGAGCTGACGAAGTGCAACGCCTTCGGTTTCGAGCTGACCCCCGAGCAGATGGGGACCGAAATGACGCTGATCGTGAACCTGAACGGCACCGCCGTCCTCTACACCGACGACCAGGCCCCCGCCGGCTACCGGCTGGTGGAGAAGGAGGAGAACACCTGGGGTCTGGTGTCCGGGGGCATCGAGCTGTTCGAGCTCCGGTACGACGGGGAGACTCTGATCCTGGACGTAATGGGCATGGAGATGATCTTCGAATAAGGCGATCCAGCCGATCTGTGGAAAAGCCTCCCGGCGCGGGAGGCTTTTTTGCTGCTTACACCAGTCCTTCGACCACCAGCCGCTCCAGGACCATGGCCTCCCGCAGGAGCATGGTGTGGTGTTTGCGTTGGTAGACGGTGGTCAGAGCCTTGTTTTGCTCGATAGCCTCCCGGGGCTCCACCCAGCGGAGGGTGTAGCCCTCCTCTGCTTCGTAGCCGTCCAGCTCCTGGGGGACCACGGCGGCGGCGTCCGCCAGAAAGTAGAAGTTGTCCTGAAGGAAGATGGGCTCCAGGTCCCCCCTTTCGATGCGGTGGACGAAGCCGTAGGGTCGGACGGTGGTGGGGTCCAGCACGAGGCCCCCTTCCTCCCGGGTCTCCCGAAGCAGGGCGGCCTCCCGGGTCTCTCCCGGCTCGATGCCGCCGCCGGGGAACTTGAAGTGCTGAAACTTTCGGCTGTAGACCATGGCCACCCGGCCGTTTTCGATGACGATGGCCCGGGCCGAGGGGCGGGAGAAAGCCCGTCCCCCTGGCTCGTAGTTTTTCGCGTCCATGGTGAACAGCAGCCGCATGCGGCTCTCCTCCAGAACCAGCAGCCGCCGCTTCACGTCGAGGCCCCCCGCAAAGCCCGTGAGGCTCCCGTCTGCGCCCACGATGCGGTGGCAGGGGATCATGAGGGCGATGGGGTTCCTATGGACCGCCTGGCCCACGGCACGAGCCGAGCGACAGTCCACGGCCTTGGCGATCTCGCCGTAGGAGGCCGTTTCGCTGAAGGAAACGGTCAGCAGCTCCCCCCACACCCGCCGCTGGAAGGCCGTGCCCGATGGAAGGAGGGGCGGCGTGGGACCCGGGTCCCGGCCAGAAAAATAGGCGTCCAGCCAGGCGAAGGCGTCGTCGAACAGGGGTAAAGCGGTCTTCGGCTCCGTTGAGGGGCCGAAGGAGAGGCCCGTCAGGGCATCGCCGTCGGACAGGAGGGCCAGGGGCCCCACGGGGCTGTCGTATTGGGTATAGTACATAAATGCCTCCTTACAGCAGGAACCAGACCAGGGCCCCCGCCGCCATGAGCCCCCAGCCCAGGAAGGCGGGCCGGCGCCGGTTGGGCAAAAAGAATTCCGACACGAACAGCATCCCCGCGAACCACAGTACAAGGGCCGCCCCGTTGGCAGGCGGCAGGGTGAGGCCGCTGACGGGCGTCAGCTCCGCCAGGGCTTCGAGGTAATACAGCACCCCTTGGGGAAGCAGAGCAAGGAGCCCAGCGAGACCGGGGACCAGCGGATAGAGAAGCACCGCCAGCCACCCGGGGATCAGAAACAGGGGCGCGGCGGGCAGAGCCAGCAGCGTCACGAACACGCCCACCCAGGAGACCGGGCTGCCTGTGGCGGAAAGCAGGGGCATGGTGCCCAGGAACGCCCCCAGGGTCGCGGAGAGCAGGTCCCCAAGGCCGTTGCGGGGGCTGTGCAGCAGCTCCTGAATGGGGCGGCTGAGGCACACGATGCCCCAGATGGCCCCGAAGGACAGGCAGAAGCCGGAGGCGGTGAGAAAGGCGGGGTCCACGAGAAGCAGTAGGACCAGGGCGCAGCCGATCTCGCTCAGGGGATCGTCCTGTCGGTCCAGGAGCCGAGCGGCCCGGACGATGAGCAGCATGATGGCGGCCCTCAGGGACGAGGGCGACAGCCCCGTCAGCATGCAGAAAAGGAGCAGCACCAGAGCGGAGAACAGGAACCGGAGCCACTTGCGCCGACCCCGGATGAGCTGCAGGGCCGCCCCGCAGACCACGCCCACGTGGAGGCCGGACACGGTCAGCAGGTGCAGCATGCCGCTGCGGCGATAGGCCAGGAAGTCGAGATAGTGGACGTCGTCCCGGTCACCGAAGAGCATGCCCTTCGCTAACCCGGCGCTGTCCACGAAGAGGCCGTCCGCCGCCGCGCCCAGCTTCTCCCGCCAGCGGAGGGCCAGGCCGTAGAGGGGGTCCGCCCGGCCCTGACGGACCAGGATCTCCCCTGTCGCCTCCCCCGCGTACAGCACGGTGGTGAGGCTCCGGATGGCGCCCCGATCGTCGGGCGATACCGAGGCCCGCAACTGCAGGGCGTCGCCATAGGCAAGGTCGGCGCCGTAAGGCAAGGTGAGCTCCAACGCCCCCGGCACCCGCTGGCCGTCCAGGCGGACCTGAGAGAGGGTGACGACGGTCTCCCGCCGCCCCCGCTCCGGCGTGTCGGAGACGGTGCCCGTGACCTCGTAAACGCCCGGCGTCACGGATACGTAGGGCAGGACGGCGCTCCGAAGGAGCAGCAGGCCGAGGAGCAGGGGCAGAGCGTAGACCGCCCTCCCCCGCCGCAGCAGGAACAGGCCCAGGACCAGGGCGGCCGCCCCCAAAGGCCACAGGAGCCCCGCCCCCAGGCACAGAGCCAGCAACGCCCCCAACAGCGCCCCAGGGATGCCCCAGAGCATGGGCCGCTCGTTGAAATATGCGCGTCGTTTCAGCCAATCCTCCATACAGATACAGTATACCGCAGGATGGGCTTTCGGTAAAGAGCCGTTGACCCGCCCCGGGGAATATGCTATACTGCCTCTATGAACGCGCAATTGAAACAAGTCATCGAAAACAGCCGCCGCATCGCCTTTTTAGGCGGCGCGGGCCTGTCCACGGAAAGCGGCATCCCCGACTTTCGCAGCACGGACGGCATCTACAAGGCCCAGACCGCCTACGGCCATTCCCCGGAGGTGCTGCTGAGCCACGACTTCTTCTGGCACAACACGGAGGTCTTCTACGACTACTACAAGAAGTTCCTCCTGTACCCGGAGGCGAAGCCCAACAAGGCCCATCGGGCCCTGGCCAAGCTGGAGGCGGAGGGCAAACTCACCGCCGTCATCACCCAGAACATCGACGGTCTCCACCAGGCGGCGGGCAGCAAAAACGTGCTGGAGCTCCACGGCAGCGTCCATCGGAACTACTGCACCAAATGCCGCAAGTTCTACCCCATGGAGTACATCCGGGAGAGCGAGGGCGTGCCCACCTGCTCCTGCGGCGGCGTCATCAAGCCCGACGTGGTCCTCTACGGCGAGGGGCTGGACACCAGGACCCTCATCTCCTCCGTGACCCACATCCAGCGGGCGGACACCCTGATCGTGGGGGGCACCTCCCTGGTGGTGTACCCGGCGGCGGGGCTCATCGACTACTTCTCCGGCAAGGAGCTGGTGCTCATCAATCTGAGCCGGACGGACCGGGATTCCGACGCCACGCTGTGCGTCCATGAAAAGATCGGCGAAGCATTGTCCTTCCTGTTGGAAGAGGAATAACTGAACGAAAGGGAACGAAAATGGAAGAATGTACCCATGATTGCGCCAACTGCTCCGCGAACTGCGACAGCCGCGATCCCAAGAGCTTTATCGAAGCGCTCCATCCCCTGTCCAGGGTGAAGAAGGTCGTCGCCGTGCTGAGCGGCAAGGGCGGCGTAGGCAAGTCCCTGGTGACCTCCCTGCTGGCGGTGAACACCCAGCGGGCAGGCTATCGGGCCGCCATTTTGGACGCGGACGTGACTGGTCCCTCCATCCCCCAGGCCTTCGGCATCCATGAGAAGGCCACGGGCACCGAGGACGCCCTGTTCTCCACGGAATCGAAGACCGGCATCCAGATGATGAGCATCAACCTGCTCCTGCCGGACGAGACCGCCCCCGTGGTGTGGCGGGGCCCCGTCATCGCCGGGGCGGTGAAGCAGTTCTGGACCGACGTGGTCTGGAAGGACGTGGACGTGCTGTACGTGGACATGCCCCCGGGCACCGGCGACGTGCCCCTGACCGTCATGCAGTCCATCCCCGTGGACGGCATCGTGGTGGTCACCTCCCCCCAGGAGCTGGTGGGCATGATCGTGGAGAAGGCCGTGAAGATGGCGGGGCTCCTGAACGTGCCCATCGTGGGCATCGTGGAGAACCTGTCCTACTTCGAGTGCCCCGACTGCGGCAAGAAGCACTACCTGTTCGGGGAGAGCCATCTGGAGGAGATCGCCCAAAAGAACGGCATCCCCGAGGCCGCCCGCATCCCCATCAACCCCAAGCTGGCCGCCGCCGTGGACGCGGGGCTCATCGAGCTCTACGAGGGGCCCTGGCTCGATAAGCTCACCGCGTCCCTGCTAAAGGACGTGGAGGACTGACAGACCGCGCACTCCGGGAGACGAATGCCTCCCGTATGCGATCCCGACACAGAGATCAGGGAGGTGATCGGCTTGGATGCAGTGGCTATTCTGAGGGAACGGTTTCCCCTGAAGGAGATCACGCCCGAGCAGTATCGGACCATGGGCAGCGCCATGATGCGGTTCCGGCTGGAACAGTACGAAGCGGAGGGCCTGGGGAACCTGTGCGTGCTCCGAACGAAGGCCATGCTGGGGCTCATGGCGCTCACCACCGTGGTGGTGACCCCCAACACGGGGAAGAACGTGCCCTTCCTGCTCATCGACACCATGGACATGGGCAGGAAGCATCTCTGTTACGTGGAGTACTACGACTGCACGGCGGATGGGGCCGACAAAGACCTGCTCCTGGCCGCAAGCGCTCCCTATGGGGACGTAGCCGACTATGCCGAAAAGCCCGCCTGGTACGTGAGTGAGCGCATGAAGGGCTCCCTCATCAAGGCCGGAGACAGAGCCCGGCTCGAAAAGATGGCCGCGGACGCCCTGCAGGCCTACTGCGCTCAGGCGGCGGCCGCCCCCGTGAAGCCGGAGAACCTGGCGGGCCTCCAGGCCTTCCAGCAGCGGATGGTCCAGGAGGGGAACCCCTCCACCGCCGCCCTCACCCGCACCCTGGGCAAGGCGGGGGCCGAGACCTTCTTTCAAACCGTGGTCATGCCCGTGTAGGGGCCAGGATAAGCAAAGGGCAAGGAGAATAAGAGAATGACCGTACCCATGGCGTTGATGGACTTTGTGCCGGTGCTGCTCTTCGGAGCGGCCTGGGTGATCCTGTATCGGGATCTGAAGGACAAGCTGGACCTGTGCTCTGGGATACTGCTGCCGCTGGGGGCGCTGATCGTGCTGTTGGCCGGCTTTTTCAAGGCGGTTTGGAAGCTGCAGAACGCCATAGGCGTCACACCCGTGGAGCTGTTCAACAGGGCCTTCTTCCCCGCCCAGTCCATAGGCTTCGTGCTGCTGGGGGTGGGCATGCTGGCCTTCCTTTACGGTAAACGCCGCATCGTCCGGTCCCTCACCATGGTCTTCGTCATGGGCATGGTGCTGGGGAATCTGGGCATGTCGGCAGGCCTCGTGTATATTGCACGGCGGATGAAGGTGAAGCCTGCCATCGCCGCGTTCATCGTGTCCTTCGTGCTGATCCTGATGATGGGCTACCTGTCCAGCCGGGACTTTGCCCAGGCCTCCATGCACTGGGTGGCCCAGAGCGTCAATCTGCTGGGGGAAGGCTTGCTGTTCGTGGGCGCCCTGCTGCTCCACAGAGCGGGGCTCGCTGATCCGGACGCCCTGAACAAGCAGGCGTAGCCTTTTCGGACCGAATATCGCGGGACGGCGCAGGCCGCCCCGTTTTTTGCTCCTGTATGGGATGGGAAATTGTGAAATCTTCCCCGCGGGATGGCGTGGACCGGGGAAACATGGTATAGTGTATATATGGAAATAGGCGCCCGCCAACCGAATGAAGCGAAAACGACCGCCCCCCGGCGCAGGGGGCGGACGATTCTGCTGTGCCTGCTGGGTCTGCTGCTGGCCATGGGGGCGTATTTGGCGTGGCTGTACCGGGGGATCTCCCCCGTGGTCCGTTGGGAGTACGGGGAGGGCATGCCGCCCGCCGCCGCCTTCTGCTGGAAGGGAGAAGCCGAGTTCGGCTCCCCGACGGACGATCTCAGCCTGGGCGCCCACCGGGTCAGCCTTCGGGTGGCGGGACGGACCGTCCCCTGCCTGCTGATCGTGGAGGACACCCTGGCCCCCACGGCGTACCCGGTGGCTCGCAGCTTCCCCTCCGGCTATGAGCCCACGCCGGACGAGTTCATCACCGACCTGTGGGACGCGGACCGGGTGGCCGTCAGCTTCGCCGAGAAATACGACTTTTCTCAGGTGGGAGAGCATCAGATCGTCATCCTGCTGGAGGACGGCAGCGGCAACCGCAGCAAGGTCCGTTCCTCGGCCGCCATTCGCGCCACCCGGGACGCGGTGATCGTGGAGGCGGGCAGTCCCGCCCCCAAATCGGAAGCCTTTTGCGAAGAGGGGTTCCATGGCACGCTGCTCACCGAGATCACCGAAGCCATGCTGAGCACCCCCGGAACGTACGTCCTGGACATGCAATGCGCGGAGAACGGGCGGGTCTACCCCTCCTCCCTCGTCGTCCGGGACACCACGGCCCCCCTGGCCGTCGGCAGGCTTCTGGCGCTGCGGGTGGGCGAGACCGCTGAGCCTCAGGACTTCCTCACCGATATCGAGGACGAGACGAATTTGAGTTATTCCTTCCTGGTGGCGCCCGACCCGGAGCGGCGGGACCTGCAGGACATCATGATCCGGGTGACGGACAGCGGCGGCAACGCCGTCGACGTGGCCGCCCAGGTCTTCTATTCCTCCCTGGATCCCGTGGCCGTGGAGGTGAAAAAGGCCTTGCTGACCCCCGAAGACCTGGGGGTGCCGGGCTGGACCGTGGAAAGCTTTCCGGCCAGCCACGCGGGGACCTTCCCCGTCAGCGTCCGGGATGAAAACGGCGAGGGACAGCTCATCCTGGTGACCCTGGTGGATACCGTGGCCCCGGTCCTGTCCCTGAAGGAGGGGACCTTCTACACCAAACACGTCTCGGGCCCCGAGACGCTGGTGGCGGCGTCGGACGTGGACGAGGTGACCCTCGAATACATGATCGCCCCTGACTGGAACAGCGATCAGGAGCAGTCCTTCCGGGTGAAGGCGGCGGACGCCTCCGGAAACGAGGCCGTGGCTGATTTCACCGTCACCCTGCTAAAGGACGACACGGCTCCGAAGCTCTACGGGGTGGTGGATCGGATCTGCTACGTGGACGAACCGGTCCTGTACCTGAAGGAGGCCTACGCGGAGGACGACGTGGACGGCCAGTTGGAGCTCGCCATCGACAGCCAGGTGATCTCCTCCCAGCCGGGCGCCTACGCCGTCACCTACACCGCCGCGGATCTCAGCGGGAACGTCACCACCAAGAGCTGCACCTTTACCCTGGTGAACGCCACCGCCTCCCAGGATCAGCTGGACGAGCTGGTGGAAAAGGCGTTGAAGAAGATCATCAAGCCCAACATGGTCAAGGCGGAGCAGCTGAAGGCCGTATACGACTATGTGCAGAAGCTGATCGACTACACGGGCGACTCGGACAAGACCGACTGGCGGAAGGAGGCGGTCAAGGGCCTCACCAAAAAGAGAGGCGACTGCTTCACCTTCTACGCCGTCACACGGGCGATCCTCGATAAGCTGAACATCCCCTACATGAGCGTGTCCCGGCAGGGCGGCGCCACCCGCCACTACTGGCTCATCGTCAACATCGGCACGGGATGGTACCATTACGACACCCTGGTGAACAACAGCGGCGTCAAGTGCTTCATGTGGAACGAGCGCCAGGCGAAGCTGCGATCTACATATTATTACCGCTTCGCTGAGGAGGAGTATCCCCCCATCGCCACGGAGTACTTCAACTACAAGGCCGTGGTGCAGATGGAGCGGGAAGGACTGCTGCCATAAGCGAACGCAGCAAAGGCATCGTGTCGGCCGCATACGTCGGCATGCTGATGTATACCATCATCTGCCTGTGAAAGAAAGGGGCAATACATGAGGAGACAAAACCGGGAAAACGTTGAGGGGACCAAGCCGAGGAAAAAGCGGACGGTGCTTTGGATCGTCCTTGCGGTCCTGGCGGTCGGGCTTGCTTTGGGCGGCTGGCAGGCCTTCCGTATCCTGAAACAGCCCACCTCCCTGTTTGCCGAAACTCCTGCCACGGCCATCCCTGGTCCCACCATTTTGGCCCCCGCCTTCCCCATCGGCACCGCCGTCCCGGAGCGACAGGCAGTTACCCCTGCCCCTATCGAAGTCACTCCCGCTCCCGTCGACGTCACTCCGGTCCCCATCGGCGACGCCTCCACCCCCGACCCCACCGATGTGCCGAAGCCCACGGCGGCCCCTACCGCCACGGCTGAACCGACGCCTACGCCATCTGCCGCCAACCGGCTGAACATCATGCTCATGGGCATCGACGCCTACGAGAACGGTGCCACCTCCAGCGGCACCATGCCCCACACGGACGTGATGATGGTCATCGCCATCAATTTCGACGAGGCCACAGTGGACCTTATCACCCTGCCCCGGGACACCCTGACCACGGCCCCCGGCTATCACGGGATCTACAAGCTCAACGGCGTGTTCAACGTGGGCCTGGGGGGCTGGAAGCGGCCCACGCCATCAGCCGAAGAGATGGAGAGCGGCTTTCTGCTGACCTGCCGGGCGGCTGAGGAGTGGCTGGGGGGCATCTCCATCCCCTATTACTACGCTCTGGACTTCCAGGCCGTCATCGACATCGTGGACGCCATCGGCGGCGTCGACTACGACGTGGACCAGCCGTTCAGTTCCCACACTGGGGCCCGTACGTACGGCAAAGGCATGCGCCACCTGGATGGAGACGCGGTCCTGGGGTATCTTCGCATCCGTTGGGCAGCCGATGGTTTGGACAGCTCCCGGACAGCCCGACAGCGGCGGATGATGGTGGCCATCTATAAAAAGCTGAAAACGGAGGGCAAGTTCAGCCAGATCCCCTCCCTGATCGCCGCCGCCAACAGCGGCATCTATACCAACACCACCCTGAGCCAGACCACGGCCTTGGCCAACTACGCTATGAAGCTGGATGCTGATCGCATCCGGACCCGGTCCATGTTCGGCGATATCGGTACCCGGGAATACGAGTGGCGGTATGCATACGTGGACCAGCAGAACCGGATCGACATCATTCGGGAAGTGTTCGGTATCGAGGCAGAGCCCGTGGGCATCTGCACCCGGCAGTACGAGCGTTGGCTCCACACCGTGGGCTTTTCCGCCATGAAGTATATGCGCCAGGCGGAGAAGGCCCTGACCCGGGTCCAGGAGATGAAGAACGCCGGGGAGACCTTTACAGAGGAGCAGATCGCCCTGTACGGGGACTGCTACTGGGCCTACACCGCCCTGAAGGACAGCTTCGACAGCGCCTCCGATACCCTTTCCGCCGTCTATGCCGCCTCCTCCTGGCGGGAGAAAAAGGCCGACCGCAACAAATGGACAGAGGAGAACGTGGCCGAAGATAAAAAAATCTCCGCCGCAGAGGCGGAGATCCAGCAAACGATGAACGATCTGAAGGCGTCCTCCCGGGACGCCACCACCCGTCTGGCCGATTCCATCGGCCTCAAAAACCTCTCCTGGAACGTGCGCGGCGACTGGTACAACGATCCCGATATCAACGAGGTCATCGTCCACTTTGGATAAGGCTGTCCTGCCCGTTCATTCTTTATCCTGACAGGAAAAATGAGGCCCTCAAGGGGCCAATGCGGGGACTATATGCAAACGCCTATGCCTCGGCGATCCCCGCGGCGATCATCTGCCGCAGCAGTCCTTCTACGGCCTCCGCCGCACTTTCCTCGTCCACCTCATATCGGTCCAGGAGCTCTGAAACGATGGCCGCTTTCTCCCATCCTGCGGCGACGCCGTCCCAGATGATCTTCCCCGTTTCGTTCAGGCGAACGATACCCCGGATACCGTTTCCGGTATCCTCGACGGGTACAGCCATATATTCACCACCTGTTTCCACCAGTACATACTTCCGATTCAGCTTCATCGTTTCCCCTTCCTGCGGTCTCCTGCAGTTGTCGATAGGCAGCAAGGATCGCCGCTCGCGCGTTCCTTCGGTTGCTGTCCCGTCTCGTCTCGGAACAGCCGTTCCGGTTCCATTCGCATTTCTTCAAAAGAACGCACCTGGGATACAGCGCGCACTCCCTGCACTCGGGGAAATACGTGGTCTCCTTCCACGCCTGGACCTTCTCCGTGTCCCTGGCTTCATTGTAGATGGTGCCCACCGCCTCAGTATCCCGGATGTGCTCGCAGCGCTCGATCCGGCCGTCAGGCAGGATCACCTCGCAGTTGTCGGCATCCGCCATACATTGATTGAAATGGGGATTAACATTCAAGGCCGCCCTTTGCCCCAGGCCGCAGCGGTCCAGCTTCTCCTGGAGCCTGCGTCCATAGTCTCCCGCCTCCTGCGGCGAGGAAAAAGCATGGATCCTGCCGCTGAACTCGTACAGCAGCGCGACCTTCCCAAACAGGTTCGGCCGGGAGCCAAAGCGCTGGGCGATCTGGTCCACCAGGGCCAGCAGATCCTCCGCGTTGGCCCGGTCCATGTTGAGACGAATGGTCACCTCCAGCCCCACGTCCAGGGCACTCTCGATGTTGCCCATTACGCGCCGGAAAGGGCTGCCGCCATCGCGATCGACGTAAGCCTTGGTGCGGTTATAGACCGGCTCCGTTCCGTCCAGCGTGATCTGGACCTTCTGAAGGTGCCAGTCTCTCACTGCCTTTTGCGCCGTTTGAGCGTCCAGATAATACCCGTTGCTGGTCATTTTGGCCGTATACTCCACACCATGGGCCTGCAGCACGCCGCAGATGACGTCGATGACGCCGACGTTATAGAGAGGCTCGCCGCCGAACCAGCTCAGCCTGACCTTCTTCCCGCCGCTGACGCGAGCCACGTATTCTCCCACATCCCGGGCGGTCTCCTCCGTCATGGCGCAGCGAGAGATCCCCTTTTCGTAGCAGTAGAAGCAGCGGGCGTTGCAGTCGGTGGTGGTCAGGATGGTGAAGTTGGTCCGCTCCTTCACCGGTCTCTGCAGGAGCTTCGCCACCCGCCGGACGCCGTCGGACTGTTTGCACTCGTCGAAGTCCTGGGGGATCAGGAACCAGCGCCGGATCAGCTCTTCCCGGCAGGTCTCCTCGCTCTCCCCCGCTTCGAGCAGGAGCAGCTCCCCGGTCAGCGTGTGGTACAGGAGCGTACCGTCCTCGCAGGGGACCGCGATCTGATGCCTGGTCCTCCGATAACGTATCTTTTCTTTGTATTTCTGTGCGCCGACGATGCCCGACAGGGCCTGGATCGGCGGGCGAACGATCTTCATGCTCCCCCTATCTGCATAAAAAATGAGGCGGTCGGTCTCAAACCGTCCGCCCCAGGCTTTTCTCCTCAGTCGCCTGATTCCAGATCATTGCCATTGCCAAACACATCACATTCTCTTCCGCATGAAACAGTGATCACATCGATGGTCGGAATGGATATCACTTCGAGTGTCGGGGGTTCAAACTCTCTTTTCGCATCCTCGCACGCAGGACTCATCTGACCGCCCTCCTCTGCTTTTTACATAATAAATTTACCATTTCCGCATAAGAAATGAAAGTGGTCAGCTGTTAACAAATGATAAAATAGTATACCCGGAGCGTATTCATGTTCCCCCTATAGTCCCCACTGATCCAGGAGTGAGCTGCGCTTTTCTATTGTCTCGTCTGACGCGAAGGAAGAACGGATCTGACGAACGCTTCTTCCAAGTCGGTTACCGCTGAAACCACGCAGGATCCTGTACGCCCATGCAGCAGGAAGGAGCCACGGCTTTCCCTTCAGGAAGCGGTAATGGGGCGCCGTGATCAGCGTCTGGTAACCTGGAAAAGCTGTTCTGATCGCCGAGTGCGCCATGGCCAGCTTTGCGTTCCCAGCGTTTCGCGCAACGTTTACCGCCCTGTTGTCCCGATTCTCCGAGTTGTGGAAACCGAACACCCCGTTGCGGAAGACCAGATCTGTCGCTTCCACATAAAAAGCTGGTGCGATCTCCTTGGCGGGCAGCGGCACCTCTATACCAAACCACGCTCGATTCATGGCAAACACCGTCCGTGCAAAGTCCAGCATGCCGAGCTTTTCCAGATTTTCCCGGATCCACGCCCAATCCAGATCAGGACAGTATTTCGTCACTACAGCGACGTCCATGAACTGCCGAAACCCTACGCCCTCGTTCATCAGATGCTTCCGTAAGTGCAGCAGCAGGAACAGCAAATGAAAGCTCCAGTCAAGAGCGCCGTCGTGGACATATGGCCAGAAATCGTTGAAAAAGGCTTCATGCTCTTTTCGATTGACGGTCTCGCTGTATACCAGGTGATCGTGGAGCTCAAATTCCATACGGTTCTTATAATAGACCCATTCCCGATCTTCGAAGTGAGACTCGTTCACAAAACCCTGTGCGAGCAGTATCTCATGGACCTGCTGCCGGTCCTCCGTATGGATCACGAGGTCCGTGTCCCCCATGGTCCGCAGCGCAGGCACCGGATAGCAGGCCGCCACCATGACGCCTTTGACGATGAAAAACGGGATGCCCGCGCTCCGCAGCGCGTCCTTCAGCTGGGCGACCATGGCCTCGCGCTGGATATGATAGAACAGCGTGGCGCCATACTCCCCGGCGAACTGCTTTTCATACTCCGCCGGGATAACCCCCCTGCACTGAGCGTACAGGATCCCGCTGACCTGGTGCGCCCGCCCCAACGCCAGCAGTTCCTGCCAATCCACCGCCCCCTCCGGAGCGGCGGTGGATCGTTTATGAAGGTGGTCTGCAAGTAACTGAAGAAAAAAAAGGTTCTCCATGGTTAGGATCTGTTCGACTGTTACAGTATTATAATACTGTAAATACTCATTTGCTCCCCCTTTGTATTCCATCTAATGTATACGAAAGTAACTTATTACCGCCATATTTTTTCCAACAAAGAATAATAGAATATACTTATATTAGCATTACAAATGTAGACATTTTTTCGTCATTGATAGTGCAGCAGATATTACTTGATCCATATCATAGTATTTATACTCTCCAAGGCGTCCACCAAATATAACTTTTTCTTCGTTTTTAGACATGCTTTTATATTGTTTATATAGCATTTCATTCTTGAGGTCATTAACAGGATAGTATGGCTCATCTCCTGGCTTCCACTCAGAACTATACTCTCGACTAATCACCGTCGTTTCTTTGTTTCCCTCTCCGAATTCAAACCATTTATGTTCAATTATCCGTGTCCAAGGTGTTTCCCGATCAGTATAGTTTACAACTGCATTTCCCTGAAAGTTTGGAATATCCAACAGTTTAGTTTCAAAACGAACAGAACGATATTCGAGGAAGCCGAGAGAGTACTGAAAATATGCATCAATTGGGCCTGTATAAAGCACTTTATCTACTTTTGAATCCCAATATGTTTTATCATCGAGGTAATCGACATTGCATTGAACATCAATTGCTTCAAGCATCCGCTCTACCATCTTAGTATATCCACCAATTGGTATCCCTTGATATAGTGCATTAAAATAGTTATTGTCAAAAGTAAAACGAACAGGGAGTCGCCTGATAATAAAGGGGGGAAGATCCTTACATTTTCTGCCCCATTGTTTTTCAGTATACCCTTTTACAAGTTTTTCATATATATCGCGTCCAACTAGAGAAATTGCTTGTTCTTCTAAATTTTTCGGTTCTCCCGTTATTTCCTTTCTCTGTTCATCGATCTTTGCCAAAGCTTCGTCAGGTGTAATTACCCCCCACATTTTGTTGAATGTATACATATTGAACGGAAGCGAATATAACTCTCCTTTATAATTCGCCACCGGAGCATTAGTGAATCTGTTAAAGGTCGCAAAACGCTGTACATAGTTCCATATATTTAGATCGTTGGTATGAAAAATGTGGGCCCCGTACTGATGCACTTGGATACCTTCAACGTTTTGGGTATATGTATTTCCTCCTACATGAGAACGCCTATCAATAACGAGCACTTTCTTTCCAGCATCGCTCACTTCTCTTGCAAAAACCGCTCCATATAGGCCCGCTCCAACGATTAAATAATCATATCTGTCCATGCTTATCCCTCATATTTGTTCCTGAAAAAGGCTATCCAGTATTAATTGAAAAGACTTTGCATTCTTTTCCTGCTGATGGTTGCGCTCAACCAGATCCAGCGCATTGAGAGAGAACTTATTTCTATACTCGAGGTCATTGATTATTTTCCGTAGCGTACCTTCCAACGCCACTTGCTCTGTTACAACATGAGCAGCATGGTTTTGAATAAGATATCTACTGCTTGCAAATTCAGATGGGGCAAATACTAGAAAGCACGTTCCCAACGCCAATGAATCAGCAATCTTGGTGGAGAATGCATATTTTGAATCCTTTCTGTGGAAAGAATCAAAACTCTCTACATGCAGAAGGAGATCTGCTTCTTGCTGAATTGAAATAAGCTTATCGTATGAAACAAATCCTCGAAAATCAATTCCTTCACAGTTAGAAAACAAATCAGCTATTTTGTCATTTGGTAGTTTCCCATACACCTGGATTGAGTATTCCTTACTAATACTATGTAGTGCGTTAGCAACCAAAACCAACGACTCCGCTCTTCCAACGCCGAGATTCCCTGCATATATTGTAGTAAAACTGTCTGTTTCTTTTTTCCATGGGTTATGGCAGGGATGTAAGGATGTCGCGTTAAAAATCACCTTTGACTGAATAGTAAAAACTCTTTTATAATCTGACTCCAACTCTTCACAGTTGAATACCGCGAAATCACAGCAATTATAAGCTTTATTAACAGCTCTTTTTAACCGGCGATGAAACAGGGGATAAAAAATCTGGGCAATCCCCTTCGCTCTAAAGTAATCAAAATCTTTAAAATAGTATCCCTCTGTGTTATAGATCAGCAGCTTTGCGTTGTATTGCCGTTTTATATCAACAGCAAGATAAAACATAAATGGGCAGTCGCCAGCCTGAAGAACAACAATATCAGGTTGTATCTCACTAAGCCATTCATTAAAATAGCGCGTTTTCCAATGCCCACTACTCCACACAAAATCTCGCACTATCATACTGAGCGCATTTCTTTTCCGTCTTTGCGCAGGAGTTGACTCATGTGATTGATTCATTACGTGACCAAGTGAAATTACCCCATCAGGTCTCTTTCCATATAATGATGCTAAAGCTTGTCGATCAGTTAGGCGATAGTATTGTTCGCAGTAATCAAATTCTGGTTCAGTATTCTGAATATAAAATTGGGCCAAATTTTCTTTCGGCCATCCTACAAACAAGTTAGCTAAAGTTCTCCCGTTGGAATCGCTTTTTGAGAAACAGTTATTACTAATTACAAGTACACTTGGCATCATTATCAATTCCTATCTTCACTGGCCACCGGATATTTCCGTCAGGAATCTTCTATATTTTTGGACAAATATCTCTGTAGTAAAGTTCTCTTCAAATACTTTTTTGTTTGATCTTTCGAGCATTAGTTTTTCTTCGTCTGATAATACAGCAACCTTTTTCACCAAATCAACAGCTTCGTCTATTGTATCATATAAAAGCACTCCGCTGGCACCGAGTCTCTCAATATATTTATTGCCTCCTGTTCTGCTGGCAACAACTATTTTTCCAAGTGCCAAAACCTCTAATAAAACGATATCAAAATAAGTCTCCCTATTTGGCAGAATAAATAAATCAGATGCTGCAATAATCGACTGAGAATCATTTGTCCATCCAACCTCTATCCACCTTTTATCTGCAAGACCTCGAAGAGGTGCTTCTTTTCCGCATATGTGGAAGGTTGCGGGATACTCCTGATCCCACAGCTTTTTAGCAATAACCTGAATAACATCGTATCCTTTCACCAAATTATGCCTGCCAGCATAGGAAATGACAAAGGAATCCGGAGAAATATCAAACTTTTTTTGAATTTCTTCCCTTGATGTTAAGGCTACTTTTGGCTCAATTCCCGTAGGAATATATATAAGAGCATTTCTCCGTTCAAGACTGTCATGTATTTCTTTGTATTTTTCCCAATTTTTCAGTAATGATTCTTCAGCTTCTAAACATGGAAAAATAACATAATCAGCCCGATTAAATGCCATCTCATCAATATCCGATAGTCTTTTATAGAACTCTAAATATTTCATTTTTTCAGCATCGGTTGGTAATTCATTATATATTTCCTGATGCTGTGGTACCGGTGAATGCGTTGTCAGAATAACTTTTCCAGAATACTTCTCTAAGTCTTTACGGTATTTAGCCAAACTAGTTGTTGAATGAAAATGTACAGCATCATATTCACCGAAATCAAAGCCATGATATTTAGGTGTATACAATATTTGCTCGTATTCTTTTTTTCTTCTGTACGCAATCTGCATTGCATTTACCCATTTGGGTAGATGATCTGCGATTCGCCTGTATCTGCTTATCTGTCCAATTCGCTCTTTACTATCTGGTGGTAAAAAAACTATATCTTCAATTCCTTGCCGTTGCACCTCCCTAAAAATATTACAGCAGTAACCAGCCGGCCCTCCGGCAAGGGTTAAATCGCTTTCCTTCATAAAAATCAATGTTTTCACAGTTTTTTACCCTCATTTCACTCTTTACGCACATTAAAGAAAAACATTACTCAAACGGAATTACTGCATTAATGTGCGAATCTTACTGTATACTGGTGTAATTATTGCATTTTTTGCCCAATTAGTTGATTCCTTAAACAGCCTGTTTTTTTTGTAGATTCCAAAGAGCATTGCATTCGTGATAATAGAACATACGATGGTTCTCAATATTATACCAATCCATCCATGAGGCAACAATAAGCAAACCGCACTAAGCACTCCACATATGCAAGCTGTAAGGGAAATGTTGATAACATATGATTTATAAAAAGCGAAAGATGATTTATTGAAGATTCTATGATAAACAGTCTTTGCCATCATTGGATCAATCAGCAAACCCACTATAATAGATGAGCCAATCACGCCGTACAATCCAATAAACCTAACTGTTAAAATATTTAGCACAATATTTATAATACAACTAGCATAACACCGTAACGCATCTTCACGCCAAAGGCCAGCAGCATCTTTATATACGGTAATTACTCTAATAATAGTTGTTACATAAAAGTAGGCAGAAAAAAGAACAACCATGCCATTTGATAAAGTATTCTGTTCACCTACCCAGATCTGCATAAATGGTTGAAATAAACAGAGAAAAAAGCCCGTACAGCAAGTTACAAGCCATGCATTCAAAAAGTTCAGCATCTCAAACTTCTTTACAACGCTTTCAGGGTCATCAACCACCAGTGCATTTCCAACACCAGCATACATAGAGCTATGTATTTCAAATATAATAGACTGAACAGAGGACATCACGAAGAAATAGTTGTTATATAAAGCTGTCTCTGTCAGCCCCAGGAATGCTGAGATCACTATTGTATCTGCAGCGTTTATCAGCACAACAGATAGTTTCGTTCCAATTAATGGGATAATCCTACTTTTTATCAATTGCCTGGTATCCAAAGATATAGCCGTTTTCGATGTNNAATTCTCGCTTTAATCAGATTGTGGAGTATTGTTGAAATAGGGATCAAGATAACAAAACAATAATAATTGGGGAATACCAAAAGCAGAAAACACTGAGTAAGTTTCAGGGCTGTATTGGTAATAAGCGCAACTCTATTGATAATGTCATTGCACTGCAGTGCAAGAAGAAGTGACGATTTGTGTGCGAAAAAAAAGTAAGAAACACCTGAATTTAACAAATAAATTAAGAATAAAATATGAATATTAATTCCGTCAGGTATATCACCACTAATTAAAGAATTAATAAATGGGAGCAGCAACAAACCAAGGAAAATAAAAACCGTGCCAATTTTATAATAAATTTTTTTTAGATATTGAAGAATCGCTCCAACCGTATCGTAATCATCCTCTGCAATTGGCTTATACATTGCAAAAACGCAGGCAGAGGAAAAACCAAGCTCACTTAAGCTAAGAACTTGCAAAACAGACGCAAAAAGGCTATTTAACCCCAAATACTGTACGCCAAGTTGATAAATCATTACCGTTCTGACCAAGAACGGTAACAATGTGTTGCTAACTTTGCTTATCGTTCCCCAGACAAAACCGTTGATGGTATTCTTTGTTCTTTCGATTTTCATTCTATTCAGTCCCGATTCTATACTTACTTATACGATATCCCTCATCCATGTGACGTTCGTTTTGATTATATCAGCTGGCACTCCTGCTATCACTGAATACTCTGTTGAAAAACTTTTTGAAACGAGAGCTTTTGCTCCGATAATACAATTATCAGGAACCACAGTTCCTTTCAGTACATAAGCACCTTGGCCTACCCACACATGATTACCTATAATAATATCTTTAGATTGATTTATTCGTTTACCGTCTTCATCAAGGATACTGTGGAAATCGCTCGTCCTAAATATGATATCATATGCGAACATACAATCATTTCCTATCATAATACGGGTTCCTTCACACAAGGAAAACTCTGCTTTGTCAGTAAAGGTTGTCTTCTCTCCGATGGAGATTGCATTCTTTTCTCCATTGAAATAGAAAAGCACATTCTGTGCAACAACCTTTTTCCCGATTGTAACCGAGTTATTGCTTCCATCGAAAACGAACTTACACCCAGATACTTTTGCGCCTGTCTTTACAATAATACAGTTATTTGTTCCTCGGTCTATCACACTACTGTTCCTAAACCTTGCCCCATCGCATATCCTACAGCATTTATAATTCCGTAGTTTTTTTACAATTTTCCACAAAGGGTTTCTGTTATCGACAAGTCTTCTTTTGATGATTTCTATTAACATAGTATTTCTTCCGATCTAATCAAACATCGGCTGCGAGGAATTCTGAAGTTATTCTCTTATATATCCCTCGGTTGCGTTTTCTTTGTGTTTTATTATACATGGATTACCCAGCACGACAGAGTGATCTGGAACATCGATATTTACAAACGAATTTGGTGCGATTAACACGTCTGAACCTATGTGTATATTTCCAAGAACTGTTGAGTTAATTCCTAAAAATACTCTGTCTCCAATGGTTGGCGCTCCTTGTCGTTTTCCCCGATTCTCTGCGCCAATAGTAACGCCTTTATGAATATGCAAGTTTCTTCCAATTTTTGTTTGAGGATTCACTGTAATTCCATAAGGATGACCTAAATATACCCCCCCAGTACAGAAACTGTATCTGGAATTTCTATGCCAGATTTCCGCTCAACTCGCATCAAAAACTGACGGCACACTTTGCCCCCCAAATTTGTTTCACAAGCTTGTGTCAATCTGAACAGGCAAAGGAATTTCAGAGCAACACCCTTTCCGAAAATGAATTTCAGAACCTTTTGAGGACGGAATTCTATTCCATACTAGAATAAGTCCTGTTCCAACCGAGAGTTGAGTAATTTCCAATTCATTCATTCACCATCTTTTTATATAGTTGGATGTATTCGCTAACCATTCTCTCTTTTGAGTCACGATATCGAGCCTGTTTCTTTACTTCTTCTGGAATCCTTGTTTTTTGCTCAGACCAGAAAGCAATCTTTTCCATCAAAGCCGCAGTATCTCCATACGGAACAGCTTCTCCCATTCCAGGGGCAATGGTTTCTTTTACTCCACCAACATCGAAGGCAACAATAGGAGTACCACAACAGTTTGCCTCCAAGCAAACCGTAGGATAGTTGTCAATTTTGCTTGCCTGTACAAAAACATCCGCAGCAGAATAAAACTCGGCCAATTCATCTCTGCTGCTTGTGTAGGGAATGACAAGAAGATTATCCGATCCAGATTTGCTTTCTCTCTCAGCTCCTACAACGATGAAGAAATACTCTGGATTCTCTTTCGCAAGCTGGATAATAAATGGCCCGCCCTTTACTTCACTCAGTAAGCTAGGAACAACTGTAATCACAACTTTTTTATCATCTGGGATACTATATTTTTTTCTAACTGTTTCTGTATCTCTTTCAAAGAAAAACTGATCTACTTCTATTCCATTATGTATGGTAGTAATGCTACAGTGTTTGGTTATCTTCGACAGTCGTGCTCTGTTACTCACCCAATCGGAACAGCCCACTAAGACCAGATGATCATAGCCTATAAATGCCTGCTCCATCAGATCGTAATTCTTTTTAACTCTGTCGATCCCGATGACGCCAAGCGCGACCTTCAGTCGCGGGCATTTTTTGCACCCCTCAACCCATTGGTTGCAATCTCTTGAATACCCGCAGCCTCCAGTATACATGAACTCTGCGTGCATTGTCAGCACAGTCGGAATCCCACGCTCTTTTAGAAAGCGAAACAATCTGTATATATCCAGAAAATAGCCGTTGATACATTGAAGATGCACTATATCCGGTTGTAAGGTATCGATTCGTTTTTCAATTCTCTTATTTGTTAATGGAGAAAAACCATAAAGAGAACCGCTCACCATAGAATAGACCTTGCGAATCTTTGAGGAAAGCTCTGATCCAGTTCTGAAAACGTTCTCTTCAGGCACAGATTTACCGCGGCCATACAATACATAAGATTCAATATTTTCTTTTATTAATCCTCGATGAATATCGCGGGTGATATTTCCTGTGCTGCCTTTCCCATATACGCAGTTGATCTGTAGGATTCTCATAACTACCTCCGAAGCTCTTTCATTGTGTATGAATAATCGCTTCAGCAAAAAAACGAGTAACTTTTTCCGCGCCGTGAAAGTTCAAATGACTATCATTGGCATAGTCAGTATTTGAGTCTATTCCGATTTGCTCTATATATTGATTAAGATCTATAAACTCAATACCAAGCTCATCTGCCAATTGTCTTACAATTTGGGAGTCGTTAACTGTCCAACTTGGAACCGGAGACTTAAACAATGTGAGGCAAATTCCATGTTGACTACAGAGATCAACTATTTCTTGCAATGCTTTGATATTCATTTTCGGTACAGCTATTAATTCATTGCAGCTAAAATTCCCATAAACAAAAGAAACCTCTTGAATACCGTCAATGCTTACAAAACCCCTGTTAGTGTAATCTCTCTTTGAGAAATAGTATTGCAAATCTTGGGGTCCCATAGAATTCCACCGAGAATGATAGACAAATAGCGGGAATATACAGTATCCTATAGTTTTCGGATAGTCTTGTCCCGTCAATTCAAAAACAGAATCCCACTTAAGGTTATCCATTCTCATTGGTGCGTAACTCCACGACATCATTTCATCTGTGATGTAATCTTCATCATGGAAAATGGAACTGACTTCAACAAATACTTTTTCCGGTCTCTGTGTCTGCAGCGCGGATTCAGATAGACCTGTGCACCTAGTCCATATGAAAAAGAATGCTTACCCCTCTTTCACTAAACCCTTATGTAAGTCTCGAATAATATCGTCAGTGCTCCTTTTCCCATCTATGCAATTATTTCAGATTTCTCACTGCAACTTCCGCGGTTTGTACTCTTGAAACATCACTCTCTGTAAGAAGATTCGAATTCTTGAAATTATAACATGAGCGACGACAGCTGAAAATAGTGTTAACGCATAAAACTCGACGGCATTTATGATAGTCAAATCCACTACCAGCATCGTATACCCATGTATTAGATACAACTCATAAGAAATTACACCAAGATAGTATAGCGGAACAATCGTCTTTTGATTTACCCTAGAAATAACTAGTATTATAACCAAAAGACAAACGGCAAAAGACAACGACATAACAAGATCAAGCATTTTTTGAGCTATATAAGGAGCAGTTCTCAAGAGAACCGTTTGCTTGATCCCAAGTAAGACAATTCCAATAATGCCACTGAATACCAAATACCTCATCGGTTTGTCTTTTACAGCCCTTTGTATTTCTTCATGGTCCGAAAGCCAAACGCCGAAACCAAAAGAAAACGCTTGCCTAGCTCTCAACATTGAGCAAACAATAAATATAATTGCTCCGATAGTAGTCCAGAGAAAATACCTCGTGTGTCTATGTTTTATATATCGCTTTGCAAAATAAAAGGCAGCATACCAAAGAAGTAAAAACGATATGTACCATCCAAGATAGTATGAGCTTCTCATTCCACTAAGGTCAAGAAGTGCATCAAATACTGAGCTATAGCTTTCTCGAAGCGGAATTGTAGCAGTTTCAATTATAAAATAGGGTACAAAAAAGCCTATTAGTCTCTTTGCCCAGAAGTAATCTTTCCCGTTTCCATTCCAAGATTGATTAAGGCCATAACCAGAGAGAATCAAAAAANNCAAAAAAACCGCAACGCCGATTCCTCCAAGTGGGGTTAAATAACGAGTATTAAAATAATTACCTAGATGACCATAAACAATTATAGAGATGGCCAAGCCTTTAGCAACTATCGAGAAATCACGTGATATAGGGCAATCCACGAAAAGTGGCTTGTTACCTTTACAACACAGCACAAGTGAATATATTAAAAAAAATATGAAAGCAAATATTAGTGCGTATTTCATGCTATTCAAAGATCTATGTGATTGTGAATGCAATTCACATACAAATATAAGGAAAATAGTATATATATTTCAGAAAATACAACCAACTGCACTCTTTCTTGTTTCGACTTTACCTGATAGTGCGAAGAACTGCATTCCTCTCATACATTGGAATAACAATCAGCATAGTAGTTAAGAAGAAGCACTCAATCGAAGAGAAAAACAATATAAGTGTTGTTGAAATCATTGATAATATGCAAAAAAGCAGATACGCAACCCCCATCGAACCTAAAAGATGATCAATCCTAACGAATTTCAATACGCTAATCATCTGTCTAAACAAAAATAAAGAAAGAAAAAACAAGCCTATTATTCCATAGTAAAGCAGCACCTGTAAATACCCATTATGAACTGATCCATATATTTGCTCAGTAGTAAAAGTGTTTCTTGTTTGAATTATACCGTGGCCAAATAGTTTCTGTAGGATAGTACCATTTCTATAGTAGTCAATAGCATAAGCCTGGAGACGATCTCTTGAATGAGATATGCCTTCTTTCCAAACCACACTAAATGCATAATGTCTAAGCGAGGGAATAGATAAAATTACTATAGCTCCGAAAAACAATAGGCATACTATTTGATTTGATAGTTTCGTTCTTCTATAAAAGACTGCATAAACCGCAAAATAAACTAAGCATCCAATAATCGCTGTTCGACTAAATGTAAGAATTAAAGTTATAAAATAAATCAAAACCATAATGTAATACTTTTGCGGAACTCTTTCTCGTTGAATTTCTCGTTCACTTATTTCCTTTAGGCATGTTGTTATGCAATAGAATAAATAGAGAGCGTATTCATACATGCTAGCAAAAAAGCTATGCAGTTCATTACCGTAGGCATTAGTAGCTCTGATCGCATTTATATACTGCGAAGGCTCGAAAACGAGCGTATAAAACACGGAGATCAAAACAACGATCCGGATATACTTGTTCACAAGATAGATATCATCGGGTTCGACAGTAAAATGTCGCCCATGGATAAACGTCAGATAAATATAGATAGATGGAAACAAGTATGTGATAAGAACCGTCGGGGCAAAGGCACGTAAATCTGATAAAGCAAATGTGATTGCCTGAGAAGCAACAAATACAACAAATATCAATCCTGCGGTTCTGTCAAAAGAACCCCGTTTTTTTAGGAAGCTGAATAACAAATAGGATAGAAGCAATAGTTTTACCATGCTATCGACCATCCCTCTGTTGACTGCTCCTGCAAGGTTTTGCCAGAGAAGTAGCACTATCCAATAGTTAAAGAAGGCAAAGCATATGCTTTTTCTTTTATGCTTAATAACTAAAGACATGGATGATTCCTGTAATAATGTAGTACCTGCTTAGGATTCACTGGGTAGTATATCGTAGACTAATAAAGTTTAATGTGCGCTGTTGTCAAGGTCAATAATCTAGCGCTATATAGCGGTTTGAATAAATACTACTCATCAATAGCATCTTCTTGTTTTGCTTGTAACACCGTCGATGAGATCCTAGGTGTATATGGCAAATACATAACACGAACTCCAATCTTTTGCATACTCTCTTCAGTCCCGATCCATCTTTCGTTTCCTTGCCAATCATCTCCAACAAACACAACATCAATCTATATTACGTCATGCATGGCTGAATTATCAAGCGTGTCAACGATAATGCACTCATCCACAGCCTTTATATTTGAAACGATAGTTTTTCTATCCTCTTCACCAACCACCTGCGTTTTTTTCTTATACTCGCGTACCAACTCATCTGAATTGACGCCCACAATAAGGTAATCACAATGCTTTTTTGCATTATTGATCAAGCTTAAGTGACCAATATGAAACATGTCAAAACGCCTTGTGTATAGCCAATTCTATACTCCCCATCCATTTTCTTGCGCCTCCTCAAATGATATAAGTCGGTCATAAGATTCTCTGCCCCTCCTAATCCATTTGAGCCTGTCCCCTATACCAAATTGAGCGCCTTTTGAAAGCCTCAAAGCATAGTATAGCGACCATGCAGAACGGCAACAACGGTAAGTTGCCTGGATATATGCACCCCTTGCGAAAAACAACTTTTCATCCCTTCCCGAATACCATGTTGAAGCATGAAAAGAAACCTCTCCGATCGTCTCCTTCGAAACGTATATGATCAGTCCTTTTCTTTTTGCTTCCTTTAGCCACATACTGTCTTCGCCAGATGCAAAAGTTGCACCTCCACCAAAAAGCGTTGTAAACCATACATTCGCTTTTCTGACAGAAGAAAGCCTAAAAGCAATTCTTACTCCTCCCCACGGCATTCGCTCCCACTTATAATGTTTCCTCGTTTTTGAATATTGCTTCTGAACACGGACATCTCTTGGCGATGATACAATATTGAAAACAATGATATCTGCGTCTGAATGATCCTTGAATTCTTTAACAATGAGTTCTTCAACTTCATCTACATATTTCACATCATCATCTGCAAACAAGCAAATATCAGAATCCGCATACAAAAGTGTAATATTCCTGTTAACACCCACTCCCCGCGTTTCAGTCGTTATCATCTTCGCCACATGGCAACCAAACGTATGTTCTTCATAGGAAGTTGTGTTTGATTGGTTCGCAAACACGACGTTACTATGAATATTCATTTCTGTGATTTTCGAAAAACCGTTTTGATGCATTGTAACGCATAGTATCTGAAAAGAAGTCCCATCATACAATGATGCTTTGTTTTTTTCCCCCAAAGCCTATCCCCCTATTTGATAACACTATTTTGTCATATCAGTTTGATGCATTGTTGTAACCAATACTGAAAGATGCATGAGCTTCACCATTTTCCTAATATTGTTACTGGTTGATATGATGAAAACTATATCAGCTTGCCCTCATCCTTATACTCGGTCGTGATTATCCTTTGATTATCGAAGTCCCAGCTTTCCGCATGCTGCTCATATTTGATACGGTCAGGAGAAGGCAGTTTCATATAGTCTCCAAAACGTTCACTGAGAAAAGTAGAAAGATCTCCCGGAACTTTTAAAAGCACTGTTTCAAAAGGCGCATATACGGGATTGTCGATCCACTCTCGTTTGTATATGCCCTTTTTGAAAACTGCTTTCCCCAGGAAATTGCAGTAATACTCCGTATTTGTACCTCGATAACGGTACACTTCATGCAAAGCATGCTCTACAAGAAACCTTTCGGGGAGCAGTTTAGCAAGCTGAATAACTGCTCCTTTTATTCCATCATGACGTCCATCATCACGCAATGCAAGGCCTTTCGTGATCACATACTTCCCCCAAAAGCATTGGATCAGCTGCAACAGCTTGTTGTTTGGGCAGTTATGGAGAATGAAAATGTCAACATAGATACCCTGATGAATATCCCAAGCCTTAAGTGAAGGCTCAATATAGCTTGTCCCATTCATGCGTATCTTCGATATAGTGACCATACCATCGGAAAGGCCCCATTCCTGAAGATAGTACTTTTCAGTATCTCCATCTTTACGGAAAGCATTACGAAACCTTTCGTAGTTATCGGGTGTCATAAAAATATCGAGATCATCATCCCAGGGGATAAAGCCCCCGTGTCGCTTTGCTCCGAGAGCTGATCCGCCCATAAGGCAATACTCCACATTGTGCTCTACGCAGAAATGGTCGATATCCACCATGATCTCAAGGATCTTGTCCTGAAGTTCCAGGAGACCATATTTATTCTCTTGATCATCCCGTATGTACTTTAACACATTCTTATACCTTCAAATATCGACTTGCTATACGCTTTATCTGTTTTCTGATAAAATATGGAAATGAATAGTATACTTCTTTTTTCCACTCATATGTTGGATTAAACCATTTTTCGATCAGTTCTGAGGGATTCAGTGTCTCAGCATCATTTATATAAGCAGAGCGGTTTGAGGGTTCCTGAGTCCCACCAGAGTAGATCTGTCGGTCTGCATATAATGTCTCAATCGGTACATCATATTGAGCCAACTCATTTTGAACACTTTCCCAAATATGGCATCCTTTTGCTGTATTTATTATCACCAACGAAACGCCGTCGAAGCGATTGAGCCCTTGAATATACTTGTCGACGTCGTGAAAGTCTCCTACGGTTATATCACCACGATGATTGCCTGAGCCATATGGGCAATGATAGCAACAATCCCTGAGCGTTAAGTATTTCTGGAAGCCAAGATAAAAAGGATCCTTTAAATATAACGCTGTTCTTGTATGCATTCGCCCATTTTTATAGTAGCGTAACGTATAATAATGCGGTGTAGCGCCATGTTTCTTTTTGGTCCTGAACTCAAACCCCGTGATATGAATATGTTCTTTCCTCTCCACGTAGGAACGGCATTTATCAAACATCTGTTGTGAAGGGACCCCATGGCAAAAGAAGTCCATAAAAAATGCATTCTCTTGCTCAGCAAGAGGCCCCAGATACTCACGACAAGCTGCGACCTGGCATGGTGTGGAGCAGAAAAGAGTCGGCTTTTTGCTCTGGATCATGTTCCGAATGTCCATGAACACATTCGAACACTCGCTTTGCAGATACTTCGACTTTGTTAAAGACCGAACACCTTCCAGAGTGTCTACCGATACAATTTTCAATCGAAGGTTTTCATCAAATCTGCTGGCAAAAACGGTTCCACCCTGATGGACAATCCAAGCAGCGATCGTCTCAAATAAACCGCCAGACGACCCACGATAGCGAACATCTGTATTATTGGAATAAGCGACATGTGCTTCTATCCCAATCTTATTAATCGGGAATTCTTTTTGAATAGGACAAACCAATCTGCATTTGCCACAATTAATGCACTTGTTCTCATCAACTCTTGCATAAAAGAAGCCTATTACATCTGCTTTGAAAGAAATGCTATCTGCTGGACAGACTATCGCGCAAGTGCGGCAACCACAGCACATGCGCTTGTCCATCGTATCAATCGTCTGCATCTTTAAGCCGATCCGCTATCATTGTAGATGATGTGCCTGTTGTATGTGGCAGAAAGACCATATCTGCACCGACCATTTCCAATTTTTTCTCAATCTGATCGTACAGCTCGGAACCTTTCCAGTCGGTCCCATGGAACAATGCGTCGAAGTGGTACTCCTCCCAGGCTTTCATTTTGTCCATTGTGGTCTGTGCTACTACTCTATCCACATAACGAATGGCGCCTACGATCTCATACCTCTCTTCGAAAGGGATCACTGGGCGTCTATGTTTGTAACTCTCCACCAGATCATCAGTTGAAACGCCCACGATCAAATACTCACACTGCTCTTTTGCGCGGCGCAAAATGTTTAGATGCCCGATATGGAACAAATCAAAGACACCCGTGGTGTAACCGATTTTATACTTCTTCATAATCTTTCCTCTCAGCAAGTGTACTGCTCAGCTGCGCGCAAGTTTCTGGAATACCCACCCGCGCAGTCTGTTTGGCATCAATACTTGCACGAGCAATCGCTCTGCAACGTTCACGAAAAAACGACAGGGGGATATCACTTTGTTCTTCAGCATATACTTCTGCAGTTTTGCCTCGCTCTGAAAGTATTTCAAGCCCCCGCGGCGCTGGTACATCTCCTCCCCCACACGAACATGAACAAGCATGTCCTCAAGGTTGCCGAATCGCATGCCCGCTAAAGCCATACGCAGCCAAAGGTAATAGTCCTCTTCATAAAACCAGTCCTGAAAACCACCGGCCGCTTCCGCGTCGCTGCGGCGAAACATCACTGTGACTTGATTCATTGGGCAGCGTTTCTTCATATAGGCTTTGATATCAGCATCCTGCAACGGAACGATCCGGTTGCCGGCCACTCGGGAAACATCCAGTGGATCATCTGCTGTGATGAACTCAGTGATCTGCCCTCCGACGGCAGAAACCTCGGGATGCTTCTCAAAATAGCTGATCTGCTTTTCAAAACGCTCCGGAACGGAAAGATCGTCCGCATCCATGAGGGCGACCAACTCATGCGAGCAAGCGTCCACGCCGACCCTTCTCGCCTCCCCGTGTCCCCGATTATCAGGGAGCCGCACCATCTTGAAGCAAATCGGCATCTTCGCCAACTGATCCCCGATCCTCTCTATCGTCGCTTCCGTTTCATTCGGTATGGGGCCATCCACCGTCAGAACGATCTCATCAGGCGGAAGCGTCTGATGAACAACGCTCTGCACCGCGATTTCAAAATATGTAGGATCATCGCCAGCGTAAACGCAGATCGATACAGAAAAGCTCATGATGCTTGTTTCTCCAGCAGTTTGAGAGCTAACGCCTGTTTTTTATAATACTCTTCCTCGGAGACTTCGCCGATCCTCAGCAAATAATCTCCATAGTCCAGCGAGGTGGCCATATTCCCATCGGTGATGCCCTCCTGTCTGACAAAAGCGTTGATAACGGTCTTGAACACCAGCTTCAGGTCGCCCCAGAATGTGATCTTTTCAAGATAGACCAGGTCCAACGCCAGTTTATTCTTCCATGCCAAAGCATTTCTGCCGCTGACCTGAGCAAGGCCGCTGAGTCCCGGTCGTATCGTATGCCGCTGCCTTTGCTCCTCAGTCATGAACACCATATCTCTAACGAGCTGCGGTCGCGGGCCGATGACGCTCATGTCCCCCTTCAGGATATTGATAGCCTCCGGGAGTTCGTCCAGGCTCGTGCCCCGAAGTATCCGGCCAAACCGAGTCAATCGAATATCGTCCGACAGCAATTCACCCTCTTCATCCCGTTCATCCGTCATGGTGCGGAATTTATAGAGTGTAAAGATCGTTTCCTGGCCCGTCTTGGGATTGATCCTGCCCGGACGCTGCTGCTTGAAGATCACGGGGCCGCCCAGCTTGACGAGCACCAGGATTGCCAACAGCGCGTACAGCCAGCAAAACACGATCATAGCCGCTAAGGCGCAAACAACGTCCAGTGATCGTTTCAGGTATTTCTCATATAAGCCATAGGCCTTATGTGCAGTTATCGGAGGCATTGGTCTTTATGTTCCTTTACGCTTTCAAATATTCTATGTTGATCCTCAGGGTGTCACATCATTCCATAAGAACGGCCTGTTTTTCCCATGCCTGCGGCGGTCGGAGCGGGGGAACGCTTCGAGGGGCGGGCAGGTGTGTCGGCCGGCCGGTGACGGGGCGGCTATGGCCGCGCGGCGTTCGTTTCGGCGTTTTGGTCGTGCGCGGGGCCGGAGGGGGCTCCGGCGACGCGATAGGGGCGCGGGTCGGAGGGATCTCCGGCCGCGCGGGGATACGCTTTGGCGAGTCGAAGGGGGGCTTCGATCGCACAAGGGGGGCGCGGTCAGAGGAGGGGCTTCAGCCGCGCGTTGGTACGTTTCATGATGGCCTGCCAGTCGTCGGGGAAGCGGCGCTGACAGGTGAGCCAGTCCTGATAGCCCGTCTCGGCGCCGTGCAGATCGCTTCCCACGGCCACGATGAGTCCCTCCCGGGCCCATTCCCGAAGATAGCCCTTCCCCAGGCGCTTCTTCAGGTTATCCACGTTGATCTGCCCCCGCACGCGGCTGAGGCGGAACAGCTTTTCCACCTCCCTGCGATCGTACCGGTCCACGTGGGCCAGCACGATGCGGAAGCGGTCGTCCTCCGAGATGGCCTCCACGGAGTCCAGCAGCTCGTCGGACCAGCGGCTGAAAGGCATCTCCAGCAGCAGGAGCTTGGTGCCCTGGAGCCGGAGCTTGTCCAGGTCCGGCAGCCGTTCGATGCCCTCGAAGGCCAGCACCTCCGCCCCCAGCAGCACCCGGGGGCAGGATCCAGGGGCGGTCTCCTTCAGCTGCTCGAAGCCCCTCTGCCGCTTTTCCAGAAAGGTCTCCACGCTGAGCTGGTGACCGTAAAAGTGGGACGTGGCGCAGATCACCTCCACCCCCGCCTCATGGGCCAGCCGCAGCTGTCGTCGGGCGGTCTTCCATCCATCGCAGCCGTGATCGCAGCGAGGCAGGATATGGGCATGGAAGTCGATCTCTATCATCCCGGAGCCAGCCTTTACTCCTTGCTCTTTCTTTCGTACCCGTACGACTTGCCCTGTTTCCCGTACCCGTACTGGTATCCGTATCTGTACCCGTACCGATACCCGTAGCGATAGGCGTACCGATAGCCGTACCGGTACCCATACCGGTAGCCGTACTTGTAACCGTACTTGCCGCCCAGCTTGGGGTTGATGTCGTTGATGACGATGCCGCAGACCTTGCTGCCGGCGGACTCCAGGACGCTTTGGGCGTCCACCAGCTCCCGCTGCTTGGTATGGCCCGAGCGGGCCACCAGCACCATGCCGTCCACCAGCCGGGACACGATCTGGGCGTCGGCCACCTCGTTGGTGGGGGGCAGGTCGATGACGATATAGGCGTACTCCTTGCGGAAGGCCTCCATCTCGCTCTGGAAGGCTGCCGAGGACAGCATCTCCGAGGGGTTGGGCGGGATCTTGCCCACGGGGATGATGGACAGCGGGATATCGTCCGCCCCGTAGACGTCGCATACGTCCACGTTGGCCAGCAGGTCGCTGAGGCCGCGCTTGGTGTGGATGCGCCAGAGGCGGGCCACGTTGGGCTTACGCATGTCGCAGTCCAGCAGGAGCGTGGGCTTGCCCAGCATGGCGAAGGCGACGGCGATGTTGCTGGCGGTGAAGCTCTTGCCCTCCTCCGGGTTGGGGCTGGTCACGCCGAAGACCCGGCATTCGGATTCGCCCAGGGAGGCCAGGCTGTACATGAGGTTGGTCCGCAGCTGGATATAGGATTCCCGGATGGCGAAGGCGCTCTTTCGGGTCAGCAGCTTCTTGCGGTTCTCCCGCATGGCGCTCCTGTCCCCCTCCGCCTTCTTGACGGGCTTCCTGCTGCTCTCCGTGACGGCAGGGACAGCCGCCCTCTTGCTTTCCTTATTTGCCATGGCTGATCTCCTCCTTCAGGGACACGGTCCAGAGCTCGGCGGCGTCGCCAGTGATCTCCACATGGGGGATGTGCCCGATGACGGGGCAGCTGGTCACCTTGGCGATCTCCTCCGCGGAGTAGATGGTGGTGTCCAGCAGGGCCCGCAGCAGGAAGAAGGCTGCGGAAGCCACCGCGCCCACCAGGAAGCCGATGGCGACGTTTCTGGTCACGTTGGGGCTGGAGGGGCTCCGGGGCACGGAGGCGTAGTCCACGATCTCCACGCCGCCCGCCTTGGTGATGCGCACGATCTCGTCCGGCAGATACTGGGCGAAGGTGTTGGCCACGTCGGCAGACAGCTGAGGCTCCGTGGTCACCACCCGGATCTCCAGAAGCTTGGTGCCGGAGGGCACGTTCACCGAGGTGGCGCTCTTGATCCTCGCGACCGTCATGTTGAACTCTGCGTACTCAGGATGCTCCTGGTTGAGCCGGGACGAGATCACGTCCAGCACCGCATTGCTCTTGACGATGGCCTGATAGGTCTTGATCAGGTTGTCCGCCGCGGAGAGGTCGGAGCTGGTGATGGTGCCGGACTCCGTGGCTTTGGGATTGGTATAGACGTACAGGGAGGCCGTGGCAGTGTACTTCTTATCCACGAAAAGCTTGGTCCCGAGCCCCGTCAGGCCTGCGCATAGTAGACCGATGAGCAGGATGGGGATCCAGTGGAACAGAAGGATCTGGAAAACCTCCATCAGGTTTATTTCGGTCTCTTCATAGGTTCGTTTCGGCGTTTCCAATGCTGTCCTCTTCCTTTCCAAAATTCCTTTTGGCGGTGTATCTCCATGCAAAAGGTTACAATGCACATAGGTATACAGTTTATTGAATTATACAAGGAAGCGCGGGATAAGTCAACCTTTCGGGGACAGTCTCCGAAAACATATTGAGACAGGGCCGTGCCCGCCCCGCAAAAGCCGCTCCGGGACACCGCCTTTTCCCTTCCTTTTTTTGTCGCTTCCTTGACGAAAAGCATGGAATTGACTATAATACATAAAAATAGGAAAAATGTGCATTTCATCATGGAGGGTGATCCCTTTCCCTGATCGAAAGAATACGTACGGAGGTGTACATGAAAACATATAAACGGGTCCTCTGCCTGCTGCTTTGTCTGCTGTTCGTTCTGGGCGCCGCCGCCTGCGGCGCAAAGCAAACCAGCGAGGCCGCGCCGGCTGCGAACACGGTGAACACGGATCCGGCCACGGCTGCCCCCGCGGCTGTCGCCACGGAACCCCCCACCCAGGCCTTCATCGTGGAGAAACCCGAAGCCACCGTCGCGCCCACCCCTGTCCCCACGCCTTCACCCAGTCCCACGCCCACGCCCACGCCCACGCCTACACCCTCGCCGGTACCCACCCGCGAGCCCATCCCGGGGGACGTGACCAGCAAGTTCCCCACCGCCGACACCGGCGTCGACGCAGATTACAGCTATCAGTCCGACGAGCTGCGCATCGCCATCAAAAAGGTGGAGGACGAGGAGCTGCACCAGGTCTACTACGTGGCGGACATCTGGGTCCGGAACATCAACGCGTTCCGCACCGGCTTCGGCAACGGCGCCTTCGACCACGGCACGGAGGACGCCGAGAACTTTGCCGCGCGGGAGCACGCCGTGCTGGCCATCAACGGTTCCTTCAACAACGGCGTCCTGTTCCATAACGGCGAGCTGGTGCGCAAGTCCGTGGACTCCCGGTACGGCGCCATGGTGCTGTATAACGACGGTACCATGAAGGCCTACAACGTGAGGAAGGAAGGGTTCAACCTCACCAAGGAGATGAAGAAGGGCATCCGGCACATCTGGCAGTTCGGCCCCGTGCTGGTGCAGGACGGAAAGGCCGCCCTGAACTCCAAGTACAAGACCCGCCACCCCCGCAACATCATCGGCTACTATGAGCCGGGGCACTACGTCCTCGTGACCGTAGACGGCCGGACCAAGAAGGCCATCGGCATGACCGAGGCGGAGCAGGTGGAGCTGATGCTGTCCCTGGGCGTTCAGGAGGCCATGAACCTGGACGGCGGCACCAGCGCCGTGATGACCTTCATGGGCCAGATCATCAGCTCCCCCTCCAACATGGGCACCGGCAAGTCCGAAGGCGGCCGCCGTCTGTTGGACATGGTGCTCTTCGCGGAGTACGACGCGGAGGGCAACGCCCCCGCCCTGTCGGAGATCCCGGCTGAAAAAGTCAAGTTTACCAAGTGACCTCCCTGAGACAGAAAAGGAGACCTATGGAGAAACAGAACAGACCCAAACGGCGTGGTCTGAAGATCACGCTGATTGTTCTTGCGGTGGTGCTGGCGCTGGTGCTGGCCGCCGTCGTCTACGGCGCCGTCATGTTCAGCCGCGTCCGCCAGGACATGGTGCCCACCGTGGAGAGACCGGACAAGCAGCCCGTCGTCGATCTGGCGACGCCGGAAGTGGATCCCTTCACCGAGGCCCTTCGGACGGACATCGATTATTACGAATCCGGCGAGATCGTGGAGGTGCCCATCTACGAGCGGGCCAAGATCGACAAGTACACCTATAACGTGGCGGTGGTGGTCCAGCAGGGGAGTCTCAACGCGGAGACCCGGCAGACGGACATGATCTTCCTGGTGTCCTACCACCAGCTGGAGCAGCGTCTCTCCATCGTTGCTTTCCCCCGGGACATGCTGCTGCCCACCCACGAATACGGCTGGAAGCGCTTGGGCGCCATCTATTCTTCCGGCGGCATCGGCATGGTGATCAACGCTCTCAACGATAGCTTCGATCTGGCCATCCAGGACTACGTCTGCACCGGCACCGAGGAGCTGGCCATTCTGGCGGACGCCGTGGATGGCGTGCCCGCCATCCTGACCGAGGGAGAAGCCGCCATGATCAACGAGCAGACCGGATCGACGAATCTGACCAAGGGCACCGAGATGCTCAGCGGGAAACAGGCGATCTGCTATCTGTCGGATCGGACCGTGGATAACCGAGGGGACCTGGGCCGAGCCCAGCGGCAGCTGGCGCTGATCCAGCAGACCTATTGGCATCTGACGGACAACTTCGACCGGGACACCCTGTTCCCCCTTTTCACCAAGATCTTCGACTGCATCCGCACCAATCTGGATTGGGACACCATCTCCGGTCTTGGGTATGAGGTGGCCGTAGCCAACGAGTTGACCGTCAACATCATCCGCATGCCCTACGACGATTCCTACAGCGAGATATCCTACGAAGGCACGTACGCCATCCTGCCTGCCATAGAAAAGAACAAGATCCTGATCCGGCAGGCCCTGTTTGGAAAAGAGTGAACCGATCTCTATGATCGCGGTTGAGAGGGTTGAACGATGAACAAGAACGAAACTGAGGTGCGTGTCTCCGATCTGCTGGCCATGCTGCTCAAAGGCGCCAGGGTGATCCTGTGCGTGACGCTGGCCCTCGGGCTGCTGGGCGCCGCATACGGTGCCTACTCCGTCATTCGGACGCAGCCCCAGGTCGCCCAGGGACGGGTGGAAGCGGCGGAGAAAGACGTGGAGATCGCCCAGGGCAACGTGACCGGGATACAGAACGCCATCACGTATCGGCGGGAGGTGCTGATCCCCCGGGCCGAGCAGAAGGTGGCCCGGTCGGAGCGGCTGGCCCTGCAGATGCAGGAATACATGGAGAACAGCATCTATTACGGCATGAACCCCTTCCATCGGGGCGCGGCCCGTCTTCGCTTCGCCGTGGAGGCGGATGCCGCAGCCGATCTGGTAGGCGCGTATGCCCAGATGTGTCCCTTCGACGTGAAGACCATGGAGGAGATCCAAAAGATCCTGGGCATCGAGGCGGAGCCCCAGTATCTGGAGGAGCTGATCAGCGTGTCCGGCGTGGAAGGCCATTTCGTGGAGATCTGCTTCTGTTACGACGATCTGGAACTGGCCGAAAAAGCGGTCCGGCACCTGTACGAGGCCATGGCGTCCCAGGGGGCGGAGCGGCTGCAGCCCCATACGACCAGGGTCCTCTCCGTCTTCACCGGCTATGAGGTGGACTGGGCCATGAGCGAGAGCCATATCGCCAACGAGGAAAGCCTGACCAAGGCCGAGCAGGAGCTGCAGGACGCCATCGTGTCCCTGATGGACCTGCACAACGATATCCTGGGCCAGACCGATCTTGCGAACACGGCCAATTCCCTGTACGACGCCGAGAAAGCGCTGAAGAACACCCGTCTCAACGCCAACGCGGTGAAGCGCGCTAAAAAATACGGCGTCATCGGCGCCGTGCTGGGCTTCATCCTGGGTTGCGGCTGGGCTCTGGCCAGGGGGCTGTTCAGCGGAGTCATCCAGAATCAGAGCGAGGTCGCCAGCCGGTACGCCTTCCCGCTGATCGGCATCCTGCCCCGGTCCCGGAAGTACTGGTTCGACGGCGCCATCCGCAAGCTGGAGGGGGATCCGGAGGGCAGTTCGGAGGCCGTGACCCAGGCCACCGTGCAGAGCCTGGTGTCCCGGGCGGGCGACCGCAAAGTGTGCCTGGTCTCCGCCAACAGCGACGCCGTGCCCCGGAAGCTGGTCTCCCTGACCGGCGAGCGGTTCCAGGTCATCGACAACATCATCGACAGCGCTGAAGCCGTCAAGGAGCTGGCCGCGTTCGACGGCATCGTGCTGGTGGAGGAGCGGGGCAAGTCCCGGATGGACCTGGTGGACGCCGAAGTCCTGCGTGCCAAGGCCCTGAACAAGGAGATCATCGGCATCGTCCTGGCATAAGAGACAATAGGGTAGAGGGAGGGTATTACCCCTCGCCCCTCCCATTGCACCGTACATACCGGTCAGGTATACGGCGCTACATCGTAACAAGAAATTCAAGTATTTCTCAGGTAATAAGCGAGAGGATCGACCAACTCTGGCCGGTTCTCTTTCTTATTGGGTATGGCAAGGACTTTCTGACTTAACAGGCAGTTGACTACATCCATTCCACAGCGGCGATATAGTCCAAGGCTCGAATGTGCTGCCTTGTATATATCCTCGTGGGTCATGTTACATCCTAACGTCTTATTCAGTTTCATCAGGTTCTTGTATATCGTTTCCGGCTTCTTCCATTGCTTGAGTATCACTACCCTTACTTTGTGCCGCACCCATGGGCCAAACTCATTCTTCAGCCATCCCTGTAAGATCGGTTGGATAGTGCTTGTTTCCTATCGACAATTGCAGTATACGACAGATAATAGCAAATGAAAAGCATATTATTTTTCTCTTCAGCAACTATTGATTGCCGTATGGATCAGCAAAAACAAAGGCCCGCCGAAGGAAGGATCGGCGGCGTCTGTTTGTGTTTTGGTACGTGCAGTGACGCCTGGCTCAGCGGCGAACGCCCGAAAAGGGGCACAGGGAGCTACCGCACCTGAACGCCGTCGATATACACGGATCTCACATTGAGATCGGCGTCCAGCAGCACGAAGTCCGCGGCGTAGCCGGCCCGAAGGGAGCCGATCCTGTCCGCCATGCCGATGGCTCTCGCGGGGGTCAGGGTGGCGGCGGTGACGGCGGCCTCCAATGGCACGCCGAAGGAGACCGCCCGCTTGAGGCCGTCCATGAGATGGATGGAGCTGCCCGCCAGGGTACTGCTCCCCCGGAGCCTCGCCACGCCCCCCGTCAGGGTGATGGGCAGGCCCCCCAGCTCATAGTCCCCATCGGGTATGCCCGCGCAGCGGAGGGAGTCGGAGATCAGCACCAGCTTCTCCCCGAAGAGCCGATGGACCAGGCGGACGACGGCGGGATGGATGTGGAAGCCGTCAGCGATGAGCTCCACCGTGGCCCCGGCGTCCGAGGCGGCGGCTACCACACCGGGCTCCCGGTGGCCCAAGGCCGGCATGGCGTTGAAGAGATGGGTGGCGTGGGAGGCCCCGGCCTCATAGGCGGCACGTGCGGTGTCATAGTCCGCCGTGGTGTGCCCAAGGGACACGGTGCAGGTTTTGCTCACCTCCCGGATGAAGGGGATGGCCCCCGGTTCCTCCGGGGCCACAGTGACCAGGCGCACCTGGCCGCCGGAGGCTTCGTTGAAGCGATGGAACATATCTGCGTCCGGTGCGTGGAGGTTGTCGGGATTCTGGGCCCCGCACTTTTTGAGGCTCAGAAAGGGGCCCTCGAGATGGACCCCCGCCACCTTCGCCCCGTCCGCGGGCCGCTGAAAGTCACGGATGGCCGCCATGGCCTTTGTGAGCTCCGGTTCCTTCAGCGTCATGGTGGTGGGGCACCAGGCCGTGACCCCGCCCGCGGCGTAGTACCGGGACATCTTGACGAGACCCTCGCCCTTGCCGTCGCTGGCGTCCTCCCCCATGGCCCCGTGGGTGTGGATGTCGATAAGGCCGGGGATGATATAGCAGCCCTCCGCGTCAATGCCGCCGGTGACCTGGGGACCCTCCACGCCCAGGATGGTCCTGTCGAAGGAGATGCCGCCGGGGACGAACTTGCCGTCCAGAAAAACCTTTGCGTTGGATATCTTCATGTCTGTATGTATACCTTTTCTCACTTGTTCAAAGCCGACAGGCTGGCCGCGGCGGACTGGCCCACCTGCAGGTCCACGATGCGTCTCCCGTTTTCTGCATCATATCGAAAAAGGCCCCTTTTGACAAGGTCTCCTACGGAAAAACAGTCTGACCGGGCGCAAAAAGGGGCTGCAATCAACATCGTACTATGGCAGCGGCGGGCGGCATATCCCGTAGGCCCATGGGGAGGATCCCCTTCGCTATTGTCAAGGGCGCTGGGAGGTAGTATAATAATATATCTTTTTGCGCCGGAGCTTAGGATAAGGAACGATGGGTATGGAGTGTAAATCCCTATACGAGCTGCTCGTTTCGGGCAGGTTCAGCCGTGTGAAGCTGTCGAAGACAGCCGTCAAACGTCTTCTGAAGGAGACAGGGTTCATGGAGAGGCTCCCTGGGGAGCTGGGGAGCCGCCGCATCCGCTGTGCCGAGGTGCTGGACTGGTGTCGGCCTATCATGGACCGGCTGTGCCCGGAGCCAGAGGCCGGCTGGCTGAAGGAATGCTATCTGGAGCTCGCTCACGGGCTGTTCCCGGACCAATCACGGGGAAAGCTGACCGAAGGCGCGGCCCAGGCCATGGGATTCTATCTCACGGTGCTCCGGTGGTTCCTGGACACGGAGAAGGGCCGCTGCCCCCTGGACCCCCTGACGGATATCCCCTCCCTCTCGGCGGAGGAGATCGAGGATAGCCTCATCCCGGACGAGTATCCCGCCTGTCAGAAAGCGGTCGCTGCCTCCCGATTCGAGGAGCTCATGCGCCTTGGACGGGAGATCATGCCTTTCGATCCGGCCTCCCACACCATCGGCGTCCACTACATAGCCCTGCACATGGGCCGTCAGGCGAAGAAGGCGGGGCTGCCGGTGGATCTTGCCATGGTCAGCGCGGCTTCCCTGTGCCACGATATCGGCAAGTTCGGCTGCCGAGGGAGCGACGCCGCCCGGATACCGTACCTCCATTACTATTACACCTACGAGTGGCTCAACCGCATGGGCCTCCCGAAGATCGCTCATATCTCCGCCAACCATTCCACCTGGGACCTGGAGTTCGAGAACCTGACGCTGGAATCCCTGCTCCTCATCTACGCGGATTTCCGGGTCCGGGGCATCCGGGAGAACGGCCGGGAGGCGGTGCGCATCTATACCCTGGCGGAAAGCTATGACATCATCTTTTCGAAGCTCTACAACATGACTCCCGAAAAGCAGCAGCGGTACAAGCGGGTCTACTATAAACTCAAGGATTTCGAGACGCTGCTCATGAGCTACGGCGTGCGCCCGGAGCCCATGGAGGAGCATATGGGGCCGGTGGACCGGCCCGATCCCACGTTGCTGGGACAGCGGGAATGCCTCAACGCCCTTTGCGGCCAGACGTTGGAAAACAACATCCGGCTCATGTTCAATCTCGCGAAGGATGTAAGCTTCGGGCAGCTCCTGGAACGGGCCCGGGGGGAGAAGAACCTGCATCGGATCCGGACGTATCTGCGCATCTTTGAGGAGTACAGCACCTACATGACGGGGGCCAACAAGCGGCGGATGCTGGGGCTCCTGTACGAGCTTTTGATGCATCACCAGGGGGACGTGCGGCGGCAGGCGGCCCGGATCATGGGCGCCATTTTGGCCAACAGCGGCCCCAACTACCGGAAGGAGCTGCCCCTGTCCGCCCCTCAGACGGCGACCGTCCCCGCCACGGCGGCCCTGCTCACGGAGTCCGTGGAACTGTGGGAGCGGTACATGGACATGTGCCTCCATCCCGACCGCCGGATCGCCGCGAAGCATTCCATCCGCATCTCCAACTCCCTCAAGATCATCGCCTCCAGCCTCTTTTCGAACTGCGAGGCGGGCATGCGCGTCCACTATCTGGAGCCCTTCCTGAAGCGCCTCGACGGGGCGGAGGGGACCGCCCGGTTTGCTCTGGTGGACAGCCTGGCCCACGTGCCCCTGGATATCCTGGAGCAGGACCGGCTGAAGGCCCTGGCGGACCGGCTGCTGCTCCTCCTCAGAGACCCGGACGAGGCCATGGAGGTGCTGGCGCTGCGCCGCCTTGAGGACATGCTGCCCCTGCTGGGCGATGAGGGCAAGGGGGCTGTGTGCAAAGGGGTGGAAGCTCTTTCCGACATTCCCTCCAGCGCCGTGCGGTATATGGTCCTGCGCATCCGAAGGGCATTCGCTCCCGCGGACCCGCCGGAGCTCATGGTCTCGAGCCTGTATCTCAGCAATCTCAAGACCGCGGTCCACTGGATCGTGAAGCTGACCCAGGTGGACGCCCTGGTGGACGACGCCCTCCTCCACCCGGAGAACGCCCTCCACACCACCATGCACCTTTCCAACCTCCTCTCCGTCAGCGAGCATCTTCCCGTTCGCGAGCGGGCGGGCGAGGGCATGCTTGAGCTCATCGACCTGCTGCCGCTGCACCAGCAGAACGAGGTGATCGTGGACCTGATCCGGGAGCTGGAGACCGGGGAGGATGAGATATCAGTATTCATCCCCAAGTATCTGGGGCCTCTGATGGTCCGTCTGCCCCAAAAGGAGCTGTCGGAGTGTCTGGACTATCTTAAAGGCCTCATCCGTCCCTCCACGGAGCGGACCGCCACGGCCAGCCTCTACACCCTGAGCCATCTGTTGGCGGCCCTCCCCGAAGCGGAGGAGGACACGGCCCGCGAGATACTGGGCATCCTCCTCTTGGGCGTATCCCATTACAGCGACACCATCCATGAGACCGCTCTGACGGTCCTCTGCGAGCAGGTCCTGTCCAGCGCCTCCCTCTCCATGGCCCGGCGGCAAAGCTTCTGCGTGGCCGTGGCGAAAAAGCTGCTGTGCCTGCTCAACGAGCCTCGGCAGGGAGAGTTCACCTTCTTCACCCGGGCCGCGGTCCTGAACCACCTCTACCGCTTCCTGGTGGAGTGCCGGGTCCAGGAGCTGCCCTTCCGCTATGATCCCGTGCGGCCCGCCGCCTTCTTCCCGGGCACCTTCGACCCCTTCACCACGGGCCACAAGCGGATCGTCCGGGAGCTGGAGGACATGGGCTTCGAGGTGTTCCTGGCCATCGACGAGTTCTCCTGGTCCAAGCACCCCATCGCCAAGCTCCGCCGCCGGGAGATCGCTTCCATGAGCGTGGCGGATCGGATGAACGTGAGCCTGTTCCCCGACAAGATCCCCGTAAACATCGCCAACCCCCGGGACCTGAAGCGGCTCCACGATCTCTTTGCCGGCCGGGAGCTCTACCTGGTCACCGGCAGCGACGTCATATTGAACGCCTCCGCCTACCGGACCGATCAGCCCGGCAGCGCCGGCGACTACAACCACATCGTCTTCCTGCGGCACGAGAGCGACCGGGAGCTGCTGCTCCCCAAGCTTCGGGGCAAGGCCCTGCTGCTGACGCTGCCCGAGTTCTACGAGACCGTCAGCTCCACCCGCATCCGGGAATACGTGGACCGGAACATGGACATCTCCATGCTGGTGGAGCCCATGGTCCAGAGCTATATCTTCGACCACAACCTGTACCTGAGAGCCCCCCAGTACAAGCACCCTCTGCGGCCCAAGGATATGCGCATCGACTTTTCCGACAGCGGGCGGGTCCTGACCGCCGCCATCTTCGGCCGCAGCGACGGGAAGCTCCTGGGCCGGGTCACGGGCCGGACCGTCACCGGCGCGGACCTCTTCGGGATCCTCGGCGACCTCAACACCGCGGAGTATCTCAGGCGGAACACCTCCGGCCGTATCCTCTACATCGAGTCCGTGGAGGATCGCTTCCCCCACGGGGTCAACGGCCTTCTCACCGTGTTCAACGAGCTGCTGGCCCGCAGCCTTACCTCGGAGCACACCTACGCCCTTTGCCGGATCGACCTCGATCCAAGGCTGCCCGCTTTGCTGCCCCAGATGGGCTTCGTGCCCCTGCCGGACCGGCCGGACCATTGGTTCGTGGACATGCGGACCCCCATCGTGCTCATCCAGGACGTGCTGCGCCGATTGAAGGAGCCCCACCAGAGCGACCCTGCGGTGCTGCGGGTGGTGGAAAAGACCCGGGAGAAGCTGCGGCTGTCCCTGGTGGACCTGTTCCCGGGGAAGCTCCTCTTGACCTTCGACGCCCTGCTCCTCGACATCGCTCTTACGCAGATGGTCCGAGAAGCCAACGGCGTGGAGACCTGTGGCCCCGAGGATCGGCGGTTAGGCCCCAATATGTGCGTGCCCTACGGCAAGATCCTGGCGGGGGAGCTGGTGCCCAACACCGTGACCAAGGCCCTCTATGCTGACAAGGCGTTCCTGGGCGGCATTGATCAGTTCGAGATCCGCTCCTCCAGCGGGTATTCCGATCTCCACGTCCAGGTGCGAACGTTGGGCTCCTTCGGACGGCCCGTGGTCCTGGTGGACGATCTTCTCCACAACGGCCACCGCATCGAAAAGCTGAATGACGTGTTCCGGGACGAGAGCCTGAAGATCAGTTCCATCATGGTGGGGGTGCTCTCGGGCCGGGGTCAGGACCTGATGGAGAAGGCCCATCTTGAGATACGGGCGGCTTACTATATCCCCAACCTCCTGTACTGGTTCAACGAGGCCCTGCTCTATCCCTTCATCGGCGGCGACGGCTCCAAAGAACACACCGGGGCCGACGGTCTCCTGCCCACCGCCAACCTGATATTGCCCTACGTGTACCCCGATTATCTGGTGGGCGTGGAGGAGAAGAAGGTCTTCGACCTGTCCCGCTGCGCCTTGGAGAACGCCCGGGACATCCTCAGGCAGCTGGAGCTGTGCCATCTCGAAAAGTACAGCATCCCGCTGACCATACATCGGCTCGCCGAGGTCTTCGTCCAGCCCTGCGCGCCCTACCGGGGGAAGAACATCAGCTACGAGCCCAACGCCCTCCCTTCGGCCTACGTGTCCGACGACATTGAGACCTTCGACCGTATACGGAGGAAGCGTCAATGAGCCAGAGGTTATATGCCGTTGAGCGAGATCCCTTTACCAGCCGCGCTTTCTTCCCCGTGTTCTCAAAGGACGACCTGACCGAGCCGGAGGGAGTGGAACGGCTGTTTGCGGTCCGTAGAACGGAAGAAATCAAAGGCGTGGCTCTGAACACCGCTTTTCCGAACGTGGAGGAAAAGTATAGTGCCCTTGTCGGCCACCTTGCAAAAACCGAGAAGCGCCTGAACGTGGTGGGTCTCGGCGACGTGGGCGGGACCCTCATCACGGCGCTGAAGCTCCTGGGGGACGGCGTCGGCGAGATCGGCGTCTACGACCCCAACGAGGCCCTTTGCCGCCGCTACGAGATGGAGCTCAATCAGGTGCTGGACCGGGAAAAGCCGCTGATCCGCATCCTCCATGAGGCGGAGCTCTTCGACTGCGACGCATTTTTGTTCACCGCCTCCCGGGGGGTGCCGCCCCTGGGTGCAGCCGGGGACGTGCGGATGCTCCAGTTCGAAAAGAACCGGGACATGCTGAAGGCCTACACGAAGCAAGCCCGGGAAGCCCATTTCGGCGGCCTGTTCTGCCAGATCTCCGATCCCGTGGACCAGCTGGCCCGCTGCGTCTTCCTGCAGTCAAATCGGGACGAAAACGGCGACTATGATTTCAAGGGCCTGCTGCCCGAGCAGGTGGCGGGCTTCGGCTTGGGCGTCATGAAGGCCCGCGCTGCTTATATGGCTCGCCGTTTGGGCGTGGACACACCGGAGCTGCGGGCCTACGGCCCCCATGGGGCGGGGCTGGTGGTGGCCAATTCGCCCACCGAATATGACGGTGAGCTATCGAGCGAACTCACCCGGCTGACGGTAAGCGCCAACAAGGAAGTCCGGGCCCTGGGCTTCAAGCCCTATATCGCGCCGGCCATCTCCTCCGCGGCCCTGTCCATCCTGGCCCTCCTGCGGGGCGAAGAATTCCACGGCGCCATCCCCATGGGCGGCGTCTATTTCGGCTGCGTCAGCAAGATGACCCCGGCGGGCACCGTGGTCCGTGCAGAGGCCCTTCATCCGGAGCTTGAGACCCGTATCCAAAAGGCCTGGGCAGAATTGAAGGAGGGAGAGGCTTCATGCAGACTTTGACCCTCATCCCCATCGGCCACGACCCCCGGATGGACCTGGTAAAAGGCTGTATCCGCGGCAAAGCCCATATACAGGAGCTTTCCCCCAACGTCTTTCTCGAGAACGTTTCATCCGCGCCCGAGACCTGCTTTGCGCCCCTGCTGTTCCTGGCTGCCGTGGACGATCTGGGCATGGGGGAGGACTTTTTGCGCACCCTGCGCCGCATCCGCGCCCTGGGAGACGGGCTCAGTGGATATGTCGCGGGCGTGATCTTGCTGGGCAGCACGGAGCTGGACACCAAGAACGCAGCCCGGGAGCTGATCTTCGCCCTCGATATGGCCGGCTGCGCCTTCCCGGAACGGCCTTTGGTGGAGGCCACGGGCTCCATGCGAAATCTCCGGGTCACCCAAAGGACCCACGGTCTGAACAGTCCAGAGGAAGCCCTGACCTTTTCCGTGGAGAGCCTGGCGGACAGGCTCCTGTCCTTCTCGCCGCCGCGATACGAAGCGCCCCGCTTGCTGGTGCTCCACGCCTCCGACCGGCCCACCTCCAACACCCTGGCCCTGGGGGATCTGGTGGTGGAAAGGTTGGACAAACGGTTCTCCGTCAGGACCCTGTCCCTCCGGAACGGCACCATCGAGGATTGCCGCGGCTGCGCTTACACGGTCTGCTCCCACTTCGCCAGCAAGGGCTCCTGCTTCTACGGCGGCAGCATCTCACAGGAGGTCATCCCCGCCGTCCAGGACTGCGACGTCCTGCTGCTGCTCCTCCCCAATTACAACGACGCAGTGGGCGCCAACATCTGT
>LXOW01463381.1_pt1 | contig 46146 bp, 30 predicted proteins | sample 1368591 | NCBI WGS metagenome assembly LXOW01 (sample SAMN04884650, study PRJNA319009) | bovine gut metagenome | isolation source: Cow rumen | host: Bos taurus | place: Italy: Legnaro (PD) | collected 2014-07-09
CACGTTATTTGAAATTCGGTCTTATGTGTCCTAAACATATGAATTACAACAAAGTTTAGGTTTAGAATAAAATCACGGAATGATTATCTTCCGCCAGGGAATGAAGGCGGTTCACCGCCGCCGGCTCCCGGTCCGAAAGATCCGCCGACCTGAGACAGAGAAGTATAGACATGGGTTGAATCATTGGTGGTTACGGAACCGGTTAGAGAGCCTCCGCTTACTGAAGGCATTACGGTATACAGGCCTCTGAACTCTGTTCCACCGCTTACGGTCACTCCTGAATATACTCCATAGGTATCCGCAGCGGCAAGATTTGGAGAGGACACCGTTGCCAGACTGTATGAAGTTGAAGGAAGCTTAAACACAAACACAGGATTGTCTGAAGAGTCCATGATTGCCATAACGGTATTCTGACTGCCGAGATAGCTTGAACCGATTACAAAGGTATTCTGAGTTGTGGTTGAAGAACCGGTGCTTGCATACTCATGGTTTGAACCGCTGATGCCGACAGCCACGCCGCCGGTAAATGTCAGCTTTCCGTCACAGTCAAAACCGTCTTCACTGCCCATGGTGGCCACGCTTACTATAACACCGCCGGAAATGTTGATGTCTCCGTTGGAGTCAATGGCATCCGCACTGGAAGCATTAAGATAGAGACTGCCTCCGCTGATGTTTATATAGGCGGAGCCGTCACGACTTGCATTGAGTGCGTCATCCGTAGTATTGATGTTGAAAGTACCGCCTGAGATTTCCAGACCGAGTTTGCCTTCAATCCCTTCAGGTGAACATTTTTCAGCTTCAGTGGTGAGAATACCGTCTTCGTCATAATATGAAACTGTATTCTGGCTTCTGTCTGAATCAATAACCTGACCGCTGGTGGTGATATTGAAGGTACCTCCGGAAATCTTTACTACCGGACTCGGATCGTCGGTGGTTTCGGTTGTTTCTGCATCATCTTCGATATCCCATTTTGCACTTATGGCCTTGCCGACGGTAGTAATGTTTACGACACCGTCAACAAAGTTCATACCGCCAAGACCTGCACCGTCCTCACTTTCATCGCCTGATACGATAATGCCGCGACTCTGCTTATTGGTATGATTGCCTACACCTTCAATGTTAATGGTTCCGCCGAACATGTCAAAGCCGTTCTTACTCTGCAGACCGTTGCGGCCGCTGTTCTTTACACCTATCTGACCGCCGTACACGTAAAGTCTGTTCTTGGCATAAACACCGTGCTTGTAAGCCGTGCTGATATTCAGGATACCGTCACCGCTGATACGGAAAATTCCCTTGGTACTGATAACACCGTTATCGTCTGAACCGAGAGCCCATTTCTGAGTCATGGATGCCTCGCTGACGTCAACGGATGAATCAACGGATGAATCATAATAGTCAGTACCGTTTGCCTTACTGTATCCTATACCGAAAATACGTCCGTCTGTCAGGTAATTGGTGCCTTTGAGAATTACATATGCGGTGGCAGTCTTGGGTCCGACTACAACGGCAGGATTATTGCCGCTGGTAATATCCACCCCGTTAAGTTCCACACCTACGGAAGCATTCTTTTTGGCTGTTATGTCAACGGTACCTTTTGTCAGGGTACCTGAAAGAACAAATTTAATGCTGTCTGAAGTACCGGAGGCATCAACTGTAATATAACCTTTACCGTCTCTTACTATTGAAACACCGTCTATGACGGCAGTTTCAGTTCCCTTGAGAATTGAACTGAATTCCGAATTATCGGTTGAGAAAGTCAGATCACTGAGATTTATATAGATGGTATCACTGAATACCGGTAAGGATTCATCTGTGGCATTATTACCGTAATCTCCGGTATAGCCGGAAAAGAGATCCGCTTTAACAGCCGGTGTACCGTAGGAACTCAAATCCTCATCATCAGCATCGGAATCATCACTGCCAGATTCATCTCCGTCGGAATCTCCGCTGTCAGAATCACCACTGCCGGAATCTCCGCTGTCAGAATCATCACTGCCGGAATCTCCGCTGTCAGAATCATCACTGCCGGAATCATCACTGCCGGACGAACCGCCCCCTGAAGAGCCGCCATCCCCGGAAGAATCATCGCCGGAATCATCCCCGCCGGACGAACCGCCTCCTGAAGAGCCGCCATCTCCGGAAGAATCATCGCCGGATGCTCCGCCTTCAGATGAACCGTCATCTCCGGAGGAATCACCGTCAGACGAGCCGTCATTACCTGATGAACCTGAATCATCGCCAATGGAAATTTCCGTACCGTCAGAACTTGCGGATGCTCCGCAACCTGTAAGAGAAGCTGTAAGTGAAGCAGAAATAATTACAGCTAATAGAGATTTTTGAAAACTCTCAAGATTTATCATCTTATAATCCTCAGTTAAAATATATACTGCTGACTGCGATTATTAATCCTGAATTTAACTTTTATGCTTATTTGATTATTATTATTTTATTATTTTATTATTTTATATTATTTTTAACATCTGCCTTTTGCCGAACACAGCACACACAGTGTTTAACGAATTCAATGATATTTCCAGTTACCTTAAAATATACAATTCATTAACATGCTAATTGTAACCAATGATTGACTGGTTTTCCTGTATTAATTTTATACATTTTAAATAATTGCTAGTTTTATCATAAAAAAACTTGAACACGAAGCAGACACAGTGTGCATTTTTTATACTATTTAATATCGTTGTCATATAAAATCAAGATAAAACAAGAAAATACTGAAATGTCTTATTATGTATTTCCTCAGATCTAATTTAGCCGATTGACCGCTGTTCTGTTTCTGTGCCTTCACTTGAACAGAACAGGATTTCCGGAAAGAAACATAATCCGTTGTCGTAAACTGATTTTTCTTTTTTTCCATAAATCAGCCGGATATTCCTTACGGCATATACTTCCGTATATGTTTTTCTTAACATGGACGGTTCCGTGAATGATAAAGATCCTGAAGTTCTTTGGAAATCACTTCTCCAGTTCTTTCAGTTTTAACTCATCTTCAGATAATTCCTCACGCAGTGTCTCTAACTGCTTTTTTATTTCCGGAATTCTGCCTTTCAGATAGATGCGATGATAGTCATCACGTTCGGCACGTAATCTGTCATAATTTTCCTGTTCTTCCGCCAGCGATTTATTTACATTTATCAGATTCTGTTCCGCCTCTTCTGAAAACTGACGTAATTTCTTATTAAAGTCATAAATTTCTTCATAAGATGATTTCAATGAAGCAATTAATTCAGAAAAAAAATCAGCAGGCAGATGATGTTCTTCAAGCTTTTTAGATTCCTTAGTAATCCTTATAAGTTCATCATTCTGGGTATTACCTTTGACTGTCATTCTATACATAGCAATTTGACTTTTCACACGTGATTTGAAGATTTGAATTCTCTCATCAATACTGTCGCACACTCTTCTGTTTGCGGATCTGCACTCGTGCAGGAACCGGCAGCTATTATTATCCAGCAATCCGTAAGCACGAGCTTCATATGCAAAAGAAATCGAACTGGTATAAATATCATCAATATCATGAACAATTTTCTGTAATTTCTTATACTTTTTTACAATTTCATACCAGACACCGGCAGTTTTCCTGGCAATTTCAGCACTTTCCTTACCAGTGGCCAGAGCCTTGCACAGGCTAGATTCAGCAGCTGTCAGTTCTCTGATTCGATCTGAAGTTTCCTGATTTTTTTCTGCATTATTCACATCACCCATCGCATATTCTCCTTATTTTCTTAATAACTGTTTCACATAATCGTATGACGTCTGTATAAACTGATGTTTTATCATCATGTTTTAATATTAGCACATATCAGACATATTTGTTATATTTTAATCACATATTCAATATTTTTATTGACATAACACCATACAAATGTATACTAAAAACATATTTAACCCACATAAAGCAAATATTTTAAAACAATATCCACCAACAGACATCATTAAAAATTTACACTGTTCAAGCATTAAACGGAACTAATGCCTCAACTGAATTCCGTCATAAAAATATAAAAGGAAGTAATTTTATGAATTCGAAAGATAATTATGAGACTTTTTCAGCCTCTCAGATTGAAATGACCCTGACTCTTGCTCTTGATAAACCTCAGCGTTTCGCAGGATGTTACTATGCCAGAATGAATCCGGTTCTGTACCGCATGTCGACACTCGTTCCTCTGCCATGCTGTAAAATTGACCCGAGTGTAAAGGATGCCATGAGCATTTTTCTGAAAAACTCCTTTAACGATGTCGAAGAATACTATTCAGAATATGAAAAGGAACTGGATGATAAATACAGTGAAAAAGGATTACCTCAGGATGGATACACTTCTCTGAAATTCACCAATGAGAAGGAATTTACTCTGCTTATCGACAATCCTTATGCACTCAGATTAGCCAGACTGATCGTACGTTACGACAATCTGCTGAAGAAACTGGATTTCTACTGGCTTTCAGGTTTTATGGGAGATGCTGAACGCCTTACTCAGACAATACTGCTGAATAATAAAATTAAAACATTCAGACATTCCATCGGCCATATTAACAAAGCGCTTTGCACCAAAAAATATAAAAGCCTCGGTTTCGGCGGTGAAGACGAACTTACGCGTGACGAAATAGTCGCAGCCCTGCACGAAAACAGCGACTATCCTGATACGGAATTTAAAGCCTCTGCGGCCTAGTTCTTGTCAAAGAGAAGATGAAGCAAATCATTGGTTGATACGGTAACATGTTTTACGGAAACCACCACCGCTTCAACATCTTCAGTTTTATTAACGGAAACAGCGGCGTATCTGTCATTCAGAGGTTTTATCAGGAAGCCGCTGTTTTTCTGTTCCAGAATTCCGAAATCACCGGTTCTGGTTTTTACGATTTTTCCGGTTATATCTTTCAAATCAAAGCGGTTGTCGTCATTGAGATACATAAGTTCTATGAGATCATCGGGGTAAATGGACAATTTAGCCAGATTGGCATCACTTGCTATCATTGAATAATTCTGAGGGAAAACCTCATCCTGTAAATCAAAGCTTTCCTTAAGAATATCCAGAACATATTTCATGTAATTATTTCTGGAATCATTGTTTCTGCTGTTAAACAGGAGAAACGCTCTGCGATCAAAAAGTTCGTTCTGAGACAGACTTCTTTCACCAGACTCTTCGCCCCCGACTCCTCCGAAAAACTCTATTTTCAGATTGAAAAGATTGGCAAGCTTTCTGGCAATTGCGGGACTTATCGGACTCTTTCCTCCTGTCAGACGGTAATAATGTCCAAGTGAAATGCCTATGGCCCTGCTCACTTCCTTGGCCGTAACATTACAGATTTTATTGAGAATTTCTAATTTTTTAGGTATCGGTGCCGCCAGAAGAAGACTTATTTCGTCTTCAGTGTACTTTTTATTGATTACCAGAGTATCAGAATTCTTAAAAGATGAATAATCACTGTAAATTTGACTTTTGCTCATTTATTTTTCTCTATCCAATAATATTCAGGTGTCTGTCGGCATAAATGCTGAAACCGATGCGCCTGACTGAATGTTACAGCCTGGTGTTCATCAGTTATCACTGACATAGATTATAAACAAATCCTGCAATTATTTAAAACACTGATGCAAATAGTTGTCGCCTCGAACAAATTAGAATTCACAAAAGTCTGTCATAATGAGAAAAAGCAGCATCAAAATGAGAAGAACAACCCTCAAACGAGGGTTGTTCAGCACAGTGACATCTTTACAGATTATCTGTCACTCCTGCCATGACATCAGATTTTAGTCTTAACACATAACTGCTTTCTTCTTCAGAAAGGCGACCGGCAAATGCATGCAGCAGGGCAGCATCAATAGGATCACTTTCATAGGAATATGCAACCGTCAGTGTTGCCCATCTCACTAATGTTCTGGTACTCATAGGTACGGACATATAGATATGATTAGGCATCGGATCAAGGTGCGACTTTCTGATTTCAGAAGCCACCTTTACCATATCAGACAACAGACCCGCATCAAGTTCAGGTGCCACCAGTTCAAGAAGTTTCAGTTCTTCGTCATGTGACATGTAATCACATCTGATGAATCTGAATCTGTCCAGAAAAGCGGCATTAAGGAGCTGTGTACCGTGGTAGGTTCCTCGAGAACCCCTGCCGCAGGTATTTGCAGTAACCACCATCCTGAAATCAGGATGAGGCTTAATCACCTCTCCATTGTTTTGTATCACGACCAGATTTCGTCCTTCAAGGACGTCATTAAGACCGGAAAGCTCAGCAGCATCGGCTAAATCTATTTCATTAAGAATCAGAATATAACCGTACTTCATGGCTCTGGCCAGCGGACCGTGAACAAACACCAACTCATTACTGACAATGGTTGGATGACCAATCAGATCAGAGAGTTCAAAACGACCGTTGATGGTTAGAGAAACCACCGGCCATTTAAGAACCGCAGCTGTCTGCATGACCATTGATGTCTTACCGCAGCCGCTAGGGCCGTAGAGATAGAGAGCATCGCCGGAAGACTTTCCGAGAAATGAAACAATGTGTCTTAACATGTGTTCATCAAAAACATAATCATTCTGCTGTTTTACCAGATACTGACAGTTTTCATCAAACACGGGAACCTCAATGGAAACACCTTTAAGGCCGTCAAGTCCGAATTCAGCTCCGATATCAGCCTTGCGGACTGATAAAGATGCTTCATCACGGGTTACATTTTCAGACATTTCAGTTTCAGTCTTGTCATAAGATTTACGCATAATTTTCTCCTTAGCGTACAGCGCCTCCGAGCAGAACTGTGCTCAGGGCAACGGGCTTAAGCCCCAACCCGGAAATCAGAAGATTCCGGAACCCATACCTCAGATAAGAGGCATCAGCGTTTCCCGAAGGAAACAAACTGTCCGGACAGGAAAGCCGAACAGAAGAATCAAGGAGAAAAATTCTTTTTATGCTGTTGAATTATTAAATGATGACAGCTCCCGTGAAAATTCCCGAAAGCGCGTCAGAAAAATTGAAGGAATGATAAGAAATAAAAGATGCGGGCACAGGACGTAAAGCCTTGATTTACGGCTGTGTGTTTACGGATTATTTGAAGTATTTTCCAGGCTGCTCATGTTAAACACGGAAAAGATTGAATAAATTGCGAATCTAAGCAGGTGGAAAAAATCCATTTAGATGATCGATACAGAAAATACCTCCCGGACTACTTTTACGAATGAGAGGTTTTTATTTAAAGGAAGACTACTTTCCGAAAGAAATCTTTCCCTGAGAATAAATCATGCTTTCATCTGAAGCATCAGCAATGACAAAACTCAGACTGCCGTTCCCGACACTGATGCTGATAACAGCTTCTGTTTCCGGAAAAATCATATGATTGTACTTAACGGTATCAAAGCTGACGCCGTCAGTGTTAAGGTTAATTCCGAAGAACTTTTCGGCAAGACGGGAAATCACATACAGCTGTCCCACTCCGGGAAATATTTTCCGGTATTCAAAATGACCGTTGAACCAGTCAAGCTTCTCCGGAAAACGGGCCTGTATGCGTAATGAATTTTCTGAAACTTCACTTTTTCCAAAATCAGGCAGATTCATGATAAAAAGCCCTCTCCACTTTTTTATAGGCAATCTTTCGGCTGTCCGTTAAAGGCAGCTCGTCAGTTATGATGAAACGTCTTGGAACGGTAAGCTTTATCATCACTCTGCCAAGCTCGTTTCTGAGTCTGATAAAGAACCGCCCATGAGTGACTGAAGAAAGTTCGCGTCTGCCGGTATCAGACAGCACCAGCATGGCTCCGATGAATTCACGTCCCTTCTGTTCAAATTTCACTACTGCGCATTCCCTGATGAATTCGTGCGCGGTAATTATCTTTTCAAGTTCATCAAGACTTACCCTGTTGTCCTCAAGCTTTATGATTCTGTCACTCCTGCCGAGAAGTGTAAAGCTCTGTCGGCCGCAGGAATTTTCAGAAAGTCTGATAACATCACTTCCGGTATACGGAACACCTCCGTTAACATGAGCCGAGGTGATTCTGACAAGTCCGGTATCTCCGGCTGCGTTCCCCTCTTCATCAACAGTCTCCACTCTGGAAACTGACGGAACAAGCCATTCCTCCTCGGTATTTTCAGGATATCTGTAGGCCATGACTCCGGTTTCGGTACTGCCGTAGATTTCCAGAAGCGGCGCATCATAAACGGCTTTCGCCTTTCTGAATACTGGAGCCGTCAGTCTGCCGCCGGCGGACATCATGAGATTGACACGAACCGGACAGACTGTATCATCGAGTCTCTTGAAGAACCCCGGATTTGATATCAGAAACAGATTTCTGGACAGACCGCGAAGATTCATGAACTGTTCCTGATACTCCAGCATGGAAACATATACAGGGATTTCAGAAATTACCGGAAGCAGAAAACGGAACAGCACTCCGTAGGCATGGAAATTTGTGACCGTGGCGGCACCAACGGTATTGTCGGCGTAAGAAGGAAGAATGAAATTCCTCACACATTCTATTTCACGGTAGAAATCCCCAAGTGTGCGGGGAACTCTTTTCGGGAGTCCCGTAGAACCCGAGGTGAGACCGGTAATGGTAAGCTTCTCTTCTGCATTTCTGTCTTTCACGAACGGCGAAAGACAGGCAATAAACCGGTCAACGCTCTGACAGAAGTCGGAATCTGAAATCTTAATGTTTTTTTTCTGTCCGTCGGGAGCGGCATACGTTTCAGTACAGGAACGCACCGTTTCCCTTAAGGAAACATCATCAAGAATGGCCCTTACACTGCCGGCAACCGTCTCGTAATCATTCTCTTTTTCAGATTCTTCGGTTTTCTGACACGCCAGAGGCGCCTCGGCGGGAGACGAATAGCGGGGACCGCAAAGACATTCACTGCGGTATTTTCCAAAAATACCGGAAAGATCCAGAAGAGCAGGAGAGTTTATTCCGTATGCCCCGTCTTCATTCCGGAAATGATTTTCGGCATCAGTGAAGATTCCTTCTTCAGAAAACACGCAGAGAGTGCATTTTGCATCGAATACCCTGAAACCTTCAGGCTGAAGCGTATTCGGCTGAACGATATTCTTTCCCAGAACCCAGCCTGCATACATCAGTGCCAGCATATGGGCAGAATTGTCGGTTGCCACCACAAAATCATCATAATCGGAATATCTGCGAAGACATTCTGTACAGATAAAGGACAGTCTGATGATATCCCTGCCGAGAAACCCGGCGGTGGCGTCAAAAAACATCACACGATCATGATTACCGGAATCCGCGTATACCGAAAAAAGAGTTTTCATTGAACGTTAAATCCTGTCTGCAACAACCTTTACAATATCACCGACGGTTTTCACTGACTTGAAATCTTCTGCGCTTAAACGGCATCCGACCTTCTTCTGAAGTTCTGCAACCATGTCAATGGCATCAATGCTGTCAAGATCGAGATCGGTAACGATGTTTGATTCACGGGTAACCTGTGCGGGATCTATTTCAAAATTGTCGGCTATAATCTTTTTTAATTCTTCAAATACTTCATTTTCTGTCATTGAAGCATTCTCCTTGTATGTTGTCATATGTCAGGCGTTAATCCGCCTTTAACTATTTCTTCTGAGATTCGATGAACCTGACCAGTGTGGCCACTGAGTAGAAATGTTCCCTGACATTTTCTGATTCCGGACTGATTGAGACGCCGAAGGTATTCTTCAGTGCCAGACCGAGTTCCAGAGCATCAATGGAATCAAGACCGAGACCGTCACCGAACAACGGAGCATCGGTATCAATATCTTCAGGTGTGATGTCTTCGAGATTTAAAGCATCTATAATCATTTTCTTTACTGAAAGAACCAGATCGCTGTTCATATACACTACTCCTAGCTGTTTTTTTTACTGTCATACCAGTTGGTTATTAAAACATAATAAGCTCAACTTATCCAACAATAAGCATTTAATATCAACCTCAGTGCAAAAATTTAAATATATTTGACCACAAATCACACAGATACAGTGATTTGGACATCTGCACACAACCTGATAATAAGCAATGTGTTTCCGTTCAGTTTCCAAGAAGCACTCTGAAAGTGACGCTGTCTGAATGACCTTCACCGTCAAGAATACTTACCGTATGAATCCCCTCTTTCTCAACCTGAATGAAGCTGTCTTCAGTCTGTTCACCGTCATGGGACAGATAAACGGTTCCAGTGCCGCCCGTATAATGAATGAACACTCTGCCGTCGGCATCGGCCAGCACCACGTCCCCGTCATTCGGGAAATCAATGTGAAGAGCCTTGTCGTCAATAAGCTTTCTTTCTTCAACCACCTCAAAAAGAGCTTCCGGAGAAGAGATTTCAAGCAGTTCACTTTCAATCACCGGACGATGCATTTTTTTGGCAGGCAGACGGCCGAGAATTTCAAAAAGAACGGGAGCGGCATCCTTAAAGCCGGAATACTGATAGTAACCTGTTCTGTTGTCCGGAAATCTTATGGCAACCGCCACGGTATGATTTTCCAGACTGCCGATGGCAAGGGCGTCCGTAAACCTGCTTGAGGTTCCGGTCTTGTATGAGACCTCGTCAGCGGTAACGGCATTGTCCGGTCTTCTGGTAAGCCTGAGAATATTGAAAACGGCTCTGGCGCTGTCTTTTTCCATAAATCTCACTGCCGGAAAGAGCTTCTGATTTTCATACAGGGCATACGGATTCATCATACCGTCCTCGTTAAGCATGGCATAAAGTCTTGCCAGATTCATCAGGGATATGTCGGCACTTCCGAGAATCACCGAATAATCAGCCGTGCTGTTGCGTACCTTGAGCAGATTTTCATTGCGGTTCATGGAATTCACGAAGTATCCCGGACCTATGAGCTCAAGAACCTCAAGAGCCGGAAGATTGAGAGAACTTACAAGCGCCCTTGCCGCAGTTACCTTTCCGGAAAAACTTCTGTCAAAATTATCGGGACGCCAGCTGCCGAACAGTTTTGAATTGTCATGAAGAACGGTACGCGGATGCAGCCGTCCTTCCTGAAAGGCCAGACCGTAGGCAAAAGGCTTCAGTGCGGACCCCGGAGATCTCGGTGAAAAAGGCAGACAGATACGGGTAATACCCAGATCCGAAGAACCGAGAACCCCCGTAACTCTGTGAGTATCGGCATCCAGAACCACTGCGGAAAGTACCGCACCGTCCTGATGCTTTTCCCTGAAGGATTCAGACACATCCTGAAGCACGTGCTGCACGGATGGTTCCAGATATGAATGAACCTCCCTGTCAGATGTTTCCGAAAAGACTCTGGATGCCAGTGTTATGGCACTCTGGTCAATGCTTCTGAGATTTCCGGCGACGTTATCTTCAAGTGTGGACTTCCACACGTCGTCTCCGAAAACACCCTTGTCACGGGAATTTCTCAGAACCTCGTTGATATAGTAGGCTGCGGCTTTTGGATTCCGGTCCGGACGGATATGCTCCGGTGCTCTTGGAAGAGCAGTAAGAAGAGCGGCTTCAGAAGGAGTCATTCCTGAAGGCAGATGTCCGAACCATCTCAGTGACGCCGCCTTGACACCTTCGGTGTTTCCCCCGTACGGAGCCAGGGTAAGATACCACTCCAGAACCTGCCTGCGTCCGAATTTCTGAGTTATGTAAATGGCCTGAACAACTTCCTTCAGTTTATTGAGATAGGTTCTTTCGTGTCCGGTTAGTCTCTTTACAACCTGCATGGCCAGAGTCGAACCTCCGGAGGTTATTCTGCCGCTGGACACATTGCCCCACAGTGCACGAGCCATTGCCGGAAAGTCAACTCCGCAGTGGCTGTGAAAATTCCGATCCTCGTTGGCAAGCAGCATTCTGATATAAAGGGGACTTACGTCCTCTACGGAAGTATAGAATCTGTAAGACTCGTTATCCTCTGACAGTGAAAAACCGGCAATGGAACCGTCAGCGGCATAAAGGACTCTGGATCTTTTTTCAATAAGGGAATAATCCAGTTCACTGATACAGCTCAGACAGAACAGTACCGCACCGGTAACAGTGGCAGACATTATCAGCAGCAGATACACCGCCCTTCTTCCGCGAAACACAGTACTAACTTTCACAAACAAACTCCGTTCTAGTCCCGGTGAATTATATTCATAGCCTTCTGTACCAGAGCTCTTTTTTCCTCTGAACTGAGCTTCTCGTCCTCCACCGCCCTTACGAGTTCAGCCACAAGATCTGACACTTTTTCATTGATTTCACGTTCACGCTGTTCTGATGAGTTTCTGGCCCTGACTTTCGAATACAGTTCCTCATAGTTCTGCAGAATGGCTCCGACCAGCAGATTCAGCAGGAGATACGCTCCGAATATAAACCATGCGGTAAAATAAAAGGTAATCACCCAGGAAGGAGCTCTGACAATTCCGAGTTCCGAAGCCATCACCAGATTGTTGCGCAGATTACTCCAGTCATCACCGGTAACCACCTTGAAAAGAGTGAACATGCTTTCAGAAACCGATCCGAACGGATCCACGTTTTTTCCGACAAAATAGTTCTGGGATTCCTCCTTAAACCTTTCATATACCGCGGATTCCTCAGCGGACACAGAGACAGGATCAGGCATCCGGAACAGGCCTACACCGATAATTGAAAAAACATATACGAACACCAGCATCAGTATCGTGACTCTGTAAAGCGACATCACTGATTTCAGCAGTACCTTTATAACCGTGCTCATCTCACGGTTCATGGAAATGAATCTGGTTATTCTCAGCAGTCTTACCACTCTGAGTCCGACAAGCACATTGGCGCTTGAAACAAAGTTTTCCGGAATCAGACAGCAGACAACCACCAGAATATCAAAAATCTGCAGAGGATCAGTAAAATATGCCTTAACTGATCTGCTGGCAATGAATCTTATCACCAGTTCCACGCAAAACACCGCCACGCATAGAGAATCAAAGAAACGAAGCTCCGGCCGGGGATAAGACAGCATAAGTCCCGCTGTCAGGGCATTAAGAACAATCACCGCACTGATAAAATATTCAAAACCGACACACGGTCTGTGATTCTTTCTGTCTATCAGACCGGAAAAAAAATTCTTTAGCATAATCACCAATCTCTAATACGACACAGCCGCCTTTTTTAACTTCAGGTATTTTCCTGTTGCCCAAAACCGGCAGGAATATGTCATTCACATTCATCTTTTCAGTCTAAAAATCATATCAGAAATCCGGCTGTATGCATTTTTTTTAAAGGACTTGTCATCAAATCTTGTATTACGGGACACAAATAACGTAACAACCTGACTCGCTGACGGTCTGCCTCACCACGTATTGTTCCGTAAAATGAACATTCTTTAACCTTTTGCGGAGCAGATATCCGGACAGGAGAATCAGAATAAATCTGCCGGAATAACATACTGTCTGACTATTTTGTATACGGTTATAGACATTAATTTACTGAAAGACATATAAGAAACATTTATAATGCATCCGTATTTATATTTAGCACAAAAACAAAAAATAATATATCAATCATATTTTTCAAAAGCTATTTAAATCCCCTTGAATAAAATAACCCATAGGGAAGGATTATCCTTTTTTCCGGAAGCTATAAAAAACAGTTTCAGTTCTTACGGAAGTGTATTCGGTTCCATCGGATTCCTCATTATGATTCTGACGGGAATTAACTTTTTCGTTCAGTATGATCTGTTTCATCACCCGGATAAGAGCCTGGCGATTTTTGAAAACATTACGATAATCTGTATCACCATCTTTAATGCATCAATGGGCTTATCCTGTTACTACATGGCTGCCGGACAGCTTTTAAGAAGAAGAGAAATAACCATCTCGGGTTTTATGGAGATCTTTACGGACGGTTCATACTTAAAAAAAACTCCGACACCCTGTATAAAAAGTGTCGGAGCTTTATGTTTCTTACAGCTTCAGTTACTTAACCGTTATTGAAGCATTCTCGTTATATGACACGAACATCTTGGTGCCTATTCTGTCAAGATAGGCACTGTTCATCAGAGGAACCGATACGCCCCTGTGAGCCGCCTTGATGGTGTAGGCTACGGTAATGGCATTGGTATTGTATGCAGTGACAGATGATACAAAACCGGTATCGCCCTTTGAGACTTCCTGATATCCGAGACTTCCTGAAATTATGCCCTTAAGCAGTTTTTCATCGTCACCGCTGTATACCTTTAGCAGTACGGCATTGGCAGGAATCTTGTTTTCCACGGTTATCAGACCGCTGAACTTGGTCTTTGAGGTTAACTCGTTAACCACCAGAATTTCCTCGTTAACCTTGAGAGTTACAGGTCCGGTAATTTCCTTTCCGTTACTGTCATAATAACGAGTAGTCAGTCTGATACTGTCTCCGGTCACAGGAGCCTTCACCACGTAATCGTTGACACTGACGGTGGAAACAGCGGTTTCTGATGACGGATTTTCAACTGAAACCGCATTGCCCTTAACCTTCAGCTTGACGGTGGATGCAGGAGTTCTGTTAACTCCGGAAATATCGGCAATCAGGTACTGGCATGAAGGATCAAAATAGGTATCCTCGCTTAAATAACCGTACAGTCCGTCCAGACCTTCTGAGTAACCGGCCCTGACTGATGATCTGATTAATGCCAGAATTTCATGACGTACGTTGTTGATGACGTAAGGGAAATGAACCAGAAGCTTCTTGTACAGATCCACACTGTCATACACGTGTACGTTCTTTGAGGTAACATTATAGGTGTTGACCACGTTGTTCAGAGATGAAATTCCCTTTTCCAGAGCACGGGTACGTCTGTTCCTGTCTCCGTACAGTCCGAAAATATCAGCATAGTACGCAAAGGCTTCAATCTGATAATTGCTGCTGTTTTCCAGAGAGTCGAATCTGTAGATGGCATTGGTCTTTACATTAACCCCCATTCTGGCGAGAGCGTACATTGCCAGAGCCGCCGTGTTGTGACTTTCAGCGGTCTGCAGATCAGACAGCTTGTTCCTGATGATGGCAAGCATATTCCTGTTTACACCGAAGCCTGCGTTGTTTGCCTCAATGAGGAAGAGAGAAGCATATGCGTAGGCGTAGCATGATTCTTCATATGAATATGAAACATTCAGGAGAGAACCGTAGGTATCGAATCTGGACTCTACCAGAGATACCCTGTCGCTGATGCTCTTCTTGATTTCACGAAGCTCACGGCTGTCGGCCGCGCTGTTCTTCTCCATGGTATTGAGAACACTCAGAAGCGTCATGCCGTTGGCAGACTGCTTGTAGATGTTGCCGAACATGGTGTCGTCAGCCAGAATGTCCTTAACCATTTCAGAGGTATCAGACAGAGGGAACTTTCCGAGTTTGGCCACAACGTCGGTACCGTCCCTGTATGCATTCACAAATGATACGTCTGCCTTCTGACCGGCCTTGAGCACCACAATTCTGTTTTCGGCGATTCTGGACATAGGGTTAATCACCTTGATTTCGCGTTCGGTGGCGAAATCATATCCGTCTGATTTCACGGACAGGCTGACGTGACCGTCTTCGGCCCCCGTGGCTTCAATCTGAACCGGTACGGATGCAAGAGAGTTGTTTTCAGCGGAAACACTGCCCTTGCTGTCGCACTTTATTCCGCCGGAGCAGGTTACGGAATAGGTATAGGTTCCGCTCCTGCCGCTTAAGTTGTTTATGGTAAGCTGCGCTTCCATGGTATCACCGAGATGCAGGTAGTAAGGCATAACCATTCTGCTTACGGCAGAATCCTTTACGGGTACGTCAACGGAATAGGAGCCGAGTTTGTCGGCAGACCATGCGGTAACCATAAGAGATGCCGTGCTGCTTACGTCCTTCAGATCATAATGAAGTTTTGCTTCACCGTTTTCAACCTTCACTCTTGGCAGATGGTATGACATCAGATTGTCAGTAATGTTGCTCAGTGTCATGCCTGCCATCATGTTTATGTCTCCGGATTCATCACCGTAGCCCTGCCCCTTGTGAGACACGCTCTTCATGATGTATGAGTACGGATCATAGATATCGGTATTGAAATATCTGTGGTTGTACAGTTTCTTCTCAGGTTCCGGCGCCTTCTGACCATTAATGTTCAGAATTCCCTGGTCGATAAACGAGGCCGCCACGTAAGTGTTGCTGTCGGCATTATCCACTTTGACGACGATATCAACACCGCTGTTAGGTACAACCTTCTGCGGAATATCTGCGGAAATCTTCAGAGTATCGGCACTCTTGTCAGCTTCGAGATAAGCCACGCCGATGGAACGGAGAGAGCCGAGATACCTGTTTTCTGCGGAAGCATAGGTGGACAGCACTGCATAGCTGCCGCGGACAAAGGAATCGGAAAGCTTCACAGGAAGTCTGTTGTGCCCCTTTCTGATCTCGTAATGAGTCATTGAGGAATCAGGAGTATCCACAACCAGATCGGCAAAACCGTCATAACTGCTGTCGAATTCAAGGTAGGCTGTCTCTCCCGCTTTATATGCCGTCTTGTCCGCAAAAAGCTCAAATCTGTCAGGATACTTAGGATCTATGTCAGAGCATGAACCGGCATAGAAATCGGATGATGTTTCCAGCCCGTTGTAATTAAGTTTGATTACATAGCTGCCGCTTTCAAGTCTGTATCTGATCCTGCCTGAGGTGTCTTCCTTGAGATCAAGCGAACCTGCTGTTACCGGGGTCAGATGTTCATTTCTGAGATAATTCCAGGAATCGTTGTTATACACGAACTGGTATGAGATGTGACGCTTGTAGATGGAGTAATCAACCTTTCCTTTATGAAGATTGCCGGACTGATCCGCCAGAATAACGCCGAAATCCGTCATCATGGAGTCATTTTTGTCGAAATCGGTCTTTACCCCGACAAGCGGAGACTTGAAATAGATCTTAAACTCGTCTTTCTTGTTAAGAACCTTGGAATTAGGATCAGTAAAGCCGTAGCTGGATTTTACCTTCTGGGCATAATCATCAGAAACGCCTTCGGAATCAAGGGTTATGGTAACGGCACCGGTATTGTCCGTCTCTAACTCAGGCATATTTCCGTAAACTGTCAGTTCTGACACCTTGCGCTGATTAGGACCGAAGTAGTAATCCTTGTATGCGTCCACCGGTTGATTATCAGGTTCAATGGTGTAGTAACCTGACACACTGATCCCCGGAGCAGGAGCGTCATAAGTGAATCTGGTACTGATGATTACACTGTCGCCGACCTTGAGCACCGGCCCCTTTCTGAGAATGCTAGGTTCAATGGATGACGGTATGAAATCATCAACCAGCACGCTGGTTGTACTTAAAGTATGCTTTTTGTCAAAGCCCAGTACGAATTTCCAGCTGCCGTTCTGAGAATATTCATCGAAATCAAAATCATAATCGAAGGCACCGGCTGCAGGATTGCTTAAGGTAAGTTCCTGATAAAGCAGTCCGTCAGGTCTGTACACCATAAGCTTCAGCGCCTTGACGGAGGTGGCCTTGAGTTTTCTGTCTCTTACAATGGCATGATAGTTCACCTTTTCACCCGGACGGACCATGGTTCTGTCGGTATAGGCAAACACGTTGTAGTCGGAATCGGTTCCGCTGGTATCAGTGGTACGGACACCTTCGAGCACCAGAGGCATCAGACGCAGATCCTGACTGTAAAAATCACCGTCTTTGGTAACATTTACGATCACCGGCTTCTGGGAATTTACCCCCTTAACGGCCTCTCTGCCGAAATGAGCATAACCGTTCTTATCGGTAACGGCTGTAGCCAGCACTTCATTGCTTGAACTTATGAGCGTGGCCCTGGCGCCAGCCATCGGTTTGGCGGAATTGAGCGCCCTCACGGCGATATCAATGCCGGTATCCTTCTGGTAGGTGGTCATTCCTATGTTGGAGATAACCAGAGACTTTGCCATGAACATGCTTCCGTAATGATCCGTGATGTAGTCAAGGCAGTCTCCTTCGGCATCACATTCAGTGGTATCGGTGCCGGTAATGAACAGTACATAGGTACCCGGTTCCTGCTTTGCGGAAAGATCCTTCAGATCCACAAAAGTAGTGACGGTGGTGTTTTCTCTGCCTTCAACCTTGTAGACTTTTGTTCCGAGGAAAGTACCGTGTTCGCGGATATAGTCAACCGTGCTCCAGCGGTAATCCAGATCACTGGTTGCTCTTGAAGTGTAAGCTGCCAGATCCATGGAGGAGATTCTGTAGAGAACAGCCCTGAACTTATCATGGTTAATGCTTTCTACGGCTACCTTCTTATCCTTTTCGGCTGCAGAAATTATATTTCCGGCCTGGAATCTGATGCTCGGCTGATGATCGATTGTCTTGAATTCCACGGATGTGTCATGACTAAGCTTTGCATTGGTGGAATCCCTGAGACCTGCCTTCAGGGTAACCTTGTATTCGGTTCCGAAATCAAGATCGGAAAGACAGAGATTTCTGCCGCTGGTGAAAAGGTTCACTTCCTGAACCCTGCCGGTTGTCTTATTAAGTGCGGACACGTAATTGGCCAGCACCTTCGGAGTATTGCCTTCAGTTTCCATGCTCTGTGTCATGACAAGACAGGTGGTGGCTGCTCCGGTCTGATTCTGATCAATTGTTCTCAGAACCTCGGGGTCGGCCGCCAGAGCGGCTGCTCCGTATCCTGAATAAACCAGTGCCGTTACTGCCACTGTCAACTTGGATAATTTCATTCTTCAGTCCTCGAAAAAGTACATAATCTTTATGCTGTAAATCCGTTTCTGCATAAACATGTAAAACAAACAGAATATTTATGTACAACATTTTATGTTTTATCTGACTGTTCATCAAAACTTATGAAACATCAGCACCCCAAAAAGCGTGCCTCAGTCAAATATTGAGCCTGAAAAATATCCGTAAGCATGAAAAACAATCTCCGTCCGCCGCCGGACAGCATGTAAAAGCCCCGGTTTTCAGAATTGAGTACTGCTTTATGTCAGAAGCCGGCCCGACCTTCATCACAGGCTGATTTCAGTTCGGGAATTTTCTCTCTGTACATTTTTTCAAGATACCTGTTCAGATGTCTTGCCCGTACGGCGGGAGGCAGATTATCTTCCGGCACCATGTCGGAAACCTTAATCGGCCGATGCCTTTCAATGTAGAAATGAGGAACATGCTTCGGAGCCATGATGTTCAGGAAACCGCGGCTGAGATATTCAGGTTCCGAGCAGTAAATGAATATCGGAACAATATCCATGTCCAGACGTGAAGCCAGATTGGCGGCACCTCTTTTAAAACAGATGTCACCGTGGGTTCTGCTTCCCTCCGGAAATATCAGAAGGCTGTCTCCGTTTTCCAGAGATGAGGATACCTCATCCAGTGATGAGAGATTATTCACGTATCCCAGATGATTTATGATGTGTCTCATGAATCCAACGGTAAGCGAATGCTTTACCATGGTATTTACGGTTACTTCGGTATGAGTAAGCAGAATCACGTAATCGACCAGTGTCGGATGATTGGAAATGTAGATACGGCCTCTGCCTGAAGAGGAAGACATTGAGCGGTCACTCGTGGCTGCGGAATCTTTTTCGTCCTCGACATCCCTGAAATGAACTCTGAATACGAACATTATTCCGGACAGAAAAACTATAAAGCGGAAACTGGATTTTACGAGCCCTCTGAGTACCAGACAGCGCTTTCTGCCGTTACGGATGACAAGACTCAGCAGAAAAAACACCGGAACGCCGAGAAGTACCGCTCCCAGTGAGAAGACACCGAAAACGGTCAGTGTTGCCAGACTTCTTAAAATCAGCGCGATTTTCTGCATGTTCTTTTTCCGTATCAGAAAAGCTGTTTATCTGTCTTCTGCAGGTTCCGGCTGCGGAGGATTCACGAACCTCAGTTCCCTGAAATAATCAACCGGATCCATTCCACCTTCTCTGCCGTAGTCAAATTCAAAATAATGCTCTTCGGTTTCCGGATCGGATTCGGAAGTTTTCATGGCGCTGTCCGTGCGGTAAAGCTCATCCACCGAACTGATGTCCGCCTGCCATTTTTCAAGAACCGCGGCACAGGCATAGGAACCGTTGCCGAACACGCTTTCCGGAATCGGCATGATATTGTTTGAAAGATCCTCCTCATAAACCACAATCAGGACTCTTTCCTTTCCTTCGCCGTAAAGGGAGGCATAGGCCTCGGCCATGGCCGCACCGAGCGTTTTTTCAGCGGCGCTTACCGCCGTGGTTTCTCCGAAGAATCTGCTGACGATGGAGAACACGCCGACATTGCCGTTATGAACCGATGCGGAAAACTCGGTAGGAGAAACACCGTTGTCCATGTATACGTCCCTTAGCAGTGTGATGCACCTTTTGGTCTCTCCTGTTCTGCTGGCAAAGATAACCTTGTCGATTTCATAATGTCTGAATGCTTCCATTGACAGGGCCACGGCCATCTTGCCCGAAGAGCTCAGACGTCTGCGCATCATCATGGGAATGGCCTTTATGACAGGCAGTTCCTTAATCGAACCGTCATCATGATGATTGTAGTTGCTTCCCTGTATTTTTTTCAGTTCCTCGTACGCATGCGCATAGCCTGACAGGAAATAAACCTGCTTTAAATTAAATCTGAAGCTCACGACACATCCTTAAATATTCAGAAAAAACAGCCGGAAACTCCGGCGCAAACAGCCTGAATTATACAGCAGATCCGTTATTCTCCCAAACGGAAGGCTGACAAAACCATAACGCACTTAACCAAAAAACATGTAGCCTATAACCACTGCGGCTATCACTGAGGCGAGATCCGCCATCAGACCGCAGAATACGGCATGTCTGACTCTGGTAATTCCCACCGAACCGAAATAAACGGCTATGACGTACAGTGTGGTTTCAGTAGATCCCTGCATAATGGAGGCTATGTGCCCCTGCAGCGAATCAGGTCCGTAGTTTTTGAAGACATCAAGAAGCATGGCTCTTGCCCCGCTTCCGGAAAGAGGTCTGACCAGACCTACCGGCAGCGCATCGGTAAAGGCCGTATCCGAAAGGAACAGACCGAACAGCCATTTAAGTCCTCCGGTAATCAGTTCCAGAAGTCCGCTGCTTCTGAATACCGCAATGGCAAACAGCATGGCCACAAGATAAGGAAGAATGTCGATACAGATGCCGAAGCCCTGTCTGGCTCCCTTTACGAAGTCCTCAAACACATTCTTTTTAAGAAACATCGCATAGGCAGTCACCGCACCCACGAAACCCACCATGCACACGTCACTGAATACGGTGGCCTGTGAAGCCAGATTTTCTCCGGCTCTTACCGCCCATACGGCAAGCCCCGCAATAAGCCCCGCCAGAAAGACGAAAGCCGCCAGCACAGGCACTTTGAAAATATTGATTTTCTGGATAAGGGCCGTCACCAGAAAACCGACCGTGGTAGAGACCGCGGAGGTAAGCAGTAGCGGCAGAAACACATCCGTCGGACTTGCGGAACCGAACTGGGTTCTGTACATGATGATGCTTACCGGAAAAATCGTGATGGCCGAGGTGTTTATCACCAGAAACATGATCTGACTGTTCGAAGCCGTATCTGAACTGCCGTTGAGTGTCTGCATATCCTTCATGGCACGGATACCGAAGGGAGTTGCGGCATTATCGAGTCCGAGCATGTTTGCGGACATGTTCATGGTGATGCTGCCGATGGCCGGATGTCCTTTCGGAATATCCGGCATTATCACTCTGAAAAGAGGTTCGAGCACTCTGGCAAGCTTTGTGGTCAGTCCTGCGGATTCCATTATGGAGGCAATCCCCATCCACAGACAGGTCATTCCCAGAAGCCCGATGATAACCTTGACCGACAGATCCGCGGAACTGAAGAACTCCTGCAGGAATGCGTCAATCTGCATGTCATCCGTAACCAGACATCTTATGAGCGCGGAGATAATTCCCAGAACTATCATCCCGCCCCAGATCTTATTAATCATACACTCGAATTCCATTAACCTCCGACTGACAACCTTAAGGTTTCAGACGGTATAAAAACATATCCGGCCGCGGTCCTTCATCAGAACCGTCAGCCGGATAATTATAAAGGGATTACCGCAGACTCTGCATATCAGAAGCGCGAATATGCCGGTTATCTCAAAAAAAACGACCTGTACTTTCGCCTACTGCAGAACGTCAAGACAGGCTTCGATTCTGATGCCCTTGAACTTGTCGTCGTTGTCCTTGTTTCTGATAACCATCTTCTTGACTGAAATCATGGCATCTGAAACTGCGGCCTTGAGATACATTCCCTGAAGCAGTCTGCCCATCAGTATTGACAGGAATATGTCACCGGTTCCCGGCAGGAATACCGGTACGGAAACATACGGCAGCACGAAGTATTCATCCTGTTCGGCGCTGTATCCGGCAACTGCCTCGCTGCCTTCAACGTGACAGCTGGTAATTACCACTGAACGGGAACCGAGGTCTCTCAGGCGGTCAACCAGAGCAAAAACCTCTTCCCTGGTAAGATCGTCCTTATACTCGGAATCAGTCAGATACACGGCTTCGGTGTAATTCGGAACACAGCAGTGGGCAACGGCCAGAAGTCTCTTCATGTTGGCTACGGTTTCCATGCTCATGCCGTTATACAGAGAACCGTTGTCCGCCATGATTGGATCCACGAAAATCAGCACGCCCTTCTGAGCTTCCCTGCCGCAGAAATCAATCAGCAGATCCGCCTGAGCCGTGGAGGTGATGAGTCCGGTGGAGATTGCATCAAATCTGAATCCGAGTTCTTCCCATACCTTGATGGAATCACGCATATAGTCCGTGGTATCCTGTATTCTGAATTTACCATACTCCAGAGTATTTGAAACCAGTGCGGTAGGAAGATTGTAGATGTGGTACCCCATATTGGTAAGCACAGGAATCATGGCTGAAAGAGCCACCTTGCCGTAACCGCAAATATCATTTATCAGAAGAATCTGTTTGCTGCTGGTCATAATCTGTCCCGAAAATAAATATTCAGGCAAGCGCCTGAAACAAAGTTTTTAAACCAAAAATCAAAAATTGCATGCATTATTGCACATTGATTTTTTTTGATCAATCACACATTTTAAGAGGATTTAAAGACTGATTTACGGGAAGCCTTCAAAAACCTAGAAAAATACAAGGAATTACCGGAAACAGCCTCTTTCCGAAAAACACCGAATCATTCCGACAAACCGGAATGATAATACAACAGTTTCACACCTTGTATTAAGTTTTCGTTTCCTGTTTCTTTCATAACATTTTTATACATACCGTGTCTCGTATTTATTATATTGTGTGTGTATCTTTATTTTTTTCATAAAAAATAACCTATCATTAACCTGAGTACCTTAACTTTGGCATATCCACAGCACGTAAGATATGCCGTTGCGGATATATAGAGAGAATATGATGGTAAACAATAACAAACCTGAAAGCTGCAGATGCCCATCATGTGACGGTTTTTTACTCTTTGACATCGGTTATCAGAAACTGCGCTGCGATAAATGCGACAGAGTGCTGTCATGTGAGGAATATGAAGCCCTTAAGGGAAACACGGCCGTCCCTGCCGCCTCTCAGAGCGAAGAGATTCAGGAAACAGGTCAGCGGAACGAATACATAAGCAGGGTAAACAAAACGTCCCTCTACACCTGTTCATTCTGCGGGGGCGCAATTTATCCCGGTGCGCTTCAGGCCTTTGTAAAATGTCCTTTCTGCGAAAGACCCATCATACTGAATGATAAAATCAAAAAGGATAAATCTCCGGATATTGTCATTCCATTCATGCAGTCAAAGAACACTCTCCTGAAAAAACTTAAAAAACTGTGCGATGAAAGAAGTTTTATCCGTCGTGGTTTTCTTGATGCCCTCGACTCTGCAGAAATAACAGCCAGATATTATCCCTTCTGGATTTACGACGTTGATGTCGAAGGCAGGGGAACCTGTCAGATGGAAAAGCTTACGTACAGGCAGCCTGTTCTTACGCACGAATGCTATAATAATCAGATGACCTGCCGGCTGACGTTCTCAAGCATTCCTCAGGATGCCAGCAGAAAATTTTCAGATGACGTTTCCCAGAGTGTGGAACCGTTCAATATAAATCAGAGCAGACCGTACAGCGCCGGATACCTTTCAGGCCTCGACGTGGTACTGCCTGATATCAAGGAAAAAGCAGGCTTTGCAACTGTAAAACAGCGAGTTCTGACAACGGCAAAGGAAAAAACCAGACAGTCGTTAAGATATTTTCATGAAATATCCAGAAGTTCAGAATTCAATGTTAAGCCTGTAAGTATTGTTTACGCCATATTCCCGGTATGGGAAATGACCGTAAAGTGCGACAATGAGGAATTTACTTTTGCCATGAACGGACAGACCGGCAGACTGGTGGGAACACTGCCTGCTGATGAAATAGCTCCGTACAGGAGAGCCGCTTTTCTGACCGTTGTCAATCTGGTTGTCTCCACCATAATCATGTGTGCGTGTTCTATCCTTTCAAAACATGCCTTTGAACTAGGTCTGTTTCTGGTTATGGTGACTCAGCCTTTTTATTTCATGGTAAACATTCAGCCTGATTACAACAGTCTGTTTGAAGACGAGAGGATGTCCCGGATACTGTTCAACACTGCCCTGACAGTCCTGTTCCTGCTGGTACTGTTCGTGTTATTTTTTACCAAGCCGGTATTTACAATAGCGCTGATCACATTCTTCTGCGTACAGCCGATGGTTTACAAATCAATTCTCAATGAACTCTATCTGCACAAAGAAAAACGATATGAGGAAAAAATAGAAAGAGTCTTCGATGCCGATGATTATTTCGTGGCAGAACAGAGCAGCATTGAAACAACTAAGCCGGAATATACAAGGACCTATGACTCCACACCAAGATACGTTACCGTATCAGCCGAGGACGGTTCGGTTATCAGATACAGTAAGTAACGAATCATGCGGTTGCGCCTGAATCCGGGGAATTATGGCCGAATCCCGTTATCAATCTGTGTGATCAATAACGGGATTCGCACTGCCCCCCGGTAACGGGATTTTTTACCTCAGAATAATCTTATTATCTGGCATCAGTCTTTTCAGCAGAATCCGAATTCCAGAAATCAAAATCAAACTTGTAGACCGCATCAACCGCCTGTTCGATGGAACTCAGGGCTTCGATATAGAATCTCGGGAACATTTCATATCTGATGCGGAATTCAGATACCGCATTGTAGATACCGTAACCGTATGCCACCTGAACCTTAGGAAGAATGTAAGCTGAAACCTCAACGGAGGTATCATCGCCTTCCCCCTTCGAATCAAGAGACACATCCTCGAGACCTACAACCTCTCCCATGCGCCCCACTATGCTGTTGGTCTGCATCAGCCCGACACCCAGCAGCAGCTGAGTAGCCATGTCGCTGCTGCCGCTGGTCTGGTCAAGCCCCTTGCCGCGAAGCAGGTAGGACAGAGCCTCACTCTGATTCATTTCCGGACGTGAGAAGATGGAAACCGTAGGACTGTTGGCATTACCGGTAACCTTGATACCGACCATGATATTGTCATCCTCCATGGACTGAGGATTTCTGATGGCTCTGATATTCAGGTTCGGACTTGCCGGATCTCCAACAAACAGAATTCTGCCCTGTTCAATCAGAAGATTCTGACCGTAGGCATGGAATGTACCGTCAATCATTTCAATCTTACCGTTGAGAGTCATCGGCCTTCTCGGTCTCTGAGCCAGGGTCAGACTTCCCTTGAGGTATGATTTCAGACCGAGAGCGTTAACCTTGATTTCGGGTCCGAGATTAACCTTGATATTCATACGGAAAGGCATGCTGTTTTCCTCGTTATCGACATACATGCCGTCTTTGTTCTTATAATATTCCGTTATATCGCTTGAAGCGGATACGGAACTTGCCGGAAGTTCCTTGACCTTGATTTTAGCCGAAGGAATGTCAACCGTTCCGTCAATACTGCCGTATCTGTCGGTGAACTTGCCGGTAATATCCAGCTTGACAAGAGCGTTACCGTAACCCATAAGCTGAACCGGAAGCTCTTCTGTATCAACTCTTATCACGGCATCAAGTCCTTTTTCCCAGGATACGTTGCCGTTAATCTTTCCGTATTTGTCGTTAAAGCTGAAGGACGAGGTTATGGAGGCTTTACGTCCGTCCACGTCCATGGTGCTGTTGATATGCTCAAACATACCGATACCGGCTGAAGGGAACACATTCATTTCATTTATTTTCAGCTGTCCGTAGAAGGCAGGATTATCAAGAGTTCCTCCATAGGTTCCTCTGGCTGACAGAATACCGTTGGCTGATGTTACCTCTTCGGAGAATTTTTCCGCAAGAATCAGGTTGAGATTGCTGATATCCAGACTTCCGCTGACAATCTTCTTTGATGAAAGCTGATTTACATTGAAATCAGTACTGATATAACCGAGTTTGCCGAGATCTATTCTTATGCTGGAAGTCAGATTATCCTTTGACAGTTCGGCATTGAGTCCCAGTCTGTCAATATCAAGACGTTCCCTGTTGTAATACAGGGCATTGGCGTCTTCCCTGAGTCTGAAGGAGGCAAAAGGCTGACTGTGCTTCGTGCCGGCTTTAACGAAGATATCCAGCGGCTTGTCAATCATGAAGCTTTCCGGAAGGAATTTCTTGAAACGCATCAGATCAAGCTTCGGAATTTCCAGATTTATTTCTGAAGCTGCTGATGAATAATATCCGTCGGATACGTTAATCAGCACGTCATTGACTGACCATGCATGACCGTTAAGACTGGCTGAAAAATCAGGGGCAAGCTTCATTCTGAAATTTACCGGTCTTACAAGACTAACGGCAACATCCCTTGCTTTGGCGGTCAGTTCACTCACACTGCCGATATACAGATCTCTGGCCTTGTTGAGACCGCCGTCAAATCCCAGAGTTACGGGACCTGCGATGGTATCTGATTTCATCAGCAGATGATGCTTTGATTCACCGCCGTTAAAATCGAGATTGAAATCCTTTATATATGAGTCCTTGCCCTTTCTCAGTTCATCCATGTACAGACTGAGTTTACTGTCGGCAAGCACCATGTTCTTCAGAAATGCCTGAAGCTCAAGGGCTGCGTTGTATACATGGTAATGTTCGGCTATAAACTCGCTGGCATATATCTTTGCATCGATGGTTGGTGATTCAAAATCGCCGGTTATCCTGATGACACCATTAATCAGACCGTAATAATCCGGCATGATGACGCTTATGTCCTGCACGTCCAGACTGACATGCAGATCCGCCGTCTTCTGGATTTTTCCGCTGATATCCAGGGTGTTTTCATCACCAACGGCCAGATGTACGCCTTCAATAATTCCTTTGCGGGAGGAATTCAGCTCAAAACGGCCGGAGGTTAAGGACAGAGGATAGTTCATCAGTCTGCCGTCGGCATCCAGTCTGGAAACCTTTACCACCCAGTCATCGCTGTTCTGGAAATGCACGTATGAGGTTATGCCGAGATTTACGTTGCCTTCATAATCCGGCAGATATCTGGCAAGTTCAACGACATTGGCATCAACCTTGCCGTCAAATGAATACTGATCACTCCAGATGGCCTTTCCTGAAACATCCAGGCTGTCACCGATGTCTGAATTAACCCTGAATTCGCTTATGTCGACGGATCCGAAATCAGTATTCAGAACTCCGTGCAGATCCAGCACTGGATAATCCAGAGCCCTGATACCTGATGCGGTAATGTCGGCAGCCACACTCTGCAGGCTGCCGTCTGCATGAAGCTTCAGACTTTCCGCCGAATATTCAATCACATCGGCATCAAGAGGCCAGAGAGCATGTCTGACATCAATATCGGCACTGAAAGGAAGTGTCGGAGCCAGAACATTGCTGCGGACAATGACATCCGCGTCAATTGCCCCCACTGCGTGAATTCCGCCTTTGAGATCCGCCAGATCTCCGGTCACATTGGCGTCAAGCGTGTGATTGTGAAGCAGACCGAACCAGTCAGGATTATTTGAACTCGCTTTTAAATGAGCTTCTATAGGATAGTATTCTTTAAAGGTCATGTCACTGTCATTGAGCTCGGCATGTCCCAGCTCATGATCAAAATAAAGATGATCAACATGGAGATCCGGTCCGACGAAATTCATTTTGAAGCCGCCGTTGAAAATACCGGTATCAAATGAATCCATGTGATATCTGGAATTTGTAAGAGTAACCTTTTCAACGTAAAGGTCAAACGGCAGAATTACGGTATAAAGCGATTCAATGCGCTTATGTATCTCATCTCTGTCATAAGGATCATTAAGAGGAAGTTCGTCTTCGGAAGCGGGTGTCTCTGAAGATGCCTGTACGTCGGCTGAAACCTGAACCGGAGTCTTTTCTTCAGGCTTTTTACCTGTCTTCACATCTGCCGTTTCAGCCGTTTTTTCCAAAACCCTCTCAGTCTCTGAGACAGAAACATCCCCGATGTTTTCAGTCCGACTGTCTGCTGCCTGTTCTTCAGCGGATTCATTATCCCTGCGGGCTGATTCGGCTGTATATTCAGGATGAAGGGACAGCAGAGATTCATAAGTAATCTGCTCTCCCCCTGCACGACGGGCAAGCAGTGCGTCACGATCATCTCCGTGAAGCAGGGAATCCCCGTATTCAATATTGAGGTAATCCACGTTAAGCACGGTGTGATTCATTGAAGCTGACGCGGTACAGCGTTTTACAGCCACGTCAATAATGTTTGAAAGCATCAGGAAACGATCAATCTCGATGTTCTTCACACTGAGATTCACGGGCATGTCCAGAACGAATCTTTCCCCGTCATCCTCGACCTCTTCTTCTGCTTCCACGTAAGGATTCACGTCCGGAGCGGGCATGTATATCAGGGTAGGATCCGGTTCTTTTGCCGATTCCCTGATTCTTACCATGTCTCCCTGTTCGTTAAGGGCAAAGGAATAGTTTTCGTAAAGACGTTTTTCCAGAATATCACTTATTCCCGGAAATTCCACAGGCTTATTGCCGAGCACCAGCAGTATGTCTGAAGTTTTAAGATATCTGACATTCAGATGACCGTACAGCAGATCCCATACTGAATACTTGATTTCCAGTTTTCCGGCATCAATATGAATGGAGTCCTCTATATCCAGTCGGAAATTCTCCATGGTAAAGCCGTTGGCAAGATTACCGTAGGTAAGATCACCGTCAATACCGTCCACAAATCCCTTGACCCTGTTCCATGTGAATTCCGAACCGGTATGGGTAAACAGTACGAATGAAAGCGTAAGAATAACAAATATCAGCAGTGAAAAAAACACTACCGTTGACCACTTGATCACTTTGAAAACGATAGATCTGATTCTGCCAAAAACACCTTTCTTCTCTACCGTTTCTTCTCTGACTTCCAATGGTTCTTCTGGATTCTGCATAACTATTAAACCGCTGTCTGAGACAAAAATTCAAAAACTAAATATCAGGACCTATACCGAAATGAAGATGGAACGGAACTTTTTTCTCTGAAACCCCGAAGCCGAGATCCACCTTGACAAGTCCTATCGGCGTTACATATCTTATACCGGTACCGACACCGATAACGGTATTTTCACTCTTGTATTCATTGGTTGCCTGTCCGGCATCGATAAACCACGCGTTGCGCAGATCCTCGATAACCGGAATCTGAATTTCCGCCGTTCCTGACGTCATGTAGCGACCGCCTGAAAGCTTGCCGCCTCTGTCACGATCGGAAACCGTCTTGTACCCGAAACCTCTTACGGAATTGTCACCGCCGACAAAGAACCTGTAGGAAGGTGGAGCCGATTTGGCGTCCGGACCTATGTTTGCCCCCTGCTCCAGTCTGAGGATGAATCTGGAATCCCTGGTCGGACTCAGCAGCCACTTGGCTGAGCTGTAGAGCTGCAGGAAGGTAACGTCTCCGCCTAAATTGGTAGAGGAACTGAAAATTCTGAAATTATAGTTTTCTCCTGAACGGACGTCCCTGTACGGAAAAGCTCTCGCAAAATTAACTCTGAGACTCGGGCCTATGGTCCAGGTGTTTCCATTTTCTATACCCTGAGAATAGTCTTCATACTGCACGGTAAACCCGTAATCCACAGACCACGGAGCATGCTCCTTGGTCACGTAATGGCCCTGAAATGACGTGATGTTATCAAGGGTATCATTGAGATTTTCACGAATCTGCTGAGCCTGCAGGAAGAAATAATCGGAAAGCGGATTTCTGAACGGAATCTTGTATCTTACCAGAAATTCACGCTTTACTTCGGAAGCATGAAGCTGCATGACCAGAGAATCACCTCTTTCATTAAGCAGCGGCATGTTCCACTTCACCTTGCCTCTGACACCTTCGTCTGTGGCGTAACCGAGACTGGTTTCCACCACGTTAAACTTCTTGCGCTTGAGATGAATGTTGATTGGTACCTGATAATCCTCGGTTTCCTCAAGAATCGGATGAACTTCAGCATCGGCAAAATAACCGGTGTCATACAGATGACTGCTTACGGAAGACAGTTTGTCTGTATTGAACCTGTCACTCTCTTCAATCTGAACCAGTGGTTCTATGGCCGGAACATACCGGGTATCTCCGGTAAAGGAAACCTTTCCGAATCTGTATCTTCTGCCGCTGTTGAAAATCAGATAGACATCAGCGCTGTTTTCAGTAGGATCCGCATAAACGTGATTCTTTACGAAATGCGCATCAAAATAACCTCTTATGAGAGCCGTGGCAATAATCTTTGCCTTGAGACTCTCGTAGGCGTCATGGGTAAGAATCGTATACGGCTTAATAGTCATTTTGCGGAAAATACGCATGAAGCCCGGATCCGTCAGAGCCTCTCCGAGAATCTGAACATGGGTATTCTTAACCCATACCGGCTTGCCGGGATCAACATAAACCACCAGCACGGCACTCTTTTTGGATCTGAACGTCATTTTAACATTCGGTCTGTAGTATCCGTAGACCTTGGAAGCTTCATTGACGCGCTCTTCAATTTTTCTGACTGAAACATGAGGAGTATTGAAGCTGCGGCGATGCAGTTCAGGGAGAGTGGAAAGATATGCCTCCACATTATCCCTTACGCTGCTGTTGCTGCATTCAACTTTGTATTTGACTATTTTTTCCAGAACCTGTTCGGAAACACCGTCATTGAGCCCCCCGTCCTTCTGGACGTATTCGTTCTGGAACTGAAGCTGCCGGTTATAGTTATAATCAGCATCATACGTTGTGTCGGCATAACAGTTAGCAGCACAGGTCAGAAGAAAAACCAGCAGACACAGAACACGGTAAAGACGGAATAACATTACTGTCGCCTTCCACTCCACAAAAAAATGATTATTACCTTATGCGCAATGTCTGTTGATAAAAATGATGACTTACCGTCAGAGAATGACGCACGGCATGGTTGACGGAGCCGTGATTCCGACGGAATAAAAAAGCAGCCCCTGTTATCGCAGTATACAGAGTGCTGACCGTTCCGGATGCAAACATGGATGATTTTCACCATGAATGTCATCTGCAGCCGGATATAAAAAATTCTGAACCGATAATGCACAGAACATTACACAAAATCCCTCAATATAATACCCCACAGATTTTCATAAAACCATAATTAAGGGAATTTAATGAGAGATTTGTGCATATTAGGTCGGATTTAAAACAAATCAGACTATTTATTGAACAGCTTCTATATCTGAAAACACCATATTATCTGCTGTAGAAAGGACATGTTCTGACAAGCACGTTGTCCATGTGAGCCGGAACACCGGCAGCGTTAAGCTTTTTGATGATGGCATCCGTCATGTCATACATGAGAACATAACGGTAGAATTTTTTATTTGTGTCGTATAATCCCTCGACATAGCCGTTGCCTCTGAAACATTTTGCTTCAAAGCGGTATACTCCGTCTGGTGTCACTCTGGGCTCAGAAGAAATGTTTCCGCTGTTATCAATAAAGGTTACTGAAGTACAGCGTTTCTTCATGTCATTGAAGGTCAGGGAAAAATCTTCAAGAGAAGGTCTGCTTACGGTTTCTACGGTAATCTGATATTCCCTCGGATGCATGTCATCAAGTTCTACCGAGCAGATGCCTTCGTTGTCAAATTCACCGCTGGAAACATTAAACTTATGACCGGCAAAATTGTAATTGTCGGTACCATCAGTTTTTTCCGCAGCCAGAGTCTGCCCTGCTACTGACAGTAAAAACACACCGGCAACCGCCGCATACAGAAAAGAAATCTTCATTTACCACTCCGATATCGGATTCATCCGACAGACCACCTCAAAAAATTCTGTGCAGAATTCTAGCACAACAGAACGCTTATTCAAAAATGATTTTTGCCGTCCCCGGCCGTAATACACGGACGCGCATTACCTTGTAAAAACATAAAAGGCATAAACCGCAATGCGGCTTATGCCCTGTATTATGATTCTTCATATCCGGGGCTCAGCCCCGGACCATTCATTGTCAGATATCAGTTACTTCTTGATATTGAGTCCTGAATGTAAAGCTGCGTGAAGTTCCTGAATTGAATGAACAGAAGCAGTTTCATCAACCTTGGTATCGTTAGCCATGCATGAAGCGAAAGCCGCATTCATGGTGGTGGTATAGGTTACCTTGTACTGAAGAGCACCGCGACGGAGAGTCTTGGAATCTTCGATAGCCTTTCTGCCTTCAGTAGTATTGATGATGTAGTTATATTCATTGCTCTTCATGAAGTCCAGAATGTTAGGTCTGCCTTCGTAAACCTTCTTAACCTGACGGCAAGGGATACCTGCTGCAGAAAGAACCTGGTAAGTACCATGAGTTGCATCGATGGTAAATCCTTCGTTGATAAGTCTCTTACCTAATTCAGGCAGACGATGCTTATCAGAGTTTCTTACTGACAGAAGAACATGACCGTTTCTCTGAATCTTTGAGTTTGCACCGAGCTGAGCCTTGGCGAACGCTTCCGGGAAGGTTCTGCCGATACCCATAACTTCACCGGTAGATCTCATTTCAGGTCCTAAGAGAGGGTCAACGCCTGGGAACTTATTGAATGGAAGTACTACTTCCTTAACAGAGTAGTAAGCCGGAATAACTTCCTTGGTTAAGCCCTGTTCTTCAAGAGACTGACCAACCATGATACGTGCTGCAATCTTGGCTAAAGGAACACCGGTAGCCTTTGATACAAACGGAACGGTACGGGCTGCACGAGGGTTTACTTCGATGAGGTAAACTTCGTTTTCACGTACTGCGAACTGAGTATTCATAAGACCTACAACACCGAGTTCGAGAGCAAGCTTTCTTACCTGGTCACGAATCTTGTCCTGAATTTCAGGAGTAAGCTGGTATGGAGGTAATGAACAGCTTGAGTCACCTGAGTGAATACCGCACTGTTCAATGTGTTCCATGATACCGCCGATAACAACGTTCTTACCGTCGCATACTGCGTCAACGTCAACTTCTGTTGCGCTGTCGAGGAACTTGTCCAGAAGAACCGGAGATTCATTGGAAACCTTAACAGCTTCCTTGAAGTAACGGCGAAGGTCAACTTCATCGTATACGATTTCCATTGCACGGCCGCCGAGTACGTATGAAGGACGTACAACCAGAGGATAGGTAATCTTCTTGGCTTCTTCTACAGCTTCTTCAAGAGCGAATACGGTTGCATTCTTTGGCTGTAACAGGTGTAATCTGTTAACACACTGCTGGAAACGTTCACGGTCTTCCGCACGGTCGATGGCATCCGGACTGGTACCGATGATAGGTACGCCTGCCTTTTCAAGAGACAGAGCCAGCTTCAGAGGAGTCTGACCGCCGAACTGTACGATTACACCGTCAGGATTTTCAACACGGCAGATTTCAAGAACGTCTTCGAGAGTTACAGGTTCGAAGTAAAGTCTGTCTGAAGTGTCGTAATCGGTAGATACGGTTTCAGGGTTACAGTTAACCATGATGGTTTCGTAACCGTCGTGACGTAAAGCCATTGCCGCATGTACACAGCAGTAGTCGAATTCGATACCCTGACCGATTCTGTTAGGACCGCCGCCGAGAATCATAATCTTCTTCTTGTCTGAAGGAGCAACTTCTGATTCTTCATCGTATGATGAATACATGTATGAAGTATTGGTTGAGAATTCAGCAGCACAGGTATCAACACGCTTGAATACAGGAAGCACGCCTAATCTGTTACGTAACTTTCTGATTTCTCTTTCAGTGGTGCCGACGAGCTTTGCGATTCTGATATCAGAGAAGCCCTTGCGCTTGATTGCACGCATGAAGTCTTCGTCAAGACCGGAAATACCGAGTTCCTTGATCTTTTCTTCGTACTTGATGAGTTCTTCAATCTGTACGAGGAACCATGGATCGATATCAGTATGGTACTGAACTTCTTCAAGGCTCATGCCGAGACGGAAAGCATCACCGATGTACCAGATACGATGCGCACCGGCATCTTCGAGTTCATGTTCAATGGTGGTACGTGCATCTTCGTCATCAAGCTTAACAATCGGATCAAGACCGCTCTTGCCGATTTCAAGACCGCGGAGAGCCTTCTGCAGAGATTCCTGGAAGTTGCGGCCGATAGCCATAACTTCACCAACGGACTTCATCTGAGTGGTTAAACGATCGTTTGCCTGAGCAAACTTTTCAAAATTGAAACGAGGTACCTTGGTAACAACGTAGTCAATTGAAGGTTCGAATGATGCAGGAGTCTTGCCTTCAGTGATGTCGTTCTTGAGTTCGTCAAGGGTGTAACCTACGGCAAGCTTTGCGGCAATCTTTGCGATCGGGAAGCCGGTAGCCTTTGAAGCGAGAGCTGAAGAACGTGATACACGAGGGTTCATTTCGATGATAACCATGCGGCCGTCCTTCGGATTGATACCGAACTGAACGTTTGAACCACCGGTTTCAACACCGATTTCTCTCAGAACAGCCATAGAGGCGTTACGCATAATCTGGTATTCCTTATCAGTAAGAGTCTGAGCAGGAGCAACAGTTATGGAGTCACCGGTATGGATGCCCATAGGGTCAAAGTTTTCGATTGAACATACGATAATGCAGTTGTCGTTACGGTCACGAACAACTTCCATTTCGTATTCCTTCCAGCCGATGAGTGATTCATCGATCAGAAGTTCGTGAGTTGGGGAGAGATCAAGACCTCTGTTACAGATTTCTTCGAATTCATCAGGGTTGTAAGCGATACCGCCGCCTGAACCGCCCATGGTGAATGAAGGTCTGATGATACAAGGGAAACCAACCTGTCTCTGTACTTCCCAGGCTTCTTCCATGCTGTGAGCGATACCGGCCTTAGGACAGCTTAAACCGATATTCTTCATGGCCTTGTCGAAACGGTCACGGTCTTCCGCCTTGTCGATGGCATCAGCGGTAGCACCGATCATTTCAACGCCGTACTTCTTTAATACGCCGTTGTTCTCAAGATCGAGAGCACAGTTAAGTGCAGTCTGGCCACCCATGGTAGGAAGAATTGCGTCAGGTCTTTCCTTTTCAATGATCTTTTCAACAACCTGCCAGGTGATTGGCTCAATATAGGTTGCATCAGCCATTTCAGGGTCAGTCATGATGGTGGCAGGGTTTGAGTTAACCAGAATTACGCGGTAACCTTCTTCCCTTAAAGCCTTACATGCCTGAGTACCTGAGTAGTCGAATTCGCAGGCCTGACCGATTACTATTGGACCTGCACCCAAAATAAGGATGCTTTTTATGTCTGTACGCTTTGCCATTTACTTACCCTGACGATGTGCCTTAATTAAATCTATGAAATGATCGAATAAACCTGATACGTCATGAGGGCCCGGACTTGCTTCAGGGTGTCCCTGGAAGCTGAATGCAGGCTTATCAGTACGTTCAATACCCTGTAAACTGCCATCAAAGAGAGATACATGAGTTACCTTCAGGCATGATGGAAGTGTATCCTTGTCCACGGCAAAGCCATGGTTCTGTGATGAAATCATTACAGTATTGTCTGAAAGATCCTTTACAGGATGGTTGGCACCGTGGTGACCGAACTTCATCTTAATGGTCTTTGCACCGCTGGCAAGGCCGAGGAGCTGGTGACCGAGACAGATACCGAATGTAGGGATATTATGATCAAGAATTTCTCTGATAGCTTCCTGAGCATAGGTACAAGGTTCCGGATCCCCAGGACCGTTTGAAAGGAATACCCCATCAGGATTCATGGCAAGCACTTCAGAAGCAGGAGTTGTTGCAGGAACAACAGTAAGACGACAGCCTCTGTCTGCGAGCATTCTTAAAATATTTCTCTTAACACCGAAATCGTATGCTACTACGTGATATGGAAGGTCTTCGGCTTTCTGTTCCTTGTGACCTTTACCTAAAGACCAGGTACCCTGAGTCCATTCATATGGAGCATCACAGGTAACTTCCTTGGCCAGATCCATTCCCTTTAAGCCAGGGAAATCCTTAGCAAGACGTAAAGCCTCTTCTTCATTCAGATCATCACAGGATAAAATGCAGCCGGCCTGAGCGCCCTTTTCACGAAGAATTCTGGTAAGCTTGCGGGTATCGATGTCGCAGATACCTACTACGTTGTGCTTAACAAGATAATCTGAAAGGGAACACTGACTTCTAAAATTAGAAGCTAACAGAGGAAGATCGCGGATTACTAAACCCTGAGGATGAATTTTTGGGGACTCCTCATCTTCTTCGTTACAACCATAATTACCGATATGAGGATATGTGAGTGTTACAATCTGTCTGGAATATGAAGGATCGGTTAAAATTTCCTGATATCCAGTCATTGAAGTATTGAATACTACTTCACCAACAGCGCAGCCTTTAGCGCCAAATGAAACACCCCTGAATACTGTGCCATCTTCCAACACTAGTAATGCAGAATGAGTCAAGATGACCTCCGGAATACTTACTATTTTTACTACTTTATGAAATAAAATTCCTGTTACCGGGCAAAAAAACATGCCTCAATAACAAAAATCTTCTTAAATCTTAAGCATTTTATACTATTAGCTATTTTTATCAAGATAAAAATGCAAACTGCTTCACGTTTTATGCTTTTTTGAACTAAAACAAATCAGCAAAAACAGCTTCCGGTACAGTTTTTTCTAAATCCTTTTATGACAAATACCAGCCCCCGGCATAATACGGAGTCATACATACATATATATGTATACACCCTCCGGCTGAGCAAAAAACAGATAATTCCCGAAATCCGGACATACAGGAAAAAAATCCGGACAAAAGTCCGGATCCGTATTCCTTAATTATATAAGTATATAAGGACTGCAAAACAGAGGTCAGGCATAAAGAGACCTCTGTCTTATATCTTTATTATCTGTAGAATGCGGCCACTGCCCTGTACAGACTGTAAATATCATATTTTGCAGCCAGTTCAAACGGAGAGTGCATTGCCAGAATAGGCACGCCGACATCCACTACATTAATGTCAAAACGGGCGATATACAGAGCAACGGTTCCGCCACCGCCGACATCCACAGCGCCTAATTCACCTATCTGCCAGCTTACGTTATTTTCATCAAGGATACGGGTTACCATGGACATAAGTTCGGCACTGGCATCGTTACTGCCTGACTTGCCGCGGGCTCCTGTATACTTGGTTATTACGCATCCTCTGTTCAGCTGACAGCTGTTCTGCTTGTCGTACACACTTGAAAAAACAGGATCATAGGCAGCATCAACATCTGTTGACAGAGCATTTGAAGCACGAAGTACCCTGTTTACATTTCCACCCATGACCTCGGTAAGATCTTCAATGAAATTCAGCATGAAATCTGAACTCATACCTGTAGGACCGTAGGAACCTATTTCTTCCTTGTCGGCGAACACGGTAAGTGTGGTGTATTCAGGTTTGTCAGCTTCAAGTTCCGCCATGAAGGCGCCGAAGGCGCATACACGGTCATCCTGTCCGTAGGAACCTACCAGACTTCTGTCGAGACCAACATCCCTTGCATTATATGCAGGAACAAGAGAAAGCTCTGCAGTCAGGAAGTCCTTTTCGGTAAAGCCGTATTTTTCATTAAGAAGATGCAGAAGGTTAAGCTTAACGCCATTCTGAATAACTTCGTCAGTATCGTCCATAAAAGGAATGGTGGCGGCAATGGCCTTTAACTCTTCGCCCTTTATGCCGTCCTTAAGCTTGCGTTCACTCTGTTCCTGTCCGAGATGAGGCAGCAGATCGCTTATATAGAGTACCGGATCCTGAGGATTTTCACCTATGGACACTTCAACTGACGAACCGTCCTTCTTAACAACCACACCGTGCAGTGCTAGAGGGATGGTAACCCACTGATATTTTCTGATACCGCCGTAATAATGAGTCTTGAGATAAGCAATGTCACTGTCTTCGGAAACAGGGAACGGCTTGAGATCAAGTCTTGGTGAATCGACGTGAGAAACGGTGATTCTCAAACCGTCATTTATAGGACGGGAACCGATGGTACACATGATGAGAGCTTTCTTTCTGTTTACAAAATACAGCTTGTCACCCTGCTTCAGCGTTTTCGTGCCGTTCCTTACCTCTTCCGCCGCGGATTCAAACGGAACATAACCGTGTTCCTTAAGGAAAGGTTCGGCATATTTGACAAATTCCCTTTCTGTCTTGCAGCTATCAAGATATGTCTTGTATTTTTCCGCAAAGCTGCTTACATCAGCGGCATCGTAACTTTTATTCTTATAGGCAGCAGGAAAATCCCACAGAAGTTCCTTCTGCTTTGTTTTTGCATCTGACATGATATGGTCTCCTAAAATAACCTTCATTTTAAACATAAGGTCATTTCAGCCATAATCAAGTAAAAAACTGCAATTGCGTAATATTTATCCTCGTAGAAAAAACGCAGTCGTTTTTATAAAAAAAGATAATTATTTTTCAAAGCAGGAAAAATAAACGGTTATCCCGGCAGGCACCGGAATCATGATTTTAATATATAAAATTGAACTATAACCGGAAATAACAAACTGTTTTATATATTTTGTACCTGTTATTTATTTCATTTAATCAAATAATGAACAGATATCACACTTTTTAAAAAAGTGGTATAATCCGCGTGTCGTGGAATTCACGTACATAAATTTAATAATAATTATTACAAGAATATACATTAATTCTTTTTTTGGAAACTTACATGAAAAACAAAATAATTCTCTCAACATTGCTGTTCAGCACGTCAGCACAGGCAGGTATTGCCACTACTGACGCCATAAACCACATAGGAGAATATCAGACGGTATGTGGTCATGTGGCAAATGTGATACAGAAAAAACAGCAGGTTTTTATCAATTTCGATAAGAACTACCCTGAACAGACATTCACTGTTTACGTTACAAACAACGACTACGGCAATCTTCACAAGTACCGTTCAAAGAACGTATGTGCTGACGGAGTTCTGACAAAGTACAGAAACACTCCGGAGATAGTGAATCCGGACGGAATCTATCTGCAGTAGTCATGCAGAAGTAGGCTTAAGTACAGACTGTCTCATTCCAGCATCTGTACTGTAATGCTAAGATAAAAGAAACCGGCAAATGCATCCTTGCCGGTTTCTGTCTTTTATCTCCTGAAGTGGAAATCAATAATTCTGCAGAGGCTGTTCCGCATCATTTACATACAGAACTTTAAATTCCTACTTTCTGATTCCCGACTGGAACAGATCATGAATATTGAAAGCCCCCACTACTCTGTTGTTGCCATCAACCACGACCATGGTGGTGACCTTTTTCTCTTCCATAAGAACCAGAGAATCATAAGCCATCTGATCCTCCTTAACCGTGTAACAGCCCTTCTTGATTACATCGCTCACCTTTGCGGTTCTGAAATCAAATCCGCTGGTAAACGCTCTTCTGATGTCACCGTCGGTGAACACTCCGTACAGTCTGTCTTCGGCATCAAGAACAATTACAAAGCCGAGTTTTTTCTCGCTTACCTCAAGAATCGCCTCACCGAGCGTGTTATCCAGTCTTGCAAACGGAATTTCTGAACCGGTATGCATAACGTTTCTGTTATGAACCAGGAGTCTTTTACCCAGGGCTCCGCCGGGATGACTTGCCGCGAAATCTATCGGCGTGAAATTGTTTCTTTCGGCAAGAGCTATGGCGATGCCGTCACCTAAAACCATTGTAGTGGTGGTACTGGATGTCGGGGCAAGATTAAGTCTCCCCGCCTCCTCAGTAATATAGGTGCAGAGATGGACATCGGAAATAAGAGCCATTGAAGACTGAGGCTTTGAAGTAATGGTGATGATCTTTATTCCCCTGCTTTTTACAATAGGAAGAATTGTCATTATTTCAGAGCTTTCACCTGAATGGGAAATGGCTATCACCAGATCGTTCGGCTGAATCATGCCCAGGTCTCCGTGACAGGCCTCTCCCGGATGAACGAAAAACGCAGGAGTTCCGGTACTTGCCATGGTGGCGGCGATTTTAGAAGCCACGTGACCGGATTTTCCAACCCCGGTAACCACTATTTTGCCTTTGCATGCCTGAATCAGATCCAGAGCTTTCTGATATTCAGGCTCATCCAGATGTGCGGCAAAAATCTTAAGATGTTCAATTTCCTTTTCTACAACTTCTTTAATGGTATTCATCCGTACTCCTATAAACCTGTCTGTTCAGACTGCAGATAAGTCAGCGCACCTCTTTTCAGATTGACGCACCGTGCGTATCTCCGAAAAACAGGTGTTTTCACCACGCCGATCTCTGTTCCTATATTGTAACATATCAGAACTGACATGTATCCAGGACAGTTCAGGACTGGTTCCTTATTCGCCGTAAAACGGTGTGTAACGATGCCCGGGTTCTGCACGCTGCAAATATGAGAACAATTCTGACAGAACGTTTTTTACAAAAAAACAACAAAAATGATCATAGTTATTATAAAATAGCTATGCTGAATAAAAAAACATATACATAAAAAATATAATTAAAGCATTAACTACATATTTCACAAAGTATCTAAAACCCAACACAATCATTGAAAAAGGGAAACTCATGATCATAAACATTAAAAGCAAACTGCTGTGTTCAGCAATTGTTTCATTACTGCTTTCCGGCTGTGCCGGCACGCATCTGTCATCGGAAGAAGTAAATCAGTTCACCATCGGTCAGGATACCGAATCTGCCGTAAAAGCAAAACTCGGAGAACCATGGGAGACTTTTCCGGCCATAGATGAAAAGGAAATAACATATATTCTGACAAATATTCCGGAAATCAAGCCAAAGGATTACATTCACAGACTCGGAGTATATACCTTCAGTTTCAGTCCTCTGCTCAACGGAGATCATGCGTACTACGAACTGAATATTTTTGCATATTCACCTGACGGAATTCTCAGAAACGTAGCTGAATACACCTGCTATTCACAGAAAGGCTGCGAAGACATTCTCGAAGCCGAGAAGCAGAAGTTTGCCGTTGAGGATCTGAGAAAAATCCGTGAAGACGTTGAAAATCTGATAAAGGACAAAAAGAAGAAACAGGAGCTTGAGGCTCAGCAGAGAAAGGCTGAACAGGAAAGAGCCAGACGTCTGGCCGCAGCCAAAGCGGAAAACGTTAAAAGCAAAACCGCATCTTCAGGTAAATCAGCTACTGCAACCGTAGTTACTCCTGCAGCATCTGTAGCCAAAAAGGTGGAACAGCCTGTTGTAGCACCGGCACAGACTCCGGCACAGACTCCGGCAGAGAATACTGCAAAACCGGCAGTCCGCAGAAACATGAGTCTCTAACAGACATGTTTTAACATATTGAAACGGAATTTAAATAATCATGAAGAAAAACATATTATCAGCAATCATCGGAGCAGGAATGTTCCTGCCTCTCTTCATCACCGGATGCGGAGATCCGACTCTGAATCTCAGCGGTTCAAAAGAAGAGGTAAAAGAAAGCCTTAAGGACATGCTCAACAGTCTGGACGCTGAAGATAAAATCGCCTTTATCAGCTGGTACAACGGTTCAGAAAACCAGCGCAAAGTGATAGACGGCAGAAAGGCTTCCGAAATCATCAGGATCGTAAGAAACGACTGGAAGGAAAAATACATAAGAAACAATATCAATGTAACCCCTCTTAAGTTATGGATCGAAAACACCAAATCAGGCTTTAACTACTCAGATCTGTCCGGTGTCTGCAACCGTCTCAACGGGACTGAAAAAAAAGAACTGAGTGATTATCAGAAGGAAACTCTGGCAAGAATAAAGAGAGACGAAGAACTTTTCTCTGGTATCGAATACACCTGTCAGGCCAATCCAAACAAAAAGAATTCCCTTCTGTTAACCGTTAAAAACAACAGCAGAATGCCTCTGAGCTCAGTGCAGTTGAAAATAGACAGACATCTTTCAGACCATGCGAAGATTCCGGGAGGAGTGGCACCGGGTGAACAGTCCACACTGGAAATAACATCACACTCTGCAGACCTGCTCAGTGAAGGTTATGACTGCTACCCTGTATACTATTCATTTTATGATGTTAACGATAAAAAGGATATCGACATAAATATATACGATCCTTATTCAAATCGTTTCTTCTCTACGGAAATGAGTGATTATCAGGCCTTCAGCGACGAAAGAAAGAACTACTACTATTCCATCAACGGTCAGGACACCATCGTAAAGGATCTCTGTGCTTCATATACTGAGATAACAGATCAGGCCATAGACAGGATCAACGGTGTTATTTCATCCTTATCAGAGGAGAACAAATAATGATCAGAAAAATTCTCTTTACCGCATTGCCATTATCAATTCTTCTTTCAGGCTGGTATAACGCATTCGCAGCCGATACCGAATCAAAGCAGATAATGAATGACATCCAGAGCGAGGTGAAAACTTTCGTTTCCATGCTTCAGGATAAGGATCTGAACAGATCCGACATCAAGGAACTTGAACAGCTGAAAATCATTATCATGGCTCAGAAGAGCGGTAATCAGGACGTTAAGAATTTCATCAGCTTCTTCTCCGGTCAGAGTGATTTTCAGGAAATCATCGCAGACACACTCGGAAATCTCAGTGACGAGGAACTGGTTGCCGCATATAAAAACAACCAGAAGCGCAATCTGGAATTTGCAGGAGACATCAGCAAAAAGGTGGAAGCAGGCAAACAGGCTGCAGAACTTACTAGACAGGTTGATCATCTGCTTAAAACCGGAAATGACGTTTCTGCAAAATTTGTAAACACGGATTCCCTGCAGGAGCTTATCATCTCCGATTACGAGGAAGACAAGCTCAACAAGATTGCCGTAACACTGGGAAGAGTTGAAGGAGATCCGAAGAACATCAGTCTGACGTTCAAGAACAACACTGACAGTCTCTTTGTTACCGACATCAACATGAGTATCGTTATCAAGGCTGAGGGCAGAGATGTTCCTCTTTATCAGATCGAACATTTTGCATATCCGTTCCTCTCTCCTTTGAAGCCCGGTGAGGAAATTCAGGAAATCATTTCCTGCCGCTCTGACTGTCAGAAGGCCATGAGCAACGAAAAGGCCTACGGAGAAATCACTCTCAACGAACTTAATGCAAGAATCAAAGGCTCAAACAGAATATTCAGTGCAAGAAGAACAGACGGCTGGGTTAAGGACAGCCAGCAGAAAGGCATTGACAGAATGAAGAAGAACAATGAGGTAATCAAACAGAGATACGCGGATTATCTTGCCGAAAAGGAAAAGATTGAAGCTCTGCTCAAATAAAAATTTTCTCTGGAAATCAGAAAGGCCGGCGGTGACATATCACCTTTGCCGGCCTTTTTTTATGAAAATTCCCCGTGAATCAATCCTTGTTCGAATTTCGGTTATTTCAGTTCATCCTTTTTTTGTAAAAATTTCATAATCAGTTTAAAATACATACCTAGAATTTACATTTTGTTTACCGGAATCACACAACACATCGATTTACGTGAAAAACAGCAATAATTAAACTAATCAGGTAACAGAGTTCCGCCCATGTACAATAACATTACAGATAATAAGCCGGATAACAGCGCAGATACCGAAGAAGCTGTACCGACTCTAAACATCAGTCAGGAAAATGAAACCAAATCCGCCGCTGAAAATACTGGAAGTCAGCAGGATGATACAGCTCATATAATCAATGAAGACGCACAGGATTTCGAAAATTTCAGTCATTCTTTTGAAAATGACAGCCGGTTCCTGAATTTCTTCACCAGATCATATGAACAGATTTATATGGAAGAATCGTTCTATGAACTTCTTTTCAAGTACGCGGGTATCATTGTTCTCATTCTGTTTACCTGGGCCGTTACCGGATTCATCAGCAGCGTATCCTCCAGATGCATGTTCTCGCTTGTAATGATCTGCATATTCGGCGTCTTACCGAGAATTTTCTACATCAGATACTATCGTGTTTACAAGAACAACGAAATCAAGAAGGATTACACTCCGCACTCCTTCACGGACAGACTCATCTATTCAACCAAGAGAAATCTGTCCTCCATGTTCATGTTTCTCATGTCCGGGATCATCCTCTTCTTTATTCTGGTAACCCATGCCAAAAACGGAGGACTGGTATTCCTGCAGTCATTCATCCTGTTTGCGCTGCTTAACAGTACTTTCAACATTCCGGGTTTCAGCCGTCTCATGAAAGCAGACAAAAAGGAAACATTCTTCAGATTCAACAGACGTTTTATCGTATGTCTCATCTGCGGAATTGCCGGATTTGCCACAGGATGTTTCCTGTACGCTCCTTCCCTGTCTCAGGAAGAAGCCAGAAACATTCTGTTCGGAAGCTTTAACAGTGATTATCACAACAATCTTTTCACCATTTTCATTCAGGGACTCAACTACGTAGTCGCTCTGGTTGACTATATTCTTTACTCTCTGGCCGACTCAGCCTGGTATACACCTGTAAAATCAGTGCTTATAGGCATGCCTATGGGGGTATTCAGTGCGCATGTGGCAATCATTATCGGAATGCTTACCATGCCATGGAGTGAATTCAAGATGATTTACTCCAAACAGGAATGGGTTAAACAGAGAAAATGCTTTCTGGTACGTAACTGGAAAACAATTATGCTCCCGCTGTTCATGACGGTATTCCTTGCAGGAGCCTATGTATTCGGATACCCTCGCTACATGCAGTATCTTGAAATGGCCAAAATGAACAACAACACCCAGATGAAGGTTGAAGCCGAACTCATTGGCGGTATCAAGTATAAGATTGGAACACTCAAGGAAATCCGCGACATCAAGACCGGAGCCATTAGGGATCTGCATCAGCTGATGTCTACCGTTTCAACGGAAATCAACAAGCACTTTGATGATCTCAACGATTCTGCCGAACACTTCGTAAACTGGTACAAGGCACGTAACTCGCAGTATCCGTTTATTGCCGGTGACTCACAGCTCAAACAGTCATTTATAAGCAGCATGAGCATCAAAAACCTTGATAACTCCCTTAACAATATGCGCAAGGACATCGCCAGATACGCTGAAGAAATTCTGGTCAACACCAGAAATTCAATTGATGACGTTCTGAAAAATAATGTCCTCAGCGAAGAGGAAAGCAAACAGAAACTCAAACTCGGTCAGAATGTTGAACCGGACAGTCTGTATGAACTGGATACCGGAACAGGCAGGGAGATTTACCTCAAGGACGATCTGAGACAGCAGGTAAGCATTCCTAGTGCCGAATCAATTCTGATTAAGGAATTTGACAATCCAGATTCCCCATGGTTTAACAATACTGCTTCAAAATCAATGCAGTCCATTGAAGACCAGCTTTTCGGTATCAAGGAAGACAAGGCTCCTGAAACTCCGGATGAGGAAAAGGAAGCTGAAATTGAAGACAATCTCCTCAAGCATCTTATTTCAATGCTGTACAGCTGCAAGGAAACAATTGCCGAATCCGTTGCAAATTCACTGAATATGCCGCTTGAAGACATTCAGAAGACCAGCAAGGGTCGTCCGGTAAACAATGCGATTATCAATACTGAAGCTGAATCTTCAGCTGAGGAAATCATCGAAGATCAGGATTAATTCTGAACATTGTCTACTTAAATCCCCTGCACTTTAAGTACAGGGGAGAGAGGCCAAAATATTGATGTAATTTTTCCTCCGGAGAGCAATTTTTTATTAACGAATAGATGAGACCGGATATTCGTTGATTTTCTCCTCTTGTGTAAAAAACAAAACTATACGTTTCCTAACAGTTTTTGGGAAGACACCAGGCATTAATTTCCTATAAAAGACAAACCTCCGAAACTTTAATTCCGAAACTTTGTTGTTTTAAACATATACGAAAAATAATTTAATGGAAGTTGCAGAAAATA